>Ga0302347_1000096_pt1 | contig 165114 bp, 154 predicted proteins | sample PhyWR1_FD_202178 | JGI IMG/M metagenome (GOLD analysis project Ga0302347, IMG submission 202178) | Leaf surface microbial communities from wheat plants in UC Gill Tract Community Farm, Albany, California, United States - DLSL W.R1 (v2)... | ecosystem: Host-associated > Plants > Phyllosphere >... | reverse complement strand
TTGTCACTGGAGCGGTTAAAAATGGATACAGTGTAGCCACGGCTTTCGATATTCAGCGCCAGATTGCGCCCCATTACTGCCATACCGACGACGCCGATTTGTTGCTTGGACATTCTTTACTCCTGTCTGGTGTGAACTGCAAATTGATTAAAAAATATGAAACACAATCCCTGACCACAACACCGTCATCTTCTCTTTTCCATGTACCATGCATCCCAAAATGGTGACAATATCTGGTGCCAGTCAACGATTTACCACTAAATATGGCAGCTATTATTAGTGGTTTCAATCATCATAGATGTATGCACCGAATGGGGAGGAAAATACTGATAAGCTGTTTTAATCCTCTCAGCAAGATCATCAGAAATTTTGATACCGTGTAACGCTGCGCCTTTCTAAATAGGTTCAATATGATTAAAAACATTAAAGTTACCGGTAACATTTAATTGTAAGAGTAATCGGATTAACTGTTGGCGCAATCTCATAAATTTGTAATTGTGATTAATATCACTAAAAATACTGACTGCGTTTTAGTAACATCCATCAGATAAGGTATTAGTGTAAAATCTGTTCGCTTAACCGCATCGCATCCTGCAACACTGTTCGCTTATATAATAATGAAGACTATCATGCGTCTTCCTATTCCCATCCCTTTTGGAATTAAGCGTCTGCATTTTGCTGTCACCCTCTTCATTCGAAAGCTTCGCCAGTCCTGCCACGCCAATGATTTTACTGTTGGCTTCAAGCCCAAGATTCAGTTTTTGCTTCAAGATACCGGGTATATCAGGAAAACTTATATAAAACAGCACAAATACGATACTTACGTTTAAACAAACCATATCGAGGTATACGATTGACGGGTATTACTTTTACTGCGGGAATATTATACACATGTCATCACACGGGTAACCATTCACTATGTCATTATCTGCGCGACTTCGCTCACTACGTAAAAAACCAGGCCTTTCACAACAGGTAATGACCGAAGCCATTGGCTTGCGTTAATAGCTGGAATAAATACAACGGTGGCCAGGCAATGTCCTCTCTGGACGCATTGAAGAAGATAGCTAAAGGAGAGTTTCACTATTTAAGTGACCAGTAATTTATCAGGTGCAGTTCAAACAATAGACAGGGAAAGCAGTGACTCTTCTTTGCCCTTCGCTATCCACTGTTCGCAGCAGAAGAAACGGAGAAGAACATGTCTGATAAGAAAGCAAAAGGTACCCCAACCCCGCATGACTTAGCTTTTAAACAGTTTTTGACCCACCCCGATACCGCACGAGATTTTATGCAACTTCATCTGCCTGCCGAACTGCAGGCCATTTGTGACTTCAGCACGTTGAAACTGGAATCTGGCAGCTTTGTTGAGGAAGATCTGCGCCCCTACTTCAGCGATGTGCTTTACAGTTTGAAAACTGCGGACGATGATAATGCCTATATCCACGTCCTCATCGAACACCAGTCTTCGCCTGACAGACATATGGCGTTCCGGCTTCTTCGTTATGCGGTGGCGGCCATGCAGCGTCATCTGGATACCGGACACAAAAAATTGCCACTGGTGATACCAGTCTTGTTTTATACCGGTAAACGTAGCCCATACCCGTATTCGACTCGATGGCTGGATGAGTTTAACGATCCTGAACAGGCAGAGAGACTCTACAACGGTGATTTCCCACTGGTCGATGTTACGGTTATACCTGATGATAAGATCATGGGTCACCGCAGTATGGCAGCACTCACGCTGCTGCAGAAACATATTCACCGACGAGATCTGGCAGACCTGCTGGACAATCTGACGACCCTGCTATTAACAGAACACATGACAGGACAGCAGCTGGTTTCGCTGATAAACTATCTGGTACAGGCTGGCGAAACTTCAGACGCAGAAGCCTTTGTACGTGAACTGGCACAGCGAGTGCCGCAACATGAGGACGAACTGATGACCATCGCGCAACAGCTTGAGCAGAAGGGAATCGAGAAGGGAATCGAGAAGGGAATTCAGCTCGGTGAACAACGTGGTATAGAGAAAGGTAAACTTGAAGTTGCCCGAACCATGCTGGAGAACGGACTTGACCACAACACAATCATGAAACTGACCGGTCTTACTGCCGAGCATATGGCGCAGATCTGCCACTGATCATTATCTATTCTATTCCTTGCCTGAATAACAGCCTGTCTGGTGAGGCAGGGAACGATGCTCTGTCCGATCAGAACAAATAATCTCTCTTTCCAAAAATGCTACTCCTGTAAAAAGGGTGAGCTGACAACCGTTACCAATATCTTAAGGGATTTAAACGCATTCCTGCCATTCGGGTAGAAGACGGGCGTTAATGAACGCCAGGCCTGCTACGCTAAGTACAGCATTATCCAACAAAGAGTTATCTCAGGTTCAGTAGCCATCCACGATCCAGTCTGGCTTTTGCCTGGTGTTAGCAGTATTCTATGTAAATAGCATTATAATATTATTAACATAAATTAAGGGCGATTCATCACCACCTGACACCCGCAAAGTATATGGTCTATCCGAGACGGACCCTATCCGGCCCGCCATGTCGTTTTCATTTATTGATTTGGCTACTATCTGTCATGACTACATCCAAAATTAATACTGTTCGTCTCTTCAGCGCTCTGCGTGCTGCGTGCTGGCAGGAACCCTATTCACGTCACCGGTTACTCAAAGATACTATCGCTGGCATTACGGTGGGTATTATCGCCATACCACTGGCCATGGCATTAGCAATTGCCAGTGGGGTTCCACCGCAATATGGGATGTACACCGCGGCAATAGCGGGTCTGGTGATTGCCATTAGTGGGGGATCACGCTACAGCGTCTCCGGCCCCACGGCGGCATTTGTCGTTATTTTATACCCAGTATCACAACAGTTTGGATTATCTGGCTTATTAGTCGCTACCCTGCTTTCGGGAATTATGCTGGTCATTATGGGGCTGGCAAAGGTCGGTCGCCTGATTGAATATATTCCACTGCCAGTCACACTGGGCTTTACCTCTGGTATCGGTATCACGATTGCCACCATGCAAATCAAAGATTTTTTCGGGCTGCAATTATCGCATATGCCTGAAACCTATATCAGCAAGGTCCAGGCTCTGGTGTCTGCTCTGCCAACCCTGAATCTGGGTGATACCCTGATTGGTGGCATTACCCTGTTAATCCTCATCTACTGGCCCAGACTAAAATTACGTCTTCCAGGCCATTTACCCGCGCTACTGGCGGGTACTGCTGTGATGGGAGTGCTCAGTCTGTTCGGACATAACGTCGCAACCATTGGTTCCAGTTTTACTTACCAACTGGCCGATGGTAGTCAGGGACAAGGGATCCCCCCTATTCTTCCCCACTTAATGTTCCCTTGGGATTTACCGGCCGCTAACGGTAAACCGATGGAGCTAACATGGCAGACTGTCTCAGCTTTGTTACCTGCCGCTTTTTCTATGGCCATGCTCGGTGCCATCGAATCTCTGCTCTGCGCCGTGGTTCTGGATGGCATGACGCGAACCAAACACAGTGCCAATGGTGAATTACTGGGTCAGGGAATCGGTAATATTATCGCGCCTTTCTTTGGCGGCATTACTGCCACTGCGGCGATTGCTCGCTCTGCCGCGAATGTGCGCGCTGGTGCAACCTCCCCGGTTGCGGCGATTATTCATGCCTTATTAGTACTCCTGGCATTGCTGGCTCTGGCTTCCTGGTTATCTTACCTGCCCTTGGCGGCTATGGCTGCCCTGTTGCTGATTGTGGCCTGGAATATGAGTGAGGCGCATAAGGTCGTCTATCTGCTACGACGGGCACCCAAAGATGACATCCTGGTGATGTTGTTCTGCATGAGCCTGACGGTATTGTTTGATATGGTGATCGCTATCACCGTCGGTATCTTACTGGCCTCTTTGCTATTTATGCGCCGGATAGCCAGAATGACTCGCCTGAGTCAATTAACCGCCGATAATGGTGTTCTGGTATTAAGGGTGAGCGGACCGCTGTTCTTTGCGGCGGCAGAACGTATCTTTGATGAGTTACTCGTACTCACAGAGGATTATCAAACTATCGTTCTACAGTGGGACGCCGTACCGGTGCTTGATGCCGGTGGTCTGAATGCTTTGCAGCGCTTTATTGAGGTATTGCCAGAAGGAAAACATCTGGTGATCACCGGCATTCCTTTCCAGCCACTAAAAACCCTGGCTCGAGCGCAGATACAACCTATTGAGGGGAAACTGTCGTTTTACTCTACTCTGCCAGAAGCACTACAGGCCTTAGAGGTGCAATAGTGGTATTCACCACGGTGTAGTACCCATACACCGTGGTTTCTGCGAACCCGGCAACTTAGGGTGTCCTGACCTTCGAATCATTGGCTACAGCCTGGGTTGTATACTCCACACCGTGCTTTTGTAAATAGTCACGAATAAGCTGTCGAACGACCTGGGATGGTGTCAGATCCTGTTGCTCACAGAGTGTTTCCAGCGCTTTCTTCTTATCAGGATCTATCAAGATAGTTAGTCTGGCCGTTTTCTTTTCCATGGTGTTATCGTCCCCTTTTATGATAATCCGATTATAATACCATGCTTGCGGTAGTTCACCAGACTATCTCCACCTGTCCAGCCGACTGAACAGGTATTATACGCACCTCTGTCTATTTTATTATTCTGCCAGCCTTGCTGTTGCGCGACTGAAGGCGTCAATAGCTAAGGCGACATCAGCTTCAGTCACCGATTCTGCCGGATGGTGACTAATCCCCCCTTTGCAGCGTACAAACAGCATACCTACTGGCCAGCGTTCGGCAATCGCAATAGCATCATGTCCCGCACCGCTGGGTAATGACAGAGACTCACCTTGCACCTCACAGACTGCTTGCTCTAATACTGTCTGCAACATCGGCGAACAGGCAGTAGCCGGAATACGGTAGAATTCTTCCGCAGTGAACTGCAGGTGACGAGCAGCGGCAATATCCTTGGCGCCCTCCAGTAATGAGGTCAGTAGAGTATCCAACGGCAGGTCTTGTGGGCCGCGAATATCCAGCGTCAACATCACCTCTCCAGGAATGACATTTACTGCCGCAGGCTCACAACGCAAGGTTCCCACCGTAGCAACCAGATGGCCGCCATACTGACGGGTACTCGACTCAATCAGCATCATCCATTGTGCCGCAGCGGCCAGGGCATCGCGGCGATGGCTCATCGGCACCGTTCCCGCGTGGCCTGCTTCACCGATAAAGCAGCAATTGAGCCGCCGTGCACCGTTGATAGCTTCAACCACACCCAGCGCGAGGTCGGCTTGTTCAAGGCAAGGGCCTTGCTCAATATGTAACTCCAGATAAGCGGCAATATCCGCTAACGGACGCTCTGCCAGACTCAGCTGGTGAGGATCTAAGCCGATATTAATCATGGCCTGCGCTACGCTGATACCCTCGGCGTCGGTCTGCGCCAGCCAGCTTTCAGGCCAGCTTCCCGTCAGGCCACGGCTCCCGAGCAGCGTAATACCGAAACGCGTTCCTTCTTCATCGCAAAAACCAATAATTTCAATCGCTTTCGAGAGTCTGTGCCCTTGGTTGTACAGTGATTGAACCACTTCAATAGCGGTCAGAACACCCAGCATGCCGTCATAGCGCCCGGCATTACGCACTGTATCAAGATGAGAGCCTAATAAGAGAGCCGCCGCTCCTTCCTGCTCCCCTTCATAGCGCCCGCAAATATTGCCGACGCTATCCTGCCAGACCCGCATTCCTGCCTGGGTCATCCAGTGGGCCACTTGCTGATTGGCCTGCAGATGCTGTGGGGAGAGATAGACGCGGGTTAAACCATCGGAGGTTTCACTGATCAATGCCAGTTCATCAATGCGAGTCATTACTCGTGCCGCGGCTTCTGACCACGCCGTCTGCTGAGCTACTGCCAGACTCATAGTGGACTCTCGCGAAGATAGTGGTCCCATGCAGCCTGCATGCCTGCACCTTGCACTGTGGAGAATTTCAGATAATTGAGTACTGATTCCAGCGCACTCAGCGTCGTCATAACACAATCTTTACGAGCGTTGTAGCCCATGGTGCCGATACGCCACACTTTGCCGTGTAGTGGACCGAAAGATGTACCGATTTCAATACCGAAGTCTTCCAGCATGAGTTTTCGTACCTGATCGCCATTAACACCTTGCGGGATCATCACGCCCAACACATTGTTCATTTTATATTTTAGATTACCGAAGGTTTCCAGCCCCATCGCCTGGACTCCTTTCAATAACGCATCACCATGCAGTTTATGGCGGGCAATGCCATTATCCAGGCCTTCCTGCAGGATCAGTCGGGCACATTCCCGTGCCGCAAACAGGGCGGAAGTAGCCTCAGTATGGTGGTTAAGACGCTCAGGCCCCCAGTAATCCATCACCATGCCAAGATCAAAATAGTTAGAGTAAACCATCTCATCGACACCATTGATATGCGCCTCGGTACGGATCCCCTGTTCTACGCATTTGCGTGAGCGGATCACCTCTTCCATACCCGCGCTCAGGGTGACAGGCGCGGTACCGGACGGTCCACCAAGGCATTTCTGCATGCCAGCAGAGACTGCATCCAGCCCCCATGCATCCGTTTCCAGCGCATTACCGCCCAGTGAGGCGGTCGCATCGGTATAAAAGAGTACGCTATGACGACGACAAATTTCGCCCAGTTCTGCCAGCGGCTGGAGCATGGTGGTTGAGGTATCGCCCTGAACCGTAAGTAACAGACGAGGTTTAATACGTTTGATAGCCTCTTCAATCTGCTCAGGGGTAAAGACTTCGCCCCACGGTACTTCAATAGTGTGAACTTCTGCGCGACAGCGACGCGCAATTTCACATAATAGATGACCAAAACGGCCAAAGACCGGTACCAGAACTTTATCACCAGGGCGGATAGCAGACACCAGAACCGCCTCAATACCCGCGCGCGAGGTACCATCGACTAGCATCGTCCAGCGGTTATCTGTCCGAAAGACACCGCGATAGAGTGCCATCACTTCATTCATATACTGAGTCATCGCCGGATCATACTGACCAATCAGCTGGCTCGACATTGCACGTAGCACACGTGGGTCAGCGTTAATGGGTCCTGGTCCCATGAGCAGGCGTGGCGGTGGATTAATTTGTGAAAATTGAGTGATGTCCATTTTAGATTCCTTTGATTAATTCAGCCCGCGGACGGACGAGATAAACTGTTTCAGTTCACTGGTCTGTGGGTTAACAAATAGCGTTTTACTGTCGCCTTGTTCCCAGACTTTCCCTTGATGCATAAACACCACTCGGTCTCCTACTTCACGGGCAAAACTCATCTCATGTGTCACGAGGATTAAAGTCATGCCTTCAGTGGCCAGTTGTTCCAGTACCTTGAGTACTTCACCCACCAGTTCAGGATCCAGGGCAGAGGTTATTTCGTCGCAAAGTAAAACTTTTGGTGACATCGCCAGCGCCCGGGCAATCGCCACCCGTTGTTGCTGGCCACCAGACAGGCTGGAAGGATAATAGTCCAGACGATTACCCAGTCCGACCTTCTCCAGCATATGCCGGGCAAGTTCGCGACATTCTGCCGTACTTTTATTCAACACTCGCCTTGGTGCCAGCATCACATTCTCCAGCGCAGTCATATGTGGGAACAGATTAAAATTCTGAAACACCATGCCCACGGAGCGGCTGATTTCTCGCGCCTGGGAATCCCGGTCAGTGATGGTCATACCGCCGAGTTTAATACTGCCATCCTGGTAACTTTCCAGTCCGTTGATGCAACGCAACAGAGTACTTTTCCCCGATCCGCTGCGACCGATAATGGAAATGACCTCGCCCATATCAATATCGAGATCGATACCTTTCAGTACGTGGTTATCGCCGTAGAATTTTTGCATCTGATTAATGGTGATGAGAGGCATTGAATTTATTCTCCAGATAACGACTGTAACGGGATAACGGATAACACAGCAGGAAGTAGCCTAGCGCTACCAGCGTAAAGACTTTAAACGGCTGATAGGTGACGTTGGTCAGCATCGTCCCGGCTTTCGTCAACTCAACAAAACCAATAATCGATGCCAGTGCAGTACCTTTTATCACCTGCACAGCAAAACCTACGGTTGGGGCAATGGCGATACGAACGGCTTGGGGTGCCACCACGCGGCACAAGGTCTGAGTGAAACTAAGCCCCAGACAGCGGGAGGCTTCCCACTGGCCTTTCGGTAACGCGCGGATGCTGCCATACCAGATATCGAGTAAAAAAGCGCTGGTATAGAGTGTCAGCGCCAAAGCAGCAGCAGTCCAGGCTGAGATATCAATGCCTAGCAAAGCTATGCCGAAGAAGGCAAGAAACAGCTGCATCAGTAGCGGCGTGCCCTGAAATAGCTCGATATAGCCGCGAATAATACGCTTGATCCCTCGCCCGCCAGTGAGGCGTAGCAACAATAACGGCAACGTCACTAGCACGCCGCCACCAAACGCCACGAGTGACAATAATACTGTCCAGCGCCCAGCCAGCAGCAGGTTGCGGATGATATCCCACTCAGTAAAGGTTGTTATCATGCTTCAACCCTCAGCCATTTACGTCCGGCGGCCATCAGCAACTGACGCATAGTTATCGACAGTACTAAGTAGATCCCAGTCACTACCAGATAGACCTCAAAGCTCAGAAACGTCCGCGACTGAATCAAGTTGGCGGCGAAAGTGAGTTCTTCATAGGAGACCTGCGATACCACCGCTGACCCTAGCATCACGATAATGCACTGACTTACGAGCGCAGGATAAATCCGCTGTAGCGCCGGTGGCAAAATGACTCGAATAAAGATCTGTGTACGGCTTAATCCTAGAACACGACCGGCCTCCCACTGGCCTTTCGGCGTCACCTGAATTCCCGCACGGATGATTTCCGTGCTATAGGCACCGAGGTTAATGATCATCGCCAGCAGTGCCGCTTCTCCTGCCGTCATCTTTAATCCAAGATTGGGCAGACCAAAGACAAAAAAGAACAGTTGAACGACAAAGGGGGTATTACGGATAAGTTCCACATAGCCGCCCCATAGATGGCTGAACCAGGTTGGACGCCCGCTGCGAATAGCCGCGCCAAAAATACCTATCGTCAGACCACCTATAGTGGTCAGCACCGCCAGCTCAATCGTTACCCACATTCCTGCCAGTAACGCTGGCCAGTGCTGCCAAAGCTCAGAAAAATGAAGTTGTACAGTCATACGCAGGCCTTAAGCCGCAAAGTCAGCAGGTAACGGCGCTTTCAGCCATTGCTGAGACAGGTTATCCAGAGTACCGTCTTTGATTCCCTGCTCGATCAAGGCATCAACTTTCGCTTTCAGCGCGGGTTCATTCTTTCTCAGACCGATGACACAGGGTGAATCCTTCAGCATAAAACTCGGCACGGGTGCTTTTGCCGGGTTCTGTCGGGAAATTGCTGCTACCACAAGGTTACCCGTCGCGACATATTGCACCTGACCGGAGAGATAGGCTGACAGGGTGGTGTTGTTATCTTCGTAACGCTTAATCTGTGCTTCTTTCGGAGCAATATCGCTCAATACCATATCTTCCACGGCACCACGAGTAACGCCGACGGTTTTGCCGCTCAGGGCAGCCACATCTTTTAGCTCACTCTCTTTCGGGCCAAATACCCCAAGGAAGAACGGTGCATAAGGGCGGCTAAAATCAATCACCTTCTCGCGCTCTGGATTCTTGCCCAGGCTTGAGATAACTAAGTCCACTTTATCGGTTTGCAGATAAGGTACCCGGTTAGCGCTGGTCACAGGAACCAGTTCCAGTTTGACTTTCATCTGCTTAGCGAGATAGCGCGCCATATCAATATCGTAACCTTGAGGCTGGAGATCAGTTCCTACCGAACCAAATGGCGGAAAATCCTGCGGCACTGCAATACGAATAACGCCTCGTTTTTCAATATCCTGTAGTTGGTCAGCTTGTGCTGCGGTCATTTGCGTGAAGAGACAGACGGCTCCCGCCAGTGCGACTAGTATTTTTTTCATGATATTTTCCCGTGACATTAGTATGAAACAAAAGATTCTTTAAATTAACTTTTGCAACTAATGTGCCAACCATGAAAATACCCTGAGCCGTGCCGTGATAATCTATAAAATGGAGAATAAACAACAAATAGAGGAAGTCAGTGAGGAAAACTGGCTACTTTCCCCACTATCTTATTGCACTAAAAAAAGGCAAAGCACCAGCCTGAGTCCCCATTATCGTTGCTCAAGTTCATCCAGTTGCTGATAAAGCATGGCGATTTCGTGAATACGTGGGCGACCTTTATCGAGGATTTCATGTAAAAATGCATTTGCCAGCAGATTAATTAAACTGTTTACCGCAGCATAACTGTCATAGGCTGAGACACTATCCAAGGGGACGCAAAGCTGCCAGCGTGCCAACGGCAACAGACTGTAGGCCTGGGGCTCACACAGCAACAGCACTGGGATATTATTTTTCTGTAACTGTTGCAAGAGTGGGCGAATGATACGCGGACGGCGGCGAAAGGCGATAACGACCACTACATCATCCGTCGTCAGATCGACCAGCTCTTCACTTAAACTCTGTCCCGGCTGGGGCAGAGCCAGAACCTGTCCGCGAGCCTGGAGCAATTGTTGACGTAAATGTAGTGCCACCGGCCAGGAGTTACGCATGCCGATAATAATAATGCGTCGGGCGTCAACCATGCCACTAATCGCACCAGCAAATTGCCCGGTATCAAGTTGACTGACCCACTGCGTCAGATTGACCATTTCCTGTTTATAATGCCGCGCCAGTAAGGTATTGCCTTGTACCGCATCGCGATTATCGGTTAGCGGCATTCCGCTTTGGCGTAAGATGCGCAGCTCATCGCGCATATCTTTATACTTTTCATAACCTAACCGTTTAAACAGACGACTCACTGTCGCTTTTGAGACCCCACTCAGCTGCGCCAGCTCTGCGCTGTTATAACTGATCAAGTCATCAAAGTGATCAAAGATAAAATCTGCCACCCGCTGCTCCTGGGGTGACAAGGTCGCATATTGCCCTTTCAGACGTTCATCAAGTTGTTCCATAGATCCTCTGTAACTTTTGTTTCACCAAACTATACATCTATATACCCAAAATAATTCACGTTGCTTTTAGGCGCAAAGAGAAGACAGGCGATGAGCATGGATAAGCTATGTGACTCAATTGCCTGAACGCCTGCAACACCCAGGCAACTTGAAATATGACGGGTATAGTCCTTTCACAATGCGTGCCAATTGTCTTATCTGAAACTTTACTCTCAAACTGGAACAGCTTTTGCACACATAACGGCAAGACTGGTAATGAGGACAACCCATGCAGAGTAATGTATCCGTACACGGGATGGCGGTCGCCCCCCACCACCTGGCAAGCCAAAGCGCACTGGCTATTTTACGCGAAGGCGGAAGTGCGATAGAGGCGATGGTCGCCGCCGCCGCAACCATCGCCGTGGTTTATCCGCATATGAATGGCTTGGGCGGCGATGGTTTCTGGCTTATCGTACCGCCACAAGGCGCTCCCATAGCCATTGATGCTTCTGGTGCTGCCGGTTCGCTGGCAACACCAGAAGCTTATGCCGGTCTGACACAGATCCCTCACCGAGGACCTAAGGCGGCACTGACCGTCGCCGGGACGGTTAGCGGCTGGGATGAAGCGCTCAAAGTCTCCCACTCTCTGACCCACAAATCACTGCCACTGGCGCGCCTGCTCGAAGATGCTATAGGTTATGCAGCAGAAGGTATTCCGGTAACGCCTTCACAATCCAGCGCTACCGCCAATAAACTTGACGAACTTCATCACTTACCTGGCTTCGCAGAAACCTTTCTGGTGAACGGTCAGCTGCCAGTAGCCGGTAGTCTCTTCCGCCAGCCTGCACTCGCCTCAACGCTAAAACAGCTTGTCGAAGAGGGGCTCGACAGTTTTTATCGTGGCGCGCTGGCAGAACGTCTGGCTGACGGGATGGAAAAATATGGATTACCCATCACGCTTGACGATCTACACCACCATCATGCTCGTCATCCAGTACCATTAAAACTACAACATCAGCAGGGTGAACTGTGGAATCTGGCACCGCCAACCCAGGGATTGGTGTCACTGGCTATTCTCGGTATTACAGATAATCTGGCCATGGAAGATGCCGATGAGGCACAAACAGTGCACCGAATTGTCGAGGCGACCAAGCAGGCCTTTGCACTACGCGATGTGCATATCACTGATCCACTGCATCTCGATGTTGATATTCAGAGTTTGTTAGCACCACAGGCACTGCAGCAGATGGCTGATAAGATAGATGACCAGCACGCCGCCCCGTGGGGAGCCGGTAAAGGTCCGGGTGATACCGTCTGGATGGGGGTGATGGACAGCAGCGGACTGGCGGTCTCGTTTATTCAGAGTCTTTACCATGAATTCGGCAGTGGTGTGGTGCTGCCAGACAGCGGCATTGTCTGGCAAAACCGTGGGGCGTCATTCAGCCTTGATCCTGCTCATTTGCTAGCCCTCGCGCCGGGTAAACAGCCCTTCCATACTCTTAATCCCGCGGGCGCTCGCCTTAACGATGGGCGGGTGATGGTCTATGGTTCGATGGGGGGCGATGGCCAGCCCCAAACCCAGGCAGCGATCTTTACGCGTTATGTCCTGCAAGGTGTTCCATTACAGGAGAGCATCTCCCGACCGCGCTGGCTGCTCGGGCGTACCTGGGGGCAAGCCTCTGACTCACTGAAACTGGAAGGTCGCTTTACAACCCAAAGCATAACGCGTCTGCAAGAACTGGGGCATGATGTCGAAGTGCTGGCTGATTTTAGCGAAGTCATGGGCCATGCCGGGGCGATTGTACGCCACCCCAATGGTCTGTTTGAGGGGGCATCGGATCCCCGTAGCAACGGCACTGCCGCCGGATATTAGGAGCCTGTCATGAAACAAACTGAAACTGACTGGAGCGTCTGGCTGACGCAAATGGAACACATTCTCGCGCTGGAGTTGGATGATACTCGCCGCAGTGAACTACGGTTGCAGTTCAGCCGTATTGCGGCGATGGCAGAACCGTTGATGACCTATCCACTGGATCAGCGTGTGGAGATCGCAGGAGTGTATAAAGCTTGAAACTTAATCAGATGACTATTGCCACTATTCAGAGCGCATTAGCCAGTGGCGAATTGAGTGCCAGAGAGCTGGCCCGCCTTACCCTGGATGACATTGCACGCGTTAATCCCCAGATCAACGCCTGGACGCAAATCACGGAAAAACGCATGCTTGTCGAAGCTGACCAGATTGATACTCTGATCCGTACCAGGCAGCCATTACCTGCACTGGCAGGCATTCCTTACGCGGTAAAAAACCTGTTTGATGTCGCAAGTGAAACCACTCTCGCTGGCGCACGACTGTTTAGTGATACTCTTCCAGCATCCCATGATGCCTGGGCGATACGCCAGATTCAGGCCGCAGGTGGTTTGTTGTCCGGGATGCTCAATATGGATGCCTACGCTTATGGCTTCACCACTGAAAATAGTCACTACGGAACCACGCGTAACCCTCATGACCTACAGCGTATTGCAGGCGGTTCATCCGGTGGATCGGCAGCAGCAGTCGCTGCCGGACTGGTGCATTTTTCATTAGGCAGTGATACCAATGGTTCTATCCGTGTTCCCGCCTCCTTATGCGGAATTTTTGGCCTGAAACCGACATTTGGTCGCCTGTCTCGTGCTGGTAGCCAGCCATTTGTCGCCAGTCTCGACCATATCGGCCCCTTTGCCCGTAATGTCAGTGATTTGACAACGGTATATGACACTTTACAGGGCCGTGATCCGGATGATGATTTTCAGGCAGCAAGGCCCGTTGAGTATAGCAGCCCGCTGCTGACTCACGGTCTGGACGGTCTGCGCTGTGGCGTGCTGGGCGGATATTTTTCTGACTGGTGCGATGATGATGCTCAGGCGGCGGTGGCGAGTGTTGCAAAGGCTCTCGACGCCCAAGAAGAGTATCTTTTCCCCGAAGCAGAACTGGCACGTTCGGCCGCCTTTATTATGAGTGCCTCAGAAGGCGGGAACCAGTATCTGCCTGCGTTACGTCGTGAACCAGAGCGCTTTGAACCTCACTCCCGAGAGCGTCTGCTCGCAGGGGCTATGATCCCCTCAGCATGGTACCTGCAAGCTCAACGCTTTCGTCGTCATGCGCAACAGTTAGTGACTTCGTTGTTTAATCACGTCGATGTGCTGATAGCTCCGGCAACGCCATGCTGTGCTACCCTCATCGGTCAGCAGAATATGGAGATCAATAGTCAGTCGTTACCGATACGTGCAAATATGGGCATGCTTACCCAGCCGATTTCTTTCCTCGGATTACCTGTCGTTACGGTGCCACTTCGCACAGCGGCAGGACACCCGATTGGTGTGCAATTGATTGCCTCCCCGTTTAATGAACAAGCCTGTCTGCGAGTGGCACAGGTTCTGGAAACAATGGGTTGTACTGAGGCTAGTCCTGCACAGGTGGAGCTATAATGATGACTCAGGATACGATCAATCAGCCAGAGGTACTCGCCGAAGTCAGTGCCGCTTTTTATCGCTATGAAGAAGCGTTAGTCAGCAATGATATCGCGATTCTCGATGAGCTATTCTGGCACGATAAACATACGGTCCGCTTGGGTGCAGGGGAAAACCTTTACGGTATCGATGAAATTCGGGCCTTCCGTGCCGCGCGCCCTTCTGTCGGACTACAGCGTGAATTACGCCAGACCGTTATTACCACTTTTGGTCGTGATTATGCTGTGTGTAGTACCGAATTCACACGTGTTGATAGCGATCGTATCGGTCGTCAGCAACAGACATGGGTACGTTTTCCGTCTGGCTGGCGCATTGTCGCCGCCCAGGTCAGTTTGATGAGTTAATCGTGGTCTGTACCCAGCTAAGTTCTCTTCGCTGGGTTAACAGGCACTACGGACGGAATGGATGTTCTTTTCGCCAGTGGTCGGCAATCTGCTGGCGGGTGCAGACCCAAACCCGCTCATGCTGTTGTACATAATCGAGAAAACGTTGCAACGCCCGAAAACGTCCTGGGCGCCCTAACAGACGGCAATGCATACCAATTGACATCATTTTTGGCGCTTGCTCGCCCTCAGCGTATAACACGTCAAAGCTGTCTTTCAGATAAGTGTAAAACTGCTCAGCGGTATTGAACCCCTGCGCGGTAGCAAAGCGCATATCATTAGTATCCAGAGTATAGGGTATTATCAGATGTGGCTTACGCGAACCATCGCGACATTGCACCTCGGTCCAGAAAGGTAAATCATCACCATAGTAGTCACTGTCGTAATCAAAACCGCCATGTTCAACGACCAACTGGCGAGTATTAGGACTATCACGGCCGGTATACCAGCCGCTTGGTAACTTACCAAATAGATCGGTTAACACATGCACTGCCTTTTGCAAATGTTCGCGCTCCTGCTCGATATCCATATGTTGATAATGGATCCAACGCCAGCCGTGGCTGACCACATCATAATCGGCAGCTTTAATTGCCGCCACAATATCGGGATGACGTGCGAGTGCCATGCCAACACCAAATACGGTCAGGGGAAGTCCACGCTCGCTGAACGCCTGATGAATACGCCAGAATCCGGCACGACTGCCATATTCATATAATGAGTCCATCGACATATGGCGGTCAGAATAGCTTGCCGCACCGATAATATCGGAGAGGAACTGTTCTGATCCAGCATCACCATGCAGGACATGATTCTCTGCCCCTTCTTCATAATTCAGCACAAACTGCACGGCAATACGTGCCTGGTTCGGCCAGCGCGCATGTGGCGGCTGGCCAGCGTATCCTCGTAGATCACGAGGGTAATTCTGTTCTGTCAGCATGAAGGCTCTCCCTTAATTTAAAATAAATTCAATGCCTGAAATTTACCGCTTAACGCTTTTGCTTCAGGGAAAGCGAGATCCCCTCGTTTACTGGTCGACAGGCCAAGCGCCACCAGAGACTCCACCATCTTCACTGCGGCACTAACACCGTCGATCACCGGTACCTGTAGTTCCCGGGTCAGTTCCTGGGCAAGCAGAGCCATGCCGCCACAACCCAGTACAATCGCTCCGCTACCGTCTTCTTTTAATGCCTGAATACAGCGAACGCGGACCTTTTCCTGCGCCAGCCCACTACCGTCTTCCAGTGCCAGTACGGGTAAGTCAATAGCGTGTAATGCGGCGCAATGATCCTGAAAACCATACTGATGCAATAGATGACGAGCGATAACCAGCGTGCGTGGCAGTGTGGTAACGATGGAGAAACGCGTCGCAACCAGCGTTGCCATATGCATCGCTGCTTCGGCAATACCTACTACCGGTCCCTGTGCCAGTTCACGCGCGGCCAGTAGTCCAGGGTCGCCAAAGCAGGCGATAATGTGTCCCGATACCCCCTGCTGACGCCCTGCCTTTATCTGTTCCAGTACCCCGATCGCGGCAATGGCCTCATCAAAATGACTTTCGATGGACGGCACGCCCTCATCCGGACACACCGCCATAATATGTGTTCCTGGTGCGGCAGCTTTTCGTGCCGCAGTAGCAATAGTTTCAGTCATCCCAAGGTTGGTGTTGGGATTAATCACTTGTATACAGATCTCTGCCATTACAGCTCCTTATAACCGTGAAATAATCTGGATAAGTCAGGTTTTTGCCCGCTATCTCTAGCCATGTGAGCACCACATTGGCGCGTCAGCGGCATTCTGTGCACAGTAATGAAGCGTTGCAGCAGGCTATAGATCTCGGCCTGACCCACGCCAGATATCTTCCACCTGTGCCTCGAGTGCTAATTCACTGCCTGGAAGCCATTTGTGTTCGACAATCGCAGCCATGAAGGCCCGATACTTAAAAGACTTTTATTTACAGGAGCAGTTTTCATGCCAGACAGACAAAAGATATTCAGATTAGATAGAGGTGTCAGACATCTACTGTAGTAGGGAGATATTCTTGCGATGCGTTGATTCAATATTTATTAGAGCATCATCCGATTAAACTGGGTAAAAAAACCAATACACTGATAGTCCCGGGTAGTTATTCCATATTACTTATTCTGTTAGCCTATTTTTCTCTGCGTTATTATCTTGGTTATCAGGCAACAGTTCGTGGCGGTGTGCAAGAACTGACCATAATGCAACTAATCTCATTCTTCATTTCATCCGGCTTTATCTCTGGTTTTTTTATTGCACGAGCCTGGTTATTAAGAAAGTATTATCGGTTACTAAGTCAAACGTCGAAATAATCGATTTAACCTGTAAATATAACCTTTGCACCGAACGCAACCGTCCGGTGCAAAAAGACAATTACAGTAGCAGACGGCGAATATCTACCAGTAAACTCTTCAGATACGCTACAAAATGAGCTGCGCTGGCATTGTCTATCACTCGGTTATCGTAGCTCAGTGACAGAGGCAATATCATTTGGTTCTCCTCTGTTGAGCCAAGGGATGGTGACTGCCAGCGGGGTGTTGATATTCCCAGGATAGCCACTTCTGACTCATTAATAATTGGTGTAAAGGCCAGCCCGCCGATACCGTCTAAAGAAGAGACTGTAAAACAGCCACCACTTGTTTCTGCACTGGTCAGCGTTCCTTCTTGTCCTTTGCGACTCAGGATAACAATCTCTTGCGCCAGTTGAGTCACACTTTTCCTCCCCACATCGCGTATTACAGGAGTAACCGTTCCTTCCGATGTATCAACGGTAAAACCAATATGCAGATACTTTTTCAGTATCAGTTCGCCGCTATCCATATCAAGTGAGGCATTAAACCGTGGGAACGCTTTTATCGCAGCAGCGCTGGCCTTTAGCACAAATGCCTGCTGGGTAATGTTAACGTCAGAGGCTGAATGTTCTTGGTTCCATAATACGCGCAGTACTTCAAGGTCCGTAATATCAGCCTCATCGTGATAAGTGACATGCGGAATCGTCGCCCAGTTGTGGCTCAGGCTTGCCGCCGATATTTTTTGCGCCTGCGTTAACGACTGACGTTCTGTTTCACCAAAATGGCTGAAATCGACGTTCACAGCTCTCGGGATTGTCGCTCCAGGAACCCTTTGCTCAGGATCGGAAGCCGACTTAATGAACTGTATAATATCCTCCTCGGAGATACGTCCCTGACGAGCGGTTCCGGTTAATCGCTGTAAATCAATATTCCGTTCGCGTGCTAAACGGTATACCAGGGGGCTGGCATAAGGTGTTATCCCCTGGATTTTGGAGCCGAGTATTTCATTCACCCCGGCATGTCTCGTTTCGGACATGATTATTCCTGTTCGCATTAATGGGCATATTGTTAGTTTTACAGGAGCGGCTTACAGGTAAGCCGGATCCGGTTTATCGCTACTAATGCCATAGCGTTGCAGAGCATCACTTACCAGACTGGTGGCTATCACCCCATCATCAGCCAGAGCTTTAAGAGCGGCCACGACAATAAAATGTCTGTCGACTTCAAAACAACGACGTAATGATTCCCGGGTATCAGAACGCCCAAAACCATCCGTACCTAAGGCGACAAAACGGCGGTTATGCACATAAGGTCGAATCTGATCGGCGACAATTTTCATATAATCCGTCGCGACGATCAGCGGTCCTTCATGTCCCTCAAGGGATTGAGCTACGTAGCTAATACGGCTTGGTTGTTCTGGATGCAGCATATTCCAGCGTTCGGTCTGCATGCCTTCACGACGTAATTCTGTCAGACTGGTTGCACTCCAGATATCGCTGGCGATGGAGAAATCGTCAGCCAGTAGCTGTGCCGCAGCGATAACCTCTCTCAGAATGGCACCGCTGCCCATCAGTTGTACCTTCGCTTGATGACCGATTTCTGCTGACTGGAATAAATACATCCCCTTCAGAATACCGACTTCAGCCCCTTCAGGCATCGCCGGTTGAGGATAGTTCTCATTGAGTAAAGTGATGTAGTAATAGATATCTTGCTGTTCTACGTACATCCGTTGCAGACCATCCTGGATAATGGTTGCCAGTTCGTAAGGGAAAGTCGGATCGTAAGAGAGACAGGTTGGGATCACTGACGACAGTACATGGCTATGACCATCATCATGTTGTAACCCTTCCCCCATCAGCGTCGTTCTGCCAGAGGTGGCGCCAAGCAGGAAGCCACGGGTGCGGGCATCGGCAGCAGCCCAGGCCAGATCTCCCACCCGTTGCAGACCAAACATCGAGTAAAAGATATAGAATGGGATGGTGGTCAGGCCATGATTACTGTACGAAGTGCCAGCGGCGATCCAGGAAGAGATAGCGCCGGATTCATTAATCCCTTCCTGCAAAATTTGCCCCTCTTTTGCTTCTTTATAGTAACTCAGTTGGCCTGCATCCTGGGGGGTATAGAGCTGACCAAGGTAAGAGTGAATACCAATCTGGCGGAAGAGACTTTCCATACCAAATGTACGCGATTCGTCAGGCACAATGGGGATAATACGTTTAGCTAACTGCTTGTCTTTAAGCAAAATACCGAGAATGCGTACAAAGGCCATAGTGGTGGAAGCACTGCGTTCACCGCTATCTTTTAGCAGAGCATCAAAAGTACTTAACGGTGGAACGGGCAACGGTTCTGATTCCGCAAATCTGGCTGGGAGATATCCTCCCATTTGAGCTCTGCGAACGGCAAAATAGCGCGCTTCTTCACTGTCTGGCGTCGGTTTCAGATACGGCATCTCTTCTAACTGTTCGTCCGTGACAGGTAGGTTAAAGCGATCTCGGAATGCACGTACCGCATCAGTACTCATTTTTTTAAGCTGATGGTTGATATTCAGCCCTTCACCCGCCTCCCCCATACCAAATCCTTTGACGGTTTTCGCCAGGATAACCGTGGGCTGGCCTTTCTGGCTGGTCGCCTTTGCATAAGCAGCATAGACTTTTTCCGGATCGTGGCCGCCACGGGTCAAAGCCCAGATATCGTCATCTGTCATATCAGAAACCAATTCTAATAGCTCCGGATATTTACCGAAAAAATGCTCACGGATATAGGCGCCGCTCTGTGATTTAAAGGTCTGATAATCACCATCCACACACTCCATCATTCGGCGGTGTAGCAAGCCGCTACGATCACGCTCCAGAAGTGCATCCCAGCCACCGCCCCACATCACTTTCAGCACTTGCCAGCCCGCTGCACGGAAAGTGGCTTCCAGTTCCTGTACGATTTTGCTGTTTCCGCGTACTGGTCCATCAAGTCTTTGCAGATTGCAGTTGACCACAAAAATCAGGTTATCGAGCTTTTCGCGCCCCCCGAGTGCAATCGCTGCCAGTGATTCAGGTTGATCCATCTCACCATCACCCAAAAATGCCCAGACCTTACGACCCTGTGGCATTTTTAAGTCACGGTATTCCAGATAACGCATAAAGCGTGCCTGATAAGCCGCAGTCAGTGGACCCAGCCCCATGGATACCGTCGGAAACTGCCAGAAATCAGGCATCAGGCGCGGGTGCGGATAGGAAGAAAGCCCCTCGCGGTCAGCTTCGCGGCGGAAGTTATCTAACTGCTCCTCGCTAATACGGCCTTCAAGATAAGCACGACCATAGATCCCCGGCGCTGAGTGGCCCTGAATATAGATCATATCGCCGTCAAAACTATCAGTACGACCACGGAAGAAATGATTGAAACCCACTTCATACAATACAGCGGCTGAAGCATAGGTCGCGATATGTCCACCGACATTAGAATGTTTACCCGCCCGAAGCACCATCACCATGGCATTCCAGCGAATATAAGCACTGAGGCGCTGCTCCAGCTCAAGGTTACCTGGATAAACAGGCTGACGTTCCCGAGTAATACTATTGAGATACGCTGTCGTTACCTGAGTATGTAGATCCCCATAGCGGGTAACATCTCTTTCCAGTAACTGGTCAATCAAGTAATGGGTACGAGGACGACCTTCAGCCGCATCTACGGCATCCATCGCTGCCAGCCACTCGCGGGTTTCCTGCACGTCGACATCAAATGGGTTCATGACAATTCTCCAGAATTTTTAACCAGCTCAGTAAGCTGAAATGGGTCTGCGCCAGTCCATCCAATGACTTTTGAGACTAATTATCAATTGCAATTGCAATAATGGCGACGGGCATATTATCAGTGTAGAATTGAATTGCAAATGCAATCGCACATAAAGGAAAATACGCTAATGGCTCCTGGTAATCCCGATCTGTGGTTTTCTTACGTCCGCTCTCACCGGCTGATGATCCGCGAAATTGAACAACGTCTGGCGAAAGCCGGGCTACCAACTTATGCCTGGTATGACACGCTGTGGGGGCTGGAAAGCCATCCGCAGGAAGCTCGCAGAATGTATGAACTGGCAGATGTACTGGTGATTGAGCGTTATAATCTTACTCGTCTGGTCGACAGGCTGGAAAAAGAGGGGTTGGTCAGCCGCACCCGTTTAGCTGACGATGGCCGGGCAGCACTGGTCGCTATTACTGATAAAGGAAAGGTACTACGTAAGCAGATGTGGGCTATCTACCAGGCTACTGTAGCAGAGCTCTTTCTTCCACAGTTTACGCCAGAGCAGCAGGCTGAATTTGCTACGGCTCTGGATAATGCTTCTATGATGACGCGCCAGTTACATCAATAGGTACGGTATCAACGCCTGCATTTTTTGAAGTTTTCCCATTGATAAATAAAGATATAAGGGTTTTAATTCAATGAGTAGTCTCACTGATGAAAATAATGAAAATGCCTTCAAACACGCCTTTAACGGTGTCATGTTGCAGCAAATGGCTGGTTCTATAAGTCGCTATTTCCCACAGTTTAACTCTACAGCCTTTTTGAGCATCGAGTTACAGTTAACGAACAAAGAAATGAAAGCCAGAGTTCACCTGATACGTGACGCTCTGGCCGCTGAATTGCCTGAGAATTATCCAGAAGCGTTAAGTATTTTGGTGTCAGTACTTAAGGATAATCAACTCAAGGGATTTTCTGTCTGGCCAGTCGCTGAATTTATCCAGACCTGTGGACTTGATTACTCAGAGATCTCATTAGAAGCCTTAAAAATTGTCACTCAATATTTTACTTCTGAGTGGGCCGTCCGCCCTTTTATCAAAAAGTATCCGCAACAAACCATGACGTTTCTGCTTAATTGTGCCAAAAGTGAGAATGTCGATATTCGTAGATGGGCATCAGAAGGTACCCGGCCGCGGGTACCCTGGGGCGAGCAGTTACCTTCTTTTATTCAAGATCCCTCCGGTACCCGAGAGATTTTAGAGGTTTTAAAATTTGATTCGGAACTCTACGTCAGAAAAAGTGTGGCCAATCACCTGAATGATATAACGAAAGATAATCCTGACTATGTTATTCAGTTACTGAACAACTGGAAACAGCAAGCAACTCCGGCAGAACTCAAGAATCTCACCTGGGTCATTAAACATGCACTGCGTTCCTTAATAAAAGCGGGTCATCCGCAAGCATTATCACTGATCGGTGTACAATTTGGTGCTGACGTTGAACTTGATGAATTTACAGTTAAAAACAGTAAAATAAAGCTAAATCAGAGCCTGGAATTTACCACTCAACTCCGCTCACTCAGTAACCAGCCACAGAATATTGTGCTCGATTATGTTCTTCATTTTATGAAGGCGAATAATAAAACCGCACCAAAAGTGTTTAAATTACGATCTTTTATTCTGCCGGCAAACGGTGTTGTCCGCATTGATAAAAAACATACTGTCAAAAAGATAACGACTCGTCAGTATTATGAGGGTATTCAATATATTGAGATTCAGGTCAACGGTGAAGTGTTAGATAAAGCAGAGTGGTGCCTTGAAATTTAATCCTCTATTGACTGGGTTCCAGTAATTGTGACGCAATTATCGGAACCTCATCGTCACGCAGTACATTCAATCTGTCAAAGACTGCCATGTACCAGGATAGCAGTTCAAGTACTAGCATATTCGTTAGTACTTGTTAAGCACATCATTATGAAGGAAGAGATTTTTTTAAAGAGGGAACGTACTATCCACTTCAGAGCCAGACTTCAGAACGAATCCCCATTATTATTATATTTTATAGTTATAAAGAGCCGGCTTAATCTTATCATTAGATAATATTGCATTGTCTGAACCCTACCGTGAGCCTACATTATATAATATCGCTTAGCCATAAACAGATCAAAGCTTATTTAAAAATAATATTTTCTGGTATCAAAAGTCATCAATAACGAAAATTTAACCACTTATATATAACTTTTAAAAATGTTATTTTATGTAACTGCACAATATATCTTATATTATACAGTATATATTAAAAACTTCATTGAATAAAATAATTTGCATGATTTCACCATTAGGCCTATATCTATTACGTCAGCATTTAAAACATTTCATCAATAGATACCAGTACGTACTAGCGGAGTAAAATATGATATTGAATCATAATCTGGCATATTAAACTTACTTTTCAGATAACTATAAATACATTATCACACCCAGCCAATTAGTTATTTCATATAGGATTAAACCATGAAAATCACATTGAATAAATTAGCAACATTGAGTGTCTTAATGGTATTACCTCTTTCAGCTATGGCAGCCCCTACCGTCACCTTTGAGGGTGAAGTCACTTCACAAACTTGCGCTATCAGTATTAACGGGCAGGCCAACTCGGTAGTCATGCTTCCCACTGTGGCAATAAAAGATTTTGGTGACACACCGGCCGCAACTAAAACTGCAGGCTTTACACCTTTTACAGTATCAATTACCGGCTGCCAGGCACCTGATGCAGATACCAATATTACAACCAAATTCCTCGGTTATAATGTTGACAGTGCTTCAGGTGTATTAGGCAATATGGCTACTGGCAGTGATGCCGCTAGCGGTTTTGGTATCCAGCTATTAAAAGATACTGAAGATAATGCAGCCAGTGCTATTAACTTAAAAGGTGTCACCGCAGTCCCTGGTTTAGTTCTGAAAAATGGTCAAACATCAGCTACCTATGACTTCGGTGCACGTTACTATTCCTTAGGTGATACCGGGACTCCGGGTAGAATTACCGCTGTTGCTGAATATACTGTAAGTTACCTGTAGCCAGTAAATTGGCTGTAATACCATTACAGCCAATTTTCATGGATAATTATTATGAAAAACAAAATCATATTAGTACTTTTAAGTTTCTGTATGTCTGTTTCTTTTAACACTAATGCCAGTATTATTATGACCGGCACACGTGTTATTTTCCCTTCAAATACCACAGAGAGAATCATTCAGTTTAAAAATCCAGATCCACAACCTTATGTTGTTCAGCTTCAAATTACGACTGAAAATAATGCCCCCGATAATAATGCACCTTTTACCCTGGTTCCTCCTGTTTTCCGCATGGAGCCTCATTCAGGTCATTCAGTCAGGCTTCTCGCTAATGGCACAGAGGGTCTGCCTCAGGATAAAGAATCTATTTTTTATTTGAATTTCACTCAGCTCCCGGCATTAAAATCATCACAGCAAGAAAAAAATCAACTGGTTATTGCCGTCACCAGCAGGGTGAAAATATTTCATCGCCCATTAACATTAACTGGGAAATCGAGTGAAGCTTATCAGTCATTAAAATTTAATCTCCAGAAAAATGCTGTAGCAGTTAATAATCCGACAGGATTTTATATCACAGTAAGAAAAACTGAACTAGAAATGGGTAAAAATTCACTCACTCTTGCCGAGTCAGTGATGATTCCACCGAAATCCACCATCCAATGGCATACCGCCAGGAAGATAACCACGTTAAACGGTGCTTCACTTAAACTCATATTGGTAAACGATTATGGCGCTGATATTACGCGAAAAATACGCCTCTAGTTCAGGTTATCTCTCGCACTGGCATCAACTCAAAAGAGCTGTATTTCTTATTATTGCGATGAGTCCTGATGTTTATGCAACGACTAGCGACAATCACCCTGATAATCCAGACAATGACTATATTTTTGACCCATCACTATTTAAAGGTGGTCGTTTTGATCAAACCTCATTGGAGAGATTACGCCTGTCAGGTTCAATTTCTCCTGGTGATTATAACGTAGACATTTATGTTAACCAAAATTTTGTTGGTCGATATTCTGTTACCTATGCTGTGCAAGATGACAAGGTTGTTCCTTGTTTATCTCCAGCATTGATCAACGATATTGGTTTTAAAAATTCTGCAGAATTTACAGATAATAATGCTGATAAGTGTATTTTTTTATCAAAAATAGCTTCTCAGGCTAGTAGTAAAATAGACTTATCAGTATTAAAGCTGAGTATTGTAGCGCCTCAGGCTTCACTTAATCTTCGTCCTCGTGACTATGTGAATCCAGAGAATTATGAAACAGGTTCCAATATGGGGTTCGTAAATTATTTAGCCAACTATTACCATGTTTCCTATTCGGGCAACCAAATCAGCAATATGGACTCCGCCTGGCTGTCACTCAGTGGTGGTGTCAATTTGGGGACATGGCAATATCGCCAGTTAAGTACCGCGACCTGGAACCAACAAAATGGTTCTCAGTGGAACAGTCTTCGTAGTTATGTTCAGCGCCCCATGCCTGCCATCAGTAGTGAGTTAATGGGCGGCCAATTGATCACTAATGGTCGATTTTTTTCAGGCTTAAGTTATAACGGGATTAATCTTTCAACAGCGGATGCCATGTTACCCGAATCAATGCGTGGTTACGCTCCAGTGGTTAAAGGTATTGCATCCAGCAATGCAAAAGTTACTGTGAGCCAGAATGGGCAAGAGATTTATCAGACGACTGTTCCTCCGGGTAATTTTGAGATAAATGATCTTTATCCAACCAGCTATAGCGGTGACTTGCTGGTGCAAGTTACCGAAGCAGATGGCACAACAAAAACATTTATTGTGCCTTTCTCTGCCGTTCCTGAGTCAATGAGACCGGGGGTTTCTCGCTATAACTTAGCACTGGGACGTACGCGTAATACCCAAAAAGACTCCGCTTTTGGTGATTTCATCTACCAGCGTGGGTTAACAAATTTTATTACTGCTAATGGCGGTATGCGTCTGGCTCAAAACTATGCCGCTATTGTTGCAGGTGGGGTGCATACCAGTTTATTAGGTGCTTTCGGGATAGATACGACCTTCTCCCGAGCAAAATTATTCGGCAACACCGTCACTAAGGGCTGGATGGCACATGCAGCCTGGAGCAAAACATTCCAGTCTAGCGGTACCACTGTTTCACTGGCAGGCTATCGTTATTCAACCAGTGGTTATCGAGAGTTGTCAGAAATACTGGGCGCTCAACAGTATGATAAAAGCAGTATAGATCAGCCAAATTATACCAGTGCTCAGCGCTCACGTTTTGATATTACACTTAGCCAAAGCTTAGGAGATTACGGTAATGCCTATATCTCTGGCGCGACCTATGACTATCGTGACGGACGTTCTCGTGATACCCAACTACAGTTCGGTTATAGCCAAACTTTCCAGCACAATATCAGCATGAATATCTCAGTTGCCCGACAACGAGTGGGAGACTATGCCCATTCTGGTAAGACTGAAACGGCAACCACTCTCTCCTTTTCAATACCATTATTTAGCGATAACGCTAATGGTATAAATTTAAGTACTGCTTATAACCATAGTGATAGTGGCGGGGATCAGTATCAAGCGTCTGCCTCAGGTATGGTAGGTGAGGCGCAAAATACGGGCTACAGCGTGAATGTCATGCGCGATCAACAATTCAATCAGACAACCTTTGGCGGCAGTCTGCAAAAACAACTGCCAAAAGCAAATGTAGGATTAAACGCTTCAACCGGTAAAGGATACTGGCAGGCATCAGGTAATGTCCAAGGTGCACTGGCCCTCCATAGTAGTGGTGTGACGTTCGGACCCTATTTAGGCGATACTTTTGCTCTGGTTGAAGCGAAAGGTGCCGAGGGCGCGAAACTGTTTAACTCATCACAAACACGCATTGACAGTAACGGCTATGCATTGGTTTCTGCTGTGACACCTTATCGCTATAACAATATATCTATCGATCCCCAAGGCATGGAAGGTAATGCGGAAGTTCTTGAGAGCCAGAAACGTATCGTCCCTGTTGCCGGTTCCAGCGTCAAAGTAAAATTCCGTACGCGTATCGGTACTGCATTGTTAATTAAAGCTATTCCTAAAAATGATATAGCAATACCTATGGGGGCTGAAGTGTACGATGAGCAGAATCAACCTATTGGTCTTGCGGGTCAGGGCGGACAGATTTATGTTCGGGTAGAAAGGCCGGAAGGCACACTCACCGTTCGCTGGGGAGAGAATGCTTACTGTGTTTTACCTTATAACCTCACAGGAACTGATACCAAATCCTCCCTGGTTAATCTAACAGTCCGTTGTAATTCATCCCTGAAAGGATAGATATGATGAGAAGGATAATTGCTTTTTTTATCCGCATAATGCTGTTGCTATCCCTGACACTGGCTTCACTGTCATCCTGGGCATCTTGTAAAACAACGGGGGTCGCGCAGACTGAAGATAACAGGACTGCGCAGATTCCATTTGGTAAAGTGAATATATACGATAGTTACTTCTATCCCATCGGTTCACTTCTGGCTAGTGTCGTCGTCCCTCCCACCAATTATACGTTTAAAGGTGCTTCAGCGAGTTCTGTTTTATGGGAGTGCGATGCCGCTGACCTGTCCAGTATTTACTTTCTGGTAGCGACTAATGGCGATCACTGGCTGGGAGGTCATAATGAGATAGGTACCATAGACAACCTGCCAGATGTTTATGCCACTTACTTTGCCTATGTAGGGCTAAAACAAACCATGAATGGCGTCGTTCTGTCACGTTACTGGAAAAAAGTACCGGTCAATACTTATGCCACTTCAGGGAAAAAGATCCAAATCCGACTACAAGATATCCCCCCATTACAAGCTGAACTTTATCGTGTGAGTCAGTTACCCACTAGAGGAGGCGGTCCGGCATATAGCTGCACCTCCTTTGTCACAGGTTCAACAACTGGCACACTTTATAACTGTATCCAGCCTAACGCCTATATTCAACTTGTCGGGCCAAGACTGATACATGATAATATCGGCGAAGACAGTAACTCGCACTGGAGCTTCTGGGGCGTGGATAATGGTTTTGGTTATGGTATGAGGGGTGTTAATACTCTTTATAATACGCCAACCTGTGTCGCTCGCAGTGCGACCCCTCTGGTTAAATTACCTGCTATCTCTGCAACTGAATTAAATGCCGGACGAACCAGCGCAGCGTCATTTAACGTGAGTGTCGAGTGCAGTGATAGTGTTAAATCAGGCACAAATAATGCACAAGCGGCGCTGGGATTTCAGGTATCACCTGGAGCATATAGTACAGCTAAGAGCTTAGGTCTGGTCAACAGTAGTAATGGGGTGAGTCTGTTACTTTCAGACAACTATACCGATGCTAATATGGCACAAGGTGTCGGTATCTCAATTGCGTACGGTAATAACCCCGGATCACCGCTCACTCTGATAGGCCAGAACAATGGTATTGATCCGCTCAATAACATCTATATGGGTAGCAATGCAGGATGGTACCCGGTATTGAATAATGCGCTACCTGCTGGTAGCTCGCAAAGTGGTTATACTCACTATAATTACGATTTTATCGCAACACTGAAAAAAATTCAGGGTCAATCAGTTACCACTGGTAAAGTCCGTGCCACAGCTACGGTACTGGTAAGAATCCAATGAAAATGAAAGGACTACTGTTACTGTCGCTGTGCCTGCAGACGCTCTATACCAGTGCAGGTATCATGCCCTCTCAATCACGGATTATTTATCATGCTCAGGATAAAGAGCAGACTCTGATGCTGGCAAATACTAACGAGTATCCGGTTATTGTGCAGAACTGGATTGATAACAGCGAAGGGACACCGGAAGCAAAGAATATTCCTTTTGTCAGTGTTCCTCCTGTCTTTCGTCTGGAAAAGTCTGATGTCCGGGGGGTAAGAATTATATATAATCACGCCCCGCTTCCTACAGATACAGAGTCTCTGTTCTGGTTCAATATCTATGAAATCCCACCAGAAAAAAAAGGGGTTAACCCTGATAACAGCGTGCTGGTCACGATGAATACGCAGATAAAGCTCTTTTATCGACCAGAAGAGATAACTACCCAGCCAGAAGAGGCTATTAAGCAGCTGACCTGTACAAAACAGCCCTCCTCAGTGATTGAGTGTCATAATCCCTCTCCGCTCTATCTGTCCGTGATTGATATTAAAATAAGTACGGATGCTGGAAAGGTATTAAGTGCCACTGATAGCGAGTTTATGTTAGCACCAAAATCAAAAAAATCATTTAACTTCAATGGCTCAGTTGATAACGGACAAAAACTGATGGTGGTTTACCTCAATGATTTTGGTGAAGCGATAAGTTACGAGACTAATAGACTCAATTAGTATTAAAAGATGATCGTACCCCGCATTCTATTCTCCCGACAGCTCCGGCTCAAAAATAAGTCGAGCAGTAACCTGGCAGCATAAAATGCTGACATTGAAAATATCGCCTCGGGGATTTTTGAGACCAACCGAGTAAAAACAGTTCGTTTATGCTGAAAATAATGGGTATCAACCACTATTTTCAGCACTTTATAAAATAATAGTATTTCTCACTGATATAACACGGGTTTCAATTTTCGGTTAGTCGATATGATAGCGGTCAACACCAGAACAGATATTGACCGTCTACAATTTATTAGGGTAATAAACCTTAGAACAGACCCAAGGGTTTAGTATCATAGCTAACCAGTAAATTTTTGGTGTTTTGATACTGATTTAAAGCCATTTTATGGGTTTCACGCCCTACACCTGACTGCTTGTAACCGCCAAATGCAGCATGAGCTGGATAGATATGGTAGCAGTTAGTCCAGACACGGCCCGCTTTGATATTACGCCCCATACGATAGGCAAGGTTGGTGTCACGCGTCCACACTCCAGCCCCGAGTCCGAATTGGGTTTCATTGGCAATGGCCAGTGCTTCTGCTTCTGTTTTAAAGGTTGTAATACCGATGACCGGTCCAAAAATCTCTTCCTGGAAGCAACGCATTTGGTTCTCACCTTTAATCAATGTTGGCTGAATATAATATCCGTTATCCAGCTCAGGTTTAATTAATGCGCGTCCGCCACCGGTAAGGATCTTGCCTCCTTCTTCACGTGCGATATCAATATAGGAGAGAATTTTATCAAATTGCTGACGTGAAGCCTGAGCACCAATCATGGTGTCAGTGTCCAGTGGATCACCGCGACGAATATTAGCGACTTTCGCCATCACACGTTCCATAAAGGATTCATAAATCGACTCTTGAATCAGTGCCCGGGACGGGCAGGTACAGACTTCCCCCTGGTTAAAGAAGCCGAGAACCAGACCTTCCACGGCTTTATCAATAAAGTCTTCTTCCCCTTGCATCACATCAGCAAAATAAATGTTCGGCGACTTACCGCCTAATTCAACAGTGCAAGGAATAATATTCTCCGCTGCACAGGCCATAATATGGCGGCCTACTGGTGTGGAACCGGTGAAGGCTATTTTCGCAATTCGTTTACTGGTTGCCAGAGCCTCACCCGCTTCACGACCAAAACCCTGAACCACATTAAGTACACCTGCCGGGAAGATATCGCCAACCAATTCCAGCATCAGAGTAATACCCAGCGGTGTTTGCTCCGCAGGTTTCAGTACCACACAGTTACCTGCAGCCAGCGCCGGAGCGAGTTTCCAGGCTGCCATTAATAGCGGGAAGTTCCACGGAATGATTTGCCCCACTACACCTAATGGCTCATAAAAATGATAAGCCACGGTATTTTGGTCAATCTCAGCAGCTCCCCCTTCCTGAGCACGCAGGCAACCGGCGAAATAACGGAAATGATCCACCGCCAGCGGTAAATCAGCGTTTAAGGTTTCACGAATCGGTTTACCATTATCCCAGCTTTCTGCGACCGCTAAATATTCCAGATTTGCTTCAATACGATCTGCCAGCTGCAATAGTAAATTAGCTCGATGCTGAACACTGGTTTTGCCCCAGGCATCAGCAGCACGATGTGCGGCGTCTAATGCCGCACTAATGTCACTGGCATCAGAACGGGGAAATTGGGCGATGTCACTGCCATTAACGGGTGAGGTATTCATAAAGTATTGACCGTTGACAGGCTCAACAAACTGACCGTCAATATAGTTACCGTAAACCGATTTAAAAGAAACCAATGATCCAGGTGTACCAGGGTGGGCATAACGCATCGCAAACTCCTTGCTGTAGGGTAATTTTTATTAGAGAGTGAGCTGCCACAGTTTTACTGTAACCGCTTGGCAGCTGAGTTAATGCATGAGTTGTGCCAGTTTTTTACATCAATCAACATGAGTTGGTTTGTGATTAATTATCAATAAGTTAAACGTATTCATTGTTGTTTTGTAACGAATTTCAGCCATAACAAATTGTCAACTGTGTTGCGGCTCGCAACAATAAAAAAACTGAATAGCTACAATGCTGCAACACTTTGTGCTTAACCGGAGGTTGCAGATGCAGGGAAATCAGCTCGTTGCAAATACACCTGAGATAGCTTTAAGTCCATTGCTGAATGATTCCTGGCTGCGTAGCCAGCTATATGGTCTGGATCCAAAAGCAGGCGACTTGCCTCGTATTCCTCATAATGAACTGGCTGATAAGCTCGCTAACAACATCAGTTTGCAACAATTTGCTCAACCCGCAGTAACCGCACTGGCAGAAAAAATTGCCGATAAACAATCTGTTGTAGTGCTGTCAGATGCCAGTGGTTTGGTTCTGAATAATTTTGGCAATCTCAATGCATTACAGAAAGTACAACGCTTTGCCTTGGCGCCGGGTAATTTATGGAGTGAGTGCGGACGCGGTACTAATGCCATAGGGACGGCTCTGGCTATCGATGATGGCTGCGAAATTTTTGCCCATCAGCACTATCTGGCCAGTAACCAGGATCTATATTGTGCGGCAATGACACTTCAGGCCCCGAATGGACAAGTTGCAGGCGTGCTGGATATCTCCGGACCTGCTCACTATTCCCATCCTTATACGCTCTCCTGGGTCAAAGAAGCCGCCAAACAAATTGAATATTTATGGATGAAACAGAGCCTACAGCCAGATCAATGGTTAATGAGTTTACATCCCAAGTTGCAAGGTGTTGATCATGTTGAAGAGTTACTACTGATATTTTCCGATAATGTTCTGATGGCAGCTAACCGTATCGCTATCCGGGAATTAAACCTGCATCTTAGCCAGTTTGGCTCTCTGACTTTCCAGCAGCTATTTCCCCTGAGTGAACAAGTGTCTACCCGTCTGCCACTACCCCTCACTACCTATCAGCAACAACACTACTTCTTTCGTTTGCGTGAACCAGTACGCAATATTCATCCGGTTACCAGACCGTCAGCAACCTCTGCGGCTTTGCCACGACAAAGTGAGAGTGACAAGATGGTTCGGTTGCTTAATGCTGGTATCTCACTGTGTATTCAAGGGGAAACAGGGACAGGAAAAGAATTTGTCAGTCGTCGATTACATCAGCAAAGTCGCTGGCAGCGGGGAAAATTTGTTGCTATCAATTGTGCAGCCATTCCTGAATCACTGATTGAGTCTGAGCTATTCGGGTATCAGCCGGGAGCCTTTACCGGTGCCAGTAAAAATGGCTATATCGGTAAAATACGTGAAGCAGATGGTGGCGTGCTGTTTCTTGATGAAATCGGAGATATGCCCTTTGCTCTTCAGACTCGTTTACTGCGCGTATTACAGGAAAAAGAAGTCGCACCTTTAGGTTCCAGCCAAAGCTGGTCGATTGATTTTGCCGTTATCTGTGCCAGTCATCGTAATTTAACGCAGTTAGTCGCTGACGGTGAGTTTCGGGAAGATTTACTGTATCGTTTACAGGAATTTTCGCTCACTCTTCCCCCACTTCGTGAATGGCCTGCCCCGCACGCTTTTATTATGCAGTTATGGCAAGAAATGGGCGGTATCCAACGCGGTATTCAGCTTACGCCAGAATTACTGCAACAACTGGCTCAGTATCCCTGGCCTGGTAATATTCGGCAGCTACGCAGTTTACTTAAGGTTCTACTCGCTTTAGCTGATGATAATCAACAACTAGATTGCAGCTGTCTACCTGAGCAGTTCCAGTTACCACAGCATGAAGAAGCATCATCCATCAGACAGCAACACGATGAGGCATTGATTGCCGAAACCGTAAAACGTTTTAAAGGGAATATTAGCAAAGCGGCTCAAGCGTTAGGGGTAGCCCGTAGCACTCTCTATCGGCGCGGGGTAAGAACAAAAAACTGAATACCACATCAAAAATAATCCAAGATACTTGTAGGGGTAAAGGGAAGACCGCCGATGAGCATAGATATACTATGTGATTCGGTGGCATTAACGCCGGCAACACCCAGGCAGCAAGGTTGAAACGTAAAATAAAAAATGACGATAACTACAAATGCTCACAGCACGACATAAAGCATATTTCGTCATCGTCATTCCAACATAGTCTTTTCATGCAGCCAGATAATGTGACAACGTCACAAAAAAAGATTACTGACAGTTATGCTGTCCTATGTCTGCGTCAATGGAATACGCATTAACTCCATCAGTGTTTGTCGATTACGTACTGCATCGGCGAGAGTATATTGATTCAGATGATTGATAAATACCTGCATGGCATCGTGCAACATACCATTTAAATTGCAGTGATTAATCAGCGGACAAACAGGGCCATAACAATTGACGATATGTTTTGATTCGTCAGCACGCTCTTCCAGAGTCTGAATTATCTCGCCCAGACGATACTCGCTTAAATCCTTCGCCAGATAAATACCGCCATTACGACCACGTACGGTATGTATCCACCCTTGCTGGCCCATATAATGCACCACTTTTACCAGGTGATTTACTGATACTTGAAGCTCGCCAGCAGTCTGGCTGATAGTAAATGGCGTAGTACGGGCTGGCTGTGTCAGGAAAATAAGCGTACGCAGACCAAGGTCGGTAAACTGGTGAAGTTTCATATGTCCTCATCATACCAGGGGAGTAGCGACTCCCCTGGTGATTAACTCAAGGCGTTCTATACCCGTCATACTTCAAGTTGCTTAGATTAAAGTAATCATTTGGGGGTATAGCCAATACCTGCATTATATTACAGTTTTATCCCCCCAGTACCGAATGCTTCGCTATGAATTTGCTGTTGCGGAATACCACGAGCCAGCAAGGCAGCATTTTGCTGTTGCATAAACGGGATCGGGCCACAAATATAGTAATCAGCATCTTCCGGAAGTAGCTCTGTCGGGACTTGTTGTAAATTCAACCGTCCCTGAACCTGATAATCTTTACCCAGTACCTCACCGTTAGTGACCGACTCATAAGCAATATAAGTGTGTAGATGCTGGTACTGATTTTTTAGAGCCTTAACTTCTTTGCGCATAGCATGCACTTCAGGGCTGCGTGCTGCGTGAATAAAGCTGATCTGTTTAGCATTTTTCTTATCCGCTTCCCCATAAGAGATAAGCTGGTTTAGCATCGCTATCATCGGTGTCAGACCAATGCCAGCGCTAATCAGAACATTATTATTATCCTGATTAACAAGGAAGAAATTACCGGCCGGCGCAGTGGCTTCAATCACGTCGCCTTCATTAATCACATTATGCAAAGTGGATGAAACGTAACCTGGGTCCTGACCTTCGAGATGGGCATCCTCACGTTTCACCGAAATACGCAGATATTTACCGGATGATTTGTCTGACAGACTGTACTGACGAGGCTGTTTGATACCGAGTTCCGGGATGGTGACTCGTACGGTAATATACTGTCCGGGCTGATAATCTGGCAGTGCTTGTTTATCTTTTGGTACCAGATAAAACGAGGTGATCTCAGCGTTCTCTTGTTCTTTGCGCTCGACGATAAATTCGCGCCAGCCTAGCCAGCTACCCAGGGTATCTTTCTGCTGCTGATACAGTGATTTTTCTGTTTCTATAAATAAGTCAGCCAGCTGCTGATAGGCAGCACCCCAGGCAATGATGAGCTTATCATCCATAGGGATACTCAGCACTTCACTGATGGAATGCAGTAAGTTCTCGCCAACAATAGCGTAGTCAGGCGCCTGGATATTTAAGCTGACATGCTTATGGCAGATAAGCTCAACGACTGGGGCCAGCACCGAAGGATCATCAATATTCTCAGCATAAGCCAGGACTGCACCAGCCAGAGCACGTGCTTGCGCCCCACTACGCTGATGTCCAAGGTTAAAGGTTTCTTTTAGGTCTGGATTATTACCCAGCATCCGTTTATAGAAATAATCAGTCAGAGCGGCACCGCTCTCTTTTAATACCGGGACAGTGGCTTTTACCAGCTCTTTCTGTTCTGAGGTTAACATTGTCTTTTTTCCTTCCTTTTAAAGATATATTTAAAATACATTTTTTAAAGTGATCTGACAATTCCTTTATGAACTTATGGGTTTGGGGGATTCTCAGTGCGTTGAACAAAATGACACGAGGCGTACTAATTACCTGAAGAAGGGACTGACAGGGAGACTTTTTATCTAAACCCAACTTATTGAGCTTTGACGCTTAGTGGGGCAAAAACTCACGTTAAGCATATTTTCTACATGGACCGAAACTCGGCCTGTACGGAAAAAAGCAGCCAGAAAGTGTTCATTGCCCTTTCTGACTGCTGTTAACAATTGTGATTATTCTACATTATCTTCAACGGCAACCTTCTTCTTGGCCGTAAAGTTATAAATCACCAGCAATCCAAAAATGCCGGTGATAATCATAGTAATGGTTCCTTTATCCATAAAGTGAGCCATATTGCCAAGCAGGATCCCCACCACGCCGAAATCGGTATCAGAGAACGTGGTATTGGTCAGTCCAATCTGTCCGAGTGCCGGCAGCAGCGCTACAGGCAGGAAAGTAATTAAGATGCCATGGGCAAAAGCGCCGCATATCGCCCCACGCTTGCCGCCAGTGGCATTACCAAACACCCCAGCTGTTGCTCCGCAGAAGAAGTGAGGGACAACACCTGGCAGAATTAATACCCAATGAAGTTGACCGAGGATAAATAAACCAACCAGACCGCCGACAAAACTGGAGATAAAGCCAACCAGAACAGCATTAGGGGCATAAGGGAAAACAATTGGGCAATCAAGCGCTGGTCTGGCATTAGGCACCAGTTTCTCTGAAAATCCAGTGAAGGCTGGGACGATTTCAGCCAGAATCAAGCGAACACCCTGCAAAATGATGAAGACGCCCGCAGCAAAGGTAATGGCCTGAATGAATGAGTAGACAAGATAGTTCTGACCATTGCTGAAGTGAGATTCCACATATTCTTTACCTGCTGAAACAGACAAGATTAAGTAAATGATCATCATCGTCAGGGAAATAGAAATTGTGCTGTCGCGCAAAAAACTCAGGTTTTTTGGCATGTTCATTTCTTCGGTGGATTTAGACCCTTTACCTACCAGCGAGCCAATCCAACCGGATAAAACATATCCAATCGTTCCCGTGTGCGCCAGGGCAACCTGGTCACCTCCTATAATCTTGCGCATATAGGGCTGGGCTATTGCCGGGAAAGTGGCCATAAGAAGACCCAAAACCAACGACCCAGTATAAATAAGATGAATACCCTCAAAGCCTGCAACCGATAAAATAATCGCAATCATACAAGCCATATAGAAGGTTACATGACCTGAAAGGTAGATATATTTTAGTCGAGTAAATCTGGCGACAACGATGTTAGCGACCATGCCGAAGGCCATAATCATGGTGGTAGGCGCACCATACTTAGCCAGCGCGATAGAAACCATGGCTTCGTTGTTAGGAATGATGCCCTGAACATCAAACGCCTGTTTGAAAATGTCGCCCAGAGGAGTAAGGGAACCGACCAGAACAGTCGCCCCACCGCCCAACACCAGGAAGCCCAGAATCGTTTTCACTGTGCCCTTAATCACATCAGGGAACGGCTTTTTCTGCGCAACAAGCCCGAATAATGCTACCAATCCGACTAGAATAGAGGGTACTTTCAGTACGTCGACGACGAACTGCAAAAGGTTTTGAGTAAACATATTAACCTCGAGGATAAGGTGTTTATCTAGTTATAAGGATTATTTTTTATCAAAATACTCGCGTATTTTTTGCTCAACTTCCTTCAGGTCAATAATATTATTGATGATGATGACCTTGTCTTCCGGAAGATTTGCACTGTAGGCAATATCTTTAGCCATAACGAATATATCCGCTACATCCGGGGTGACAGAACCGAGATCTGAATGATCAACCTCAGCTGTAACACCGATATTTTTAAGCACTTTCTTGATGTTCATTTCCATCATGAAACTACTGCCCAAACCTGAACCACAAACCGCCATAATTTTCATATCAAACCTCATTATTTATTAATCAAAATTAAAGTGTTAACTGGCCGACTCATCATCTATTAAGATCGTCATAAGTTCTTCTTTGCTGCGCGCATTGAAGAGTTGTTCCATAGTATTTTCATCGGAAAGGACTTCCGCCAACTGGGAAATCATTTCGATATGGCTATTGCTGTCCGGTGCGGCAAACATAAAAATCGCGTTTACCGGATCGTTATCTTCAGAATCGAACTTCACTGCATTACCCAACAGTACAATCGACAATCCCAGTTTATTTGCGCCTTGCTCAGGACGCGCATGTGGCATTGCAATCTGGGGAGCGATGACAAAATAAGGACCGATCTCCTCTTTTTGTCGAATGATGGCATCAATGTAGTCCTGGGATATTGCCCCTTCACTGAGCAGCGGTCGTCCCGCAATCAGCAGAGCTTCCCTCCAGTCATCAACGCTTTCAACGTACTGTATTTTTTCGGTATTCAACCACTTTCCCAGGTATGACATCGTCTTTATCCTGATATTAAATGAACAATATAATTTACTTCAGCAGGCTTCTGGCCGTAGCAAGAACGTTTTCTTTCGTGAAGCCAAAGTATTTGAAAAGTACGGCTGCCGGCGCTGACTCACCGAAGGAGTTCATGCCGATAACTTTCCCGTCAAGACCGGTGTAGCGCTGCCAGAACCCGTCAATACTGGCCTCTACAGCCAGGCGATTACGTACTGCTTTAGGCAACACGGACTCTTTATAATGCTCATCCTGCTTATCGAAACGCTCGGTACAAGGCATTGAGACCACACGAACCTGACGACCTTCTGCTTTCAGTGTTTCGGCTGTAGCAATAACCAACTCAATCTCTGAACCCGATGAAATCAGTAAAATTTCAGGTTGTTCGTCGCAATCAATCAGAATATAACCCCCACGGGTAATATTCTGAATCTGCGCAGCCGTTCGTGGTTGTTGTGCCAGAGGTTGACGGGTGAGGATCAGCGCAGTAGGACCATCTTTTCGCTCAACAGCCTGTTGCCAGGAAACAGCGACTTCAACCTGGTCACACCCACGCCAGGTTTCCATATTTGGCGTCAGTCGCAGAGAAGCCAATTGCTCAACCGGCTGGTGTGTGGGGCCATCTTCACCCAGTCCAATGGTATCGTGCGTGTAAACAAACACGGTGCGGATTTTCATCAATGCAGCCATTCGCACAGCATTACGGGCATATTCCATAAACATCAGGAAGGTCCCGCCGTAGGGAATAAAACCACCGTGCAACGCCAGACCATTCATGATAGCGGACATTCCGAATTCACGGACTCCGTAGGAGATATAGTTCCCTTGAGGATTTTCAGCCGTGAAGTCGGTAGACTGTTTGTGACGGGTGAGGTTCGAAGGTGAAAGATCAGCAGAACCGCCTAAAAGTTCAGGAAGTAATTCTGCGAAATGATTCAGGCAGTTTTGGCTTACCTGACGAGTGGCCAGACTTGCAGGATTCGCCTGTAACTCTGCGATGTAATTCTTCATGTCTGCTGCCCAGCACTCAGGCAGTTCACCGCTTATACGGCGGCTATATTCACCGGCCAGCTCAGGCCACTCTTGCTGGTACTGAGCGAACAGCTGGTTCCAGTTGTTTTCATTGCTGGCCCCTTGCGCGCTTGCATCCCATGCATGGTAGATATCTTCAGGAATTTCGAAGGGTAAATATGGCCAGTTGAGCTCTTTACGAACCAGCGCCACTTCATCAGCACCAAGGGCAGAGCCGTGACATTCATGGCTGTTGGCTTTATTGGGTGAACCAAAGCCAATGATCGTTTTACAACATAACAGGCTGGGTTTGTCGGCGACGGACTTTGCTTCCCGGACTGCAGCGTCAACCGCTTCTGAGTTATGTCCATCAATCCCTTCTATAACATGCCAGCCATACGCTCGAAAACGTGCAGCTGTATCTTCGGAAAACCAGGCTTCAACATGACCATCAATAGAAATGCCATTATCGTCCCAGACGGCAATGAGTTTCCCCAGCTGCAATGTCCCCGCAAGTCCGCAAACTTCATGAGAGATCCCCTCCATAAGACAGCCATCTCCCATAAACAGCCATGTGTAGTGATCGACAATCTCAAAACCAGGTTTATTGAACTGTGCAGAAAGCGCTTTTTCAGCGATTGCCATCCCTACTGCATTAGCGATCCCTTGTCCTAATGGGCCTGTAGTGGTCTCAACGCCTGGCGTATAACCATATTCTGGGTGGCCCGGTGTGCGGGCATGTAGCTGACGAAACTCACGGATATCATCCATGGTCACATCATAGCCAGTAAGGTGCAGGATAGAATAAAGCAGCATAGAGCCGTGACCATTAGACTGAACATAGCGGTCACGGTTTGACCATTGTGGATTCTTCGGGTTGTGACGAATATGGTGACGCCAGATAACCTCTGCAATATCAGCCATTCCCATTGGTGCACCAGGATGGCCTGAGTTGGCCTTCTGGATAGCATCAATGCTCAGAAACCGAATGGCGTTCGCCAACTCTCTGTTAACCATGGTTTATCTCTCTTAAAGGTTGTTTTATAAGGAATAAGTCCTGTTCTAAATCTGTCTTTCCCGGTATCACCCTGAATATGTACAGTCAGATATTTCTTTCGAATATGTCACTTTCGCTACAGCACTCCAAAATCACTTACCATAACGCCCGGAGTACGGAGGGGAAAATGCATGGCATTATTTAATAAAATACAATTTATACATTAACTTAAATAACCTAAATTATTCACCCATCATTAATGCAATGATTATTTTCATCTAAAACAATCAAGTCTATACATGTTTAAGATGTATAGTCATCTTGATGATGTACCTAGACGTGTACAGATACAACATGTAAAGTTAAAATATAGCTGGACAGGATGCATCTCAGTATGAATTTGTTAAGTTGATCACACATCCATGTAATCGATGTGATATTGAACAAAGAAAACCACGCATATAGGGGAAGCCTGTCCTTCACTCAAATGGGAATAAAGTCGATGGTTGATGGTATTACAGAAAAACAGAGGGAGGTTGTTGATTACATCCTCAAAAAAATTCAGGATGATGGTCTTCTACCTGGAGAGAAGCTGGATACCGAAATTTCTATTGCCAGGAACATAGGAATTACTCGTGCGACTGTCAGGGAGGCCACGCGCATTCTTATTGAGCAACAGAGGATCTACCGGGTTAAAGGATCCGGACTTTTTGTGGGTTCTATAGGGATAAGTAACCAGTCAGGGAGATTTCACGCACTTTCACCTTTTGATTATCAGGCACAAAAACGTGGTCATAAAGGCATCAGGAAAATTATTTCAGTCAGCATAATGAAAGCCCCCTCGCCTGATATGGCGCAAGCGTTACGAATCAAAAACAGTGACCAAGTCTATAAAATATTACGCCTGATGTGCTTCGATGATATTCCGGTGGCTCTTGAACATATTCATCTTCCGGTAAACATGTTTAGCAGCATGGAATTTAGCAAACTGGAAATATCTAAATACTCCTATATTGAGGAGCTTACTGGAAAAAAAATACAGCTCAGAGATCAAAATCTAACGGCGATAAATTTAACTGATCCCGACATAATATCTTTATTAAAGTTGGCAGAAAATGATGCTGTTATACAAATTAATGAAACCGTTTTTCTCGATGATGGGGTACCTTGTGAAGTGAATATTGCCATCATAAATACTCGGCTTTTCCCACTAAAGCAAAGCTCCAAACGACCTTAGCTTAAGATAATTAGGACGGATGACTTATCACATAACCTGTTAACCGTCCCAGTCTCAATGCTATGCATATTGCGTTAATATAAATAAGGTATCTTTTTAGGTGTTGATGCAGTCTGCTCTCAGTAATGAACTCATTGTGTTCGGTATCACGGACATTCGGCATCGATGCCTGACGCTACATCAGTTAGCTCTGCCCAAAGGCCTTTTAGCGCAACTTTAGCTACTCCGATACTAAATCAGACACAGTTAATGCGGTCTGAAAAGCGGCCAGCCGAAGTCATTTTTACAGAGGTTTAGCCTGGAGAGGCTCAGTGATGGATCCGCACTCAGAGAAAACTACAGCCAAGATTTAGTATATGGTCGAATGCTGACTAATTATATTCTGCGAGACGTCGTCATATATTCTAAGTTCAACACTTACTTGATTTAATTAATATTTTCTGCAGTCATCGATGTTCGTATCAATATCACTCCCGGAATGCCAGATATCAGATCCGGAAGTGATAAGAAAAAATATTAATCACCCAAACTGGCAGGATGCAACCAGCTGGCTTGCAGTGCCACGAGATTATCAGGTTTAACATAGATAACCCCCTCTCCTGGCACATCAATTTCAGCAATCATAAACAGCGCCAGTGTGGTTAAGAAAGGTAAAGTGGTAATCAGCGAGTTTCGCCCACGTAATCCACGAATGTTATGCCCTATCAGATAATTGGCCGCGACAGAAAAAATTATCAGCAACAGCCATGCCGCGCCAGGGATTTGATCCCGCCAGCCTGCTGTTGTTCTGGCCTGGGAGTTATATAGTTCTGTATAGGAACTTAATACCAGGCTAAACCCATTGACTGAACTGGTTTTAGCTTCATTCCGGGCAATATTCCACAGTGCCTTCTGAATATCGATCGATTGATTCTGTAATGGCTTAGAATAGATATGGGTGCCGGAATTAAAAAAGGCGATTCGGGTGGTGAGATATTGCTGCAGTAATGGATAAGCCTGTTCCTGGCTCTCTTCGGTGAGCATAGCGGTATTTTGCATCGCATTGGCAATAGCAATCGCTTCTTTCTCCTCCGTCTGTTCGCGAGCGTTATAACCGGTAATTGCAATCGACAGAATAAAGCCCATTAATAAAAAAAGTAATGATAACAAGGCACCAAGAACAATTTTCGCCTCATCATCCGCCCTCTCATCATCCTGGTGCCGTTTCTTAAACAGACATTTCCCGATAACAGAAGAACCCAGCATTAATAAAAATATAACCACAAAAAGTACAACGGAATTCATAGCGATAACATTTAAAATGCTTTCAGTAATATTCATTTTCAGGATTCACTCTGTCAGCTGTGACGAAAAAATAACCCCCCCTTCGGTTTGATGGTTATTTTTTCGTCACAACAGTTGATGAGGCAGGTAATGAAAATGATTATATACATGATAAAATATTTGACCAGACACTGGTGGGTTAATCCTCTTAGCATTCAGCAACGATTGATGAACAATGCAGGTATCCAGAAATATGCTTGCATTAAGCCGCTTCATTCTGCGTTATTCAATATTCAGGAACCACTCCTCAGTAACGGTATCCCTATCGAAAACCTGCCCCTGATAGGGTGTTAAAGGCTGTATACCTTTTCGACGTAACGCCGGAATACTGCGCCGTACGGGTTCACTCCAGTGATGAAAAGCCATGGTATAAGCCCCCCAATGAATGGGTACGACACGATGAGCCTGTACATCTTCAGCTGCCTGAACCGTCAGTTCCGGTGTCATATGATTATTGGGCCAGCGTCGGTCGTACTGACCATTTTCGATAAAAGCAATATCGATATTTGGAAAGCGCCGGGCAATTTCAGCAAAATGCGTACCGTAGGTCGTATCTCCGCTGTAATAAAAGGTATCCTCTGCCTGCTGAATGACATACCCTCCCCAAAAACTCTTGTTAGTATCACGTAAACTACGGCCAGTATTATGCCAGGCGGGCACCAGAGTATAACGGACATCTTGGTTATCTAGCGACTGCCACCAGTCGAGTTCCGTAATATTCTCTTGTTGGATCCCCAGAGGTTTAAGATATTCCCCCACACCAAGAGGAACAATAAAACGCGTTTGTGTTCCAGCGAATTGCTTCAGTGTTTTCTCTTCTAAGTGATCATAATGATTGTGTGATAACAGCACCATATCCACTTGCGGCCACTCACTCAGGGGGGCTGCAGAGTCCTGAAAACGCCGCATATTCACTACTAAAGGTGAAACTGACTGGCCAAATATCGGGTCTATCGCCACCGTTTGTTTACCTATTCGCATCAGTAAACTGGAGTGACCAAACCAGATAAAGCGGTTGATATTGTCATCCTGAAGAAATAACAGCCAGTCCGGTTTTATCGTCGGCAAGGGTTGTTCAGGCCCATACTTGCCTACACCCTGCAACATTTTAAATAATGCTGAGACTCCATCACTAAATGTCACACCACTCATCGGTTGTGGGTTAGTGAACTGACCTTTTTCTCTGTCATAATGAGGGCTTTCAGGATAAGCAGGAAAAATCCGTTTTTTGGGCAATGTCATCTGTTTTAGCCATCAGTTAAGTGAGTCGGTCTGGTGATAGGATCTGCTGCATGATAACGGCAAAAAACCATCGTCACCAATGATTATCACCTTAACATAAGTGACATTGTCACCAAAACATCCACCTCAAAAATGCAGTCAGAGCACTAGTCAGCAGCTACCACGGCACTGATTATTGACTTTTTACTTCCTAAAGTATTGTGGCGATACCAGATAAAGCAAAGCCTGAAAACGAAGTGGGTACCTCAGGCTGTTTTTTCATAGAAGTTAACTGAGCATTAGCTTGCGTGTACCCAATATTCTCTTGCCTTTCGTAGTAGGCATCGATACGCCAGCGAAGGATTGAATTATAGACGAAACACATACAGCCGAACGTTTGAGCCAAAAGCTCAACTCGTTCAGATGTCAGGTAAAACCGATATTTATATGCGCGTTTCATTTTTTACACATTTACAATCACAATGTAAATATACTGGCATTACTCGGGTCTTCCCCGATCTCCAATGAACTGTTTCCCCTAATCTCTTATTCGATTGTTGTTTCAAACACTTCCACCAGACTTACCCAACCTGCGTTGATAAATACATGAGTATGTGACTGAGTGAAATGCTGTTGATGAGCCGCATGGCTTTCATAATGTTCCCACAGTATAAAACACCGTGGCTGGATATTGTCCTGTAGTGCCAAGGCCTGAGTACAGCCTGCTTCCTGTCGCATCTTCTGGCAATAGTTTTCAATAGCGAGTTTGCCTTCTTCGACAGACCACTGTGGATTAATCAGTACTTTTGCGGTAATAAAATGCCCCGTAGTATTCATATTTGTCCCTTATCAAAGTGATTATTAAATCAATAAGGCAGTTTCAGTAAATTGACAGATTATTTCTTGCAAAAAACGATTCTTATATTTCTAAAAAAATATCCATACCACCTATAAGTCCCGACACATCCATGAAAACCTCACATTAAAACATCTGCCATAGCGAAGATTAACTTGTGCCTCTCCTTCTCTCTTGAACCCACCTTTATTTGTCGCATAGTGCCAAAGTGCTAGCAGATGAGCGATGGGCATTGATACTAAGAGGGAAATATCCAATATTATTCCCAATGTTCAGCTTAATAAAATAGAGTCTGTCTGTTATTGAGTGAGGAATATATGGGGTTTTATCATCTACGTATTGCGCGGCCAGTCAGTGATTTATTGCATAGCCGTGATATGTATTGTCAGGGGCTTGGTTTGAACGTCATCGGTGAGTTTAACCATCATGATGGTTTCAGCGGTTATATGTTGGGCCGCACCGATCTTAGCTGGCATCTGGAATTCACTCAATGTCACTATCATCCAGTAACACCCTCTCCCTCAAAGGAGGATTTACTGGTGTTATATATTCCAGAAAAAGCAGAATGGGATACCGTTTACAGAAAAATAGTTGCTGCCGGATTCCGTCGCGCTGAATCTTTTAACCCTTACTGGGATAGCTCGGGTGCTACCTTTGAAGATAATGATGGCTATCGCGTGGTTTTGCAAAACCGCACCTGCCCGGTGGTGACAGAGAAAAATATTACTTAATAGTATTCTGAAATAGCGGGTAGTTGTTTTAATCGCACACTCCGATACTCGCTTACCTTCTCTGAACAAAATCTTTGTTGACGGTATCCCTACCGCCACTTCAACACTGCGGCTCGCCGGACATCGTGTACCCGATATTGAACACTGGGTTAGCGAAAGTGTTTCCATTTATGGAATGATGCAGGTGCAGTACGCCTTGCGCATTGCTCACTCTGAACGTTGGTTTGAAGCGACTATGCCCACTCGAGAAGACGCTGAGTTACTGGACATTACTCCATTCAACCGTTGATTGGTATCGAATCAGTGGGTCATACTCAGGATGGTTCACCGTTGGAGTATTATCAGTCGCAGTTTATACTGCCAATAGCCGTATTAAAGTAGTGGCCAACACCTGATGTCTATTGCGCACCACTCACGAGAACGATTATGAATCCCATAAGTGCCATAACTTCCATCGCACCAGAGAAAATACGTCGGGCAGCTCTGCTGGCAGCGGGAGTGATGATCCCTTGGTTTATTGGCATTATTAGCGGCTATGCTCAGTATGGCAGTATTGCCTCTTTTGCCAGCTATTTGATGGTGGTCTCTTTTCCGTTATTGCCAGCTAATCACTGCCTGCCTGTACTAGGGATCTCCGCTCTACTGTTTAGTCTGTTTGCCAGTCTCGGAGTCTTTGTCACTCTGGGTACGGCAGCTTTTTTTATTTTTTCGTTACTTGCTGCACTTACTCAGGGGCTGGGTGAGTTAAAGCAAGGTTATTTTCGCCTGCCAGTAGCCCTTTCAGCGTTGGCCTTTTTCCTCTCTGTCGGACAGGCACCTGCTTCAGGGCCGATATTCTATAGTCTCTGTTTTAGTCTCGGAGCCGTCTGGGGTATTTTTCTGGCCTGGCTAATGTTACCCGTCAATCCACTGGCTGAGGCCCGTACTTCGCTGCAAGCCTCATCTTTATCATTACGTTTTGCCGCCGGGATGGGCATTGTCAGTCTGGTGGGTTCTGCTCTGGCCGCTCTGAGTGGTGGGTCTCATCCATGCTGGCTGCCCGCAGCTGCATTACGGGTGATGAAGCCTACCCGGGAACAAACGATTTATCGAATCAAAACACGAAGTATTGGCACTCTGGCGGGAGCTGCAACAGGTGGATTATTGCTAGGTTTATCACCTATCCCCTGGCTACACGCCTCGATTGCAGGAGGAATGTTATTTGCAATGTTACTGATTGGAGCTAAACGATACGGTGGCTGGTCATTTTGCCTGACGGCTATTGCCTTGGCGTTTAATCTGACACCGGATACCAGCGCTGTAAGTATGGCTATCAACCGATCTCTACTCACCATTATAGGTATGAGTCTGGTGCTACTCGTGCTATTAATTTTAGCCCGTAATAGCAGTACAAATGTCCCTTGATAGCCAGATACCACAATGACCGCCAGTTAGCGAGAAGACGTATTCATCCTGATGCGTCTTTTAATACTGGCAGGTAGACAAGCGTGTAGCGTCTGTGGCGTTTCACCATGAATGAGTTGACAAACCAAGGTATAACAACTCAATGCAAGCTGGCGATTATCTTGCGAAATAGTATCTATTGGCAAAGAGAGCGAATCATAAAGATAGTGATCATCAAAACTGGTCAGATAAATAGGCTCATTACGTAGATTGTGCTGATGAATATAGCGTAATACGCCTTCCAGCAAGCCACAGGCTGCGGTAAATATCGCTTTCGGTGGGCGCCCCTGGCGGGCACAGAGTTCAGCAAACATTTCGTATCCGGCACTGGAATGATACTTGCCGTGAATGATCCATTCCGGGCGCACCGTCACTCCAGCTTGTTGCAGCCCCTGAACAAATCCCTCCAGCCGGTCACGTGTGGGTGACAGGCGCGGCGGTCCGCCGAGAAAATAGATTTCATCTGGCGAAAGACGGGCAACAGGTTCAATTAATTCGCAGACAGATTGAGTCGACTCAGTGAGCACAGAAGGTAACTGACTACCAGGAATATGACGGTCAAAAAGCACAACCGGTAATTGCTCACTGATTTTCAGATAAAAATCATCAGAAAACATACAAGAGGCAACTATCAGACCATCAACCTGACGGGAAATCATGTTGTTGACCACCATCGTCTCTTGACCCGGATTTTCATCAGTACAGGAAATAATCAGCTGCAATCCAGCCTCACGGCACAACGCTTCCAGTTCAAACGAAAATACGGCAAAACCATAGTTAGTCATTTCCGGTACCACCAACCCCAAGGTCAGGGTGCGGTTACGCTCATCACGCAGCGATCGGGCATGAATATTAGGCTGATATTTTTGCTGTTGCGCGATAATCAGAACACGCTCACGGGTAGCAGCCGAGACCCGCAACTCTTTTCCTCGTCCATTTAATACCAAGCTTGCCGTGGCGATAGAAACCCCAGCTAAGTCAGCCACGTCTTTTATCGTGACGCGTTTAGTTTTATGCACAAAATAACCCGAAACTAAGTATGTTTTTTAGGAGTCTATCATGTGAATAGAGAGGAATCAGTAGCATAAGATAGCGATACTTAGAATGATTAAAAGTCCACTGATAGCGAACTCAAGATATGATGCCATTGGCGAGTTAAATGGCCCCCCGCAGGCACGGGGGACCGATAAAACTTAGAACCAGGTTTCCATCTGCACACCAAAGTTCCACTCACCACCAGAGGTGAAACCGTCGTTACCGAAGGAGCCAGATTTAGAGTAGTTATCCAGTTTGCTGCTCCAGTCCATCCAGGTAGCAAACAGGCGCAATTCAGGACGGCTGAAGAAGTCACCGACTTTCTCAGCTTTAAGTGTTGGAGCAAAGGTCAGTTTATAGAAATCACCACTAACGGCATTACGCTCTTCGAAGCCTTTAGGTTTCAAGTCCATATACTGGTAAGAACCCTCAAATGCCAGAGCAAAGTTTTGTGTTATCTCTTTGATCAGACGGGTGTTCAGGGTTGCCCACTGATAACTATCGCCTTTCACATAGCGATCTTTACTGCTTTGAGCCATCACAGATGGCGCAATATGCCAGCCATCACCCAGTGGAGTGATACCGTAACTCGCGAAACGCCAGGTGTTGGCTTCAGATAACAGCGCACCATCAGCCCCGATGCTCTTCACTTCGGCACCTAAACCATGACCATAGAGGATAGCGGTTTTCGCAGAACCTTCACGCAGACCGTAGAAGCTATCGTTATGGAGGCCCGCCAAGGCATGGACACCATTATGTGCCTTGTCCGAGCCATCAATGATATCGACACCATTGCCGCTCTTACGATTTTCATTGTCTTTCGCACGCAGACCCGTGACCATCAACTGGAATGGACCAATAAAGTTATTCGCCGTTAACATATGGTTCTGGATGGTGCTATTGCTCTGAGCATCAATCGGTCCGAAATCACGACCGTAGATAGAGAAGTTACTACGGAATGAATCATTCCATTTCACGTCATACACACCACCACCGGTACCCGCCAGAAAGACGATATCGGAGTCTACCCAGTGAATATCAAAGTTATCGCGGTCAAAGCGTTTACCCGCCCACCAGGTACTGCCTTTCAACGGACCATCAAAGCCAGGCAGATTACCCAACTCAGCATAGACCTGACGTACGTTCACATCACTGGTGTCAGATGTCCAGTCATTGTAGGTTTTTTGACCATCAGCAACCATCGCTTTAAAGCGCGTTGTCACGCCATTATCGAGAGTTTGTTTATGTTCAAGGTTCAACTCAACATAGGTATCAGGTTCATTACCCAAACGCCCTACCGCACCACCTGTATCACCTGCTGGTGTCAAGTATGGCCCACCTTTAGTGCTGGAACCGGAACCATTCATTAGCAAGCCAGAACGTGCATAACCATGGAACTCAAAGCCATTACTACCATCAGCTTTGCTTTCCAGTTTTGCAGTACGCTCAGATACTGACTCAGCAGCAGCTTCGGTGGTACGTTGCTGTACAGCCAGTTGCTGCGCTTGTTTTTCTGCGACGACTGCCCGTTGCTCTGCTACCTGAGCACGACTTTCGGCAGCTTGAAGACGTTGTTCAAGTGCAGCAAGACGCGCTTCAACACTTTTCGAATCTGCCTGTACACCCATAGAAACTGATCCAACGAGTACAGCTATCATCAAGGCAAGTTTTTTTTGCTTATGCATGTCTATTTGTATCCTTGCTAATTATAATTGCATTACTTCCAAGCTAAACCGATTTAGCTTTGCGAGATAAACATGTCACCTCTTCCTGAGCAACAAAAAAAACGAACCGGATAAGGTAACTGTGATCGAACTTACAAATCATGTATCGATGTTACAAAAATTTAACCAAATCTTGCTTACGAGGCAGCGCAGTCATCGCCCCTTTTGCAGTAGTCGCTAATGCACCACATAGCTGCGCCTGAACTAATATCTGCTCCAGCTGGGTAATGTTTTCCGGCATACCTTGTTCAGCAAGACCACACAACAGGCCAGCAACAAAGGCATCACCGGCTCCCGTAGTGTCAACACACACCACAGGTCTCGACGGGAAGTGGTGTGTTTTTCCTTGATAATGAGCCATGACGCCATCTTTACCCTGCGTCACCAGCAATAATTGTAGTGGGTAAACTGAAATAAGCTTATTTATCCCACTCTGTAAATCTGACTCACCACTTATAAACTGCAACTCTTCAACGGATAGCTTCGCAACATCAGTCAGGAGCAGCGCCTGGGCGATACATTCTCGTAACTGCTCCTCGTCCACCCATAAGTCAGTACGGATATTTGGATCGAAGCTGACCTTTCCTCCGGCTTCTTTAATCCGTGTCATAGCCATAAAAGTGGTACTTCTGCTGGGTTCTGCACTCAGCGCAATAGAGCAGGTGTGCAACCATTGCTGAGATTTAAATTCAGGTAAGTCATCAGGAACGATAAACAGATCGGCGCTGGGGCGAACCATAAAAGTAAATGAACGTTCACCCTGCTCGTCCAGCGCCACAACGACGGTAGAAGTGCGGTGCACAGCATCATGGTGCATATAACGCGTATCAACATTCTCATCCTGCAAAATATGTTTCATAAAATGCCCGAAAGGATCGTCACCTACCCGGCCAATAAAACCACTTTGACCTGCCAGTCTGGCAATTCCGACCGCCACATTCGCAGGTGCTCCACCAGGACATTTTAATAAGTGATGGTCACCATCCGGTAACAGATCCACAACTGCATCACCCAGTACCCAGACTTTTTCACTCATCTTTTTCTCCAGAAGCTAAACATTTGCTAAAACCATTTAGCTTATTTAATCATAAATAAGCTAAATGGACATAGATAAACTATGTGATTCGGTTGTCCTAATGCAGGCAATATTCAAATAACGTGAAGTTAGACGGATATACCCTAAATAATTCACGTTACTTGTAGGCGCAAAGTTTAGGTCGACGATGAGCATAGACAAACTATGTGATTCGGCGACCTAAACGCCGGCAACACCCAAATAACGTGAAGTATGACGGATATACCCTAAATAATTCACGTTACTTGTAGGCGCAAAGTTTAGGTCGACGATGAGCATAGACAAACTATGTGATTCGGCGACCTAAACGCCGGCAACACCCAAGTAACGTGAAGTATGACGGGTAATTGATTAATGCTTTATTCCGGTTTATACATCTTGTGCAATACTGATATACGTCAACTCGCCAGGTTTTCCTGACAAGCCATCATATTGAAAACAGTAGAGTAACCAAATGAACATCAAGAAAAAAAAGCACCGTTCTCTTTATATTCCTTATGCCGGTCCAGTTTTACTCGAGTTTCCCCTGCTCAATAAGGGGAGTGCTTTTAGTCTTGAAGAGCGGCTTAATTTCAACCTGCTGGGATTACTACCCGGAGTGGTCGAAACCATTGAAGAGCAAGCTGAGCGTGCATGGCTTCAGTATCAGAGTTTTAAAAGCGAAATCGACAAACATATCTATCTTCGCAATATTCAGGATACCAACGAAACGCTGTTCTATCGACTGGTAGAAAACCATCTGGTCGAGATGATGCCTGTGATTTATACCCCGACCGTAGGTGCCGCCTGCGAGCGTTTTTCGGAGATTTATCGCCGGGCGCGTGGTGTCTTTATTAACTACGATAACCGTCAGCATATGGACGATATTCTACAAAATATCACGATACCGAATGTCAAAGTGATTGTTGTCACTGACGGAGAACGTATTCTGGGTCTCGGTGACCAGGGTATTGGTGGTATGGGCATCCCGATTGGCAAACTGTCACTCTATACAGCATGTGGCGGTATCAGTCCGGCCTACACCTTACCGGTCGTCCTGGATGTCGGCACTAATAATCCACAATTAGTGAATGATCCATTGTATATGGGTTCCCGTCGCCCACGCATTACTGGCGATGAATACTACGCGTTCGTTGATGAATTTGTTCAGGCTGTACGCCATCGCTGGCCGAATGTTCTGTTGCAATTTGAAGATTTCGCTCAGAAAAACGCGATGCCACTGTTAACGCGCTATCGCGATGAAATCTGTTCATTCAATGATGATATTCAAGGAACGGCTGCGGTCACTGTCGGAACATTGATTGCCGCCAGTAAAGCTGCGGGCAGTCAGTTGAATCAACAAAAAATTGTTTTCCTCGGTGCGGGTTCTGCCGGGTGTGGTATCGCAGAACAAATCATCGCGCAAATGCAGCGTGAAGGTTTAAGTGAAAGTGCCGCGCGCGAAAACGTCTATATGGTTGATCGCTTTGGTCTGTTAACCGATAACATGCCAAACCTGCTCTCTTTCCAGACTAAACTGGCACAGAAACGTGACCAACTAAGTCGCTGGGATACCACCAGCGAGGCGCTTTCATTACTGGATGTCGTCCGCAATGTGAAACCCGATATTCTGATTGGTGTTTCCGGTCAAACGGGTCTGTTCACCGAAGAGGTGATCCGTGAGATGCATAAACATTGTCCACGGCCGATTGTAATGCCATTATCCAACCCGACCTCCCGGGTGGAAGCCACACCACAGGATATTATCACCTGGACCGAAGGTCAGGCATTAGTAGCGACCGGTAGCCCTTTTGCTCCGGTACAATGGCAGGATAAGGTTTTCCCTATCGCTCAGTGTAACAATGCCTATATCTTCCCGGGTATCGGTCTGGGAGTGATAGCGTCTGGTGCTTCGCGCATTACCGATGAAATGCTGATGGCGGCCAGTGCGGCGCTAGCGGAGCATTCACCGCTCGTTAAAAATGGTGAAGGTCTGGTGCTCCCAGAGTTGAAAGATATTCAAATCGTCTCCCGTGCTATCGCTTTTGCCGTGGCACAAACCGCGCAGCAGCAAGGTATGGCCGTCGTCACCTCCGCTGAGGCTTTACATCAGGCTATTGACGATAATTTCTGGAAACCAGAATATCGCGATTATCGTAGAACCTCTATCTGATGCGAATACAAACCCTGCTCTTAACCGGGCGGGGAATCCATCCGTTCCAAAAAAGTGGACCCGCTACTGAAATCCTCATATTACATGCTGAATATAAAAGATATTCTCTAGAATCCTGACTATTTAGCATTCAACACTTTCTCTCTTATCAGACCGATAATAAGCAGAGATCTTCAGGTGAGTAATCCTGCCATTTAAACCCTCTCGACTCACTTTAGTGACAACGTAACAAAAAGACGCATTTCTTCCGTAAACAATAAATTACACCACTCGTAAGCCTCATTTGACGAAAAACGTCTTTTACCTTACTCTGCGCGGCATAAATATATGTTTCTGTTTATTAATAAAGAGGAAAGCGTGAAGAACCGCACTCTTGGCAGTATTTTTATCGTTGCAGGAACCACAATTGGAGCAGGAATGCTTGCCATGCCTTTGGCTTCTGCTGGCGTAGGTTTTGGTGTCACATTACTGATGCTTTTCGGCTTATGGGCACTGATGTGCTACACCGCATTGTTGCTGGTCGAGGTTTATCAGTACGGTTCTGCCGATACCGGTCTTGGCACCCTTGCAAAACGCTATCTTGGTCGTCCTGGCCAGTGGCTGACCGGATTGAGTATGCTATTTCTGATGTACGCACTAACGGCTGCCTATATTAGCGGTGCTGGCGAATTGCTGGCAGCCAGCCTAAGCCATTGGTTATCGATGGATGTTCCTGCCACCTCGGGAGTATTGATCTTTACTCTGGTTGCAGGCGGAGTAGTGTGTATCGGAACCCATATGGTTGATATGTTTAACCGGGTACTCTTTAGTGCCAAAATTGTTCTCCTGGTGGTGATGCTGACCCTGATGATGCCTCATATTCATCATACCAACCTGCTGACTCTACCTGTTGAACAAGGTCTGGCTCTGTCTGCTATTCCCGTGATTTTCACTTCCTTTGGCTTTCATGGCAGTGTACCCAGTATCATCAGCTATATGGGCGGTAACCTTCCTAAGCTACGTCGCGTATTTATTATTGGTAGTGCTATCCCTCTGGTGGCCTATATCTTCTGGCAACTGGCGACGCTGGGTTCGATTGATGGCGCAGCGTTTGATAATCTTGCGACTAACCACACCGGGCTAAATGGTTTTTTACAAGTGGTTCGTGATGTTGTAGCAACGCCCAAGGTTGGATTAGCTATTCAGTTATTTGCTGATTTTGCCCTGGCGACCTCCTTCCTTGGTGTCTCTTTAGGTTTGTTTGATTACCTGGCGGATCTCTTTTCTCGTAATCGCCGAGTGTCTGGCAGATTACAAACGGGTGTAATGACTTTCTTACCGCCACTCATCTTCGCCCTGTTCTATCCTCAAGGCTTTGTTATGGCGCTGGGTTATGCGGGTGTCGCCCTGGCGGTGCTGGCGTTAATGATCCCATCTATGCTCGTCTGGCAGAGCCGCAAACATCACCCTGAACGCATATTTAATGTTGCTGGCGGAAAACCGCTGCTGGTCATCGTCTTTGCCTGTGGGGTAATGATTGTCCTGATTCAGTTCTCGATAACGATTGGTTTACTGCCTAAAGTTGGCTGATACTGCTAAGCAATCGTCGCTGTCGTCTCAGTAAGCGCTAAAAAGCCCCGTGACTATGGACTGACCCCACGACAGTAGACAAATTCTGTCCTCACGACGAGGCCTGTTCAAAGGCCTCAGGACTGACGCCACCGAGATAACTGCAGCTGATAACTACAACTGATAACCTGGCTTTTTAAGCAGCTGTTCCATCTGTGGGGCAATCTGCTTATCCCATACTTCTGGCTTCCACTGCGCCTGTTCAACCATTTGTAATGCTACGGACAGGGACTCATCTTTTGAACCAAAATGTTTTTTCAATACGTCACAGACTTCTGTTGCCAGTGCCTGTTTTTGTTCTTCAGTTAAATCGCGTGGGAAGCATTTGATTTCAATATGTGGCATGACCGTTTCTCTTTATTACTGGTTAATACCGATGTTTTACAGCGAAAAGTCTGGCTGGCGCAAGCAGTCTTTGCTGTCTATTACTCTCACCGATCCCACATTAGATTGACTGTCAAAGGCCATTATTTCACTCAACGCTAAATGACTGGGATATTCGAGGCAAAAATTATATTTGTATCCGGCTGAATAAACAGGAGTATTAAGAACAGGAATAATGATTGAAGATGGTAATGACGACTATCGTGATGAAATATTATTTACCCTCCAACATATATCTAAACCAAAAACATAGCTGGCGTAAAGCAAGCCGATGGACATAAACCGCTACTTTTATACGAGTTTAGCTCAAGCAACACCAAGACGTTAGGGTGAGAGAAACTCATCCATCATTCGTCAATATACTGAGCAACAACAAGCACCTGGTCCGGTGGAGGGCGTAATTTTACAGCGATTCAAGCACCAAGCCAGAAAAGTTAATGTCATTGCTCCCGATCCGATTATCCATTACCGGGTATTCATCGTGGTAATCATGTCCGTTGTTGCAACAGGTTGAGGATCATGGGCAAAAGCACCCAATACCATTAAAGCAAGGAAGATAGCGAAAATAATATTTTTCATTACAAAGGAAGCCCACAGCCAGCATTTAAAACTGTCCGCTATGCTAAAAGAAAACACCTTAAATGGGTAAGGGATTTTTTAAATTTATTGCCATTTTTGGGGATTTATTCGTAAATATATATTTATTTCTCGATAGTTCGATATAGGGTGTCACCTATAGACGACAGAACTATCACTTTTTGTCACTTCGAGCTAGGCACCGATTCAGAGAGCAATTGAGTGCCAATAATAAACCCCGTTACGGAGACTAAATTGAACGGGGGTCATTTAAGGCAAGCAAGGTGAACTAATAATCCTGACAGCTACAAACCCAAACGCTCCAGCATCTCGGTAAACTCATCCAGCGATATCCCCTGTTCGCTATCATCAAAGCGCAAATTAAACGCCTGTTGTAAGTGGCAATATAACTCTTCCGGATGGCTGAATGCTGGCATTTTTTCCGCGGCACTATAAAGCGTAGTTCTTCCCCCTTCTGGCTGATACAAACTAAGGGTTAAACAATGGCGAAAATGTGAGGCAGGCCAGGTCGATACATAATGATTACCCATCTCATAATCAGAGTCGTACTGAGGCTCAAGGTTAAAGCAATACATTCTCAGCGTCTTTTCACTGTCCTGGTATTTAAGTAGCCAGAGATCCTCTTCCTGCACCAGGCTATAGCGTCCATATGGGGTGTCCAGTACTTCGTCAGCACGTAAACGAATCGGGCTCGGCAACGTTTTGCCACCAAAACCGACATCCGCCAGCCATGCCTCATCACCGAGAGTCACCAGCGTGATGCGGTGCGTACGGCCAGGCAACTGCGAAGGGTTTGCCAGCAATACACGGCCCGACAAATTAGTTACCGTGAATCCAAGCTCTTTAAGCACCCGCCGGAAGAGTCCGTTCTGCTCAAAACACCAGCCGCCACGGCCTGCAGAAACCAGTTTGGTAAACACACTGTCATCATCTGTCTTTATTGTTCGCCCTAGCAGAACGTCCAGATTTTCAAAGGCAATCGCGTAAGTATGCGCATGATGCAACTGCTTTAACGTTTCCAGAGTTGCCGAACGGGGACCATGATAGTTGATACGTTTAAAGTAACTTTCCAGACAAAATGACATAGAGGTCTTCCTTTTGCATTAATCATTGCCACACTGTATCGCTAAACCCCCGCGGTTAAATGTTAGAAAATGCTTATCCCTGACAGTAAAAATATTATGGTGACGGTGTAAAACGCTGAATAAGAAGTACACCAGAAAAAATCAGCAGAACACCACTGATACGTCCTATGTTGACTGATTTTTCGGCCAGCCCCATCAGACCATAATGGTCAATAACTAACGCAGTCACCATTTGTCCGGCAATAACGCAGGCGATAAATCCCGTACCGCCCAGACGAGGAACCAGCATCAGTGCAGCAGTGATAAAAATAACCCCCGCCAAACCACCAAACCATATCCAAAGAGGTGCCTGGAAGGCATCACCCAGTTTAGGTAACTGCAAACGCAAAGCCAGAATCAAGGGTAATATACATATCAGGCTGACCAATAATGAAGCTACCGTTGCCCAGAGTGGATGGCCCAAAGTACGCCCCAACATGGCATTGGTTCCCGCCTGAAATGGCACTAATGCTCCGGCAATCAATGCGAGTCCGATAAGCGATAAAGTATAGAGTCCACTGGTTGAAAACATAGAAACCTCAGCAAATAATGAGTCGAGTGGTTATCTTCAGCTATATATAATTGTGATACCAATTCGTATTTAATCTGGGTTACTATTCGTGGCATGAATAACCTTCGCCGTATTGATACTAATTTATTAGTCACACTGCATGCGCTATTACTGGAAAAACATATTTCCCGGGCAGCAATACGTTTGCATAAGAGTCAACCCGCCGTTAGCCATGCGCTGGCGCATTTACGGACTATTTTTGATGACCCGTTACTTATTCGCCGGGGGAACGTTCTTGAACTGAGTGTTAAGGCCAGCAACCTGCTTTCGCCACTTACAGTCGCTCTTGAGGGCTTGGAAAATCTGCTGGAAACACCGATTTTTATACCTGCTGAAACGCAGCGTACTTTTCGCTTGTCGATGTCCGACTATGGGGCCTGGCTGATTCTGCCCGAACTGGTCAGGCGCTTACGAATAGAGGCTCCAGGTATCTCGTTGCTGGTGACTCAGGCTGGTCGTGAAACCATGATAGCGCAGGTCAATGAGGGTGAAGTTGATATTGCGCTCGGCGTTTTCCCTGGGCTGGATAGCAAAACATTACGTCAGCAGGCACTTTTTGAGGACCGTTTTGTCAGTGTGGCGGATGCCAGTACCTTGCCTGTCAGCGGTACTCTCAGTTTACCTGAGTGGCTTGACAGGCCGCATGTGGCGGTCACGCATCCTTCAGTCAGTGAACTGGAAATTGAGTCCGCTCTACAAGTGCTGGGGCTTGAAAGAAAAAGGCAAATAACACTGCCACACTGGCGTGTAGCTAATGATTTGATTCCAGGCAGTGATTTAATTCTCACTGTTGCCAGCCGTAATCTAGTTCCACTCCATAATTCGCTGCGTATTTTTGAACCACCGTTAGCGATTAAACCCTTTTCGTTCCGGCAACTCTGGCATCTCCGTCGTGAAGCTGATCCCGCACATCAATGGCTATGCCAACAGATTATGAATATCGCTGTTGCCAGTAAACGTATTTTTGAAAGCCGGACAACTTAAAGTTGCGGTAAAATCTAGCGTCAACAGGAACGGGTTATAGCGATATTGTTGTGATTAATAGCGGTACGGACAAAATAAATAACCTTATTTTTACTTTTTTTCCGCGTGTCGCTCGAAAAAAATGACATATTTCTGGTTTTACTTCTACCCCGATTTCCGGCTAGTATCCTCCGAATTCTTTTTACAGACGCTGCGCTAAGACAAAACGTATTAAGAGGAATACTATTTTTTATGCTATCAGGCAGACGGGAGTCTTATGAGTTCAAAAACAGAAGCAGAGAAGCGAGCCGCAAAACGCCAATGGCTTAATGCGCATGATGCCGGTTACCATAAAGCTATCGGTAATCGTCAGGTGCAAATGATAGCAATCGGTGGCGCAATCGGTACCGGACTATTTCTTGGTGCAGGAGCCAGGCTACAAGCAGCAGGCCCGGCATTAGCATTGGTGTATTTAGTTTGTGGTGTATTCTCATTCTTTATTTTACGGGCATTGGGTGAGCTAGTTTTACATCGCCCTTCTAGCGGTAGTTTTGTTTCCTACACTCGCGAATTTATCGGCGAGAAAGCCGCCTATGTATGCGGCTGGATGTATTTTATCAATTGGGCAATGACCGGCATCGTAGATATCACCGCCGTTGCACTCTATATGCAGTACTGGAATAGTTTCGGTGATATTCCTCAGTGGGTGTTTGCCCTCGCGGCGCTGTCCATTGTCGCCACCATGAATATGATAGGCGTGAAGTGGTTCGCAGAAATGGAGTTTTGGTTTGCCCTGGTCAAGGTACTGGCGATCGTGAGCTTTTTAGTGGTCGGAACCTTGGTGCTGGGTAGCGGTAAACCGTTAGATGGTAACAGTACTGGTTTTCATCTGATTACCGATAATGGCGGTATGTTTCCCCACGGCTTATTACCTGCATTAATTCTGGTGCAAGGCGTCGTTTTTGCCTTTGCCTCTATAGAGCTAGTTGGCACGGCTGCCGGAGAGTGTAAAGACCCACAAACGATGGTGCCAAAAGCCATTAACAGTGTTATCTGGCGAATTGGTTTGTTTTATGTCGGTTCGGTCTTGCTACTGGTACTGCTATTACCCTGGAATGCCTACCAGGCGAATCAAAGCCCCTTTGTCACCTTCTTTAGCAAGCTTGGCGTACCCTATATGGGCGATATCATGAATATCGTGGTCTTAACCGCCGCGCTATCCAGCCTTAATTCAGGTCTTTATGCTACAGGAAGGATACTACGTTCTATGTCGATGGGCGGTTCAGCGCCGCGCTTTATGTCGAAGATGAGCAAAAATCAGGTTCCCTATGCCGGTATCCTGGCGACTAGTTCAGTTTATCTGCTTGGTGTTTTTCTTAACTATCTGGTTCCTTCCCAGGTATTTGAGTTAGTGTTAAACATTGCTTCATTAGGCATTATCACTTCCTGGGCCTTTATCATTATCTGTCAGATGCGTCTGCGTAAAGCTATCGCTCAAGGTAAGGCCGATGAAGTGAGTTTTAAATTACCAGGCGCTCCCTTTACTTCCTGGCTAACACTGCTGTTCTTACTCAGTGTACTGGTGCTGATGGCACTGGACTACCCGAATGGCACCTTTACTATTGCCTCTATTCCGGTGATCGCGGTATTACTGGTGATTGGCTGGTTTGGTGTACGTAAACGAGTGAATCAACTGGCAGAAGATAACCCTGAATCTTAATTTCAGAGTTTAAGGTGCGCCCTTGCTATCGGGTGCACCTTAATTATCAAACTGTTATAGTTTCAGAAATTAATTTTAAACCTGAGAATTCTGACAGTGAATATTTTAATACGTCCGGCCCGTGCCGCAGATATCACGACTATTTTTAGCATCCGTATTTCGGTAAAAGAAAATATTTTATCGTTAGAACAGCTCACGGATATGGGTATCACTCCCGATGTCATTCTGGAAATGCTGGCGCTGCCTGACTGTATCTGGGTGGCTGATATTGATGGTATAACCGCAGGTTTTGCCATCGCGGATATGGAAGAAGGGTCCCTGTTTGCGCTGTTTGTCCTTCCTGAATATGAGGGGCTGGGGCTGGGCAAACAACTGATGGATCATGCCGAAGCAGCACTGTTTCAGCAACACTCAGAAATATGGCTTGAGACAGACAGCCAGAGCCGTGCCGCAGTATTTTATCAGCGTCGTGGCTGGGATGCTGTAGAACAACTTGCAGGAACGGATAAACGCTATCAGAAAATACGCCCCTGAATTCGCTGTTATACAGACGCATCAGCCAGGATATTTTTCCTGGTACTGGTTGATGAACATTTTGTTACCATCCGTGACAATTTAAATGACAGTTTTTTCCCCATATTACTTTCTAGCAGGTAGACTTTTTAGGGTCAGGCCAAGATGTGCTGATACCCTCTTTCAATAAACTCATCAAGGAGGCCCTATGTTTCCTGAGTACCGTGAATTGATTACTCATCTGAAAAATGACAACCCTCGTTTTCTCAGTCTGTTTGATAAACACCATCGTCTTGACGGCGAAATAATGCGCAGAGAAGGTCCAAAAGGGACAGGATATGACCTTAAAGTCGCCCTGCTCAAAAAAGAAAAACTGCGTTTGAAAGATGAACTGTACCAAATGCTAAAAAGTGCCAGCCAGCAAACCGCTTAACGTTGTTCGATAAGGAAGGGTAGTCTCTTCCCTCCGGGTTGCTGACAAAGGAGGAAAATATGTCGTTTTTCCTCCTTTTTGTTGCCGTAACTGGGGAACGTTTAAGCCACACTAACGACTTTGAAGGCAATTTCCCAGAGTGACTCTTCGCCTGGATATATTTCACTGATGACTTGTTTTAGCTGTATCAGTGTCATATTTTCTTGTCGGGCATGATGCTCATCTAGCTCACTCAATCTCACCGCAGTGACGCTAATCACTTCAATGGTGCAGAAATAGCTACCCTCTTCATAGCATCCGGTACGTAAACATTGACCGACGATAAAGTGAGATTCGCTGGCATCACGTAGCGTTATCGTCTTGCGTCCACTGATAATATCATCCTGAAAACGACGAAAAAATGTTATGTCATTAGTCATGAGGTATCCTGTATTAAAAATTGTAGTCATAAATCTTACCAGCCAGCTAAACGACGGGTTATTGCTTACGGTTCACTACTGGATATTCATCGTAAGCTATTACTGAGACTTTAAGTCATCGAGTAGTTGGTTCGTTTTGATAACGGAATAATTGACGATGGAATCATTTTTCATTACCCATTCATATCCGTAACGACTTACAGGGTTCATTGACTGATATGTACTGGATACTTGTAGAACCGAGACGTTATCACTCAGCTGGGACTTTGCCGTAAATACGCCATAAAGAAACATCGCAGCAACAACAGCGATAATGCCCGAAATAATCCATTTCATATAAATACTATCCAGTTGTAATAAATGTATTGGAATTTTATTGCAGTTAATAGCATTGTGCCATGTAAAACGGTCGGGATAACCATAGGAAATGTAGCCCTGCCCTTTCAATACACACTTCCCGTTGTGTCATCTATTGCTTAGTATTATTACGCAATTAAAATCCCTCTCTCAGCATAACAAACTCGCTTCTATGAGCTGAAAATGCACAAAAATAGCCTAAAACCCTCCTTTATGGACGTCTCTCGATCCAGACTTCTAAGCGGCCTAACTTCTTAACGTCTAAAAAGCACAGTCTTATAATCTAAGGTTATATGCCACTGGTTTATGTTCTTTTAGCTGGTCAATTTCACACTCTATTATCCACACATGAACATTTTTCATGTTGTGAGAAAACCATGATTACCAACTCCATTTTGGAACTTATTGGAAACACACCACTACTACGCCTGAATCATCTTGATACGGGTGTCTGTGAATTATTGCTGAAACTAGAAAATCAAAATCCTGGAGGCTCTATTAAAGATCGAGTCGCTCTGTCAATGATTGAACAGGCTGAACGCAGCGGTGTACTCAAACCCGGCATGACGATTATTGAGGCCACTGCGGGTAATACTGGGCTTGGGCTGGCATTGATAGCAACGCAGAAAGGCTACCCTCTTATCCTGGTGATACCCGATAAAATGAGTCAGGAGAAAGTTGCTCATTTACGTGCACTCGGCGTGGATATTCGTTTAACGCGGTCCGATGTCGTTAAAGGACACCCGGAATATTATCAGGACTATGCGCAGCGGCTGGCAGCTGAGATCGCGAACAGTTTTTATATCGACCAGTTTTCTAATCCAGCTAACGCTCTGGCACATACCCAGAGCACTGCTGTGGAGCTATGGCAACAAACCGGCGGTCAGATAGACGCTATCGTGGTCGGTGTCGGTTCTGGCGGGACGCTGGGTGGACTACAAGCCTTTTTCCGTGAGCATTCACCACAGACAGAATTTGTCCTTGCGGATCCTGAAGGATCGATTCTTGCTGACCATATAGAACACGGAAAAATAGCGGCAGCAGGAAGCTGGTTGGTTGAAGGGATCGGTGAGGATTTTATTCCCCCTCTGGCTCAAATTGATGGTGTTAACCATGCTTATCGCATCAGTGATAAAGAGTCCTTTACCAGTGCAAGGGCCTTATTAACCCAGGAGGGTGTACTTGCAGGTTCCTCTACAGGCACCCTGGTCGCTGCCGCGCTACGTTACTGTCAGGCACAAACAAAACCCAAGCGGGTTGTCACTTTAGCCTGTGACAGCGGGAATAAATATTTATCGAAAATGTATAACGATCAATGGTTAAACCAACAAAATCTCGATTAACGGTAAGGAAATCTAATGAGCAAATTTGCAACCTCAAGTGTCCATAGTGGTAGTTTTAATGATGCCCACGGTGCAGTAATGCCACCGATTTATGCCACATCAACCTTTGAACAGCCGGCCCCAGGCCAGCATACTGGGTTTGAATACTCGCGTAGTGGCAATCCAACGCGCCAGGTTCTGGAAAACGCGATTGCTGAACTGGAAGGTGGGAAACGAGGCTTTGCTTTTTCTTCCGGACTGGCAGCCATTGCGACGATACTAGAACTTATCGATAGTGGGAGCCATATCGTCGCCATCGATGATGTTTATGGTGGAACATGGCGTTTGCTGGAAAATGTACGTAAACGCAGTGCGGGGATTGAAGTCAGTTGGGTGAAACCGAACGATACCGCCGCCTTAGAAGCCGCAATACGGCCTGAGACACGTATGATATGGGTTGAAACACCGACAAATCCACTGTTGAAACTGGCTGATCTTGCCGCTATTGCCAAAATTGCTCGTCGTCATAATCTCATCAGTGTAGCTGACAATACTTTCGCCTCTCCTGCACTACAGCGTCCACTGGAGTTCGGTTTTGATATTGTGGTGCACTCGGCAACGAAATATCTAAATGGCCACTCTGATGTGATAGCCGGGCTTGCTGTCACAGGGGAAAGTGACGACCTGGCTCAGCGATTGGGCTACCTGCAAAATGCTATCGGTGCCGTGTCAGATCCTTTTAGTAGCTTTCTGACATTGCGCGGTATTCGTACCCTCGCCCTACGAATGGAGCGCCATAGCAGTAACGCCCAGCAATTAGCTGAATGGCTGGAATTTCATCCGACGGTAGAAAAGGTCTACTTTCCATGGCTTACATCTCATCCACAATATGCTCTGGCTCGCCAACAAATGAGTCTGCCTGGGGGCATGATTTCTATCGTGGTACGCGGTGATGAACAGCGAACTAATGAGATTATTGCAAAACTAAAACTGTTTACTCTGGCGGAAAGTTTAGGCGGTGTGGAAAGTCTGGTCAGTCAACCTTTTACTATGACACACGCCTCAATTCCGCTAGAGCAGCGTTTAAGCAATGGCATTGTACCGCAACTTATTCGATTATCTATCGGTATTGAGGATGTGGAAGACCTCAAAGCGGATCTTGCCCAGGCGCTTGACGAAAGCAGCACCAAGTAACTTGCAGTATACGGTGATTGGCTGATATTAATCCTCCCCGCTACCAATGGCCTTACTGTATTTCTTAGAATAAAGATTTCAGTAAGGCCATTTAATATTGACTAAAAAATTATCATTAGTTGTTATTCATTAACCTGCATACTGACGTAGCAGAAATTCAGAGTCATCAACGATACTTTTATGGATAGCCGCTATACTACGGACTTCATTTTTCTCGGTTAATGCCTCTATCAGGACATCATAATTATGTGGCATGCAGGATACCTCATCAAAATGAGAATAGAGATAATTGAAGCTTGGGCCAATTCGAACCCAGAGTTGTTCAATTAACTCCATCAAAGTTGGCATGCTCGCATAATGAAATAACTGAAAATAGAAATCATGATTCGCCTTTAATGTGGCCTCCACACTGACTTTTTTGGCACTAAGAAAACTATCTCTTAGTTGATTTAAACATATCAACCCTGCTTTATTCATTTCCCGTGTTGCTTTTTGTACTGCCATACCTTCCAGTGTCTTACGGATAGTGGCAATTTCCTGATAATGACATTCTGAGATTGCTGGAACTAAAAAAGCCTGAGCAGGCGTGACATCTAAGGCACCTGAGGAGACCAATCTCAGTAGTGCTTCGCGGACAGGCGTGATACTCGTACCTAATTGTTGCGCAATGTCCTTAGTTACTAAGCGCGCACCCGGTTTAAGCATACCTAAAATAAGAGCACTCTTTAACCGTGATTCAACCTGTACGGTGAGACTCAATCGTTGCGCTTTATCTAAGTCAAACATCTTTCTTCCCTATAAAAAAACCATCTGTATTTTTAGTTCTCTCATTTTCCTGCTGTCGACATGTCCCGTATGATATATTATATATCTAAGGCAATTAATTAATCCTGTAAATAGAAAGACAAGATTCTATATATCAAGTGCATGAACCGTAAAGCAGAAGGTTAATTTATTAATATTATTTGATTATAAATTGGCATTAACTACAACACCCCCTCTCTATTGGGAACACATATACGATCAGTTATCTATCATAAAACGCATCTGTGCATTAAATTCTTGCTTAATAACAGATTAAATAATACAAAACATTTATTATGGTTAAAATATGTCAGTTTTAGTTCATATTGTAATTATATAAATAGCATGATATATAACGATACTCGGACTTAATAAATGGATCAGTAATCGACGTGAATCTGTTGACACCGTTAAAGTGACCTCTTTTTCAACACTGGCATGTAAAAATAAACCGAGACATGAATTTATTAATTTCTAACAGATAATAGAAAGTGGGGAAACATGTTTTCCTCACTTTGGTAATTTTCAGAAGCCGATAACCAGCCTTGATGAGTAACCCTGTTCAGAACAAGGAAAAGAGCAGCGCTACGGGGAAACTAATCGGCCAGGTTGCCCCCACCAGAACGGAGCATAATAGTTTTATCCGCCAGGTATCATGAGCCAGAAACCAAGTGATAATTGCGCATATTAGCGCCATAATGGCGTAAAACACCAACATATGTTGATAAAGAGTCATAAGAGCGAAACAAGTTTGTCAAAAACTGGTGAAATATGCACTTTTTTTGCTCTCAGATCAAGGTTTGCGGTCACTCCCTGAAGGCTTTTCATCTCAAGTCACTTTTCTCCTGGACAGATCCCTCCAAAAAGGGCTTACAAATAATAAGCCCTTTTTGTTTCCTATGAGTAACAGTAGTGTGTTCTCTGGCAGACCACAAATTTATTTCGCTGGATGCTCCTCATCAAGTGTACGCAGATGATCATTTTTGTTGAGCGTCAGTAGCGCAAAAATACTGACCACTGCTGTGGCCATGACATACCAGGCTGGAATATCGAGATTACCGGTTTGTTTAATCAAACCGGTAATAATCAAGCCCGCACAACCGGAAAAAATGGCATTCGATAACGAGTAGGCCAGACCCAGCCCGGTGTAGCGCACATGAGTAGGAAACATTTCCGCCAGCATTGCAGGCCCAGGACCTGCCAGCAGTCCAACCAGTCCTCCCGCAATCAGGACAACAATCGCCTTGGTCAGTAATGTTGACGTACTATCCTGAAGTAAATGCAGTAGCGGTAAGGCGAGCACAAATAACAATACCGCTGCTGTGACCATCACCGCACGACGACCAATTCTGTCACTCAGCATCCCGGCGGGAATAATCGTCGCAGCAAAACCAATATTGGAAATAACCGCAATCAATAGAGCCTGATTAAACCCCGTGTGGAGTGATGATTGTAAATAGGTAGGCATTATCACTAAATAGGTGTATCCCGCCGCGGACCACACCATCACTCGGCTGACACCGACTAAAATAGTCTTAAAGATGGTACCAATATTTGCTTGAGCCTGAACAGGCTGATTCTGCCTACCCTTTTTCTGCTGGATAAAGCTTGGGGTTTCTTCCATATGAAAGCGTAGCCATAAAGCAACAACACCCATGGGTAACGCCACAAAGAATGGAATTCTCCAGCCCCAGGCCAGCATCTCCTCAGGACTGAGCAATATCGAGAGTAAGGCAACGATCCCCGCTCCAGCCAGTAATCCCAGAGCGACAGTAAATGATTGCCAGGCACCAAATAATCCTCGTTTACCACGTGGCGCAAACTCAGTCATTAATGATACCGCACCGCCATATTCTCCTCCGGCAAACAAGCCCTGAAGAATACGTAATCCCGTAACTATCAATGGTGCAGCAATACCAATACTGGCATAAGTCGGTACCAGCCCCAGAGCGACAGTAGCCAGCGTCATCATAACTAAGACAAACAGTAATGTCGGCTTGCGCCCTATTCTGTCGCCCATACGACCAAAAACAATAGCTCCCAGAGGGCGAAAGAAAAAGGCGATAGCAAATGACGCGTAAGTTAGGATGAGTGCGGTCAGTTCAGCCTCACCCTCAAGCCGGAAAAAATTCTGGGCAATAATGGTGGCGAGAAAGCCATATACGGCAAATTCATACCACTCAATAAAGTTGCCCACTGAACCAGCTATAAGTGCACGCTTTTGTGCTGCGACAATACGTTGGGACGTTTGCATTGAGAACGCTCTTATTAGAAAGATAAGAAACAGACGGATAGATTATTTGGATATTTAAGAGTAACCCGGGCAAGCAACCCGGGTAGTAGCCGATTCTCTAGTCAGCGGGATAAATAACACCAAGAGATACCGCTTTTGTTGCGCCCGTAACCGCGGGAACATTACCAGGCAGGTTATGGATACGCTGATGAGCAAGCCAGGCAAATGCAGCAGCTTCTACATAGTCAATATTTAGCCCGGATGCAGTCGTGGTCCCGACAGTCCAGTCGGGCAGCATTTCAATCAATCGAGCCATTAATAATGGGTTTTTCGCCCCGCCACCACAAGCCAGCAATACTTTAGATTGCTGGGTTTCAGGCAGTTTTAACAGTTCATCGCGAATTGTTGTTGCCGTAAATTCAACCAGCGTTGCCTGGACATCAACTGCCGTCACCTGCGAAAACGATTCCAGTTTAGCTAACAACCACGCCAGACTAAATAACTCGCGCCCCGTACTTTTTGGTGCCGATTGGGCGAGGAAGGGTTCTGAAAGTAGATGCTGCAATAGAGAGACATTAACATGGCCTTGTTGCGCCCATTGAGCATCCTCATCATACGAAAAGCCAAGATGGCGTTCGATCCATGCATCCAGTAAGACATTGCCCGGCCCGGTATCATAACCACGGGTTGGCTCTTCTGCTTGCAGTATCGAGATATTACTGATCCCCCCCATATTCAGCACCACAGTGAGTTGCTGTGGCGAGCTAAATAATGCTTGATGAAAAGCGGGTACTAGCGGTGCTCCCTGTCCACCATAGGCCATATCTTTACGGCGGAAATCCGCAACGGTAGTGATACCTGTCAGGGCAGCAATCGCGTTGGCATCACCAATCTGCATGGTGAAGGGATAATTGCCTTGAGGTGAGTGCCATACTGTCTGGCCATGACAACCGATGGCACGAATATCCGTTGCACTGACGCCCGAGGACCGCAGTAAGTCTTGTGCACTCTGTGCATAGAGACGCCCAAGGCGGTTATCCAGTTCACCTAGTTCCAGCAAGGTAGCCTCTCCCCGCAGACAAAGAGCCGCCAATGATTTTCGCAGTTCATCAGGCATAGGGGTGAAACCGCACGCAATCATCTGTGGGCTGGTATCTGAAAAATCCATAATAACCGTATCGACACCATCCAGGCTGGTGCCCGACATAATACCCAGATAAAGTTCTTTTCCCACGGTGGCTCCTTAAGGTAAGCAACATGATTAATCTCTGCAGAGACAACCAAAATAAATTATTCCAATAATACGTCAATAGGGAATAGTGTATTACCTGCCAGGATGCGAGTGCTGTCACACTTCGCTTTCGGACTGAGCTCATGCTCTCTGAATAGCGGCAAAATAAAGTCAGAAGTGAAGATTTTTTATGATGACAGGATAAAAAAAACCCGCTCAGAATAAACGTCCTGGGCGGGTTTTGTCTGGTTTAGCCGCTAAAAAGTGGCTTATCCGGATTAAGCTTTGTCAGTATAATCGTAACCATAGTGATGGTAGCCATAACCATACTGGCTGCTGGCGCGTTTCATCACACCGTTGAGAATAGCCCCTTTGACCGTCACACCGGCTTGTTCCAGGCGCTGTACGCAGACCATTATCTCTTTCACACTGTTCATTTCAAAACGCGCAACCACCAGGCTGGTACCAACTGAACGCCCAATAATAGCTGCATCGGTAACCGCCAGAATCGGTGGGGTATCGATAATAACCATATCATAATGTTCACTGGCCCAGGTCAGAAGCTGTTTAAAGCGCTCATGCATCAAAAGTTCTGACGGATTAGGTGGCACCATACCACGCGTAATGACATCAAAACCTGCTTTACTGAACGGTTGTATGGCATCATTAAAGTTAATTTTGTTTGAAAGAATATCAGAAAGACCTTTGTCATTACTCATTTGGAACAGTTCGTGTATATAACCACGGCGCATATCCGCATCAATAAACAATACTTTCTGTTCTGACTGGGCAATGATCGCGGCCAGTGAGCTACTGATAAAGGTTTTTCCGCTGTCCGGCGTGGCCCCTGAGATCATCAGTACATTATTAGACGCTTCCATCATGGCAAAATGTAGGCTGGTACGCAGACCACGGATAGCCTCTATAGATAAGTCGATAGGGTTATCCAGCGCCAAAAATGGTACGTTTTTAGTCTTGTGACGCACACGGTTAGAGAAAATATTTTTACTACGCAAACGCGTGCGTTTTAGTAGCCATTCAGAGGTCGGCACGGTGGCATAGACGTTAATGCCCTGCTCTTCCAGCTGTTCTGGAGATTCAATTCCACGGCGTAATACTGAGCCCCCCAGAACCAGACCCGCAGAAGCAAACAGACCAAGGAAAAAGCCCAGAATGACGATTAACGGTTTTTTCGGCTTGATTGGTTTAGGTTGCGTTAATGCCGGGTCAATAATACGCACGTTACCGATAGCACTCGACTGAGCAATACTCAGTTCCTGCTGCCGGTTAAGCAACTGACTATAAACAGCACGGCCAGACTCAACATCACGGCTCAGGCGTAATACCTCTTGCTGAGTCGCAGGCATACCAGAAACACGTTTATTCAGACGCATTTTTTCCTGCTCCAGCGTCTGACGTTTTTCCATTAATGCGCGATAAGTCGGGTGATCTTTTTTGTACAGCTGCGAAATTTCAGCTTCGCGGAACGTTAAACCATTAATCTGGTTATCCACATTGACCACTTGCTCAAGCACGGATTTGGCTTCGAGATTCAAGTCAACTGAGTCGCTCTTCTTACGATAAGCATTCAGCTTATTTTCTGCTTCATCCAGCTCATTACGCACTTCAGGCATTTTTTTCTGTAAAAACTCCAGACTTTTTGAGTCCTGAGCTGCCTGACGGGAGATATTTTGCTGCAAATAGTTATCGCTGATGCTATTCAGGATTTTCTCAATCAGCACCGGGTCGTCACCGGACATTGTCAGACCTAACATTCCGCTGTCTTTGCTCTTCTCACTGACAGTGAAATTCTGCTGAAGATTATTGATAGCCGCCAGTTCAGAATACTGGGTTACCACAAATTCAGTGCCTGGCTTCGCATCTATATTACTGATTTTAATATCAATACCATTGCCATTAACCAACTCACCTACGGTACCTTGCAGGATGGTATCGTCCATCTGAACTTGATATTTACCGTTTTCGTCCACGGTGACCAGCACGCTTTTTGCACTATCCCGGCCTAACGGTAAATTCAGCCAGCTCACACCCAGCGTTTGCTCTGGCTCACCGGACAGACGCGCCCAGCCTTCGCCAAAAATCGGGAAAAACTTCTGAGAGACTTCAGTACGTAAATTCAGATCATTAACCGTTTTCCCCAGAATCATTCGCGACTGTAACAACTGAACTTCAGGCGCTGACTCGGGTGAGGCATCAGGCATTATCTGGCTAAGGCTGCTCAGAATAGCGTTGCCTTTTTTCTGTTCTACCTGAATTAAGGTATCCGCCTGATAAACCGGGGTGGCAAATAAAGCATAAATCAAAGCAAAGGCGGTAGACAGCAGCGTCACGCCAATGATGAGTTGGCGGTGATCGATAAGATCGCCAAGCAAACGGCCCAGATCCAGTTCATTCTCAGCTGAAGGGAGGTTTTGCTTTTGAGTATTTTTTGTCGTCATAATAAAACTTGAATATCTCGTTTAGTTAACTGAGCCGCTGCGCCCATTCCTGTGAAGCCTTATCAAGTAAGCCATAAACATGCTCATGCGCATCCTGGCTCTTCTTATAAGGATCCGGAATCTCTTTTTTGCCCAGCCATTGTCCGTAAAGCATTACCTTTCCTCTGACTTCCGGGGCAATCTTTGTCACTTCTTCAATATGTGAAGCTTCCATCACCAGGATCAGATCATAGCTACGAGCAATCGCAGGCGTTAACTTGCAACCATGGTGTCCGTCAAGTGAAAGCCCATGCTTCAAGGCAACTTCAGCTGCCACCTTATCAGCAGGCTCATTCGTGAGACCATAGGTCCCCGCCGAATCGACTTTCATCTCTGGTAATAATTTGCGTAACAACCGCTCTCCTACCGGAGAGCGACAAATATTACCCGTACAGACCACCAGGACTGACTGGAACATTAATCTGGCCATCTATTTATATATCTCACGGTTTCGGTCAAGTCACGCACACCGGTAATGGTTGGTACCAGCTGAGAAATTACACGATTCCAGCGAGCCAGTGGTGCCGCTGTGATATACACAATATCGTAAGGTTCGAGCTGGAACTCGGTTCCCATCACCATTGCAGAGGCATCTTTAGCATTCAACTGGTAAATATTAGCAATTTTACCTGCTTTTCTGTCTTTTACTGAACGGATAACAAAGATACCTGTGGCATCAGAGACATCTTGCTTCATACCATCTGCATTACCGATAGCTTCAGCCAGAGTCATACCACTACGATCCATTTTCAGCGTACTTTGTTTACCCACTTCACCCATGACAAAGACTTTCAAGTCATCGTTGCGCGGGATAAACAAAATATCACCAGGACTCAGCAATTTATTCTGCATCAAATCGCCACGTTGCATTAAGGCATACAGCGAAACACGCGAGTCTTGTCCATTATGGGTCAATACCACATTACGCCAGTCGGCATCAGTACTCAGCCCGCCAGCATTATTGATAGCATCCATAATAGTTAATGGAATATTGGTAATCGGCTGCTGGCCTGATTTAGTTACTTCACCCGTCACGTACGCTTTTTGTGAACGGAAAGCGGCGACCGTAACATCTACCTGTGGGCTTTCAATCACGGCATCCAGACGACGGGTAATTTCATCACGCACTTCAGCCAGTGTTTTGCCCGTAACCGACAGTTTACCAACATAAGGATAGAAGATAGTGCCGTCAGCATTAACCCAGTTACCCGTGTCACTGGCGCTACGGTACTGACCTGCTGGAGTCGTTAATTCGGGATGATCCCAGACCGTCACCATCAGCACATCACCCACGCCAATACGGTATTCATAATTTTGCAATTGCGCATCAAGCTCTGGGTTCGAGCGAGCAGCAATGTTGCCAGGGCGTAGCTTATCAATCAAACCCGGGGTAACCGGGTAAACATTAACCAGTTTATCCAGATCATAATTATTATCAGGTAACTCAATGACATCTTTACCGCGGGTGCTTAATGCTTGTCCTGGTATTACCGTACAGCCGCTCAATGCAGTCAACGTCAAAGCCAGAACTGATAATTTTAAAATGTGCTTTTTCATTTGCTATCATCATCTTTTAATCAAAGTACTGATGCCTTAATAGGCATTTGAATGAGGTCCGCCACTACCATTTCCCGCGTTAAAGGATGTCAGACCTACGGATAACCACGCTTAAGACTATTGTTGCACCATTCACTGACCCATAGGGAATTCACGTTCTGAGGTCATATTATACAGTTGATACTTTCTGCTAAGCGTCTGTCCGCCATCGCGGGTCAATGGCGTCCATGAGATCAGAGCGTGGTTTGGATTCGGCGTTACTGTCATCAAGTCAAACGGAATTGAGACATAGAAACCTTTACTAAATCCGCCTTCACCATAATCAGCTTTCGAAACATTCGATTTCGCTCCCCAGATACCCACTTTCACGCCACTGTCAAAACGTTTAGCCATCTCAATCGTCACGCCTTTGTCACCCGCCAGATACTGGCCGACAGCCACTTTCAGCAGCACACCATTCATTTGTGGTGGGTTCCAGTAAGTGGTGATAAAGCCAGTGCCGACACTGTAGTCAGCGAAACGCATCATGTCATCCCAGTCACGCTGTTTTACGTAGTTGGCATCGACACCAATTGCCCATTGACTGTCCAGAGGACGGTAGAGCACTTCAGCTCCGATGCCGCCGTACATCATTTCCAGATAACCGCCGTATGCCTGACCATAGAATCCGTGTCCCAGATCAGTGACATAGTTAGTTTGCAGGTTACTGATAAAGACATCGTTTCGGACATAATCACGAATATGAGTACGAACCCGAGGCAATGTCGAATCTTTTGGCAGCAGCGAAGAATTAAATTTATTGTAGTTATTGTGGAGGTTAATAAACACACCACTGTCTACCAGCCAGTTATCAGTCAGCCAGTAACTGGCATTCGGTAGCAGGCCAATCTGGTACATATAGAAGCCTTCTGGCCCACCTAACGACTGAATTAGCTTCGGCTCAAACGAATAACTAAAACGAGACGGTTTAATACGATAGCCCTGTGAATCTGGTATCGGATCATTTGGTTCGACACGTTTTTGCAACAGCTTCTCTTCATGGCCGAGCGGGTAACCCCCCGCGAGCTCTTTTTTCAGACTCGCGACATTCGTTTCAGTCGTGACTAGCGGCAGATGCATATTAGTCTGCGTGACACTGATAGTCTCAGTACCTGCTGGCAGCTGGTTAACGAGAATGCGATTCGCACGATCAACCGCTTCGCGAGAGTCACGGTAGCGTTTCTGCTCGCCGGACATATAGAGCGTATTACCGTGATATTTGATTTCCGGGTCATCAAAGCCAGCATTATACTTCAGCTCTGTCAGCTGACTGGCCACGACAGTATAAGAAGGCACACCTTCAGTAACCTCTGGGTGATAAGCAGCCTTAGGCGCATCGCGATAGACAGGACGCAGCGTATTCAGGTTATTACGCAGAGTGAAACCAAACATCAATGTGTCGCCGCGTTCATAACTGAGATTAATATCCGCCCAGTCGACGACACGATATACTGCCCCGACATTATAGTGAGTAAACTGGCGAATATTTCTGGCAAAATCGTCTTTATAGTCGTTGCCGTCATACTCCAGCTTTAGGCGTAAAGGCTGCCAGGGCGTCTGGTATTCAATACCGCCCACCACGGATGCAGGTCCTTTAAATATGCCGTCAAAACTGATTTCACCGGCGTCAACCAAGTCGCTGCGGGAACAGTATTTATCTGACGCCCGGCAAAAAGGGTTGCTGATATTACCACTGTTACCAATATAGCCCCAGCCAACACCAAGCGTGAAGTCGAGCGGTCCCACTCTTTTGCTACCAACAATATACTCCCCATCAAACAGACCGGTACCAGAAATATCCCGTTTACCGAACGCCACCGCAGGGATGTAGTAGCTTTCTTCCAGCAAGCGAACTTTAAAGTCAAAAGATTTATCCTTATAACTTTGGTTACCACTGAAATCGGTATTACTGCTGTATCGGCGAGTACGAACATCCGCATAACGAATGGTACCTTCAAGCCACGGAAATAATGCGATTGAGGTGGAGTAAAAACGGTATTGATCATTGTTCCGATAGTTGACGCTGAATTCCCCTTCTTGCGCGAAACGCGCAGTAGGAAGCTGCATCAACCCTGTGCCGCCGAAATCAGACTGAGAATATAATATCGGTTCTGGATAAGTCTGCCCCTCTGCGTAGCAAGCCGTTGAGACAGCCAGCGCCAGGAAACTGAGTACATGGATTTTTTTCATTAATCAGGAACCCGACGAGTTAACAATGAAATAATATCATCTTGTAATGACTTGCCTGCCGCATCCGTTGTACAAGGCGTAAAACCTACCCACACAATACTTCCCGGACTCGCCTCGTGGTACAGGTTATTCCAGTAAGCAATAGATTCAGTTGTCGTATGCCCGTCAGGATGGATAAGGGTTACAGTGCTTCTGTCAGCTCCAGACAGACGATCCTGTTCATCAAGATAGTCACTGATAGGTGTAGCAGGTTGCCACATTACAGAGCCAGGTTTACTGACAGCTCCCATAATCAGTAAAGCAGAGGGACGGCTACTCGCATAGAGTTTATATTTGCCCTGCAATGGAACGTCGGCCCCAGCCTGGGTGCGAATAACATCGGGATCCAAGGGGGTAAATAGTCTGTCGACAACCTTAATATTTTTAAGCTGATCAATGACCGATTGCAGCATAGCCGTTTGCTTTGGTGAGGCATCAACCTGACAAGCGGCAAGACGGGCTAGCACCAGACGTTTATCCTGTTCCGCTTTATGCGTTGCTGGTGCTACGGTAATTACAGCACCAGGCCACCAGATATCCTGGGGTAATCCAGGGTCAGTGACTAACTGTAACAACGTCGATATATTTTCAAGTCGCCGTTCCTGGGCAGGATTTTGATTATCCAATACCACACTACCGGTTGCCAGGGCGCAAGCACTCAGCATCGTGAGTGTACTACCAAGAATGAGTCGGGTGAATTTATTCATAGTGCGGGTTTCAATATTGTCATTTCAACAGGATAGGTTCCGGCACCGAGCATCTGATGGCTTTGGCGAACCTGGCCATTACGGGTGTCTACCCAAAAGGTGTTTTGCCACTGGCTATCAGGGGCATCAGATTGCACGTCTTCATACCAGACCTGGCAGGGTATTGCTTCCCCGGCAATATTGAGTACTGTTTCTTTTTCTGCTCGGGTAAAGCGTGAGGTTAAAGCGGCAGAGCGTAACTGCTCCCCTTCTTTCCAGAGGATAGTTCGTGACCATGTCTGACCATTAGCGAGGCTTTGTGCCTCAAGCAAAGGATCAGGTGTGACTGATATCACTTCTAACAGATTACGGCTATGCAGATTGGTTGTTTTTACTAGTCGCCCCTGGCGAGTAACGACTATGGAGCCGTCCCGGGATAACCACTTGAGATTTCCTTGCTCAATATAGCCCAGCACGAGAAAAGCACGTTGTTCATTATCAATACGGAAATAGGTACTTGCATACGGCAGTGACTGTATTGCCTGATCAGTCATAGTGACGTCTTTCGTTTCCCAGATTGCACTGAACGTATCGACTACCCCTTGCTGACTAGGGGTACATCCCGCAAGTAATGCGAAGAAAGGTAAGACAAATAGACGCACCGGTTATTCCCTTATTAAGACAATATACCCGGAGTAACAAACCTCCGGGTCAGAACAACTACTATCTTCGACCCAACGAAATTCGTGAGGCCGTTAAGATTAACGAGTCGCTGGGGTGGTATTGGTATTGATGGGGCTGTTGCTATCATTGCTAACGGCAACGGCAACGCCTACCGCTATTGCGGCAGCTGCACCAACTGCAACCAGAGCGGTGGTACCTGCTGCTGCAGCAGCACCAGCTGAACCTGCTGCTGCACCACCAGCCGCAGTAGTAGTAGTAGTAGCAGACATAGCTACCGGGGAAGCTGCCAGAGCAGCTGCAGTCAGAACAGCATAAATTGCTTTTTTCATATACATTCCTTATTCAGTGATTTAAACAACAAGAGAACCTGATGTTCAGGTCAGAACATTGGGTCATACCCCCAATTAATTTGTGTCCATCATATACATAAACAAAAAATGTAGGTCTGAAACAGACATCGGACTAAACACACTTTTAGCTCGCTTTAAAGATACTTGCACACAAATCTAAAAATATCCTCTCACGACTTAATCATAACCCGTAACACAGCTAATCAGGTAATTATCAAAGAGAAAGGTAAATAAATTTTTCAAAGAATATAAATCTATACATATCAAAAAACAACAAAAATTGACAAAGCTTTGGGTTAATGCTTAAAAACAACATTATAAAAATTACGACAATCGTATTATTCCTAAAAAACAGTTCAATCTTTATGCTATTAAATTTTATTTCAGAAAAATCAACCTATTTCAGATACTTTAAAGATAGGTAGCTTGCTAATCATTGCGATTTCACTGTTTGTTTTCAACTATACTACCCCAGCAACGCCCCTAAGTTCTACTGCCCTGACGGCACTTGTACAGCTTCGGAGTTGGGTATGGCATCGACAAAAGAAGTAAGTTATTTGATACCTGAATACTCTTGCAAAAGATATGCCTATAAGGTAGGCACATAAATAGTTTTTGTCAGTAGCCGGATAAATTGTTCGCCAGAGAAAGAGTAAGATAAATATCAATGCTAAACAGAACTCGTTTATCCCAAAAAATGATCTACTAAAAGTAGACATTATTTAGTCGTTATAAAAAAACAACCTATAAATATAAAATAACTAACCATAACAATTAAGCATTACCGTATTACTGGTCGGATATCTCGCTGTCATACCAACCGTCGATATCAGCCTTGTTCTATCTGTTGACCAATCAAACGTGACAGCGTCACTATCGCCTGCTGCTCACGATCCCCCCACTCCCAGGAAGCATTCAGACGAAAGCAGTGATCCCAGCTGCTACCAGTACTGAACATTTTGCCAGGGGCAATACTGATTTTATGTCCCAGCGCCTGCTGATACAGCAGGCGAGTATCGACAGTTTTCGGCAACTCAATCCAGAGGAAATAACCACTTTCACTATGATGTACCTTTGCCTCTATCGGTAAATGTTCACTGAGTGCCAGTAGAACCTGCTGTTTACGCTCTGCCAGCGTTTTGCGTAAACGACGTAAATGGGTATCGAACCGGCGGGTTGCCAGAAAATCAACCAGGGCCAGTTGCATAGGTGAGCTGGTTGAGAGCGTGCTCATCAGCTGAAGTTGCTGAATACGCCGGGCATGTTTGCCTGCTGCTACCCAGCCGATACGAAAGCCGGCAACCAGACATTTCGAGTATGAGGAACAATGTAAGGTAATGCCCTGCTCGTCAAAAGCACGCAACGGCAACGGTCGCTCACGACCATAATACAACTCAGAGTAAACATCGTCCTCAATCAGAGCCACATGGTGCTGTCCCAGAAGTCGTACCAACGCCTGTTTTTTACTGACACTCAGTGTCACGCCCAGAGGATTCTGACTATTGGTCATCAGCCAGCAGGCTTTAACCCTATTCTGTTCAAGGGCTAGTTCCAGGGCGTCGAGATCAATACCGGTTATGGGATCGGTCGCGATAGCTAAAGCTTTTAGTCCCAGTCGTTCCAGTGCCTGGAGTGCCCCGTAAAAACACGGATTCTCAACGATAACCCAGTCACCCGGCTCAGTCACGACTTGCAGGCTCAGATTCAGCGCCTCTAGTGCACCGGCGGTGATAACAATCTCATCAGGTGAGACAGGGACTCCCTGCTGGGCATAACGCCGGGCAATAGCATGACGTAAGGCGGCATTCCCTGGCGGTAAATTTTCAATCACGCTCATAGCAGTTGCAGTTTTGCTAACCGTCGCAAGGGAACGATTTAGCTGCTGTAATGGAAACAGCCGTGGATCGGGGAAAGCGGAACCAAATGGCACCACGGTAGCATCACAGCTCGCCTGTAAAACATCAAAAATATAGGTGTTAATATCGACGGCTTCATCCCGGGTAACTTGTTGCGCGCTGGTCGCGTTTGCAGGCAAAGGTCGAGGTGCAACATAGTAACCGGACTGGGGACGAGCGACGATGGCGCCCCGACTTTCCAGCAACTGATAAGCATGACCTACTGTCATAAAGCTCATACCACTGTGCCGAACTTGCTCACGCAATGACGGCAAGCGATCTCCAGGCTTCCAGATATCAAGAGCTATCTGTTCAAGAATTTGCTCTGCCAGTTGCTGATATTTTTTCATTAATTATCCCTCTTCTCCCTCACCTATATCAGGCTAACAAAAAATACATTTTTTTGGAAACTGTTATGGTTAAATATCACGTTTTTGTTTCTGATAAACCTTAAAACATCGCATTACTATGACCCTGTCTTTTTTGATCCAGAGGTGTGCATGTTTGCTTTAGACGCTTTTCATCTGGCAAGGATCCAGTTTGCTTTCACTGTTTCCTTCCATATTATTTTCCCGGCAATCACTATTGGGCTTGCCAGTTATCTTGCTGTACTTGAAGGGCTCTGGCTAAAGAGCAACAACCCGGTTTATCGCACCCTTTATCAGTTCTGGTCGAAAATTTTTGCAGTTAATTTTGGTATGGGTGTCGTCTCAGGTTTAGTGATGGCCTATCAGTTTGGCACTAACTGGAGTGGTTTCTCACAATTTGCAGGCAGTATTACCGGCCCCTTACTGACCTATGAAGTACTGACCGCCTTTTTCCTTGAGGCGGGCTTTCTTGGTGTCATGTTATTCGGCTGGAACCGTGTCGGCCCAGGACTGCATTTTTTTGCTACCTGTATGGTGGCGCTGGGTACCTTAATGTCCACTTTCTGGATCCTCGCCTCTAATAGCTGGATGCAGACTCCGCAAGGCTTCAGTATCCTGAATGGTCAAGTCGTTCCTGAAGACTGGCTGGCAGTGATTTTTAATCCTTCTTTCCCATGGCGTCTGTTGCATATGACCGTTGCCGCATTTCTGAGTAGTGCCTTTTTTGTTGGAGCCTCGAGCGCCTGGCACCTGCTACGCGGTAACAATACGCCAGCGATTCGTACCATGTTTTCTATGGCGTTGTGGATGGCGGTGATTGTCGCGCCGATTCAAGCTTTAATCGGCGATCTGCATGGACTGAATACCCTGAAATACCAGCCAGCAAAAATTGCTGCTATTGAAGGCCACTGGGAAAATAAACCCGGTGAGGCAACACCACTCCTGCTCTTTGGCTGGCCCGATATGGAACAGGAACGTACCCGTTACGCTGTCGGCATTCCGGCTCTCGGTAGCCTTATTCTGACACACAGTCTGGATAAGCAAGTTCCTGCACTAAAATCTTTCGCTAAAGAAGATCGTCCTCCTGCCGCGATTGTTTTCTGGTCATTTCGCATTATGGCAGGGCTGGGCATGCTGATGATGTTATTGGGTGGTATCAGTCTCTGGCTACGTTACCGAAACCGCCTGTACACCAGCCGTCGTTTCCTACGTTTTACCTTATGGATGGGTCCCTCCGGACTGATCGCTATTCTGGCCGGTTGGGTGACCACGGAGGTAGGCCGTCAACCTTGGGTTATTTATCAGGTTATGCGTACCAAAGATGCCGTTTCTGCACATAGCGATCTGCAAATGACCATCAGTCTGGCAGTGTTCTTTATCGTTTATATGTCGGTATTTGGTGTCGGTTACAGTTATATGGTGCGGTTAATTAAAAAAGGCCCTCTGCCAGCTGAACACTTTTCACCTGAGTTACCGCCTTCACAGGCCCGGAAGATGACATCGATAAAAGAGGAGTTACGCTAATGGGTATCGATTTATCCGTGGTCTGGTTTGTGATTATTGTTTTCGCCACCTTGATGTATATCGTTATGGATGGATTTGACTTAGGGATAGGCATTTTATTTCCGTTTATTGGTGATAAAACCAGTCGTGATGTGATGGTTAACAGCGTTGCACCAGTCTGGGATGGGAATGAAACCTGGTTGGTTCTGGGGGGCGCGGCACTCTTTGGTGCTTTTCCCTTAGCTTATGCGATTATTATTGATGCCCTGACTATACCCCTCAGCTTAATGCTGGTCGGACTGATTTTTCGTGGTGTGGCATTTGAGTTTCGTTTCCAGGCGACACCTGCTCACCGTCCGTTCTGGGATAAGTCCTTTCAGGTCGGTTCAATACTGACCACCTTCTGTCAGGGTATTGTGGTCGGTGCCGTGATTTCGGGTTTTCAGGTGACCGGACGTCAGTTCAGTGGCGGGCAATTAGACTGGTTTACCCCTTTTAACTTGTTCTGCGGGTTGGGACTGGTTATCACTTATGCGCTGTTAGGTGCTACTTGGCTGGTGATGAAAAGCGAAAATCCGCTACAAAATCAGATGCGTACTCTGACGACGAGGTTACTGCTGGCACTACTGGTTATCTTTGCCATCATCAGTATCTGGACACCACTGCAATATCCGCAGATAGCTGAACGTTGGTTTAGCACACCGAATCTCTACTATCTACTACCGGTACCGGTTTGTGTAATGTTGTTCAGCGGATTACTCTGGCGCACAACCAGACGGCCTGAATCCTCCCATGCCTTACCCTTTGTTTTTACTCTGGGGCTGGTATTTCTCGGATTCAGTGGTCTGGGTATCAGTATCTGGCCGAACATTATTCCACCCAATATCAGCTTATGGGACGCAGCAGCGCCTCCGCAGAGCCAGGGATTTATGCTGGTGGGCGCGCTCTTTATACTGCCATTTATCCTGATGTATAGCTTTTGGAGTTATTACGTTTTCCGCGGAAAAGTCCGTCATGGGGAGGGATATCACTGATGAATCAGACACTAAAAAGAGTGTTATGGATGGTTGGCCTGTGGGGAGCCAGTATTTTAACGCTGACAGCCATCAGTAGCCTGTTTCGTTTGCTGATGAATGCTGCGGGACTCACCAGCTAATTGAATACATATACAAAATAATTCGAGTTGCCAGGGTGTTGCCGGGTATAAACGCCACATAAATATTGTGTGGCGTTATACTGCTGACGCGCTAGTTCTGTTCCACTATCATCACTGCCAGCGTCCCCGGTTCCAGAGCTTTAAAAATATGGGGCTGGTCAGCGGGATAACAAATATAATCCCCGACGCTCAGTTCTTCCGGCATCTCTGTCAGCCCTACCAGCGCACGGCCCTGAGTGATAATGATATGTTCCACCGAGCCGGGGGGATGAGGTTCAGAACAGCGCGCCGCGCCTGGCTCGGACTGGAGCGAGTAGATATCACGCCGTGCTCCAGGTGGGCAGGCAGCTAATAAAATCGCGTCATAATTCGCCTGGCCAGCGGTGACTTTTACGCCTTCACCACGTCGAATCACCTGCATCTGCACTGGTTGCGGATCCAGCAAGGTGGCAAAAGGAATATTCAATGCCACACATAATGCCCAAAGTGTTTCCAGCCCTGGATTCCCTTTTCCGGTCTCAAGCTGGGATAGTGTTGACTTAGCAATATTCGCGCGCCGGGCCAGTTCTCCCAATGATAATCCGACCCGGTTTCTTTCACGTATCAGACTCCTGGCGATAATCTCTACTGGTTGTGTCATACGCTCTATCCACTGTTCATTAAAACGAACGATTCGTTCGCTTGATATAGATACTGATTGTGTTCATTATAAAGGTACATTTGTTCATTATGGAAAATAATCGTGCTGCGCGCTTACTTATCTGTTCTTGATAGTGGTACTAAAAAAGCCATTTTTCTGGTGTGTCTTGCTGTCGGCATCGTAGCCGTTTCTTATGGTTCTCTGGCCATGGTCTACGGCTTTCCTGTTTGGTTACCTGTGCTGGCGTCATTTATTGTGCTGGCCGGTGCCTCCGAATTTATGTTTATTGGTATTATTGCCAGCGGCGGTAATCCCTTTGCAGCAGCCATGGCCGGACTACTGGTTAATGCCCGCCATATTCCGTTTGGTGTCGCAGTTCGGGAGCTGGTGGGAAGTCGACTCACCAGCTTGCTGGGTTGTCATATTATGAATGATGAAAGTGTGGTGTTCGGTCTTGCCCAGAGCACACCCGAGAAACGTCAAGCCGCCTATTGGTTATGCGGACTCGGCGTTGCCTTTATCTGGCCTGTCGGAACCTTACTGGGCACCGTCGTCGGTAGCCTGGTACCCTCTCCAGAAATGATAGGATTAGATGCGGTATTTCCGGCCATTTTGCTGGCGCTAGTGATCCCGGCGTTTAAAAATCGCACTACCCGGATCCGTGCTTCTGCAGGTGCAGTCATTTCCTTGGCCGTCACACCGTTTGCCCCTGTCGGTTTGCCCGTGCTGCTCTCCATGTTTGGTTTGCTGGTAAGGAAGAAATAATGCCGGGAACCTTTACTATCCTTGCTGCACTGGCTCTGCTGGGTGCGGGCACCTATCTGATGCGTTTTTCCGGAGCAAAACTGGGCAATCGTTTAGCGTTATCTGAACGAGCTCAAAAAATGCTTAATGATGCTGCGACCACCCTGTTACTTTCTGTTGCTTTGGCTTCTGCCTTTTTTGAAGGAGAACACTTTGCAGGTATGGCTCGCGTGACCGGTGTCGCCGTTGCCGTCTTCCTTGCCTGGCGTAAAGTCCCTCTGATTTTGGTCATTCTATCCGCCGCTGCAATAACTTCTCTGCTCCGTTTTCTTGGCGTTCCCTGACCTGCAGCAACGCCCCCTGGTGGGGCGTTCAGATTGTTGAAAAAGGAGGCAAAAACAGGATTTCCCTCCTTTTTGATAAGACGCATTTTGCAATATTTCCAGCAATGAATCTTCAAAATGCTGACTAAACTTTGCAGCACTTTTGATAATCCCGCTAGTTTGCAGGATCAATACTCGCTAGATTGGCAACATCACTTTTTTAGCAAGCCTGTAAGCATGATAAAAATTCGTCATATCACGACATTGCTCGTTATTTTATGCGCACTTTTTTCTGGTCAGACAATGGCGGGAACGCCGGGACATAAGTACTTCTATGTACAGAATGCAGACTCGCAGTTACGACATAATGGTGACAGCGAGGAGTTACGAGTCACCACGTTTAATGCGGCAGAAGAGTATCGCGAGCGACATCAAAAATATTTACGTGGATTTGAACGTAATATTATTCACTGATTTTACTGTGCAAAAGCGCTAACAGAGATTCCCCTCATTATAATGAGGGGAATAAGTCAGCTTATTTATCGCCGAAGTGAATCACGGTACGAATTGATTTGCCTTCGTGCATCAGATCAAAGGCTTCATTAATCTGTTCCAGCGGTAAACGGTGAGTAATAAATGGATCAAGGTTAATTTTTCCAGCCATTGCATCCTCAACCATTCCTGGCAACTGAGTGCGCCCTTTAACACCACCAAAGGCAGAACCACGCCAAACACGGCCAGTAACTAACTGGAACGGACGCGTTTTAATTTCCTGGCCCGCTCCTGCAACACCAATAATGATGCTTTCGCCCCAGCCTTTATGGCAGCATTCCAGAGCGGCACGCATCACATTCACATTACCGATACACTCAAAACTAAAATCAACGCCGCCATCCGTTAATTCAACAATCACATCCTGAATCGACTTGCTGCTATCTAGCGGATTGATACAGTCAGTAGCGCCCATTTCACGTGCCAGGGTGAATTTTTCTGGATTGGTATCAACTGCAATAATACGCCCTGCTTTCGCCTGAACCGCACCCTGAATAACTGCCAGACCAATACCACCCAAGCCAAATACTGCGACGGTATCTCCTGGCTTGACTTTTGCCGTGTTATGAACCGCACCGATCCCGGTTGTCACACCACAACCCAACAGACACACTTTATCTAATGGTGCTTCAGGATTCACTTTAGCCAATGAGATCTCTGCCACTACGGTATATTCACTAAAGGTACTGGTTCCCATATAGTGGTAAACAGGCTCACCATTATAAGAAAAACGGGTAGTCCCATCAGGCATTAAGCCCTTACCTTGTGTGGCGCGTACTGCCTGGCAGAGGTTAGTCTTACCTGACTTACAGAATTTACACTCACGACATTCAGCAGTATACAGCGGGATCACATGATCGCCCGGCTTCAGACTGGTTACGCCCTCACCCACTTCAACCACAATGCCACCACCCTCATGGCCCAGGACCGCAGGGAATACTCCTTCAGGATCATCACCAGACAAAGTAAAGGCATCTGTATGACACACACCAGTATGGGTAATTTTAACTAACACTTCTCCACGCTCTGGAGGTGCTACATCAAGTTCAACAATTTCCAGCGGTTTTCCAGGCCCAAAGGCCACAGCAGCACGTGATTTCATCAGTATTGTCCGTTTGTAAGTGTGGTTCTATTTCAGATAAGAACGAATTAAGTTATCGACTTCAGCCATTCGTAAAGCACGCTGCTGTTCCGTGGTCTCCCCCGTAACCAGCTCGTCTTTCAGATGAATGGCCATCATCTCCCCCATCAGACCATTTGCAGCACCGCGTACCGCGGCTATTTGCTGCAGTATGTCAATGCAGGAGGCTCCCTTCTCAAGGGCGCGTTCTAACGCTTCAGTCTGGCCACGAATGCGCCTGACCCGAGTCAGAATACGTTTTTTATCTTTTTCTGAGTGTGGCATAGCTGCCTCTTTATACTATAGGGGGGTATAGTAACAAAAATCATATCTTAATGTAAAATATAAGATTTATTTGGAATCAATCAGTTAACAATTAATCTGAGAAGACATATAGGGACATATAGAGCCTTTTTAACGCCCCTTTTTACGCCCCAAACACTGTTTTGCCCCTAAAACGCCCCCAATACGCCCCCAAAATTTAGCGGTTAACATCATAGAAAATCGTGACTTTCTGGCTAATAGGAGTTGTGTTTTTTTACAAGCTCGTGGGCTTTTTTCGGATTTTCCTCGATAAATGCCCATCAGAAATGTCATTCAAAACGACCTCGATAGTCATAAAATCTGCATAGTATTAGAAGGTGAGATGATGATTTAGTTGTTTGTCTAACGGATGTGATGAGAGCGGAAGATAAAAAATGGAACCTTGTGGCTCCCGGTATCATGTGATCAGAGTGATAGATTAGATTTTTTGAATGTCGACTGCCTTGAACCAGCCCATGTGATGAAGCAGATGATATTGTGCGCTGCCTGAAAAGTGTAATAGCAGTTGTTCCTATGTGGCCTATTGCCGAACAGCACGATCAAATGAGATGTCTATTTCGTCACCAAGTAGAGAACCTGCCGCGTAAGCTGAAAAAGGCCGTCGATTGCATTGATGCGGGGATAGAGCATCATGCTATTATATTTGTTGATTATTGTTTAATATAATTATGAATCATCCATAGTTCTTGATGAAATCAGTCGTTTTGTACTATTTTTATCATCCGATATTTTTTATTTATTAACTATAGAAGTGTAGCAATGAACATTAACAATAAAAAAAGTGTCATATATATAATATCTATCATCTCATTATTCATTTTAGCAGTGGTAGTGGTAGGACATAAATTCATATGGTCTAATGTTGAAAAAATTGGTTCCATGGCTACAGCAATAGCACTGTTTGCTGTAATGTATCAAGGATATGTCGCTCGAAAGGCCTCAATATTAGCGAATGAAGCTAATGTTAAAAATTCCTTTCAACAGCAATTTAACTTAATACTTGAACAACATAACATATCGTTAAATGTTTCAAATGAATGGGTGAAAAAAAACTCAAATCTTAAACTAACCACACCAAAATACATTATGACAATCAGAGGAAATAAAGAATTAAGTCCCTACATGAGAATTCTTTATCACACTCTTAAAATAATAAAAACTGAAATATCAGGGGGAATCACTTCACAAAAAAAATATACATCCATAGTTAGATCATTTATTCCAAATGACATTTTATTATTGGTTGCAATTAACTCATCAGTGATTAATAAAAATCAATTCTCAATATCTGACAGTAGTCAGTATGAGTCTTATTATAACATGCTCATTGATTATGATTTTTTTGAACATCTAGTGATAGAACATGCTCAGATGATAAACCTAAAGGAGAGAATGCATTACATATCATCACTTACATATAACTCATCTTTAGCATATTACACTAAAGATATAGACTTACATCTTCATGAATTTAATGTTAAGGAAAATGTACATATTGAGAAGTTCGATGAACTTTTGAATGATGTTAATTTCTACATCTGTTTAGCCTATGACTTGCAAGGTAAATATATAAAAACTCCAGATTATTTAAAGGAAAGGAAAACAATAGGTGAATTAATTACACTTTTCGTTTCAGCATACCAAAAAAAACTTTCACCTCAGCTATTTTTGGAGTTTACATCAAATAAACTGAGTGAGTATGTTGAATCTCAAGTGGTTGGGGTCATTGAAGCAGGCAGTTATTATTACAGAACACACCTTTCTGCAGATATAATTCATGGATTTTATCACAAAGATGAAGTTATTGATTTTCTCTTGGAAAACATTAACTTTATCAAGAGCATGAATCACTTGATAATATTTAGAGACGGTTTTACTTATGACCTAAAGAAAATATTAATAAAGAACTGTAGGCAAAGAGAGAGTGATGAGATTTTTTCTTATAACATGAATAATTCAATATCTTTAATTTCAAAAAAAATAGAATTTCTATGCACAAAACTGATCTTATTAAAACAAAGAATGAAATATTATGATGAGCCCAGTGATATAATGTCGAATATAAGAAAAGAGTTAGATGATCACATAACGATAAAATTCAACAGTGATGACAAAAAAAACCGAATACATTGAAAATGTATCACTTAAAAAAAGAGTGAAAGGATGCGATCGTGAACTGGTTTGATTGATACCGAAAACTAATCTCTCCAGTCCTAAACCAATCCCAACTTGCTATTCATTGCCAAGTTAACTATTAATCGTTACACTAAAAGAGAACTGAATTGATCTCAGATCTACAAGTTGAGTCCCATCAGGATTTGTAACCCTAATCAGTATCTGCTTGCTTACAGGGCTTGTATATCTAATATCATTGGCTCCCGCCTCGCCCTGGAATGAGCAGTGGTTAACAGATCGCTCTGTCACATGCTTCTTAAATGTTAATCTAAGCGTTCCCGTAGACTCGATTAAATAAGAATCAAGAATGGAATCGACATCGGTGACATCGATATTGCCATCAATACCTCTTGACAATGTAACTTGCCGTTTAAAATCAACTGTCATATCTGTGACATTATCTAATCCATCAAATAATTTTCTCTTTGTATTAATATTACTTATTTTTACATTATATACTGGACCAGTAAAAGATATAAATGAACGCATCCCTTTCCCCAGAATGAAATCATCCTTAATATTATCAATGGTGATTTCATTACCAGAACCAATATGGACAGGTGAAATATTAGAGTAAGAATGAATTACTAAGTCAATAAACGATACAAAGTTTGCATTGCTGCTAATGGCTACCATTGCCCGAATAAATTCGCCGTTGTCTTTCACCATATCTTTAGCTTCAGAAATAGTAATTGCAATATTTTTTAATGTTAATCTGTTAACAGTTCCTTTCCCTGTACTTTTATGGACAGCAATACCATAGACTGGCAATTTTGATTCATATTGCTCAATGTTTACAACACCATTAGCAATCAAAATATCGTTAATGTCACCCTGTTCAGGGTTAAGAACTATACCACCATTAGAACCTTTAAACTCAAAATCAGATAATATTAATGATTGACACTTTCTGATCATTACATCACACATATTTCGATCATTTAAGTTACTCTTATTGCTCACGACATTCTTAATAGTAATGTTTTTACAAAATCTATTCGGATTTTTTTTATCCAATGAAACATATATACAATGACGTCCTAAATCGCCTTCATTAACATTCGCCTCAAAATGAACGCCATCAATTACAATGTACTCACAAGCTTGCAACAACACACCATAACCACCAGACGCGCTCTCAGGATGATATTTGTTATTTTTTGAGACCACATTTTTAATCGTGGATTTTTTTACATTTGTGAATAATACTGTGCCATTGTAGCCACGAGATGAAACATCCTGTATTTTTAAACGTGATGAATTAATTGCATTAATTGCATACCCGGCATTACCACCACTCTCTGGTCCATTCTCTATCACCCCAGACAATGCAAGATTGGATACAGCAACATTAGAAACCCCCTGCATTAATATCCCGGAGCCTTTCACTTCATTTATTAAACCACCTCCATCTGAAGTTATAGACGAATGAGAAGGCATTATGATTGGTTTATAAATCACAACATTGCCAATCACCTCTTCTTTTTTAAATTTATTTAAATTATTTTGCAGGCTATTTTCCCCTCCCCATTCCGCAGTAAGGCCGGCAGCTTTTAATATGCTGTATTGGTTCAGAGCTAAAATAGTAACCAATGCCTTTAAAAAAAATCGTCTTTCCATACTAGTTAGCCCCTACAAACCACGAGAGCAGGAATCATAATGAGGTTGTATAGCACAACCTCAAAGCGAATTAGTATAGGATTTTTCGCAACTTATGGAGAATTACTCAGCTCAGATAGATTCTAAGAATTTCTGAATTTTATCCCCCATTATTTTATGCCCGGCATCATTGGGATGTAGCCCGTCTGGTGATGATGTAAGTATCCCTGCAAAAAGAACCATTCACTTTTAGAGATCTTCCGACATACTGAATATGTCCCCAGAAGGAGATCGCCATGCGTAAAGTAAGATTCACCGAACACCAGATTATCGCCGTTCTGAAATCAGTCGAAGCCGGTCGAACAGTCAAAGATGTCTGCCGAGAGGCCGCCATTTCAGAAGCCAGTTATTATAACTGGAAGGCAAAATATGGCGGGATGGAAGCGGCTGACATTAAGAAAATCAAAGATCTGGAAGATGAAAACAGGCGTCTCAAACAGATGTTTGCTGACCTGAGTCTTGAATGCAGGGCACTGAAAGATGTCATTGAAAAAAAGCTTTAAAATCAGTGATAAAGCGTGAGCTCGCCAGCTATCTGGTCTCGCAGTTTGCGATGAGCGTACGTCAGGCATGCAGGACATTATCACTGAGCAGGACGGTATTTTTCTATCAGCCCGATACCCGGCGTGACGAACCCGTGGTTCAGGCGCTGACGGAAGCGGCTGAACGTTATCCGCGATACGGTTTTAAAAAGCTTTTTCAGGTCATTCGCAGGCAGGGGAATGTCTGGAACCATAAGCGTGTACACCGAATTTACTGCCTGTTAAAACTGAATTTTCGTCGTAAAGGAAAGCAACGTTTGCCGGTACGTAATCCTGCACCGCTGGCGACACCGGAGGCGCTTAACCAAAGCTGGTCGATTGATTTTATGCACGACGCGCTGACATGTGGCCGGCGTTTTCGAACTTTCAATGTCGTTGATGATTTTAACCGTGAAGCACTGGCTATCGAAATTGACCTGAATATCCCGGCGCAGCGTGTCGTGCGGGTATTGGACAGGATAGTGGCAAACCGTGGATATCCACTGAAAATGAGGATGGACAACGGACCTGAACTTGTTTCAATTACTCTGGCGCAATGGGCCGAAGAGCATGGCGTGATACTGGAATTTATCAAGCCGGGCAAGCCAACACAGAACGCGTTTATAGAACGGTTTAACCGAACATATCGGACCGAAATACTGGATTTTTATCTGTTCAGAACGCTGAATGAAGCACGGGAAATAACGGAATGCTGGCTGAATGAATACAACAGTGAACGGCCTCATGAATCCCTGAATAACCTGACGCCGGAAGAATATCGGCTGATGGCTAAGAAACCGGGGATCTCAAAAAGTGCGTGGAACTAAAGCTGGGATACTTACAATGACAGGGATGGAGCTGTGAAATAGAATGCGTTTCCTGCTGCTGTATAAACAGGAAGATTGCTACTGTGATACAGATCCAAGCAAGGTATTGAGTAGTGGTCTGCATAGCGTTTTATTAATGACGCTAACTGCTCCAGCGTATAGCCAACCACGTTAGGTTGAGCATTGCTACCCCAACTTTTTTCCCGAGGTAAAGGCGTGAAAACAGCTATGCGCGTCGAATAAAACTTTGTGATAACACCCAGCAAACAAGTGTTAATACAACCTGAGATCGTCGCCGTCCCAGTATCAAGAAATGCCCCCAGCGGTTTGGAGTTCCGTACCTGCCCCCAGTCGTTAGTACCAAAAAACACGGTAACGTAGTCAGGAGACTGGGAAACGGTATTCGCTACACCTGACCTGTCATGGTAGCCATTACCCTCATTAACCGTCTCTTCTTTGTAACGGTCAGAGAACAGCTCCAGCTTTAGCGGGTCGTCTCCAATAAACTTAATGGCTACGCCAGCTGCTGCTGCGTCATTCTTAACGAGACGAAGCACAGCAAGGCGACTTGCCTGCTCTTGTGTTAACTGTGTCATTTAATACTCCACATAAAAAAACCGCCTAGAGGCGGCTGGGGCGGCTATAAAAATCTCACTGGAGGCTTTGTATAAAATCAAAAACATCATATATAGAAAGACTATTTAGAAAACAGTCTATTTATTTAGATGAACTAATTTACGGACTGTTTTTCTCAAATCCTCAAGAATTAAATTAAATAAGCATTCAAGCTCTTCGCTGCATTCAAATAGAGATAAAACCAACTTTTCTTGTGGTCTACTTACTTTTTGGCAACTGGAATAAATTTCATTCGCTTTAGATAATGAATTCCTGATGCTTTTCATATGTGGCACTAATTCAACAAAATAGAGATTCAATAAAGTTTCCACTTTGTCATGATCATCCTTTGAATTCATTGATTCAAGATGATTATACACTGCTTCTTGACTGATATTACCTTGTGCAAAAGATATCTGGTGAAACTGATATCCATATAGGGCTTTACTCCATCTTAGAATATGAAGGTGTAAGTCCTCGGCTTTAGATAATAAAAGGGCTCTACTTGCTTTGTCTTGCTCATACGACACTTGAGCAAGAAATCTTCTCTCATTAAATTTATTAGCGATGAAAACACCACTTAAAGCACTTATAAAACCAATTAAAGCTGCAAACAAAGGAATAAAAGAAATCATCGATAACAGTCCTGCATTTCATGTGGTTTTATTTAATATATCAATTTAAATAGGCGGTTGCCAATGTTCTTCGATACTTAACATGGGTTATCCATTTACTTCTTCTGGCGTCAATAGCGTAAACTTCACACGCTTAATTTCAGCCAGTGTGAAGTACATCAACTCGACCATTTCAGTCGTGAGAGGCGCGAAGCTATTAACCAGATCAGTCTGGCATTGTTACATCTTGCCCGTGGATATTTCGCCTATTTGGATGATTAACACTATTTGATACACTTGTGTCACTTGCATACCATAAGCTGTTTGTTAAAGCACTTACATTCACTGCCAACGGAAAGGTTCGGATAATGAATCCAGTTATTTTTATTAAGATATTCGGCCAGGTCGATATTTCTAAACTCATATTGTCTACAAATCGAAATGAAGACGAGCTCGGTTCTGTTCTGAGGATTCACTTGCTATGCGAGCGCTTGCTTGACGCTTGGATCGCCGCACAGCTTGACAAGGAAAATTTATTCGAAAATTCTGCTGGAGAAAAAATTAAATTTAATCCAAGTTATGCCATGAAACTGGGTCTCGCTAAGAAACTAGGGTTACATGAAGGGCTTTGTACATGTCTTCAGAAAATAAACAAAATCAGAAATAGTTTCGCTCATCGATATGATTGTAACCCACTCTCGGAAACCGACATGAAAAGCATGGCAAGCATACTTAAAACGATACCATTGCCCGGGAAAGTCAAGAAAATAGATGATGTTGAGTTCATCATCCTAGATGAAGGTGGTCAACAAATCGCCAAATACTTATTCGATGATGATAAAACCCCCAATCGGATTCGCCTTACAATAATATTTGCGAATATTTTAGCAAGAATAGTTGTAGTTGCTGGTGAAGAATTAAAGAACATAAGTCCCTTAGGTTTTAAGTATTAAACGCATATCAAGTGATTGTTCATCTCTTCAAGTTATTGGTCTCAAGGGGCTGATTTTACCTTAAGCACTGCTGCCTGATGTAGTCTTGCAGATAGTTCACTTGCTTTGTGATGGTTGCGATTCCATCTCTGAGACGGAAATAATTGAGTTCAGCATCAACTGTAAGTCTTGGGCTTTCTCCATTGCCCAAGCTGCTGGCTCCGGAGGCTTTATCCTTTCCACAACTGGCGTTGAGCTGCAGCTTACGCTTGCCAGCAGCGATATCAGCGCGAAGCTTTTCGTTCCCAGCTCTTTCATCAGCCAGTTCTCCGGTGTACTTGGCATCAAGCGCAGCGTTATCTCGCTGCCGCACCTGCATATCGTTGATTGTGTCCAGCCGCTGCTGTGCGAGTGACTCGGCTTTATTGGCTCGACCCTGTTCATCTTTGTACAAGCCGTGATAGTGGTTAGCTGAATAGATAAGACCGCCAGCCAGACAAACGACAAATAGAGCGATTAATGCTTGGTGATACCATTTCATGATGACCGCCTGTCAAAATACACACCAATATGACCTGCACCCCAGCGCGTATAAAGCCACAAACGCCAGCCGGTTGATGGTTTTCCACACGCGATGCGAACTAAGCTGAGAGAAAGTAAACGCCACCACGGCCATTTTTGTGGACCATGAGACACTTTCATTCCATCGGCAAAGTGAGCTGCAGATAACTCGAATTTGATTTTCATTTCTGCCCCCATAAACACACTTCCCGTTCAATCTCTCTCCGGGTAATCAATCCTTTCCACTGCTGGCCACCAGCATAAGTCCAGCGGCGTAACTGTTCACAAGCGCCAGCAATATCACCTGCATTAAGCATTTTAAGCAGAGTTGATTTAGCGAAAGCACCTGCGCCAACGTTGTAGACAAATGAGTAGATGGCACCCAGCACCGTATCAGGAACGGGTAATTTGATAAGCGGAGTGACCTGTCTCGCCACTTTTGCAAGGTCTTTGTCCAGCAGAGCTTTACACTCAGCTTTTGTATAGGTTTTATCCAGGATAATGTCAGCGCCAGTATGACCATGACAAACAGTCAAAACGCCGACAACATCCCAGTAGGGCTTATATCTGACGCCCTCCACGCCATCATTACCAGTCGGCCCGGTTATCAGCATTGACGCAATGGCAATAGCCCCGCCACCCGTTACAGCAAGAACGCTTTTCCGAAGAGCTGAATACATTATTCACCTCGAGCGGCTTTGCGCCGATCTTCTCTGACTTTGAAATAAAGATTCGTCAGGAACGTGAGTCCAGCAAACGCTAGGCTACCCAGCACACCTATTGCAGCCCACTGTTCTGGCGAGTATCCATTCAATAACCGCTCAAACCAAAAGGCGGCGCTACCGGCAGATGCCCCATAAGACATCCCAGTTGTTAGTTTGTCCATACGGATCATGACCTCACCTCCGGCGTTGCCGTGGCACTGTGTAAGTTTAAAAGGAGAGTAAAGACACCAATGGAGTTGGTTGTTTTTGGTTTGCGCTCATTCCGTACCGCTACATGACAGAGAGGATTGAGGTGTGATTCGGTTGGAGATAAGCGCAAACGAAAAAAGGCCGCGCCATGGCATACTTTTTTTGTGGTTTATGTTGATGGGTGGTAATTTGAATGCGGTTAACTTAAATGGATTTTTTTATGTTTCACGATTTAGAGCGCTTCTTAACATATTCTTCAATATTCGGATTTCTTATCCCCCTCCCTTTCGTATTGCATTTTTTCCTTAAATTTACGGATGGAAATCGTCATTCACTATTTATGTCATTTTTATACATAGTCATGTTTATTTCTGCTCTGCTTTTTTTATGGCTTTCATCAATTAATGGCCTCAGGTTTCACTAGTTAAATCAATGTGCAATAGAAATTCCTGAAAGTGTCTAATCCTGAATGCAGAAAAGGCCGCACATGGCGACCTTGGAATTGATGTCCGTTTCGTGGACTGACGGCATAACCTAATCGCGAATCAGTTATGCACCCTGTGCTGGATAACAGCGCCGCCATGACGCCGTGTTTAGCTACTGGCGCGCCATTCAGGGGTCGAACCTGAAACCGATAGCTTAGAAGGCTATTGCTTAATCCTATTGAGCTAATGGCGCAGAAATAAAAAAAGGCCGCACAATGGCGACCTTCAAGTTGATGAAATTGCTGTTTGTATCCTTTCTCCTAACCATTTCATTACAGGCACAGGCATGGAGTTACCAAGCGCCTTGTAACGCGGTAAAGGTGAGTTTGATGTCCACGGAATATTTGTATGCCCCACAGGAAAACCCTGTAGTCGCTCGCATTCTGATGGTGTAAGCCGCCGAACCCTCAGAGACGGGGTATCTTCGACAATCAAACCGCCGCGCATACGCATGTCCTGGTTTGACGTTCCGCTGTAGCTGGCCAGCAGTGTGCCAGCCGTTTCAGGAATAGTACTCAGGCAGTATCGGTGGAATTCTCTTTCAATGCCTGAATAAGTTTTAGTGCCGGATTTTTTCTGTTTTCCGTAATATTTTTCAGTGCGCGGCGGCAAAGATGGGAACTCAAATAAAACGGCTCCGGGGTCAAATCCTTGTCGAGCACTTGCCATAACGAAGACTCGCTTACGAGACTGGGGCACTCCGAAAAATTCGGCATTGAGGACTCGCCAAGCAACTGTTCTCGATGGTCCAGAGACAATACTAGCGTTTGCCCATTTTTTCCCTGCTGGCTGTAGTGAGCAACTTTCCCCGGCCAACGCACCGAGAAAGCAACCGAATGCATTATCATGGCTATTTAATACTCCTGTTACATTTTCCCAAAGAACGATAGACGGCTCTTTTCCAGATGCAATCCTGGTTCTGTCAATTTGATCTGCCAGTTCGACAAAAGACAAGGTAAGTTGACCTCGTTCATCATCCAACCCTTTACGTTTTCCGGAAACGCTGAATGCCTGACAAGGCGTTCCACCAACCAGGATAGATGGCACGGCTATTTCCCCTTTGCTGATCCTTCCTGCAATTAGAGTCATATCGCCAAGGTTAGGAACATCGGGCCAGTGGTGCCGCAATACAGCACATGGGAACTTTTCTATTTCTGAAAACCATTCAGCCTTCCATTGCATTTCACTCCATGCAACAGATGCCGCTTCTATGCCTGAGCAAACGGAGCCATAAGTTAACGCTGTTAATTTACTGGTCATTTATACAGTATTCCATTAGTATCACCATGCTAGCTAGCATGGTGGGCCTTGGTTTACTTCATGACCAAACGCATGTGGTAAATGACTGTTGGCAGGATCGAGTCTGTCAACGGTCGCCCATTTTCACAAAGTTCTCGATATCGCAGATATTCGTTAAATCAAACCACACTTTCGCAGTGGTGGCGCTCATGCCCTTGAGTCGTTAGCTGAATTCACAAATCGTCGCGCAGCCCTCTTCCGGATAGTCAGCTGTTGCGATGTGGATCCCATAAACCTTGCTTCCATCATCGTTCTCGACTTCGCCGATAAACAGTGTCCCACCAGTGAAGTCCCCGAATTTATGCCCACCATCGCCACAGTGGAAACAGATACCCTCCATTGATTCTGCCGGGAGGTCTATTCGGTCGGGAACGACCACGAACCCTTCAGGGATAGCTGATTCAATAGCCTTGCTGCGTATCGCTATCAGCGCTGCTTCGGTGGCTGGGGTTTCTGGAATAGAATCAGGTATCACTTCTGAATAGACACGCTCCAGAGCGCTTTCCCACCCGTAGTAACAGGCAGCATAGCCATCACGCTGATATCCACGATCTTCAACGCCACAGCCCATACCCTGATCGTGATATTCAGGTTGGTTATCGGGATTAATCACATACTCAAACGTGGTTTTAAGAGTCGCATTCTCAACCACCAGCTGGTTACTTCTCGCAGTCTCTACGCTCAGGACGTGAAGCGAGTGACTCATAGACTCAAGACCGATAGCGACCGCTGATTCGGCTCGTTTTAACTTGCCTTGGAGTTCCGTATTTTCAACCGTCAATGCTGCTATATTCATATGCAGCTCAGCATTGCACTCGGCTAACTGAGCCATAGTCAGACCTTCGAATTTAACTGTCATGATTACCCTCTCCCCAAACCAAATTTCTCGAGGATTTCCGCAATTTTGTTTAACCCTTTGGTACCGGTTATAGGTTTTCCACCGAGTTTAGGAAGCTGCTTCATCGGCTCAGGGATAACCTCTCCGCTCCTGATACGGCGAACCATGAGAGACAACTCATCGGATGCTTTACGGCGTAGTTCGGAGTCGCTTAGGGCATTCGCGCGCATGTTCGAATACAGAGACGTCACCAGCCAGTAGCAAGCCTTGTGCTTCAGCGTTAACGGGGTGATTTTGTGATCAGGCCATGGATAAGACTCAGCATCGGGATAGGATCCGCGTGTTCTGCAGTACTGATAAATCATGTCCATCAGCTCGTTGGTATCGGGAAGCCCCACAGCAATCGCTTCTTCGGACTTACACCAGGCAACGAACTGTCCGGGTGATGGCAGGAATGGTTTCTCCTGGCGGCGAGCAACGCGCAGACCCGCTTTGACCTGCTCCATCGAGGTGATCCCATTTTCACTGAACGCCAGTACCCACTGCCCTCGGATAACGTCCAAGTCGCTCTGCGTACGATTGGCCATAGCCGCGGGAAACGTCGCCAGCAATTGAGCAAAAACGCTGTTGATGATCTGCGCTACCTGCTCCATCTGAGGTTTTGCCTGAACAGCACCCGGTTGATTACGACCAATACGGCTGACCTGGTCACGGTCGAGATGATTTACATGCTCTGAGATTGATTTCATTCGTCGAATACCCCGTTTATCCAGTCAGTGTTATTCAGGTCTAGTGGCGCTTTACCTGAGGTAGTTCCCGCGGCGCCGCGTTGCAGACTCAGCGTGTCCCACTGACCTCGAAGTTTGGCGGGAGAGAGAATATTCGTGCACCAGAAGGCATCCTGACTGGCCCATTTGAATAGTTCGCAAATCTCGCGATGCGTATGCCCATCCAGCTCACGCATCAGGCGAACGTCATTCGCCCAAGCAGGTAAACCTGGTTTTTTAGTTGAGGGTCGGATTTTATCAATCAGAGCGATGATCCACTCAGCACACTGCAGGTCTTCAGCGGTACCCCACTTGGCTCCAGTCGGGGTGTAAATCACTGCTTCAGGATGGGCTAATAAAAACTTTTCCAGACGGTCGTCAGAGGATTCGCCAGAATTCTCGGACGAAGATCTTTTAAGTTTGTTATTGTTATAGTCTTGGATGTCTACCGTTTCCGGTAACTCTTTTACCGATTTCGGTAACACTATTACCGTTTTCAGTAAGACTTTTACCGTTTTCGGTTTGTCTAAAATCCAGGCAGAAAGCTCAGTATTTACACCAACAACTTTCATTACTCCCTGCTTGTGACAGTGGATAATTTTTCTCTCAGAAAGAGACTTCAGCGCATTAGAAACATGCGTATCATCCAGGCCTGTCATCTCAGCAATCACCGTATTAGTTACACGGTCACTTTTTTTGTTCCAGCCGTAGGTAAGCCAGATAACCGCTTCAAAACACTGCCACTCTCTGCCTGATAATCTCAGGCGAGGTTTAAGCTTTTGAATTTCATTGGCCACTCTGGTGTATCCGTTCGACAGGTCGGCCATACGACCTCCCGTTTGCTCGGTATTTGTGGGAAATTTGATAATTTCAGCGACATTTGACATACTTAGTCCTGTGAATTGATCCAGTTAATTCCACCGAAGGCCAGCACTGCTCGTAACAGTCTGGTCTTCACCATTTCTAGGCCCGTCATATCAACCCCGGAACGAGAACCACTAACCCACTAGCCACTTGTGCCATAGACTCTATTGGCAATAATTTCAGCAACGCCTCTGCTGCCTCACGAACCTCCTTTTCAAGCTTCTCAATGGGTAAACCCATCAGCTTTGCATGGTGCGCTTCGCTACACTCTTTCACTGCACTGGCTACCAACTCCGCATCTGTCATTCCGTTTTTAAGGCCGTAACGACGTGCTATCTCAATCGGCATCACATCAGCGATCACTGGTAGTAACGTCGATACGTATCGGTAGGCGGAATGAAAGTTACTGTTGAGGTCGTCAATCGTTCAGCCAGCTACGTGGCCACAGCAATGAATGGCTTTCGTAAGCTTCGCAACCTACCAGCACAAACTAATAACTGATTTTGAATAATCTAAATAACGCATCCGGCGAAGATATAATTTCGCCGGTTAGGAGCTACCTATGGCACAGGTAATTTTTAACGAAGAATGGGTTGTGTCTGAAGGTCTGACAGTAAAAACAGGGCTAACTAAAAGACAAATCAAGGCGCTACGTGAGGGCATCTGGATCGAAGGTGTTCATTTCAAACGGATGTCAATGACCGGCACAGAAACCCAGCGCGGTCTGATTTGGTACAACTACCCACGAATAAATCAACTGGTTCAGGAATCGTAATGTCGTATCCAACAGGCGTTGAACTTCACAATGGCAAAATTAGAATAACCTTTGTATACCGCGGTAGTCGTTGCCGGGAAATATTAAAAGGTTGGATGCCAACAAGTGCGAATATAAAAAAAGCAGGCAATCTGCGGGCGCTTGTTATCAGTGAAATTCAAATGGGTCAGTTTGACTATGCTTTGCGATTTCCTGAGTCTAAATCGGCTAAAAAATTTACATCTACGCGTATCGCGTACACATGGGCAGAACTCGTTAAGATGTGGCTAAATGCCAAGGAAGAGGACATATCCCAAAACACCATGGTACGCATTCTCGCCCAACTCAAAACAATTAATAAAATTATCGGTGATATGACCCCTATCGCCGATATTTCTCATAGCGATTTAATGAGCTACCGTAAAGAATTACTACGCGGCGAGACATTCTACGCTGATGGTAACAAACGGAAAAAAACTGGGAGAAGCGTCAATACAGTAAACGACTACATTTCTCTAGCCTGCCAGATCCTGCGCTACGCTCACCGTAGTAAATTTATCAAAGATAAACCGTTTGAATTCATCCCAAAGCTACATAAAGAACGAACAAAACCAGATCCTTTGATGCGTGATGAGTATGAAAAGCTAATAGAGTCTAATTCAGGACAAGACGCTAATATGTGGCAACTGGCAATCAATACCGGGCTACGGCATGGAGAAATTGCGGCCCTCGCTTGGGATGATGTAGATATCAAAGCGGGAATTATAAACATTAGAAGAAACCTGACGCACCAGGGTAACTTTGTGCCACCGAAAACTCATGCGGGAGAGCGAAGGATCACCCTACTCGCTCCAGCGTTAGAAGCCTTACGAGCCCAATTTACGATTACGGGACGTCTGGAAAAAACACCAATAGTTCAGCATTCAAGGGAATATGGAAAAACTGAAGAAAAAATGCATAGATTCGTTTTCCTACCTGGTTTGAACTACAAAACCCCAGGTAAATATTTTTCTTGTCAGTCAATAAGTGATCGATGGGATGCTGCTGTGAAGAAATCGGGTATTCGCCGTAGAGCACCTTATCAAACGAGACATACATATGCATGCTGGGCACTATCTGCAGGAGCAAACCCTTCTTTTATTGCAAATCAGTTAGGCCATGAAGATGCTCAAATGGTTTATCGAGTCTATTCTACCTGGGTACAAGAGTTTGATGCCGACCAAGTGAACATGTTGAATCTCAAGTACAGCTCTGCCCCCAATACGCCCCCGAAATAAAACAAACTCATAAAATAATGATATTAATCAATGCATTACGATGGTTATTTCATACTATAGGGGGGTATAGTAACAAAAATCATATCTTAATGTAAAATATAAGATTTATTTAGAATCATAGCGTTAGAAATTAACTGGGAGAAACATAGGCAGGAACAAACTGTCATTTTAACGCCCCCAAACCCTATTCCCCGCTCAAAATTAGCGGTTAACTTCATAAAAAATAGTCTATTTATAACCTAAAAGCGTTGTGATTTTTACAATCACGTATACCTTTCTCCCCATAAATCGCTCACTGATATCATGCAAAATCACTTATACAATTGTAACAACCAGCACAGTACATATCAGTGAGATGAGGGTTTCAACTGGTGTCGATGAGAAGTTAAGCGGGCTAACAACTGAACTCTTTGATGGTAGCGATACTCAGCCATTAAAGATCAGGCCCGTTACTTAGAACCAGCCAGATGGGGGGATGGTTGTCCCGTGTACGTCAGTGACGGTTTTCAAAAAGGCCGTATGTAAGTAAACAATCCAAACGGTCCCATAAACAGAAAACTGCTTGCCAGCATACCTGTGACTACATTCGGATGTCCAAACTGGGTAAACACTTTTAAGGCATTGTTTATGCCAGGCATGCTGGCGCAAATAGAGGCACGCCGCCCGCAGCTGAAGATCTATGAACGCTGTGTGAAGAACGGTCAAACAGACATATCAACTTTCGCGGTATCGTAGCGCAGCGATGACCTCAGCAAGTGCTGGCGCCATCTGGCGTCGGCTGGCATAGTAAAGATGATATCCCGGGATATGGGGCCACCACTCCTCCAGCACCGGAATCAGCTTTCCCGACGTTATATACGATTGAGCCAGATCCAGTGGGATATAGGCAAAACCTAAACCGTCCAGTGCAGCCTGTAACATCAGATAAGTATTATTAAACACGGTTTGCCCCTGCACGCGAACCGTTAACGATTTCCCTTCTTTCTCGAAATCCCATGCATAAAGCCCGCCGTGAGTGGGAAGCCTTAAATTGATGCACTGATGAGTAGTTAAATCGCCAGGTTTGGCAGGGATTTTTTTATTGCTGAGATAATCCGATGAACATACCACTGCCATGTGAAAGTCAGGACCAATTCGGGTGGCGATCATATCTTTATCAACGATGCTGCCTACCCTGACACCGGCATCAAATTGCTGTGCCACGATATCGGTCAGCGCATAGTCAACACTCAGTTCAATCTGAATATCCGGGTAGCGTTTCAGCAAAGCCTGAAGCCTGGGCCAAAGTACCGAAACGATCGCGTGATCATGAGCTGTGATGCGCACAATGCCTGCTGGCCTGTCGCTAAGAGCGCGCAGTGAAGCGAGTTCGCTATCCAGTTCATTTAACATGGGTTGTAAAGTGTTATACAGCCGTATCCCGGCTTCTGTGAGTGAAACACTTCGAGTGGTACGCATCAGTAGTCTGATACCAAGGCGTGCTTCAAGCGCAGTAATAGCATGACTCAATCCAGAGCGAGACATCCCCAGCAGTGCGGCTGCACGGGTAAAGTTTTTTTCCCGCGCCACTATCTCGAATGCACGCAGATCGTTCAGGTTTTCAGGTGTCATTGTTGCATCCTATGCACATGTACATTCATATTTGTCTATCTTATCAACCAATGGCATAAGGTTTACACTGAAAATATTGCGGGTGCCAAACCAGCGTCCGTTCTTCTCTACACCAGTAAACGGAGCCCGTATGAAGAGACTTGCTGTCATTGCTGTATCCCTTGCGCTCTCTATTTCATCTGCCACTCAAAGGAAAATTCAACTATGATCAATATAATGCAAAGCGGAGCTAAACCTTCTGTAAAAGGGCCTTCAGACTATTTTACCGGAACGGTTCGCATCGATTCGCCATTTCAGGGTTCAGAACCTGCGCGAGTAGGCGGTGCCACTGTAACATTTGAACCTTCGGCACGCACCGCCTGGCATACGCATCCACTCGGCCAGACGCTTATTGTTACTGCAGGTTTGGGTCTGGTGCAGGAGTGGGAAGGCCCGGTGCGTGAAATCCGTCCCGGTGATACAGTATGGATCCCCGCAGGTGTAAAGCACTGGCACGGGGCAACTGCTGACACTGCAATGTCACATATTGCCATTGCCGAGGCGCAGGATGGCAAAGTGGTTGACTGGATGGAGAAAGTCAGCGACGAGCAGTATGCTTCTGGTAAAAAATCGTAAGTAAGCAGTCATGAAGTAAGGCATTAACGCAGCAATCATTATGTAGGCGTCGTTGATACCTTACTTTAACTCGACCTGAGCATCACAGGTTTAGTCTAATTCGCCAATACATAGCACTGATGTTCAAAACATCCGCTTAGTGGGCATGCTGTTACCGTAATTACGGGTCGCATACGGCGGAAGATCTGCCCGCAAAACCGATGCCTGCCGGGCATCCAAGCACTCTGTAGATTTCAGAAACTACTTGCATCGTTGCATCTTCAATCATTCCTTCATTACGGCATAAAACCCAGTCGTGATTTGCAATTTCCCGCTCAAACGCTTTGGTACAAGCGACATGTTCTTCCAGTTTATGAATCACTGTACTGCTTAGCCCACGCGATCGGGCGGCTGCCCTCGCCCATGAAATATCAGGCGCAGTAACAACCCCGACATGCAGGTCTGGCGCTCGTACGTTTCGTTCAATGTTAAGTTGTAAAATCTCTGCAAATGGAACAATCCGGCGAAACGCGGCATCCGACGGGTACCAGCGATCCATCAGGATAATGCTATCCGGTGGCTGTTTAGTCAGCACTTGCTGGGAAATCCAGGCACGGCTATCAGCAAGGCGCTCACAAACCTCCAATTCCAAATCCAGACTGGGATTTCTGGCGAGCCTGTTGACGAGTGCCATTGTTTCTCCCCTGTAGGGATCACTTTTTTTCTCGCAAAGTCGGATCACCTTCTTATTGTCTGCCCTTAGTACTTTCGTAATGGCCTCCAACAGTGTGGTTTTACCGGCTCCCTTAGGCCCATCCAGAGAAACAAACAGCGGACGGCTCATTCTTCAAATGATGATTGATAAACGGTTTTTGTAAAACTCAGATCGGGTAAAGTCATCTTACTTCCTTCGTTTGACTGCTCTCCCCGTTAAACGACGAGGATTTCCACTTCACAGAGTCTAACCTAAGTCGCTATAGGTGATTCAGGATTTACAGATTCTCCGTGGACTAACACGGCAAGACTCACCGCTTTTATATCTTTAGCAGCGTTGCCATCAACAAACAAAAATTCTCGGTAATGAGCAAAAATGATAACCAGCGAACGGAGTATGACACGTTCGTAAATTACATATCCAGTTGATTATTATAAATAAAAATTACCTATGGTAGTTTTAAAGCCTTACTATTAGATTGGTGATTAGCCGCCGATGAAAGTCCACCTGGTATGCTAGTTCAGTTTTACACTACCCATAGCCAAATGCTTATTATCCGAACCGTAAGCATCAAAGTTTAACGATTGTCCTTCGTTAGATCTGACTATTTTTATTTCTCCTCTCCCTCCCTCACTCTCCTTCATTGAAAATGAGGTCGTTTCCTGCACTGCAGAAACATTTATATCAATATCGTCCAGGTTATACACCTTTCCATCGATAACCATGCCCGCCTTCCCATTTTCATACAGGTATAACTTGGTATAGTGCCACTTACCCGACCCAGCAAGATCCAGGCTGAGGAATTCACAGTTAAACGAAATCTCACCTTTCTTGCACTCAGAGGAGATATCTTCTTTACCTGTAGCGGCCATTTCGGCAATAGAGAGCGTATTTTTAGAGGCTAGAGGCTTTAACAGCTGAAATCTGTCATCACATCCAGTAAGCCATATCGCACTAGCAGCAATCAGTAGTATTTTTTTCACATCCCGCCCCCTGTACGTAATATTATGTTTCAATATTAGCAGAGGATGGTAGCAACGAAACGGAAAAACCGCGGTTCTGCGAGCTTCAGGCGATACGGAATTTTTATAGATTGTAATTACAACAGGCAAATATATAAAAAGCTGAAGAAGTGTCAGAGGTGAGCAACCGGTCAACGAACTGACTCAGTTCTAAATAATTTGCTTCAAATATTTTAACAGCAACTACGGTATCAGCATCTCTGTGGAGTACTCTCGTCCCACGGACATTTCTTGTCCTCATGCCGGGGGTTGCGAATATTTTGCTGACAGTAAGAATGATATATGAGTGTCTGAGCCTCTGATAATGTATCCTTCAGGGATGTCAGGCGAGTAATTAAGGGCAATATTAGCTCTATATCCTTAATATCTCAGCTGAAAAATACTGTATGATAAAAGGCACTCCACAATGCGAAAGTCATTGTGCAGGTAAAATTACCCATAAAGTTAAAACGGTTATCGGGGCCTTCAGACAAAAATGCAACGTAATGAAGTTAAATCATCAAGAATAAAATCAATTGGTTATAGCAAAGAAACGAAGGTTCTTGAAATCGAATTTATCGAACTTGGCATTTATCAGTATGTCGGCGTGCCCGCGCACACTTATGAAACCTTTTTAGGCGTGGTGTCTAAAGGGCGATTTTTTGATGGTGTAATAAAAAATAAGTACTTGTGCCGAAAAATAGGGTAGCAGACGAGGGTAAAGTAGCCTCGTTCCTGGTACCATAATTTAAAGCCCCGCATAATGGCGAGGCTTTAAACCTATGATATATCCTTGCCTGCTACAGCGTTTTAACGATTACCATAACAAAACCATCCCAGCCTTTTTCACCCACAATAACCGTACTTGGTCGGGACAATTTTAGTGCCCACTTCGGATAACGTGGATTATTCACTTTATCGGCATCTCTGGCATGATTTTCATTAAAATCAATCGTTGCCAGGATAATAAGGAATTTGCCCAGGTAATTGATATCTCTTTTACTCGTTAGTATTAAACGTATAGATATCACGTATTACAGGTTTATGGCAGCGAACAAGGGTTACCGTTCGCTGCCATAAACTTAATCCTTAATTTACTCAGACTAACTGAAATTATAATAACCGTCACTTTCAGACTGACTGAGCTCAACTTCCTGAACTTTCCCTGATTGGGATGAACGAACAGCAGCTTCAAGAACAGCCATTACCGCAATAGCTTGCAGCGGAGTTACTGGGTTAGCGCCATTATTACTTATCGCATCATGAACTTGAATATAGAACTGACGCTGGTCGCCTTTAGGCGCTTTAATCATCGTGGACTGCTGATTACCGTCAAATAAAATGAAGTCATCATCATCATCGCCCCATATTTCAGAGCCGGGTAAAACGCCTGCAAGTAACTGACTTTCCTGTTGGTCAGCATTCTTTTTGATAAGACTGCCTTTATCACCATGAACAGAAAAACGTATAGCGCCACCAGCGACCAACATACTTGCGTGTAAAATAACTTTATGTTCTGGATAATTCAGAATCACGTGCGCCCAGTCATTAATCTCAGCGCCTTTACGCAGCACAGCGATATCGCCATAAACAGTTTCCGGCAGTCCAAAAAGCTGCAAAGCCTGGTCAATAATATGTGGCCCAATATCGAACCATAAACCACTCCCTGGAATATTATGCTCTCTCCAGCGGTTACGGACTTCTGGACGGAAGCGGTCAATATGGGACTCAAAATGTTTTATTTCACCAAGAGCACCTGACGCGATTACCTGTTTAACGCCTAAATAATCTGTGTCCCAACGCCGATTTTGAAACACGGATAGCAGTAATTTCTGCTCTTCAGCCAAGGCAGATAACTCTCTCGCTTCATCAAGATTAAGCGTAAAAGGTTTATCTACAACCACATGTTTGCCCGCATTAAGCGCCATTTTTGCTAATGGCGCATGGGTATCGTTAGGAGAAGCAATAACCACCAGATCAATATCTGGGTTATTAATAGCCATCTCAGGAGAAGCGACAACCTTGACGTCAGGAATATCTTTTTTAACCTTATCTTCATTACTCGATGAAACGACGGTTAATTTCAATCCAGGTATAGAACGGATTAATGGCGCATGAAATGTTTTACCGACAAATCCATAGCCAATTAATGCAACGTTGATATCTTTAGTCATCATGATCTCCAGACGATAAGGGATTAGTTATATTTACCTGTGTTGAGCCGGTGTCTTCAAACTCACTCCACGGAGCATTCAGGAACAACTGATTAATTTCTGATAAAGGTGCAACCTGATAAGGTTCACAACGATTCAGTTTCATATGATCAGCCACCAGCCAGTGTTCATTACTGGCCGCCAGCATGGCTCGTTTAACTTCAGCATCGCCCTCTTGTCCCGCAGTCAGCCCGAATTTGCTATGCAATGCACAGGCTCCGAGTATGGCGATATCTGCCCGGTATTTTTCAAGTACCATTAACGTTGCACCGCCAGAAAAAAGACGCTGCTGTGTATCCCACTTCCCCCCCAACAGAATCAGTTCTATTTCAGGGTTATCACTGATGTGATGTGCGATATCCAGTGAAGATGTGATCACAGTCATTGGCCCTTTTAGCAGGGTTGCAATACCTAATAGTGTGCTGCCTGCATCAAGGAAAATGGTTGAACCACTGGGGATTTTCTCAGCGACTAATCGCCCAATGTTCAATTTAATATCCGGAATCAGTGCACTTCTCTCTGTGCGGCTCATCGCAGAAAGATTAAGTGCCACAGCACCACCATGATTTTTCTGGGCAATGCCTTTTTTTTCCAGTTCAGCCAAGTCTCGACGAACGGTATCTGCCGAAACCTGCAATTTTTCGACCAGATAGTTAATGCCTACCTGCCCTTCTTTCATCAGCAGTTCCATCAGAAACGCCTGTCTGGCTGTTTTGTGCATCATTAGCTCCAAACCGCAAAATGTCGCAATAAACAGCATAATACAGCAACACACAAATTCATCACTTTATTAATTCATCGCACCGCACAAATAAACAACTCAACTTAATCCATAATAAATTAAATAGTTAACAGTAAACTCCATCACCCTTGATGGGTTATCTCTATTTTGTGGAATTATTAAATAGTTTATGTATAACGTTAGAACGCTCTAATCTGAGCACACGAGGTTTTGCTGATAAGGGGAGAGGTAGAATGAAACTTGATGCATTTGCTTTTAGCACCACCAACTGGAATGAAGTCGAAAAAACAGAACATGCAGGGGAAACGGGTATGGCTTACTGGCGTACTCAGTTCTTTGGTGAAAAGCCTAATCAAATTCGCGTGCGGATGGTTGAATATACTCCAGGCTACCTTGCTGATCACTGGTGCCAGAAAGGACATATACTTTTCTGCCTGGAAGGTGAATTAGAAACTGTGCTTGAAGACGGACGTAAATTTACTTTAACCCCGGGGATGAGTTATCAGGTTGGCGATAATGCAGAACCACATCAGTCCAGTACAACGCTGGGGGCCAGGCTCTTTATTGTTGACTAATTCCTGCATTAGGGCGACTGCGCCTGTCCATTTCTGACACCATGCTGCTTACTCCAGCCCCTTGAAGCAGCGATCTCCCTCCCTCTATCTATCCTGAATAGTTCTATTTGGGATTGTCAGATCTGTTTAGATTAACAGGATAACAGGGTTATCTGTTTTTGCTCTAAGACCCGACGTATATCTTCATCCGGTTCACCATCAAAGATGAGCGAACTGGCGAGCGTCAGTTCGCCAATAACAAAAGCAGAGGCAGAATTGAGTTTTTCCTTTGAAACCATCACCACAGTTTCAGCTGCCCGGCCCGCCAGTGCCCGTTTGACCCCCGCCTCTTCATAATTTCCCGTCGTCAGCCCTGCTGTTTTATGCACACCCGTCACTCCCATAAAGAACAAGTCTGCGTTGATCCGTGCTATCGACTCCAGCACTGCAGAACCGACAGATACCAAGGAGTGGCGATAGAGTTGCCCCCCCAGCAAAATCACCTCAACCAGAGGAAAATCCACCAGTGCAATAGCGATACTTGGGCTATGGGTAATTGCTGTAAATGACAAATCCTTGGGCAGTAGCTGCACCATTTCTGCCGTGGTTGTACCACCATCAATAATGACCACCTGGCCTGGCTGAATAAGCTGAACCGCAGTCCGGGCAATACGTTGCTTAGAGTTAATTTGCACGTTTTTGCGCTTTTCAAAAGGAGCAATAGCAGCAGAGACTGGTAGCGCCCCACCATGTACACGCTGCAGTAGCCCTTCAGCAGCCAGTTCACGAAGATCGCGCCTGATTGAGTCCTCAGAGACACCAAAGTGCACACTTAACTCACTGGACATCACCTGATTATTAGCACCAAGAAGGGTCAGAATCTGTTGTTTACGTTGGCTGGAAAGCATAAATTCTCATTCACGTTTGATCTTGATATTGCACGATTATGCATGATAGTGTCTGCCATGTCATCTGTAGGGGAGAAATTTATGCAGCCGAAAATACGTAATATTCGTGAACAGTTGTTATCTGATAACTGGTACATACTGAAAAAATACACCTTTGAACTTCAGCGTAGCGACGGTCAATGGCAAGAGCAACAACGTGAGGCTTATGACCGGGGGAATGGTGCCGTGATCCTGCTTTATAATCGCCAAAAACGTACGGTAGTGCTGACCCGGCAATTCCGTTTCCCTATTTTTATCAATGGACATAATGGTTTTCTGATTGAGGCCGCAGCCGGTTTGCTTGATAACGCATCTCCAGAAGCACGCATCGTCGCGGAAGCAGAAGAAGAGACCGGATATCGGGTGAATCAGGTACATAAAGTGATGGAAGCCTATATGAGTCCCGGTTCAGTAACAGAAAAACTGTACTTTTTTATCGCTGAATATAGCGATGATAATCATAAAAGTACCGGGGGCGGTCTGAGCGAAGAAGGTGAGGATATTGAAGTCTTAGAGTGGCCCCTGGATCGTGCCCTGTCGGCGATACAAAGTGGAGACATTATGGATGGTAAGACCATCATGCTGCTTCAGCACCTCGCATTAAAATTACACTCTGAGGAAAAAGCAGCATGTTAATTCTTATCGCCGGTCCAGTACGCAGCGGTACCGAAGGAAACCAGGCGCTGATCCACGCCAACCTGCAAGAGTTTGAGCGCATAGCGCTGGAAATTTACCACAAAGGTCATACTCCTGTGGTGGGTGAATGGCTGGCATTACCTCTCGCCCGTGCCGCCGGGTCGCAACAGATTGGTGACGCCATCAGTGAAACCTATCTCTATCCGGTCGCTCATCGACTGATCCACAGCTGCAACGCAATATTACGTATTCCTGGTGCGTCACAAGGTGCGGATAACGATGTCCGTATCGGTAACGAGTTAGGGCTAAAAATCTATACCCATATTGATGATATTCCAGTAGAGAATTAAATAGCTTTATTAAAAAAATGTACCACTATTTATATGAGTGGATACGACACACTTAATCGCAGTCATCCATCACTGCGATTAAGTCGCTTCTATCCCGCTATGCCTCGCCTTCTTACGGTCACACTATGGCGCTAGCCTAAAAAAATAAATCCATTATTTTAGTCAGTCTTATACTAAGGTATCAGCACGAGAATAAACGTTACGTTATGGGAGGGATAATGCAGATCAGTTTTCGAAATAATGGTGTATTCTTTTTCATCGCACTGCTGAATAGCCTTGTTTGCTTTAGTTTTTTTGGTGTTATCGGAGCGGTATTTGGTGTCATCACGGTGCTCTTCACCCATATCATCTATGAAGCGAAACCAGAAGAAGGCAATGTCCTGTACATCTGGTTTCTGCTGCTTCTAGTGCTGGCTGGAGCGGGGATAGGCTTTCTGTTAAAGCTGTCGGTTGGATTTTACTTTTACCTGTTCTGTGTCTCGTGTTTCTACTATGTTGCCTACAACAAAGATCTTTATATTGATCGTACTTTTCCTTTTTTAATTATTTTCTCCTGTCTTGGCACTACGCTACCGGCAGTGAAGGTTGAATTACCTTTGGCTTATATTACCGGGATTACGATCAGTCTCTTTTGTCTGGCTCTGCTGAAGCATAAAAATTTTGACAATAATGCCTTCAGAAATGGACTCTTTGCCAGACAGACCTATACCGGTGAAAAAAATATTCTGCTGCGCGCCTTAATCTATAGCGCTTTCCTGTTCATAAGTCTTGCTTTGCCTGACTATCTCGATCTTTATCGTGCCTATTGGGCACCTCTGACCTTTATTGTATTATTAAGGCCGAAAGAGCTGAATATCTTAAAGACTACCTGTTTCAGATTTGCTGGCAGTGCCCTTGGCGCCCTGTTTATTATTGCGCTTTTTAATCTGATTAGCTTTACCCATATTTATCTGTATTTCTTTATCCTCGGCGTAGTGGTCTTTTTACTGCCAAGTTTTTTAAAGATGAACTATACCGCCAAAACCTTTGCGATTAGCGTATTTGTTCTGTTGCTACTGGAACAGACTGAATTCCTGCATGATCCCACCTATTTACTGCCTTTCTCACGGGTTTATGAAACCTTTATTGGCGGTTGTGTTGCCATCATCGCCAGTATTGTGTTAGGTAAATTACGGCCTGAAGAGGTCACGACTAAAGTCTGAGTAAACATTTCGCTGAACCGTTCGATAAAATCAGGCCACTGATAATTGGCCTGATTTTATCGGCAAGTCTGTCACCGCTTATCCCTTCCTACTAGGTGATGCCTGCGGGCTGGTATTTACACACCCGGGCGAAAAAAACACTCTATATCGCCGGTGATACCGTCTGGGTTAAACCTTATATGAAAAATCTGCAACGTTTTCAGCCAGAGATTGTGGTGCTGAATGCGGGCTATGCTGGGTGAATGGCTGAACGTTGAACGCCTGCAACGTAGCCTGCAGTTACTCGAAACAACCAACAGCAGTATTGAAACAGTATCTGATCTGTCAGGATTTCAGCCCCCGGTCTCTTTTCGCCGGCGTTTTAAGGCGAGATTTCACGTCAGTCCAAGCGAATAGCGTCGGGCATTTAGTGGCCCGACGTCTGTCACTCAAGAAAAACCAGAGTAAAAATGAAATGAGACCATTATTAATTACTATTACCAATCAGTCCATGGGTCATAGTTTCCCATATATAATGGAAATAACCCACTGTAGGTCTGGTTCTATCTAAGAATAGTTGCGTTTCAGGTAACTTATTATTTTCACGAACCGCATATTGATTATAGCCAATTTCAAAGGTTCCCTTGGTGGTTAATTTAATACCATCATAGGCCTCACATAGTTTAGGTAAATTGGTGCTGGTATTATTTTGATATTTTGAGTGCAGTTCCATCGCTTTTTTTAAGCGTTCAGAGGCCTTTGTTGGCTGGTCATTGTACAAATCCACGCCTTGAATATGTGCGGTTTCAGCAGCATTAATTAGTGCGGCTAATCCATACGCAGTATGCTCAAAATCGCGGCAGCTTTCCTGGGTTAAGCCATCAACATACTTAACGGGATTATTCCAGAAGGGTTTTATCTGTGCATCGTTTCTAGAACACCATGAAGTATTTTTAGGTCGGTTACCATCGGATTCTACATAGACATAAGCGGGCAACAGACTACGCCATTTACTTAACGAATCATTAAACAAATCCACATCTTTATTAAAGACTGCAATGTTTAACATCCCTTCTATTCCACTAGCATGCCAGTTATGATTATAGCAGGCATATGAACCCGAAAACATTTTCTTAATATCGGGAAGATATTGCTGCTTGAACATTATTGTGACTTTATCTTTTTCTGTTTGTGACCAGCCAGTATACGTATATTTCATTATCTCTGCTGCTCGGGTGAACAACTCAGCTGACCAGGCAGCCTGAAGGGGTGCATTCGAGTTTAAGTGGCCTCCTGTTAAGGTATTAGCCCAGGCGTTAATGATACCGATAGAGTTTTTTGCATAGACCTCATTATCAGTTAACATCCAGAGAATGGCCTGTGTATATGCAGCTTGAGCATCCCTCACCTCGTCGGTACAGCCATGATTCAGCGGATCATTAGATGCACCACACTCAACTGTACTCCAGGGCGTCGCTTTATAATCTACGCTAGCTCGTGGATCTTGTAATATTTTTTCATATGCAGATTTCCACGGTTCTTTATTGAGATTTTCTTTCACAAACTTAAATTGCTTTTTACTATCTAAAACACCAGGATGTACAAAATCAATAGCCGATGATAATGCAGAAACAGATAATAAAGTAGAAGCTATTAACACTTTTATAGAAACGCGAAAATTCATATAAAACCTTCATGTAACATATAAGTAAATTTTCACATGGCGATTTTTTGAGTGTTGGATACTAGTATAAAAAATATTTATCTCATTAAATACTGACCATGCATTTGATATTTAGAACGACATAACTGTGGATGTCTACGTTTAATATCAACATTACTATAGTTAAGCATGTCCATATTAGCCAATTAAAGCTTAAAATTTACCTGATTTATTGCACTAAGGATAAAAAAGCTGATAACTAAAAGTAGCCATACCAGACAGATCTGTAACCGTTAAACAAATGGATACCATTTTTTCGGTTACAGACCTTATACGAAAGGCGCTTTCATCGTCTGATTCTCCATGATTCAGAGCAATAATGACTTTCTTAGCGCGAATTCCGTTTATCTTTACCCGGCATCATTCGCAGCAGCGTATTATCTTTAATGAAGTAGTGATGGAACAACGCTCCCGCGGCATGAATCGCGACTAAAAAGTAACCGGCATTAGCCAGTAATGCATGCCATGATTTCAGACTATATTCAAAATCCTCATCAGGTTCGGCCCGAAATGGCATCGAGATACCAAAAATTTGCCATTCACTGCCCCGATAGTAGACCGATAAAAACCCAAGCAACGGCAGACAAATAAACAGCAGGTAAATCAGGGTATGTGCCAAGTGAGACATCCCAATCATCGCCGGATGAGGCTTAGGAACGATAGCCGGAGCACGGTAAACCATTCTGACCAGTAGACGGGCGGCCATCAGCACCAGAACAGAGATACCACAGATAAAATGAAGACTATTAATCAGTGGCCGATAACTACGTGGCGCAAAGCCCCTTAATTCCATGGCACAATACGCGACGACCACCAGTATAAAGACCAGCCAGTGCAGTGAGATTTGTAATGCGGTGTATTTGCTACGCATAATTGACCTTTCGGATAAATATCAACATTGCTCATACCGACGGATATCGGCGCTCAAACGGTTGCTTGTAGTAGCTGCAACAAACATGCCTGTACTGCTGTTATTATTTTATAGTGCCATTGGGTATATCAAGAGCCTGCTGACGCCACGTTATCGTCATTAGCAGCCAAGGTATCAGGATAAAAAACCATCTGCTGGTACGGTTTCTCACGGCAGGCTTCCAGCCTCGATGCCAGTGAGCCGACATGCAGCTCTAACTGATGGTTATCCGGGTCCAGAAAATAGAATGACTGCCCTTCACTGCGATTCTCTTTCCAGCACATCACCCCAGCCGTTTTGAGTCGACTGACCATTTCGCTAAAATCTGTCTCACTGACACTAAAAGCATAGTGGGTATAATCCCGACTCCGCTCCCCGGCTTGTTTATCATAAGAGAGACAAAGCCAGAGTTCGCCGCAAGAAAGATAAGCGCCCGTATCCCAGGTTGCATGACACTGCATCCCCAGATATTTCTGATAAAATACCATGCTGCGCTTCAGAGAACTGACCGCTAATGTCAGATGGCTCAGACCCATCAGCATGATTAATGCTCGTTTTTCTGCCAGTTAGACCAAGGCCCCTCATCTCCCTCAGATATACGCTCTTGTCTCTCTTCCATCATATTGAGATAAAGCGTTTCGACCTCGGTGCGCGCCCAAGGGGTACGGCGTAAAAATTTCAGGCTCGACTTAATACTAGGATCGCTTTTAAAGCAGTTAATGTTAACTTCCTTCGCCAGTTTTTCCCAACCATAATTAGCCACCAGCGCGTTCAATAAAGCTTCAAGCGTTATCCCATGCAAGGGATCTTTGGCATGTTGAGTTGACATCGTTGACCCTACATTTTGTGATAAATTTGCCACACCTTACTGATGCTAAAAGCATTATGCAACTTGTGCTGCTGACATTATGGTGATTCGTACTAAAGGTAAGTCGCAGGATACGCGATCTGAAGATGCGGATGAAAAACGCATGGCAAACTCCTTGGCTGGAACCTGCCATGCTGATATCTAGCGATGAAGATTTTTAATATCTACCGGTTGCCCAAACAGAAAGCCTTGAATTTCGGTACAACCCTCTTCTTCCAGGATGCGTAACTGCTCATTCGTTTCGACCCCTTCGGCTATCAGTGGCGTATTAATCGAGTTACCCAGCGAAATAATCGCCCGGACAAAAGAACGTGCTTGTGGGTTATATTCGACATTAGTCAAAAAACTGCGATCGAGTTTAATGACGTCAAACTGGAACTCACGCAGAGTACTCAGCGATGAATAACCGGTACCAAAATCATCCAGCGCAATACTGATCCCCATTTTCTGGAACTGATGGAGAATATTGAAGGTCAATTTTTTATTAATAATAAATGCCGTCTCCGTGACCTCAAATTCCAGCAATGTCATTGGCAAGGCAGTACGCATTAAAATTTCCCGAACTTTTTCGATAAAATTTCTATTCCGTAACTGAACCGGTGAAATATTAATAGAAATTTTCTTATCGATTTTATTCGCCAGTGATTCATTACACACGGCTTCGATAACCCAGTAGCCTAGTGGCACAATCGCTCCACTTTCCTCAGCTATCGGGATAAACTCATCGGGTGGGATAAGTCCTTTAGTCGGATGGTTCCAGCGCAATAATGCTTCATATCCAGTAATGGACTTATCTTTCATGGCGCGTTTTTCCTGGTAATGAATGAAAAACTCACCTTCTTTAATACCACGGCGAATATCCGCGGCCAGCATATTACGCTGACGCGTTTTTTCATCCATATCTTTCTCGTACCAACAAATCTTAGTTTCCAGATTCTCTTTGGCACGGTACATCGCTAAGTCAGAGTTACTGATAAGCTTATTTATTTCGGTAGCATCATCCGGATAGATAGCCACCCCGATACTGGCATTGACGTTAATTTCAGTGTGGGCAAATGACTGCCTGCCACTAAAACAGGCGTAGAGCCTGTCGGTAAAATCAATCAGCTCGCTATCATGGTTATAGGGCTTAGCCGCGACAAACTCATCACCACCAAAGCGAGCGACAATCTCATCCGGAGCAAGTATTTTTTGTACTGAGGTAGAAACACGCTGCAGCAGTTGATCACCTACCAGATGACCTTCACTGTCGTTAATCTCTTTAAATTTATCCAGATCAACAGTACAGATAGCCACCCGACTATAATCAGACTCAAGAAATATTTTTTCTACAAAGGTAAAAAACTCAACCCGATTAGGCAGGCCCGTTAAGGTATCAAAACGCGCCAGCCAGGAAATTTTATCGATAATCTCTTTTTGCTCACTGATATCGCGGGTGATTTTTGCAAAACCTAACAGAGTCTGATTGTCATCGTAGATAGCATCGATGATGACATGAGCCCAGAAACGTCTACCGTCTTTACGGTAACGCCACCCTTCACCTTCAAACTTGCCATGTTTTGCCGCAATATCCAGATTACGAGCGGGTAATCCGTTAATCTGCTCAGATTCGCTATAAAAAAGGCCGTAATACTTACCCACAATCTCATCACGTAAATAGCCCTTCGCCCGACGTGCACCTTCGTTCCACGTTGCCACACAACCATCAAGATTAAGCATATAAATAGCGTAATCTTTAACGCTTTCGATAAAATGGCGATAGGCAATATCTGTTAAATTTTCAGTGCTCATCAGACCCGCATACAGTGTCAAAATTAATAGCAAGGAAAGTAATTTAGCGTATTTTACGCCAGCTCGCTATGGAGAGTTTTTATGTATTATTGCGGGCTTGGTAACAAGTTACCAGTCAGACCCCTGAATTCACGTATCATGCTATTTTTCTTTCCCGTGTTTAACAGAGAATTATTTATCTTTTGTTACTCGATTATCGACCTTATTAACAATCTCCAGGGCCATTCCAGGGAACATCAGCGTAAGTCGTTAAGAATAACCCGCTGCTCAGGAATAGCGAGAAAACGTTGTGCTGCAACTGTTTCCAAGGCCTGTAGCACGGGGATATCAGTCAATGTTGTGTTGCGCAACTTAAGCACGCTTTACTCCTCCTTTGCCATCAATTTGCAGTAGACTGTATTCATAGATGTTACGCAGTTGTGTGACTGATAATAAGACAGGAAGCAGCCATATGAAATTTAAACCAGAAATTAAGCCTTATGAAGCGGCTGCAGGTGGCTGGGGATCCTTAGAATCCACCACACGTTTTATTTTCGATAGTAAACATGCGCTAAAAAATATGCGTAATCTTATGCGCATGAATAAAGCTAAAGGCTTTGACTGCCCGGGATGTGCCTGGGGTGATGATAATAAAAGTACCTTTAGCTTCTGTGAAAACGGCGCTAAGGCGGTTGCCTGGGAGGCAACGAAACGGTCGATTGGCGCCGATTTTTTTTCTCAACATAGCGTCAGCACCCTCTATCAGCAGAGTGACTATTTTCTTGAATATCAGGGGCGCCTTACCGAGCCCTTAAGTTATAACCCGCAGACAGATCGCTATGAAGCGATTGACTGGAATGATGCGTTTAAATTGATTGCGCAACATATTGCGGAAATGGATAAACCCGAAGACTTGGTGTTGTATACCTCCGGTCGAGCCAGTAATGAAGCCTCTTATCTTTACCAACTGTTTGGTCGTATGGTCGGTACCAGCCACTTTCCGGATTGTTCAAACCTGTGTCACGAAGCCAGTGGCAGCGGTTTAAAACTCAGTATCGGGGTCGGAAAAGGAACTATCAATCTCAGTGATTTTGAGAAAACCGATGCGGTATTTGTGTTTGGTCAGAATCCAGGGACCAACCATCCACGCATGCTGCATAGCCTGCGCCATGCGGCTGAGAATGGCGCTAAAGTCGTCACCTTTAATACTTTACATGAGCGTGGTCTGGAGCGTTTTGCAGATCCGCAGAAGCCACTAGAGGTTATCACTCCGCTATCCGGCACTATCAGTACCAACTACTATCAGCCCCGTCTCGGTGGTGATATGGCGGCAGTACGAGGCATGGCGAAAGCATTGCTGGAAACCCAACGCGGTCTGATTGCTGAAGGTCAACCAGGTATCTTTGATCTGGAATTTCTTGAACAACATACTCAAGGTATGGAGTCGTGGTTTACGGTAATAGATGCAACTCCATGGCCAACTATCACCCAACAATCCGGTCTCAGTGAACAGCAGTTACGCGATGCAGCCAAAGTCTGGCAGCAAGCAAAATCGGTGATTGTTACCTGGGCCATGGGCATCACTCAGCACCGACATGCCCTGCATACCGTACGTGAAATAACCAACCTGCAACTATTGGGCGGCCACCTTGGTCGGCCTGGAGCGGGTATTTGTCCGGTACGTGGCCACAGTAATGTTCAGGGTAACCGAACCATGGGTATTGATGAGAAAGCGCCTGCAATACTGATTGATAGCCTGGCACAGCACTTTAATTTTACCCCTTCGCGCACACCGGGATATCACGCCGTGGGTGCCTTGGAAGCGATGCTAGTGGACAAGGTTAAAGTCTTTATCGCGTTAGGGGGAAACCTGGCAGCTGCGGCACCAGACAGCCCACGCAGTGAGCAAGCCCTGCAACGCTGCGGCTTGACGGTTCATATCAGTACTAAACTCAATCGTAGTCATTTGGTTCCGGGTAAAGCGTCGCTTATTCTGCCAACGCTTGGGCGTACTGAGGAAGATATTCAGGCCACGGGTCCACAGTTTATTACCGTGGAGGACTCATTCAGTATGGTGCATGCCTCAGAGGGCGTAGGTAAACCGATTGCCGATACGCAACGTTCAGAAACGGCGATTGTTGCTGGTATGGCTGATGCTGTATTAGGCGATAAATATCTTAACTGGTTAGAACTTGCCGACGACTATAATTTGATTCGTAACCATATTGAAGCCACCATCCCAGGATTTACTGATTTTAATCAACGCTGTGAAATTCCTGGTGGTTTTTATCTCGGGAATGCGGCAGCAGAGCGACGTTTTAATACTCCTAGTGGTAAAGCAGAGTTCAGTAACGAAGCTCTTCCCGACTTATCTCAGGGCGAGAATAGCGAGATCTTTACGCTACAAACCTTGCGTTCGCACGATCAGTACAACACCACGATTTATGGTCTTGATGATCGCTATCGCGGAGTTTACGGGCAGCGAGAGGTATTATTTATCCACCCTGATGATATCCAGCAATTGGGATTCAGTGACGGGGATTATGTGGATATTGAAACTGTGTGGAACGACGGTATTCAGCGTAAGGTGAGCCATTTTAAACTGGTCTCCTACAATATTCCGCGTGGTAATCTGGCGGCTTATTATCCAGAAGCGAATCCGTTAGTTCCCTTAAGTAACTTTGGTAAAGATACCGGTACTCCGGCTTCTAAGTCGGTTCCTGTTAGTCTGTCACGTAGTGAGACTCTGGATAAAAAACGTATCGCCTAAGCAATCCCCCACTGGGATACTCTCCAGTGGGGGACTTTTACTGACTATTCACTGCTGACCTGCTCCATGGCTTGCAAAATACGCTTATCCGATATTGGATAAGGGGTTCCCAGCTGCTGGGCAAAGTAACTGACCCTTAGCTCCTCTATCATCCAGCGAATTTCAGTGACATCATCATGTTCACGACGCGTAAGCGGCAATTTATTCAGCCACTGCTGCCAGGCTTTCTGAACACTTTCTACTTTCAGCATCTGTGCACGATCCCGATGCGGATCGATAGCCATTTTTTCCAGCCGTTTTTCGATAGCCTGCAAATAGCGCAAGGTATCACCGAGATGGCGGAAGCCGTTACGGGTCACAAAACCACGATAAACCAGCCCCGTCATTTGCGCTTTAACATCCGACAGTCCTAGAGCCATCGTCATATCGACTCGCCCTTTCAGACGTTTATTAATATTAAAGACACAGGTAAGGATCTGTTCAACTTGCTTAGCAATTTCCACCACGGTTTCGTTTAATTCTGCCCGTACTCGCTCATGAAGTTGCGCAAATCCCTCCTCAGTCCAGACCGGCCCCCCGGCATCAGCAATCAGTTTATCGATACCGCACGCAATACAGTCATCAATCAACTCCAGCACTTTGCCATAAGGGTTAAAGTAGAGCCCCAGTTTGGCTTTATTCGGCAGTTTTTCATGCAGATACTTCACGGGTGAAGGAATATTCAGTAACAACAGGCGGCGCAGGCCTCGCCACATCGCCTGTTGTTGCTCCAGCGGGTTATCAAACAGTTTAATCGCCACACTGTCTTTTTCATCCACCAGTGCCGGGAAGGCTTTCATCTGATAGCCGCCCCGCTTCTGCTCATAGCTCTCAGGCAACTGACCAAAACTCCAGATATGTAATCCAGATTGTTCAATGCCATCATCAGCGACAGCGGATAAAGTGTGCTGAATTTTATCTTTCAGAGCCGCTTTCAGTTCTGCAAGACTCTTCCCTTCACTGAGCTTTTTATGGTGCTCATCCACCACCCGGAAAGTCATTTTTAGGTGATCGGGCACCCTATCCCAGCGCCACGCTTCCCGGTCAATGGTGGTGCCGGTCATCCGCCGAAATTCACGCTCCAGGCTATCCATTAGCGGTAACGTCAAGGGTGTTGCACGGCTTAAAAATGCTTCCGCATAGTTCGGGGCGGGTACCAGACCACGGCGTATAGGTTTTGGTAGTGACTTGATCAACGCGATAATCAGCTCGCGCCTCACTCCGGGAATTTGCCATTCAAAGGCACTTTCCTCAACCTGATTCAGTACTGGCAGAGGGATATGGACAGTAACCCCATCAGCATCGGCACCGGGTTCGAATTGATAGCTAAGACGGAGCTTCAGTGAGTCCTGAATCCAGACGTTCGGATAGTCCAGTTTACTGACCTGTTCTGCGCCCTCTTTAATGAGCATGCTCTTTTCAAAATTGAGCAAGTCCGGTTCACTACGGCTGGCCTTTTTCCACCAGTTATCGAAATGAACCGCAGAGACCACATCCTCTGCAATACGCTTATCGTAAAATTCAAACAGCGTTTCGTCATCCACCAGAATATCGCGGCGACGTGATTTATGTTCCAGCGCCTCAACTTCAGCACGCAGTTTTAAGTTATCCCGTAAAAAGGCATGACGGGTCTGCCAGTCACCTTCCACCAAGGCGTGGCGAATAAACAATTCACGACTCAGGACAGGGTCTATCTGGCTATAGTTGACTTTGCGTGCAGTAACAATCGCCAGACCATACAGCGTGACCTTCTCGACCGCCATCACGGCGCCCTGCGCTTTTTCCCAGTGCGGCTCACTGTAGCTACGTTTAATTAAATGCTGCGCCAGCGGCTCTATCCATTCCGGATCGATACGGGCGGCAATACGCCCCCATAGACGGCTGGTTTCTACCAGCTCAGCGACAATGGTCCATTTTGGCGGCTTTTTAAATAATCCGGAACCAGGGAAAATAGAAAAGCGTGCATTACGTGCCCCAGTATATTCTTGCTTATCGGTATCTTTCTGACCGATATGAGACAGTAAACCGGTCAGTAAGGCACAATGAAGCCCGCGGAAATCAGCCGGTTCACTGTTAATCGGTAAACGCTGCTCTTTTACTACCTGCCGTAACTGGGTATAGATATCCTGCCATTCGCGGACCCGCAGGTAGTTGAGATAGTCCTGTTTACACTGGCGGCGAAATTGATTAGCTGACAGCGCTTTTTGTTGCTCACCGAGATAATTCCACAAATTGACATAGGATACAAAGTCAGACTCTTTATCCTGAAAACGCTGATGTTTTTCCGTCGAAGCTTGCTGTTTATCCATCGGTCGTTCGCGAGGATCTTGAATCGACAACGCCGAGACAATAATCATCACTTCCCGGACACAGCCAAATTTCTGGGCTTCCAGCACCATTTTCGCCAGTCGTGGGTCAACCGGTAACTGAGCTAATAGCTTACCTGATGAGGTCAGCTGGTAGGCGGTTTGCTGTTCATCAATGCTGATAGCACCCAGCTCTTCCAGTAGTCGGACACCATCCTGAATATTGCGTTTATCTGGAGCCTCTACAAACGGAAAAGCCTGAATATCACCTAACCCTAAGGAAGTCATCTGCAAGATAACTGAGGCCAGGTTAGTACGTAATATTTCCGGATCAGTAAATTCCGGCCGTGACAGAAAATCTTCTTCGGCATAGAGACGAATACAAATCCCTTCAGAGACACGTCCACAACGGCCTTTACGCTGGTTTGCCGAAGCCTGAGAAACGGGCTCAATCGGTAAACGCTGAACTTTAGTCCGATAACTGTAGCGGCTGATACGTGCCGTACCGGGATCAATAACATACTTAATGCCTGGCACAGTCAGCGACGTTTCAGCCACGTTGGTTGCCAGCACAATTCGCCGTCCGACATGGCTCTGGAACACACGGTTCTGTTCGCTGTTCGATAGCCGGGCATAAAGCGGTAAAATTTCGGTATGCGGTAAAGCGAGTTTATTGAGCGCATCTGCGGTATCACGAATTTCACGCTCCCCGCTCATAAAAATAAGAATATCACCGCGACTTTCCCGACCAAGTTCATCCACTGCATCAAAAATGGCCTGTAGCTGATCCCGGTCCGTATCATCATTATCTTCTACTAGCGGACGATAGCGCACCTCTACCGGATAGGTACGACCAGAGACTTCAATAATCGGAGCGTTATTAAAATGACGAGAAAAACGCTGCGGGTCGATGGTGGCAGAAGTAATAATGATTTTTAAATCAGGACGTTTAGGTAGCAGTTCTCGCAGATAACCGAGTAAGAAATCGATATTTAAACTGCGCTCATGTGCTTCATCGATAATGATGGTGTCGTACTGCATCAGCAGTCTGTCTTGCTGAATTTCAGCCAGCAAGATACCATCAGTCATTAACTTTACCAGGGTATTTTCACTGACACTATCGGTGAAACGCACTTTATAACCGACCGTGCTTCCCGGCTCAGTCTGAAGCTCTTCAGCAATACGATTGGCGACCGTACGGGCTGCAAGACGCCGAGGCTGGGTATGACCAATCAGCCCTTTAATACCACGCCCCAGTTCCATACATATTTTTGGTAGCTGTGTGGTTTTCCCGGAACCGGTCTCACCAGCAACAATGACAACCTGATTATCACGAATAGCCGCCAGGATATCGTCTTTCTTTTGACTGACGGGTAGATTTTCCGGATAGCTGATCGTCGGGCAGGATTGCCTGCGACGCTGTATTTTCTCTTCGCAACGGGCTATTTCACTGGCTAAAGTATTCAATAAGTTCTGCTGGGATTGCGGATTTTTGACCTTCTTCACCCCGTGCAGACGGCGAGAAAAATGTTGTTTGTCCCGTAACATTAACCCGTCAAGACGGGCGAAAAGAGAGGACAGTGAGTGTGTAGTTATTTCCATCATTGCGGTCGTTAAAACGCTCCAGAGCACGCAGGAATAAATGTTTATCTTAATAACCCGTATTTTATCACACCTGTTCTCATCCTGTGTCATTCAATAAATTTGAATAGAGAGTTCGATTTATTACGCTATCTATATGGCTACATTGTGAATACAGTATCAGCATACCTTGGCAATCCGCCCAGTAATTAAGTTAAAGGATCCATCCATGAGCAAAGTTTTAGTGCTTAAATCCAGCATCCTGGCCGACTACTCTCAATCAGGCCAGCTTTCTGACTATTTTGTAAAACAATGGCAAGAGCAGCATAGCGATGATGTGATTACTGTTCGTGATTTGGCGGCTAACCCTGTTCCTGTTCTGGATGGTGAGCTGGTAGGTGCCCTGCGCCCTTCTGATGCAGCACTGACTCCACGCCAGCAAGAAACACTGAATTTATCTGATGAGTTAATTGCAGAACTTCAGGCTCACGACGTAATCGTGATTAATGCGCCAATGTATAATTTCAATATCCCGACGCAACTGAAAAACTATTTTGACTTAATCGCTCGTGCCGGTGTGACCTTCCGTTATACCGAGCAAGGTCCTGAAGGTTTGGTTACGGGTAAACGTGCGATCATTCTGACCAGCCGCGGCGGTATTCATAAAGATACCCCAAGCGACTTGCTGGTTCCCTACCTGAATCTGTTCCTCGGTTTTATTGGTATCACTGATGTGAACTATGTCTTTGCGGAAGGTTTTGGTTACGGCCCTGAAGTCGCTAGCAAAGCGCAGACTGACGCTAAAGCCTCTATTGACAGCATTGTTGCTGCCTGATTAAGTACTATTTCGGGGTGGTGTTATCCATCCCGATTTTATCTGTTTCCCACCATACCTAAGTTAGCCACAGATCCCTGCCAGTTACTCTTTTTTCAGCCACTGACCATTCAGGCCTCGAACATACTCCCCACGCCCGGCCTTATTAACCAGCTTCTGTCCGGCAAGTCTGGCGACATCTTCTCGTGCTAGCTGATTTTTATCTGCCAGCTGCTGATAAACCTGCGCCCGGGAGGCATTGATTTTAGCCACCAGTTCCAGCGTCTCAGGGTCTTGTTTTACTGCCCCCAGATAACCGTTTAATGTCTCGCCAACACGTCCTTGTTCACGTGCTTCATTCAGCGTCAGTGCTAGTACAGGCTGACTTAACATCAGAGTCAGTAATAGCGCACCTTTGAGTAAGATTTTCATCGTTATCTACCCCGTTATCAGAATACGTCGTTACGACTTTTGAGCAAAGCTTCAACATCTTTATCCGCTTTAATCAGGATCTCATGCTCAATTTTGACATTCATATTAATGGTTATCGGTTCTTTAGGGGCCGCCACCTCAATGCGTGGAACACAGCCGCCGAGTGTTAACGCGCCTACTGCCAGCAATGTAACCCGTATTATTTTCATTGTTTTTCCTCACAGTCATTGCCGGGATTATGACAAGATCCCAGCGGCAATGCGGCATTTTCCTGTAGCCAAGTTTGTAAGTTCTCACCAAAACGCAAACTACGCCACAAGGAAAACAAATTTTCCTGATGATGGTAGTTCAGATTAACGGTGCTGGTCTTTCCATTATTACGACTGACGCCCGTGATAGTGGCGGACATCTCCATTTCGCCCAAATTATCCAGGCTGATGCTTGCCCAGGAACGAGTGATCTCCAGATACCGTATCCACTCAATCGCCACGCCAGCCACCATATTATTCGCCACGATAGCATCAGCCATATCATTATCCATTCTAAAGGTCATCGCCCCAGGACTTCTCAGCCAGCCATCTTTTACTATCCATTTGGGATGATTCAGCCACAAAGGTAGCCCCCCATCGAAGCGGCCTGAAAAGGTGAACTGTTTAGGGTTAATGGCATGAATGAGTTCACTGGAAGAGAGATTTTGTAGACGAATTAACGCTGCGTCTTTTTGCGGCATCCGTAACTGCTGCATTATCACTTTTCCGCCCAGAATATCCGCGCTGACATCACTTAAACTTAGCGGTTTTTGCTCATCCCAGGGGTACCAGCCTTGTAAATCAGCAGTAATATTTTGCACGGAAAACTGGTTACGTATTTCGGCAATACGCAGACTGACAGGGCCGCGAGTACCTAAATGCCAGCGGGAGTCCTGGTAGCGGAACGGCAAGATAAAATCAACGCCATTAATTTGGTTATCCGGTAGCCAGACACTGCCCTGACGGACCACGCCGTGGCCTCCAGCCTCAAAGCCTTGCCCCGCCGCCGCCGAAAAGGCAACCTGGGCATAAAGATCACCGCCTTTCAGGTCCATTTTCCAGTCGGCGGGTAACAGGGTCTGAAAGACAGTTAATGATTGCTTAGGCCACCAGGCATCACCCCGTAAGCGTTCAGCATCCCAGCGCCCGGACAAGCGAACCGGACCAATAGTTTTAGCCTGAAGCTCACCGTGGAACTGGAAATCAGCAGGCGTTTTACCATCAACGGCAAATTTGAGCGCAGCAGGTGGCAGTCGGCTGCCCCCATGACCAAAGAGTGTCTCACCCGCTTCCAGCACAAAACTGCCTGATAACTTTTGGTGGTCTTCATTCCTGGACCAAATCAGGGGTCGGGTAAGATGCAGTCGGGGTTTGCTGACATGCATCATGCCGTACTCCAGCTTATCAAACCCCGTCGATAAACTGCTGAATATGAGTCGGTCGCCCTGCCACTCACCGTCACCCCGTACATCCCATTTCGCCTGCACAGGTGCAAATACTCCGTCACCCCAGTAGTGCCACTGCCATAGTCCGCTTTGGTTGGGGAAAAAATTCTGCGCTTTGCCATCGAGGTGGAGGGTCATCTTCCCTAAAGCATTTTGTCTGGCGCGTAAAATAGCCTGTAAGCGCCCCTCAATGCCTTGACTGGAAATACGTACGCCAGCCAGGGGCCAGCGTACATCATCAATATTCAGAGCCTCATTCACTTTGCCACGAGAGGCGAGCAGCGATCCGGGGCGAAAAGTAAAGTTGGGGTTGATAATCGAGCCAGCTAATTCTCCTTGTAACTGTGCATAAAAAATCAGTTGGTCACGTTTAATTTCACCTGTAAGGCGCAGCGGCAATTCACTGTCGAGCAAACTGAGCTTCCCAGGCCCGATATTCAGAACTACATTCCCCTTCCCGGCCCGTCCTTCTGTCACCATATTCATGCGCCCACTGACGGTCATATTTTCCAGACCCTGTTGCCAGTCATCAATACGTAATGCCAGACCACCTTGCAGCGGAAAACCCGCATAAGGCCAGCGCCACTGGCCGCCGTTAACTTCTAACAGGTTCCCTTCAACAGACCAGGGAAGAGTTAGTAACGACGTCCCACTGGCAGCTTCAGCGACAGTTAATACCCCTTCGTTTTCTTGCCACCGCAAAGTTGCGTCGAGTTTCCCTACTACATCGGGAGCAATAAACTGGGTGGTCAGATAGCCTTGGGGCGGTATACCTTCCGGGTGCAGTGCCAGCGTTAGCTTTCCAACCAGTTCAACAGGAGGCTGGTCTTCGCCGAGGCGCACCTGAAGTTTATAGACCTCCAACGCTTGCTGGCTGAGTGCGAGATGGGTAGATACGAGAGGGCCATGATAATGCAGTTCTTGCAAGTCAGTGGCCAGCGCCAGCTGTAATGCCCCATGGTATTGTGGCCAGGGGGTAACTATCAGATTGTCGATATTCACCTGGCTGTCAGGCAATATATTTTGTAACGCACTGAGTAACATTGGATCGCCAGTACTCTGGGTGCCACTGGGCAGTTCAGACAGGCAATCCGGGTTAACGCGAAGTTCCGCCATTGTTAGTTGCCAGCGGCTGGTATGGCTGAGTCGGGCATCTTTTACGACCGCCATTTCACAGGAGCCAGCCCAGTAACGGACATCAGAAAAAGCAATCGCACTGCGATGTACTCGGGGAGCCGAGTCAATGGTGATATGGCTTCCCGCAGGCAGCCACAGTCCCACCACCATCGGTAACCAGGATGTCAGTGAAAAAAATAACGTGAATGGTAATATAATCAATACCAGTAATAGCGCAACAATCGCCTTATACTTACCCTTCATGGGCGGTTCATCTTCCTGATTTCGCATAATTTTCGTCCGATACCTGGTTATTCTTACACGTCTGCATCTAAGAAAAAAGTAGCCTGATAATTAAGTCTAACGCGCCTGATAAAGAAAAGCGTCCTGATATGCAATGATTCACTATTCTGATTTGTATGCTGAATTTAAGCATGATAATTTTAAGCGATACCCTTGTGGAGAGCACTCTGATGAAACTCGCGATTTACAGCACAAAACAGTATGACAGGAAGTATTTTGAGCAAGTTAATCTCGAATATGGCTTTAATATTGAATTTTTTGACTTCTTGTTGACTGAAAAAACAGCCAAGACAGCTAAAGGCTATGACGGTGTCTGCCTGTTTGTAAATGATATCGGTAATCGTGCCGTGCTCGAAGAGCTTAAAAAAGAGGGCGTCAAGTTTATTGCACTGCGCTGTGCCGGGTTCAATAACATTGATCTTGAGGCAGCAAAAGAACTCGATATGCCAGTGGTTCGCGTCCCTGCTTATTCCCCGGAAGCGGTTGCTGAACACGCTATCGGCATGATGATGTGCCTTAATCGTCGTATTCATCGCGCTTATCAGCGTACTCGTGACGCTAACTTCTCGCTTGAAGGTCTCACTGGTTTTACCATGTATGGTAAAACCGCAGGGGTGATTGGTACCGGTAAAATTGGTATCGCGGCACTGCGGATCCTCAAGGGGTTTGGCTTACGTCTGCTGGCATTTGATCCTTATCCAAGTCAGGCTGCTTTGGATCTTGGAGTCGAATATGTATCGCTCAGCACTCTGTTTGAACAATCCGATATTATTTCTCTGCACTGTCCGCTGACGCCAGAGAACTATCATTTGATTAATAGTTCGGCCTTTGCCCAGATGAAAAACGGCGTCATGATCATCAACACCAGTCGTGGTGGGTTAATTGACTCCCAGGCGGCAATTGATGCTTTGAAACATCAAAAAATTGGTGCTCTGGGTATGGATGTCTACGAAAACGAACGTGATTTATTCTTTGAAGATAAATCGAATGACGTGATTCAGGATGATGTGTTCCGTCGCCTGTCCGCCTGTCATAACGTGCTGTTTACCGGGCATCAGGCATTTTTAACCGCCGAGGCGCTCACCAGTATTGCCCAGACCACACTTGAGAATTTACGTGCACTTGATAACGGCGAGGCTTGCGCAAATCAGCTAAGCTAGTAACAGGCTCCTGCAGATGTCAGGAGTATTGAATCATCGATGATCTGGGTGCAATGCATCCGCCATTGATGGCCTGAAAAAGAGGGAGAAGTAATGAAAAGAATGGCCTTATTGATACTGACGACCATGGCGCTAGCCGGTTGTGCCCAGCCATCGGCACAAAAATCACTTTCAGCACAAGATTTAGAAAATCATCGTTTTGTGCTGCAAAGTGTCAACGGTACACCTTTTGTTGCTAACGAGTCTGGAAACACACCGGAACTCAGTTTCGGTGAAAAAATGCAAATTTCCGGAGCCATGTGCAACCGTTTCTTCGGCCAGGCGACGCTGAGTGGCGACCAGCTCAAAGCAGAAAATTTAGCAATGACCCGCATGATGTGTGGCGAACAGCAGCTAAATGAGCTGGATAATCAGCTTGGACAAATGCTGCAGGCAGGCGCACAAATCAGCCTTAATGGTCAGCAGTTAATACTGAAAAGTGACCAGCATACTCTGACCTATAGTCTGGCAAAACCTCAGTAACTTCCGCAGGTTCCGGCGGCAAGCGCATCTTCACTGCATCGCTTGCCGTTTGGCATCGCACACATTCCGACAGCACTGCCATCAAGCTGATGAGCCACGCTAAGCGCTCCTCCCACCATCGCACAATTGGCTTGCCCTTGATTTGACAACGCAGCACGCAGACCCGGTGTGACATGTGCGGCAGTTGCCTGCTGAGGGGGTTCACTACTGCATGCAGACAGAAAGAGTGCGGCAAAACCGGCCAATAAAAGCGAGCGCATGATTTTCTCCAGAGAAGTGCAAAACGTTGCTATCATGAACTATGCATTGCGCAACGTCGAGATTAAAAAAACATAAATATGGCTGGTTTTATGTTTTTTATCCCATTCTGCATCAAAAACACCCTCCCTTATATCCTGATATAATTTGTGTCTATAACACAAAAGCGAAAATGTATTTTTTATCCTTTGTTAAAATAACAAGACTATTAGAGAAATAATGGCCGTGACAGGCTACTTTACTTTTTGAAATGTAAGGGCATTTTTTATGCAAACTATCGACGGTAATGGTGCAGCTGCCTCAGTGGCATTTCGTACCAGTGAGGTTATTGCTATCTATCCCATCACCCCAAGTTCCACGATGGCGGAGCAAGCGGACGCCTGGTCTGGCGACGGGCGCAAAAATATCTGGGGTGATGTACCGCGTGTGGTAGAAATGCAGTCTGAAGCCGGGGCAATTGCTGCTGTCCACGGCGCATTACAGACAGGTGCACTGTCGACCTCCTTTACCTCATCGCAGGGCTTGCTGCTGATGATCCCGACCCTGTATAAACTGGCCGGGCAACTGACGCCTTTTGTCCTGCATGTTGCTGCCCGTACTGTCGCAACTCATGCCTTATCAATCTTTGGCGATCACTCTGATGTCATGGCAATACGCCAGACTGGCTGCGCCATGTTATGCGCTAGCAGCGTTCAAGAAGCGCAAGATTTCGCCCTAATCTCGCATATTGCGACGTTAAAGAGTCGAGTACCCTTTATTCATTTCTTTGATGGTTTCCGCACCTCGCACGAAATCAACAAAATCGTTCCGCTTGCAGATGATACGCTGCTCAGCCTGATGCCACAGAAAGAGATTGATGAGCATCGTAGCCGAGCATTAAACCCCGACCATCCTGTTATTCGTGGTACCTCTGCTAATCCGGATACCTACTTCCAGTCTCGCGAAGCAACCAACCCTTGGTATAACGCAACCTATGCGCATGTTGAGCAGGCAATGAATGACTTTGCCATCGCTACTGGCCGCCAGTATCAGCCATTTGAGTATTACGGCCACCCGCAATCCGAACGCGTTATCATCATCATGGGCTCTGCCATTGGAACTTGTGAAGAAGTTATCGATGAGCTGCTGACTCGAGGGGAAAAAGTTGGCGTGCTGAAAGTGCGTTTGTTCCGCCCTTTCAGTGCCGAGCATTTACTGGCGGTGTTACCAGACAGTGTCAGCCAAATCGCCGTCCTCGATCGCACCAAAGAACCCGGAGCTCACGCCGAACCGCTATACCTTGATGTGATGACATCTCTGGCTGAGGCTTTTAGTCGTGGTGAACGTAGCACCCTGCCACGGGTTATTGGCGGTCGCTATGGGTTATCGTCTAAAGAATTTGGTCCGGAATGTGTACTGGCGGTATTTAATGAGTTGCGTGAAGCCAAACCACGTCCGCGCTTTACGGTCGGTATTTACGACGATGTCACCCATCTCTCGTTACCACTGCCCGTCAATACCCTACCGAATCATGCCAGGCTGGAAGCCTTGTTCTATGGTCTGGGAAGCGATGGCAGTGTCTCCGCCACCAAGAATAATATTAAAATAATCGGTAATGCGACCCGTTGGTATACCCAGGGCTATTTTGTCTATGACTCAAAAAAAGCGGGTGGACTGACGGTATCCCATCTACGCGTTAGTGAACGCCCGATCAATTCAACCTATTTAATTGAGCAAGCCGATTTTGTCGGCTGTCACCAGTTGCAATTCGTTGATAAATATCTGATGGCCGAACGCCTGAAACCTGGCGGCATCTTCCTGCTAAATACCCCTTACAGTGCCGAAGAAGTCTGGCACCGTTTACCCCAGGATGTGCAGGCAGTACTGAATCAGAAACAAGCGCGTTTCTATGTTATCAATGCCGCGAAGATTGCCCGTGACTGCCAGCTCGGGGCTCGCATCAATACAGTGATGCAAATGGCCTTTTTCCACCTCACAGCGATTCTTCCTGGTGACTCAGCACTCACCGAGTTACAAAATGCCATTGCCAGTAGCTACAGCAGTAAAGGCGAGGAGTTAGTCAGCCGTAACTGGCAAGCCTTAGCGCTGGCACAACAGTCGCTGTTTGCGGTTGAATTGCAGCCGGTCAACCCTGACAGTCCTATGCGTCCCCCTGTTGTTTCTGACAGTGCACCGGACTTTGTTAAAACGGTCACCGCCGCGATGCTGTCTGGTCTGGGCGATGCCCTACCCGTTTCAGCTCTGCCGCCAGATGGTACCTGGCCTGTTGGTACGACCCAATGGGAAAAACGCAATATTGCCGAAGCGATTCCTATCTGGAAGGCCGACCTCTGTACGCAATGTAACCACTGTGTTGCTGCCTGCCCACATGCCGCTATTCGGGCAAAAGTAGTTCAGCCAGCAGCTATGGAGAGCGCACCAGATAGCCTGCAAGCTCTCGATGTAAAAGCACGCGATATGCGCGGCCAGAAGTACGTCCTGCAAGTGGCTCCTGAAGACTGTACCGGTTGTAATTTATGCGTTGAAGTCTGCCCTGCAAAAGACCGTCAGAACCCAGATATTAAAGCCATCAATATGCGGGATCGTCTGGAGCATCTGGAGGAGGAAAAAGCACATTATGACTTCTTCCTCAACTTACCAGAGATAGACCGCAGCCAGATTGAGCGTATCGATATCCGTACTTCACAGCTGATTACCCCGTTATTTGAGTACTCAGGTGCCTGTTCCGGCTGTGGTGAAACCCCTTATATCAAGATCCTGACACAGTTGTATGGTGACCGGATGTTGATTGCCAATGCTACTGGATGTTCCTCTATCTATGGCGGCAATTTGCCTTCCACGCCGTATACCATCGATGCCAATGGGCGCGGCCCGGCATGGGCCAACTCGCTATTTGAAGATAACGCCGAGTTTGGTTTAGGTTTCCGCTTAACGGTTGATCAGCACCGAGCACGCGTCATGCGGCTGTTGGAGAAATTTGCCGATAAGCTGACGCCTGAGCTGTATCAGGAGTTGCATGTTGAGGCTACCCCAGAGCAACGCCGTCTCCAGGTTGTGGCCTTGCGTCAACAGCTCGCCACCATTGATGAGGCCGATGCCCGTCAGTTAGTAACTGATGCCGATGCCTTGGTCGATAAATCTATCTGGCTGATTGGCGGCGATGGCTGGGCTTACGATATTGGTTTTGGCGGACTGGACCATGTGTTGAGTCTGACTGAAAACGTCAATATTCTGGTGCTCGATACCCAGTGTTATTCCAATACCGGTGGTCAGGCTTCAAAAGCTACCCCACTCGGCGCGGTAACGAAGTTTGGTGAGCACGGTAAACGTAAAGCACGTAAGGATTTGGGCGTCAGCATGATGATGTACGGTCATGTTTATGTGGCACAAATCTCCTTAGGCGCACAACTTAACCAAACCATGAAGGCGATTCAGGAGGCGGAAGCCTATCCAGGACCTTCGCTGATTATTGCCTACAGTCCTTGCGAGGAGCATGGTTACGATTTAGCGCTCAGCCATGATCAGATGCGTCAGCTGACGGCTACCGGATTCTGGCCCCTGTATCGTTTCGATCCGCGCCGCGCAGACGAAGGTAAACTGCCGCTGGCGCTGGACTCCCGCCCACCGTCGGATGCATTAAGTGAAACGCTAATGAATGAGCAGCGCTTCCGCCGTCTGAATACCCAGCAGCCCGAAGTCGCGCAGCAGCTATGGAAAGAGGCCGCTACCGACCTGCAAAAACGCTATGACTTCCTGGCGAATATGGCAGGGAAAACGGAAAAAACGGCGGAGTAATTTTCTTCAGTGAAATGACGCCTGGGTGAATCCAGGCGTCGGGTTATCGACCAGAAAAAGAGTATGGTATAGCGATTCACGCGATACATCCGCGTATGTGCCATCAGTGCTGGAGCCCGTTTAACTGTCTTATGGTTGAGTATCTGTATCCGACTGCCAGTAAAGTGGCGAACCGAAGGCATCAAGATAGTAATCGATAATGGCCCTGACATTCAGCGGAGGATGGCGAGCGTTTGGATAGATGGCCGCAATGTGCTGTGGCTCAGTTTTAATGGACATATCCAACTCTGGCAACAGTCCAACGAGCTCCCCGCTTTTCAGCCTTTCCCCAATTAGCCAGTCAGGGAATAATACGATCCCCATTCCACCGAGCGCGGCAATAAGCAGCGTTTCTGCATTATTGGAAGACATAAGAGGTGAGACTTGATAGTGCACCCATTCCTCTCCAGATCGTCGCAGCAGCCAGCGGTTAGGGCCGGAAGAACCGCGGTAGACCAGACATTTATGTCGTGCCAGATCTTCAGGCGATTCAGGGGCACCACACCGGCTTATATACGCCGGTGAGGCAGCAAGATGGTAGAACTGCTGACCAAACACCCGTGCGTGAAAAGAAGAATCTGTCAGCGTACCTATACGAAAAATTACGTCAGCCGGATCCCGGTGCGGATCGATATAATCATCGGTCAGCGTAAGTTCAATACTCAGTTTCGGGTATTTCTCCGCCAGGCCCGGCAGTCCGGGTGCGACGTGCCTCTGTCCGAAAAATACAGGGGCGTTAATACGTACCATCCCGGTAGGTTCAAACGTTCTCTCATTTAGCTCACGCCGCGCCTCCTCCAGGCTTCCTGTCATAGCCCGCGCATAGCGGATAAAGAGATGGCCACTTTCCGTCGGGATGATGGCTCGTGTATTGCGGTAAAAAAGCTGCTGCCCCAGCGCATCCTCAATCTGATGGATGACACGAGAGACCTGAGAAGCGGAAATCCCTTCCCGACGCGCTACGACAGAGAAATTTTGCGCTTCATAAACATCTATAAAAATCAGCAGAGTACGAATACTGATGTTCCCTGGATCACTCATTGATGCAAATCCTGCACAGGTGTTTACCTGATTATGGCATTTTTCTTCTTCACCGTAACAAGTAATCTTCTCCGTCTGGATAACTGGAGACTGATTGCTATGCAATTGATACTGATTTTAATCGTCATTGCCGGAGGAATGGGACTGTCCGTAGAGGCAGGGTTGCTCGGGCCGCTGGGTGGTGAGGTCGGTGACTTATGGGCCACCTTCAGCGTATTTGGCGTAGGCGCTGCACTAACCTTCCTGCTAATGCTGTTTTTCAGCCCGCGTAACAGCCCGTCCTTCTTTGCTCAGCCCTCCTGGCAGCTTCTGGGCGGCGTGTTAGGGCCGATTTATGTCATCATCCTGACCGTGACAACGCCAGTAATCGGCATCGCCATGACGATGATCGGCATTCTTGCAGGCCAAGTTTTTAAAAGCCTGATCATTGACCACTTCGGCCTGCTCGGTACGCCGCACAGGAAAATCGATAATAAACGCATCATCGCACTGATTTTTATTATTGCAGCGCTGGTTATGGTTGCACAGGGGTAAGGCAACGTTATGACAATTATCATGATTCTTCTCGCCGTTATTGGCGGTGCTATGTTGAGTATTCAGGCTGCGATTAACGGCCAGCTGGGCAGTAAAGTCGGCGTATTTAAAAGTGCATTCCTGACTTTTTCGATTGGTGCGCTGGTTACAGGGTTACTGATTCTCTTCTTTGAAACTAAACACGATCTGACCTTGATGGACGTGCCTAAATGGCAGCTGCTTGGTGCGATGTTTGGCGTACCTTATATCGTTATTATGGTGCTGGCGGTACAGCGCATCGGCACTGCGGTCGCTACAGTTGCCGTGATCTTTGGTCAGCTGACAATGAGCATGCTGATCGATAACTTCGGCTGGCTGGGCAATGCGTCGATTCCATTTTCGATGAGCCGTCTCGCCGCCATTATCTGCCTGGGAATCGCATTGTGCTTCATCTATTCCAGCAGCAAACCCAAAGCTACATCGACTAAAAAAAACTTACTGCAGGTAGCTACTAACAAATAAGTTTTGAAAGTCTGATGACCACACCTTGAGAACTCGTAATAACAAACCTCGTACTCTAACCCTGCCGGATCACAAATCCGGCATCGATTTTTCCGGGCAGCTGAACGAATTGACACCAGTGAAACCAGGCCAGATACTACAAGCTATTCCCGGTGCAGCTGGGCCAGTGTAGCTGCCGAGTAACATTATGTTACCTTGGTAACACATTCGTAATAATGCCATTGCTATAAATTCTTTCTTCCGCATCATAGCGTTACCCTGTCTTGTTAAATGACATATTATGATTGCTGTTGCCTTGGTTGATGACCACGTTGTAGTGCGTTCTGGTTTTGCCCAGCTGTTAAATCTGGAGCCTGATATTGAAGTGGTGGGTCAGTACAGCTCTGCGGCTCCAGCCTGGGCTGCACTGACTAAATCAGCTCCGGATGTCACGGTGCTGGATGTCGCAATGCCAGATGAAAGTGGCTTAAATTTGCTGAAACGCTTACGCCAGCATAACCCTAAGTTTCGCGCCATTATCCTCAGCATCTATGACACCACGGCTTTTGTGCAAAGCGCCCTTGATGCTGGAGCCTGTGGTTATCTGACTAAACGCTGTGGTCCTGAAGAGCTGGTCCAGGCGGTTCGCACTATTGGTATGGGCGGGCATTATTTATGTACCGATGCCCTCAGAGCGCTACGCCATGCCGGGCAACCGTCCACAGCGTTAATTAGCTTAACTCCCCGTGAATGCGAGATTTTTAATCTCCTGGTAAAAGGAGAAAGTGTCAGACATATCGCAGAACTATTACAATTAAGCCATAAAACTGTGCATGTGCACCGGGCTAATATTCTCGGAAAACTACAATGCGAGAGTACTGTCGATTTAGTGCATTTTGCGCTTGAGCATAAATTACTGGCAGGTCAGTAATGCGTCGTGAGTTACGATATCTGCTGATGTCGCTGTTTATTTTTATGGCCTGGGGACTGGCTTGGTTTGCGCTGTGGACCATCAGCTTTTATCTGACCCATAATGGACAGCAGGCGGCCTTATTACTGCCACAAGGCGTGCATCTGGCGATGTTAATCCTGCTCAGTCGCCGTTTTTGGCCCGCGTTAATTTTACCCGAGTTACTGCTGATTGGCTGGCTGCTACAACAGCAATTGATGAGCGAATCACTGATGCTCATCTCCCCACTTATCAGCCTGGTAACGGTCATTGTCGTACGCCATTTCTGGCCACGCTTTACACTGTACTGGCAACGCCTGTCGTTGTTAATGGCAGCTGTCACCGCTGATGCCCTGCTCCATACCCTGATTCTGGCGCCTTTTCTGCAAAGCCCGGCCACGCTTATTCTACTGGCAGCCTTTACCGGCGGCATTCTACTGACTCCTTTTGTCTATCTGATTTATGAGTATCTACGCCAGCAACGACTGGAAGACTTACTGGTTCTTGAGACGCCCAATCCACCACTACGTACCTCACTGCTGATTTGGTGCAGCTTGTTTTTTATTATTGGCACCGGAACGCAGCTGGTCTTTTCGCCTGAAATAGCCCGCCTGTTATTGATTGTGGTCTTTCTGCCCAATGTAGTAATGGCCTATAAATTTGGCTGGCAAGGTGGTGTGCTGGCTGCCTTGCTAGGCAGTATGATGATCACCATCGCGCGCCAGATTAGTGGCGGTTTTAGTAATCTGCTGGAAATGGAGCTGTTTCTCTCGACTCAGGCATTGCTGGGTATTGGCTTAGGTATCGCCATTAGCCGCCAACAGCATCTGGCTAATAATATGCTGCGTTATCGACAACGGCTGGAACAAGAGCTACATGCCCGACGCAGCCTGATGGAACAGTTAGTACATGCTGAAGAAGATACCCGTAAAAGCCTGGCGCGTGAGCTGCACGATGAAATCGGCCAGAATATTACCGCCATTCAGATTCAGTCGATGTTAATTAAACGTACTCAGGACTCCCCCCCAGCCCGACTGGCCGCCGAGCAGATAGACCAGCTGGCACAGCGTATTCATCACTCTACCCGTCAATTATTACGTCAACTGCGCCCCCCGGTTCTGGATGAGATGTCGTTAGAAAAAGCGCTCTATCACCTGGTGCAAGAATTCGCCTTTGAAGAACAGGGCATTGACTGCCAGTTTCATTATGCCCTGCCCGGTCAGCCAGCCAGTGAGACGGTGGTCTTTACGCTCTATCGTTTACTGCAAGAGTTACTCAATAACATCAGTAAACACGCCAGTGCACACCAGATAGAGATAACGCTTTCACACCAAAATAACGGTGTCTGTCTGGAGGTCAATGATGACGGCGTAGGATTACCCGCTGAGCATCGTCCGGGTTTTGGTTTACAAGGAATGAGTGAACGTATTCAGGCACTGGGAGGAAATTTTCAGCTCGAAAGCCGAAACGGCACGCGCGTAATTGTTAACTTGCCCACAATTTTTTAACAAAGTCTGGTTAATCCAGGAATAAGTCTTAGTCGACTACAACCTGGTCTCATCCTCTTTCCGATATTTATTTCTATAGTCGCTTTATACCCAAAATAATTCGAGTTGAAGGAAGGCGGCAAGTGAGAGAATCCCGGTGAGCTTACTCAGGTAAGTGATTCGGGTGAACGAATGCAGCCAACGCGCATTCAACTTGAAGTATGACGGGTATATACCGGAGGCGCCATGCTCGCTAACAATGACATTAGCCGCGAATACCAGTACTGGCGACCTCGTCTGTTGCTGTCGATGATTGTCGGATACGCCGCATTCTATCTGACGCGTAAAAGTTTTAACTTTGTGCTGCCCACCATGCAGACCGATCTTGGGCTGGACAAAGGTGATATCGGGTTACTGGGTACCTTGTTTTATCTCTCGTATGGGGTATCGAAATTTGCCGCCGGGATCTGGCATGACCGACGGGGTGACAACTGGTTTATGGGCGTGGGTCTGCTTGCTACCGGGATACTGAATATTTTATTCGCTTTTGGTGGCAGCTTATCAACGTTAGTGATTATCTGGACCCTGAATGGCTTTTTCCAGGGTTTTGGCTGGCCGCCTTGTGCGCGCATTTTAACGCACTGGTACTCCAGAAATGAGCGCGGTTTTTGGTGGGGATGCTGGAATACCTCCATCAATCTTGGTGGGGCCGCGGTACCGTTACTTTCGGCCTTAATGGCGTTGTGGTACGGCTGGCAGGCGGCTCTCTTAGTGCCCGGTGTTATCGGCATTATCATTGGATTGTGGCTGTGTCGACGGTTACGTGGCACCCCGGAAGAGCAAGGGTTACCCGCGGTAGGCTACTGGCGTCAGGATCCTCTGGAGATCCGCCAGTTACAACAAAGCCCAGAGATGTCGTTATGGGAGATGTTTACCCGAACCATCCTGAAAAATCGCATGATTTGGCTGCTGGCTGCCAGTTATGTGTTGGTTTACCTGATTCGTATCGCCCTGAATGACTGGGGCAATATTTGGTTAGCTGAGAGTCACGGCGTCAATTTGTTGAGTGCGAATGCGACGGTGATGCTGTTTGAACTCGGGGGTTTATGTGGGGCGTTATTTGCTGGCTGGGGCTCTGACTTGTTGTTCCGTGGCCAGCGAGCACCGATGATCTTGTTATTTGCGCTCGGGCTGTTTATTTCCGTCGCGGCACTGTGGTTATCGCCAGTTCATCATTACGCCTTACTGGCAATGTGTTTTTTTACCACTGGATTTTTTGTTTTTGGCCCACAAATGTTGATTGGTCTGGCAGCTGTAGAGTGCAGCCATAAACAAGCAGCGGGTACGGTGACCGGTTTCTTAGGGCTGTTCGCCTATTTAGGTGCAGCGCTGGCAGGCTGGCCACTCTCGCAAGTGATTACTGATTATGGCTGGCCTGGCATGTTTGTACTGTTAACTATTGCCGCCGCCTTGATTGGATTTTTGCTGATGCCTCTTCTGATAGCAGGGCTCAGCTGGCAGGACCGGAGTCACAACGCCACGGAAAAGGCTTGTACCCTAAATGATTCGAGTTGCTTGTAGGCGTTGAGTTAATCCAGACGATGAACATAGACAAACTATGTGATTCGACAGGATTGACGAAAGCAACGCCCAAGCAACTTGAAGTATGACGGGTATATAACTTACCTCAGGATAACTCAGGATAATAACGATGAAACTGACTGCTCTCTCTACCCTTATCGCCGCTGGTGTTGCTCTGGCAACCCTGTCCGGTGCAGCACAAGCAAAAGGCCGTCTGGTGGTTTACTGTAGTGCCACCAATGAAATGTGTGAGACCGAAACCAAAGCTTTCGGCGAAAAATATGATGTTAAAACTTCATTTATTCGCAATGGCTCAGGCAGTACCCTCGCGAAAATCGATGCTGAGAAGAAAAACCCCCAAGCCGATGTCTGGTATGGCGGTACTCTTGATCCACAATCACAAGCTGGCGAAATGGATCTATTAATGCCATATCAGTCTGCTAATCTGGCTGAAATCATGCCGCAATTTAGGGATCCGGCCAAACGTAAAGGAAACTACTCCTCTGCTGTCTATGTCGGAATTTTAGGTTTTGGGGTCAATACCCAACGCTTAAAAGAAAAAAATCTGCCAGTACCAAAATGCTGGAAAGATTTGACTGACCCAATGTACAAAGGTGAGATTCAGATAGCTGACCCACAGAGTTCAGGTACCGCTTATACTGCTCTGGCGACTTTTGCCCAGTTATGGGGTGATGATCAGTCCTTTGATTACCTGAAACAACTGAATAAAAATATCTCTCAGTATACCAAGTCCGGCGTTGCGCCAGCACGTAACACCGCTCGCGGCGAAACCGCCATCGGTATCGGCTTCTTACACGATTACTCCCTGGAAAAAGAGCAAGGTGCACCGATTGAACTGATCTCTCCTTGTGAAGGCACTGGCTACGAAATTGGTGGTGTCAGTATTCTGAAAGGCGCACGTAACGTCGAAAACGCTAAGTTGTTTGTGGACTGGGCATTGTCAAAAGAAGCGCAGGAGCTATCCTGGAAGAAAGGTAAATCCTACCAAATTCTGACCAATACCACGGCAGAAAGCTCTCCGCTATCTCTGAAGTTGGATGACCTCAAGCTTATCAACTACGACATGGACAAGTATGGCGCTTCTGATACACGTAAAGCCCTGATCGATAAATGGGTTAACGATGTGAAGATGGGCAAATAACCTGCTATGGGTGATTGTCTCTGATCACCCGTTTCTCTTTTCTCTGCCCGATAAGGCTCTTTATGTCTGAAACATTACTTTTGCGTACGCCGCGAAAGCGGGACGCTATTGTCTGGTGTGTCATCGCTTGCTGGCTGGCTTTCGCTCTTTTACCTAGCTGGAGCCTTGACTATGGCCTGCTCGAATCGACCCAGGAAGAGTGGCTGGAAGCTTATAGCTGGTCTGGACTGAATATCAGTTTACTCTGGTATCTGCTCCCGACTGTCTTACTGTTACGCCCTTTCCATCTGACCAACAAAGGTGAGCAACTTGGCCGTCATCGCTTTGACGCGCTCTGGGCCTTGGGCTGTATAGCCTTTATTGTCATCAGTTCCACTCTCGCTGAGCGTGGTATGGGCTATGCCACTATTGTGCTGTTTATCGCTTTAGGGATAGTACTGACTCTGGCGCTGACACGTCTTGAGTGGCTGGGCGGCGATCGCTTTGTTATTGGCGCGCTGGTCACCATTATCGCGCTGATTAGCGTATTTATTATCTGGCCGAGCATCGCGATTTTTATCCCGATGTTTACCAACAGCAGCGGCGAATTTGCGCCACTCGCCTTTATGACGGTGCTGAGTAAATCACATATTATCCAGGTGATTATTAACTCCATCGTCCTTTCGGTAGCCGTCGGTATTGGTTGTACCTTCTTCGGCCTGGTGCTGGCAATTTATACCACGCGTATTGCTAAACGTAGCGCGCTGCTGGGACGTATCTTTTCCATCCTACCGATCGTTACACCGCCGTTTGTAGTCGGGCTGGGTGTCACCCTGATGATGGGGCGTTCGGGCTATATTACCGAACTGATGGTCGACTGGTTTGGTCTGGTCAACACTAACTGGTTGTATGGTTTTACCGGCATCTGGCTGGCGCAAGTTCTGGCCTTTACCCCGATGGCATTTATGATCCTCGATGGGGCAATTAAAACCATTCATCCGTCACTGGAAGAGGCATCCTATACCTTACGCGCTAATCGCTGGCAGACCTTTATGGGTGTGTTCATGCCATTACTGAAACCTGCCTTGGCTAACGCATTCTTAATCGTTATCGTTCAGTCACTGGCCGATTTTAGTAACCCGTTGGTACTGGGAGGCAACTTTGACGTTCTGGCTACTCAAATCTACTTCTATATTACCGGGTCGCAACTGGATTATCAGGCTGCCAGTACCCTCGGTGCATTCTTGTTAATATTCTCGTTACTGGTGTTCTGCGTGCAGTACCTGTGGATTGGTAAGCGTTCCTACGTCACCGTATCGGGTAAATCGTCTCGCGGCGATGTCCAACCACTGCCAACCTTACTGGTCTGGGCTGTCGTGGCCTTACTCACCCTCTGGGTAGTATTTAACACCTTACTGTATGGCAGTATTTTCTACGGCAGCTTTACCGTTAACTGGGGCGTGGACTACACCCTGACGTTCGATAACTTTATCAAGCTGTTCGGACAAGGTATGAATGACGGCGCCTGGCCATCACTGCTTGATACTCTGCTGTACGCCGGTATCGCTGCACCGATTACCGCGTTCTTTGGTCTGCTGATTGCCTGGGTGGTCGTACGCCAGCAATTCCGTGGTAAAAAAGTCATCGAGTTCAGTACCATGCTGTGCTTCGCTGTACCTGGTACTGTGGCAGGTGTTTCTTATATTCTCGCCTTTAACGACGCCCCGGTGTACCTGACTGGCACCGCCGCTATCGTCATTATTTCGATGGTGATGCGTAATGTGCCGGTGGGTATCAGAGCCGGTATTGCCGGTCTGGGACAAATAGATAAATCACTGGACGAGGCCTCTTTAAGCCTGCGTGCAGGGTCGATGCGGACCATTATCAATATTCTGTTGCCGTTGTTACGCCCGGCGATTCTTTCAGCCCTGATCTACAGCTTTGTTCGCGCCATTACTACCGTCAGTGCCATTGTGTTCCTTGTCACCCCGGATACCCGTGTCGCCACGGCTTATATTCTGAACCGGGTTGAGGATGGGGAATATGGTATCGCTATCGCCTATGGCTCGATTCTGATTGTAGTGATGCTGGCGATTATTTTCATCTTTGACTGGCTGATTGGTGAGTCACGAACTTCCCGTTCAAAAGCCAAAAACAACGCCTGATTACGGAATATAACTATGACGCAAGCTCATTTTGTTGAATTACGCAATATCACAAAACGGTTTGGCACCAATACCGTGATTGATACCATTAACTTAGCCATCCCTAAGGGTGAGATGGTCAGCCTGCTCGGCCCTTCAGGTTGCGGTAAAACGACGATTCTTCGTCTGGTTGCCGGGCTGGAAAAACCGACCAGCGGACAGATTTTCATTGATGGGGAAGATGTCACCGAACGTTCGATTCAGCAGCGCGATATTTGTATGGTATTTCAGTCTTATGCCCTGTTCCCGCATATGTCGCTCGGTGAAAACGTCGGCTATGGTCTGAAAATGCTCGGTGTTCCACGCGCAGAACTTAAGTCACGGGTGAAAGAAGCGCTGGCGATGGTGGATCTCGACGGTTTTGAAAACCGTTATGTTGACCAGATTTCCGGGGGACAGCAACAACGTGTTGCCCTGGCTCGTGCCCTGATCCTGAAACCGAAAGTGTTACTGTTTGATGAGCCGTTAAGTAACCTGGATGCCAACTTGCGCCGCAGTATGCGCGATAAAATCCGTGATTTGCAGAAGCAATTTAATATCACCTCTCTCTACGTCACCCATGATCAGAGCGAAGCTTTTGCCGTTTCTGATACGGTGCTGGTGATGAATAAAGGCGTTATTATGCAAATGGGAAGTCCGCAGACGCTGTATCGTCATCCGGCTTCACGCTTTATGGCCAACTTTATGGGTGATGCCAATATCTTCCCGGCACGTTTTACTGATGATGTAGTCGAAATTTATGGCTACTCACTGCCGCGTCCGCCACAGTTGGTTATCACTGAGGCACAAGGTACTGTCGGTGTACGACCAGAAGCGATTACCCTGAGTAGTAGCGGTGAAGAGTGCCAACGTTGTATTGTGCGCCATGTTGCCTATATGGGGCCACAATATGAAGTAACGGTTGAGTGGCATGGACAGACGCTATTGCTGCAGGTCAATGCCACCCGTTTACAACCGAATGCAGGCGAGAGTTACTACCTGGAAATTCACCCTTACGGGATGTTTATTCTGGCTGATGCGCCTTAATTGACTGACTCCCGCATCCTTTAAGGATGCGGGAATTTTTGTTAGCGCAGTATTCTGACTTTAACCGACTTACCCTTGATCTTACCCTTCTGCAGTTGCTGGGCAGCATGGCGAGCCACGGACTGACGCACGGCAATATAAACATGCACCGGATGCACATCTATTTTACCAATATCAGCACCATCCAGTCCCATTTCACCCGTTAATGCACCCAGTACATCACCACGACGCATTTTGGCTTTTTTACCACCATCAACACATAAGGTCACCATCTCTGCTGCCAGCGGTTTAACCGTTCCGGCTGCCGGGGGCTGTTTCCAGTTCAGTGAGATATTCAGCATATCCGCGAGAACAGCTGCACGCTGGGCCTCTTCAGGTGCACAGAAACTGATAGCCAGTCCATCCTGCCCTGCCCGCGCTGTACGGCCGATGCGGTGCACATGCACCTCTGGATCCCAGGAAAGCTCGTAGTTAACGACCATTTCCAGCGCTTTGATATCCAGCCCACGAGCAGCTACGTCAGTTGCAACCAGTATCCGGCTACTACCGTTAGCAAAACGGATCAGCGTCTGATCTCGGTCACGCTGCTCCATATCACCGTGCAGCGCCAGAGCACTTTGCCCGCCCGCATTTAGCTCGTCACAAACTGCCTGACAATCTTTTTTGGTATTACAGAACACCACACAAGATGCCGGCTGGTACTGACTTAATAGCTGCTGTAGTTGTTTAATTTTCTGGTGACGCGACACTTCATAAAAATGCTGTTCAACTGAAGGTAGCTCATCAACTGTATCGATCTCAATGGTCTCTGGATCCCGCTGAATACGGCCACTGATTGCGGCAATAGCTGGTGGCCAGGTAGCAGAGAATAAAAGTGTTTGTCTGCCAGGCGGTGCATAGGCTATGACTTCATCAATCGCTTCAGCAAAACCCATATCCAGCATACGGTCGGCTTCATCCAGCACGACCACCCGCACCGCTTCGAGGTTCACGGTCTCTTTTTTCAGATGATCCAGCAAACGACCCGGGGTAGCGACAATAATATGCGGCGCATGTTGTAATGATTCTTTCTGCACGCCAAAGGGTTGACCACCGCACAGGGTCAGAATTTTAATATTGGGCATATAACGAGCCAGACGACGTAACTCTTCTGCGACTTGAGCCGCGAGTTCACGCGTCGGACAAAGTACCAGAGACTGGGTAGTAAATTGCCCAGCTTCAATGCGTTGTAGCAGACCAAGGCCAAATGCAGCTGTTTTACCGCTGCCGGTTTTAGCTTGTGCCCGCACATCTTTGCCTGCCAGAATAGTCGGCAAAGTTGCCGCCTGCACAGGCGTCATAGTAAGGTATCCTAACTCATTAAGGTTAGTCAGTTGAGCATCAGGTAAAGCATTCAGTTCTGAAAAAGCGGTCACAATATAATTCTCTAAATAGGGCTGTCTGCGCGCATTGTACAGCTTTTTTCTGACGTATCGTCATATTCTGCGACCTGTATGGAAATAGTATTGTGTCTGTAGCTGGCCGTTTCAGATTGAGCCTCAGACCCACTCGCTCTTAAGGATAATCTGTAGCTACGTTGCCCTCGATGCTTACGCCCTAAAATGACTCTCAACGTACACCTAAGCAGGGAACGGCTGGTGAGACAACAGTTTCTTTATATTTATTACGGCATAATGACTGAGATAATACATAACAAAGATAATTATATCAGGCATCCGTATATCTTTGCGATCAGCATTAATTAATAACAATCGATATTAACACTCTGCATAACAATCCATAGTGGTAGGATATCGAGAACATATATTGAAAATAGCTATATACTCACAGCATTGTAACTTTCCCAGTAGAGTTCTGGAGATTTAATAGTGATTTACATTAAATTTATACGATTGTTTTTCTTATTATTACACTATTTTTCAATTTAAAAGCTCACACAATTATCCCTGAGAGCTTTGTTGAGGAAGGTAATTATTATGTTGGTAATATTTTTGGTAGGCATAATTACACAGAACATACTAATGGACATTTAGAATCATTTTTTATTATGAAGAAAGAGGTAACTTATTCACTTTATCAACAAGTCTCTGCCTGGGGAAATGATAATGGCTATATCATTAGCAATGGCTGCAATGGCGCACAATATGAAGACTGTCTCCCCCCAGAAACTGACGGCGGTCTGCATCCTGTTACCCGTGTTGAATGGTTAGATACCATTATATTTGCCAATGCACTGAGTGAAATGCTGCAACTGGAACCTGTATACCTGATGAAAAATACTCAGCCACTGCGTGCTGGTGATAGAAATAGTGCTATTTATATTAATCCCAAAGCCACAGGCTATCGTTTACCTGGTTTGAGTGAATGGCAAGTCGCTGCCAGAGGGGGCAAGCCAGCACTAAAATCTAATACCTATGGTTACTTTCATTCAGGGAGTGACAATGCAAAAAAGGTTGCCTGGTATCCGGAATTTGATAGTCCTCATTATGGCACACAGATTGTCGGTCAGTTATCTCCTAATGCGCTGGGTATTTTTGATATGAGCGGCAACGTTTCCGAATGGGTTTATGACAGCTTTCAGCTAGATAATACGAGAATGTACTACTTTTGTGGGGAGTTATCTTTAGCATGCGACAACTTTAGCCAGCTGCGATAGCCATAGTTCAGGGATTACTATGTCAGATATTGGGTTCCGATTAGCCAGGACTTCTATACTTGAAAAATAATACATCACATCCTAATCATACTATGACTATCTTTGTGATTAACCGACAAGGAAAATAGCTGACTATGCCTTATATAAAAAACAGATATTGTCAGTGCGCATAAAATAAGCGGTGGAAAATATGACGACGATATATCTGATGACCTGCCGGTTAAATTTACCCGTTATGATATGAATACTGATCAAGATACGCCGGGCGTCCCCCTCTATTCCTGGGAGTACAAGAGTACCTGTGTCACCGTAGAAAAATATCCTGATATATCCCGTCATACTTCAAGTTGCCTGGGCGTTGTTATCAAAAATCCAACCGGGGAGATTAAAGTGAAATCTGTACTATTTATATTGTTACTGATACTACCAAGTTTAAGTTATAGCACCCAAAACTCTTACACTGACCTGATACAGCAAGCCCTGGATAAACAGCCCCCTTTATGTCTTGGTGAGTTGCAGTGGCCAGTATCAATGGCGCAGGGAGAGTCTGCATGGGTTTATGCCAGAATGGCAGCATTAATGGAGGCAGGGTTAGTTACTGACAAGAGTAAATCAGCCACTAAACAATGGTCATTAACTCCTTTGGGAGAAAAAGAGTTTAAGAAAAAAAATGATTTTTGTTACGGGAACATGCGAGTTAATAAAATTGAACAACGGGTCTATAATAATGGTGGCTCCGTCTCTATTATTTTCGACTACCGGATAGAAAACCTTCCCAAGTGGGCTCAAACATCCGTAATTAGGGGGGGCATATACCCAACTTGATAATCTTGTCACGGGCATAAAGAATTTTCGCTATCAGGCAGATTTTTCTCCACAGGCTAGCGGAGCGATGATGATTATTGGCGAGCCTTATCAGCTAGATCTGTTCTATTAACGCTATATCAAGTATTACTATGGACAATGAGCGTGGTGGCAAGGTACCGAGTTCAAACAGAGGATAAGCGTATAGCGAGCATGCCAGCGTAACGTTCCTGTGACTTGAGTTGCTCACTCGCACGCCCGGCAGCATTTTTTCTGATGTATTGTCATATTCTGCGACCTGACACACTTAACTTAAACTTCAGTGCGTGAATCAATGTGCTATTTTTAGTTTATTATAAGGCGTTAGCTAGCTGAGTCGGCTCTGTGCGAGATTGTAGTACCGGGCATCAGATTATTGAGGATTTCTCTGGGTGAAAATAAAGCAAGGGATAATGTTAGCTTTGCTACTGATATCGCTTAATGCTCTGGCGAACGAAACAAGCAAAGTGATACTGAAAGAAGGTTCCAACCTGCTGGATATCAATGGTGATGGAGTGGACGACTTAGTTGTGTATTCTCGGTTTGAGAATAATACATCACACCCTAATAATACCATGACTATCTTTATAATTGATCAGCAGGGAAAGTATCATATTCTTCCAGTAGCGAATGATATTGGTTTTACTTGGTCGGATTTTATTTTATCTGCTTCGACAATCAAAATAGCTGATTACAGTTTGTATAAAAAACCTGACGGATATTTTATTGTCAGTGCACATAAACTAACGGGCGGAAACCATGGCGAAGATGTTTCCGACGACCTGCCGGTTAAATTTACCCGTTATGATATTAACAGTTATCAGGATGCCCCTGGTGTCCCCCCCTACTTTTGGGAGTACCGAGGTACCTATATCACTGCGGATAAATATCATGATATCGATGATGCTTTTCCGCACTTTAATAGCGAAATATTAAAATAAAAGATATTATCTTAATAATATGACAACATTCAGATAACTTAAAGTATGATGAATATCCCCTGATCTTATTTATGACCAAGGGATATTCTCAGGCCATTTTAATAATAATCATTCCAGCCAATAATAATCCGAGACCTAACCAACCCTTACGGTTTAGGCGCTGACCGAACAGTATCCAGCCAGCAGCGACGGTTGCAATAATACCAAACCCGCCCCATAAAGCATAAGCCACTGATAGCTCAATACCTTTTACTGCCTGAGAGAGTGCGCTAAAGGCGGCTAACACTGCAATTAAAGAAAAAATGCCATACACTGGACGGCGAAAGCCATCAGAATGTTTAAGAAAAATATTAGCCAGAATTTCTAATACAATGGCTGAAAATAACCACAGCCCGTGTATCCATTCAAACGACAGCATGCTGTCCTCTCTTTTCTGACACAGTCTCTGGGCGCTCTTTTTTACTGCGCGTGCCTGATTTTAATAATGCAATACCGGCAACCAGTGTCGTCAGACCTAATATTTTGAGTAATGAAATTGATTCATCAAACAATAAAACACTACATACGGTAATGATCAAAATGCCAATCCCTTCCCACATTGCATAGGCAACGCCAAGGGCAATTTTTTTAACTGAAAATGACAATAAAATATAAGAAAGTGTGATCATCACCAGCATAAAAATATAACCAGTATTATCATCACTAATACTTGACCATTTCATAGAAAGCGTGCCGGTAATTTCGGCGACGATAGCCATCCCTAGAAAAATCCAGTAGATCATTTTTCCTCTCCTGACAGAGAAAATAGAATTATAAAAATTCGCCAGACGCAAAAAAGCGACGAGCTAATTAGAGTTATGCGTTATTGCCAGAAGAAAAAGACTATAGTGCGTTACGCCAGTGCTGTTCACCAGAGAGAGATACTGCAGATAAAGAGATGTCGAAATGATAGTTTGAATGGTTTTTTTTGAACATATTGTCCATATGATTTTCCAACTTACCCGCGGTATTGCTTCTCATCGATTGCGGATAGAAAATTGTCCTCAGTAGTTAAACACCCGTGATTTTTACCATATTTCAGTTTTTAATTTGCGAAATTTTCAATTCTTTACTAATGATTAAAAAATGACCCAGCCCGAATATTTTCCAAACTCAAGAATGTACGGACAGGGTCAGTCATTATCTTAGTCGGAAAACTCGTTGAGTTCGAACTGTTCGGTCACAAAGGACATCGCTCTGGCAATACCGTCACCACTAATAGTATGAATGACATCGGGTTCAAACAGCGTTTCAACCTCATTCACACCGGCTTCAATCAGTGCAGCCGCCGCCGCTTCACTTTCCTGCCAAGGGATAACAGGATCAGCCATGCCATGCACTAGCAGTACAGGAGTGTTCACCGCCGGCTGGTAGGGTTTTGGTGATGCCAGTCGTCCTGAGAATGCCACGACACCGGCTAATGGGATACTGCCTGTCACCAGAGCATCCAGCGCCATTATTGAACCTTGAGAGAAGCCAAGCAGAATGACTTTATCCCTGCCAGCAACAATATCGTGCTCTTCCAGTATATTATTGATAATGGCAGCAAAACTCGCTCTGGCGGCAACAATACGTTCTGTACGCAACGTTTCAGTGATACCCGCCAGGCTGAACCATTGGTACCCTTCACCACCTCCGTCAAAAGCGGCACTGCCATTGGGTGACGCAAATTCTATCTCTGGCATCACTTGCTGAAAAAAATAACCGAGCCCTTCAAGATCTGCACCAGAACTGCCCACACCGTGTAATAGAATAATAAGTTTTTTCATTCAACCAGGCTCTCCAAAGCGCCACTATAAGATATTGTTTTGGCTACACTACCCGATATTGACGCTAATTTCAGCTGACATCGACCAGAGTGATTATTTCACTACTTGCTGTTCAACCTGGAACATTGCGCCTGCCGGGTACCATCCCCAGCCAGGCATATAAACCGTATTCATCGGCCCCCAACCATATCGCCAGTAAGGGTTCGGACCATAGCCCCCGAAACCTGAGTAGTTCACGGGCACTATATTCTCGCGAATTTGCCAGACTTGATAACCCTTCAAGCTCAGGGTCAGGTATTGATAATCTGCTTCCCCCACTTTACCGTTAGTGGTTCCGGTGACCGTTCCCAGTACCGTGACCAGATGGTCTTTCAGGGTGAGCGGTTCAATAAACCTGTTGGCCTTGACGATAATACGCCCCTGAAAGGCAGTGCCCAGTTCGGGCCTGGCACTGTAGTCAAGCGGGAGTACCGCGACTTCAAATGATGTCTCATTCTGGCTGTTAACCACATTGAGAACTTTACCGCCAAGACGCACTTCCTGGCCATTAAAGCGGGAGACATCCTGCTGGATATCCTGATAACTGATTTCAGCCAGTGAGCGACTATTCCCCTGAATATCTTGCGGAATGGACACGCATCCACTAAGGGTCAGACAGGCCAGGAGAGAGATAAATATGGATGATTTCATTGTCACCTCGATGACTAAACGGGAAGGACTGACTCTGTTAACCAGCATACCACTATGGTTACCGGGATAAGCCATACTGGTGTGACTTACAGTAATAAGAGTGTGGCGAGATATGTCTCTACCACATTCTGATAGTGTGACCCGACGCTGCAAAAAACCATCAGACAGCCCTGATAACAGGGTTTAAATTTAATTCTAGTCGATTTTGTCACTCACGGCGGGTATCACGGTGTGGTCCACGTACCAGCACACTAAATATTATGGAACAATTTTCTCCAAATCCAGCAGTTCTTCTAACGTCAGCATATTGTGTTGCGCCACCGTAATGGCGTCATCCAGGCCCTGATTATATAAAATAGGCGCCATCCTTTTGACCAGCTCATCGAGAAAAAAAGCAGACTCGAACTGTCCTAGCGTCAGCTCGTGATTATCATCAAACCAATTGATAATAAACTCACTCAGTTGCTGATATTCCTCTGCGGGTAGAGCGATTTTTTTCACCATAAGTCGTCCTTAGCATAGAGTACTGCTGGCGTCAGCGACGCCAGCAGAGAAGACCTGAATGGAAAAGTTTAAGATAGGGAGTCAGGACTTATTTAGTCTGCGAACGCGCGGGCAGAAAGATCAGCAGCAAGCCGATAAAGATAACCCCTACCCCAGCTAATTTTAAGGTACTGAACGGCTCATTGAGCCAGGGTAAAGCAATTGCCGCAGCCCAGACCAGAACATAGCTCAGGCTAAGGAGTGGATAGGCTTTACTTAATGGGATTCGGCGCAGTGCTAAATACCAGCACACCATTGACGCGGCATAAGCCAGCAGGCCACAGAATAAAGCCAGCAACCCAGGCAAATTTTCAAACAGAACTGCGGATAAAAATGTCAGCTCAAAGGTCGCTTGAGGAAATTGCATTACCGCCCATTTCATGGCCAGTTGTGCGCCACTGACTAGCAATACACTGCATAACGCCCATAGATAGCCCATCAGACAGACACTCCCAGCATCATGATACCTGACATAACTAACACCAGCCCCAGCCAGTGATGCCGAGAAATACGTTCTTTCCAGATCCAGTGTGCCGCCAGGGTGATAAAGATAAAATTCAGGCTCAGCATGGGATAAGCAATACTGACCTCAACATGCTGCAACACCCATAGCCACACCAGCATGCCGAGACCCAGCATCAAGACACTGAGCCCCAGCCAAATCACCAGATGACGTCGCCCGCTACCCTGTGCTGCCTGTTTCTGACATAACTGGCCAGCACAGCTCAGCAGGCTGGCCAGGATTATCATCATACTATTCATGGCAATTTATTGTACTGCAACAACACCAGTCGTCCATCGTTGTACTCATAGTCAGCCGCAGGCAGCCCACGGTCACTTAATTGATTTTTTCTGGATAACAAGATAATCAGCGAGACGACACCTTCACGGCGATGTTCAGCCAGCCAGGCATTAAAGTCATCACCCGCAACAAAGCGATGCCGGGCATCCGGGTAACTGAGTCCGTAGTTAACCTCACCCTTATTGTCATACAGTGTGATATCACTACGTTTCAGCTCCCAGGCAATACCCGCACCTACACCGACATTATTGGTCAGGATATAGCGGCTCTCTTCAAGCTTGGGACGAACAATCTCAATAAATTCTTGAGGTTGTTTCGAGTGAATAATTTTTTCCGGAATAACTGCCCCTACCAGCAAGGCGAGTCCTAATGGACAGACTGCCGCCCAGAACCAGTGTTGGGTACTACGATACAGCGTCAGTGCACCGACCAGACCCCAGACGGCAAAAGCAACCGCGGCAAGTACCACTTTGCCGTTTTCACTCGCTTCATAAACCGGGTTTTTCGCCAGACCAAATGGAGCCAGGACTAACAGGACAATAAGCACACACAGAGTGCCAAATCCCAAGTTAATCCAGCCGTTGACTCGTAGGGTTCGCGATCCTGCTTTTGCCAGCAATACTGCATGACGCGCCATTAAAATAGCTAACGGAGCAAAACAAGGCAGAATGTAGGTTGGCAGTTTACCTTTCGCAATACTGAAAAACAGCACCGGCATCACTACCCAGCCCAGTAAATAGAATGCGCCATTTTGCTCGCGACGTTCCTGAAAACTGCGTTTGATAGCCCCTGGCAATAAAGCCAGCCAAGGTAAGCTTCCGGCAATCAGGAAAGGAATGTAATACCAGAATGGTGCTTTATGTTGGGCATCTTTTTCGGCAAAGCGTTGAATATGCTCGACCCAGAAGAAGTAGTTCCAGTAATCCGGCTCGGCTTTCGCTACTGCTAATGCCCAAGGTAAGGTAATCAGAATAGCACTGATAATGGCAATCGGCCCAAACAGCAGAACTTCTTTCCAGCGTTTTTGGGCGAATACCCAAGGCAGCACACCGAGAACGGGTACCGCCAGTGCCAGAAAGCCTTTAGTCATCACCCCCATGCCACAGGCAAGACCCAGCAGCACATAACCACCGATTTTACCCGATGTCGTTTTGGCTGTTGAGGCTCCCCAGAAGCAGCATAACGCAGCGGTCAGCCACAAGGTTATCATCGGATCAAGAAGAGAGTAGGTTCCGATGGCGTAGACTAGCAAGCAGGTGAGGAAAATGACACCCGACAAGATAGCGATAGTTTTATCACGCCATAAGCGGAAAGCCAGCCAGCCGGTCATTAATGCGCTAAGGGTTACGGAGAAGACGGAACCAAAACGAACGGAGAAATTATTATGCCCGAACAGAAACTGGCTAATATTATTGATCCAGTAACCTGCGACTGGTTTTTCAAAATAGCGTAAATCAAGAAAATGCGGAACGATCCAGTTACCGGATGCCAGCATCTCGCGACTGATTTCCGCATAACGCGTCTCATCAGGCTGCCACAGGTCACGAAACTCCAGCGGAGCCAAATAAAGCAAGATAAAACAGACCAGCAAGGCGCCGCCATATTTTACTGAATTCATCTACTCAATTCTCGATAAGTTGTTGACAACCAAGCCATCCTTCACGGCCTGGAAGGGAACCACGAATAACTTTGCCTTTGGGTAGGGTCGTTAAATCATCAGGCAGAAGCGCACTTAGAGGACAGAATTCAATCCCTTCAGCGGTAGCCATCGTCAGTAATTCATTGAACGACTCTCGCATCACCATCCCTTCCACTTCCGCATGGATGGTATACACAGGGGTACCCTTGTCCTGATGGATTTTATCGAGGATAAAACGATTGAAGTCGCCTTTACTGACACTGGAACCGATAACTTCATCCCAGGTAGGCAAAGTGACGGGAATTTGTGGTGCTGCGAAGGTACCGTCCGCCAGTTGAGGAATAAAAGGCGTCGTCCCCCGACAGTCACTGTTGTAGTGGAAAGGGAATGCCGCTTTAGCTTCAATCACACGCTCATCCGCACGCCAGCCCGCCACAGCAGAACAGTTAATCGGTTGGCCGATAATCTGCTCCAGAGCATCACGCCCCAGCGCAATTTGTCGTTCCATAGCCGGTTTATCCCACACCCCAGCAAAGGCTTGCCAGGCATGGTGATCCCAGGCATGCAGCCCGACTTCATGCTGCTCGCATGAGGCACGAATGATATCCGCATTCCCTTTGCCGATAAGCTTGCCAGGCCAGGCAGTACCGGCCAGCAAGATATCCCAGCCGTAGAGTGATGCAGCGTTAGAACGTAACATTTTCCACAGAAACTGAGGTTTGATAAGACGCCATAAATGGCGCCCCATATTATCCGGCCCAACACTGAAGAAAAACGTTGCCTGTGTTTTGTGTAAACCTAGCGTTTCCAGAAGGTCAGGCACCCCTTGTCGGGTGCCTCGCCAGGTGTCGACATCTATGCGCAGGCCGACTTTTTTCATGAATCGCTATCCGTTAAATCAACGGTTTTCAGGAAGAAGTCCAGAGTTTCATCGATGGTCTGATCCATCTCAACCGTCGGGGTCCACTCCAGCAAACGCTGAGCATTACGGATACTTGGCTTACGGTGTTCCACGTCCTGGTAACCTTTGCCGTAATAAGCACTGCTTTCTATTTCACGGAAACCAGCAAACGGCGGGAATTTGCTGCGCAGTGGGTGACGCTCAAAACTTTCCAGCAGCATCTCAGCCAGTTGTTTGATACTGGCTTCGTTTTCCGGGTTACCGATATTAATAATCTGCCCGTCGCAGTTATGATTTTTATTCTCAATAATACGGAACAGCGCTTCAATACCTTCACTGATATCGGTAAAGCAACGCTTCTGACGGCCGCCATCAATCAGTTTGATAGGTGAACCTTCAACCAGGTTAAGGATCAGCTGAGTAATCGCACGTGAGCTACCGATACGCGCCGCATTAAGGTTATCCAGACGCGGTCCCATCCAGTTAAATGGACGGAACAGAGTAAAGCGTAAGCCTTCTTTTTCGCCATAAGCCCAGATAACACGATCCAGAAGCTGTTTAGAGACTGAGTAGATCCAGCGCTGTTTATTAATCGGACCCACGGTCAGCGGTGAGTTGTCTTCATCAAATTCAGCGTCAGAACACATACCATACACTTCAGAAGTGGATGGGAAGATGATCCGTTTTTTGTATTTCACACAATCACGGATAATTTTCAGGTTCTCTTCAAAATCGAGTTCAAATACACGCAGTGGGTTACGGGTGTACTCAATTGGTGTGGCAATCGCAACTAACGGCAGAACAACATCACATTTTTTAATGTGGTACTCGATCCACTCTGAATGGATACTGATATCACCTTCCACAAAGTGAAAACGATCATTACCCAGGAAACGACTTATCGCATCAGAACCAATATCCAGACCGAAGATTTCAAAGTTGTCATCTTGCAGCAGACGCTCAGTCAGGTGGTTACCGATAAAACCATTCACACCGAGGATAAGCACACGGGTACGACGTTTGATTGCCGATACTGGCTTACTGCTAAGAATCGCCCCGCTCACCAGACCCAGGGATTGAGCCAGTTGGGTGCCTTGCATATAGACGCCATTGTCAGCCTGACCAGTCACGACTTCCAGAGCACCTTCACCACAGGCGATAACCAGTGGGTTAACGGAAATAACAGTACCCGCTTTCGCACCTGAGCTATTTTCAACAATGCGACTTTTCCAGATAATAAACTTGCCACCACCGACATAGCTGTAAGCGCCCGGCCAAGGTTCGGTCACAGCACGCACCAGATTATGGGCATCACGAGCGGAACCGGTCCAGGAAATAGCACCATCCTGCGGCGAGCGGCGACCAAAGCAGCTTGCCTGGCTTTCATCTTGTGCCGTTTCGCTAAACTGCCCGCTTTTAATCGCTGGCAAAGCACTGCCCAGTAGTGATTTGGCGCTTGCACACAGTTTGTGATGCAGAGTCAGAGCCGTCTCGTCGGCGCCAATAGCAACACGTTCCTGAGCCACAATATCACCCGCATCAGCACGTTTTACCATGCGATGTAAGGTAACACCGGTTTCCGTTTCGCCTTTAACCAGTACCCAGTTTAACGGCGCACGTCCGCGGAATTTTGGCAGCAGTGAACCGTGTAAGTTAAATGCACCTACTTTCGCGGTATTAAGGATCTCTTCACTCAGCAAGTTACGATAGTAAAAAGAGAAAATAACGTCAGGCTCGCTCTCTTTAATACGAGCGACCCACAATGGATGATTGACATCTTCTGGAGCAAATACAGGAATGCCAAACTCCGCCGCAGTGCGTGCGACAGAGCCAAAGAAGTTATTCTCTGCTGCATTATCAGGATGTGTATAAATTGCCGCAATATCATAACCGGCTTCAACCAAGGCACGAACCCCTACACAGCCCATATCGTGATAGGCAAAAACGACTGCTTTCATTATAAATGATCCTCTGAAGATGAAGCTTGTTTGCTGCTAACAATTCGCTGAATGAAATAACGCGGCCGAGCACGTACGTCGTTATAAATACGACCGATATACTCGCCGAGCAGTCCCATACCGACAAACTGCGCACCAATAAATGTGAATAGCACGGCAAATAGCATAAATACGCCATCTGCGGCCCACTGTGGACCTAAAGCCAGGCGTAATATCACCAACAATACCGCTAAAGCAAAACCGGATAACGCGATAACGCTACCGACGACACTCAGCAAACGCAGCGGCGTGGTGGTCAGGCAGGTTATCAAGTCATACATCAAATTAATCAGACCCATAATACTGTACTTGGAGTCACCAAACTGGCGCTCTGAGTGATGTACTGGGATCTCTACCGCACGACGGGCAAAGGTATTGGCCAGAATGGGTATAAAGGTGCTGCGTTCATGGCAATTCAGCATCGCATCGATAATGTGGCGACGATAGGCACGTAACATACAGCCGTAGTCACCCATCGCTTTTCCAGTAGTACGCTGAATCAAATGGTTGATCATTCTTGATGCACGTTTGCGGAACCAGCTATCCTGGCGATTCTGGCGCACAGTACCCACGACGTCGTAACCTTCATCTGCTTTTTCTACCAGACGAGGGATCTCTTCCGGTGGGTTCTGCAAATCAGCATCGAGAGTGACGATTAAGTCACCTGTCACATGACTAAAACCCGCCATAATGGCAGAGTGCTGACCATAGTTACGGTTAAGCAGTACAGCAACCACATGGCTACCAGGCGCTTCAGCAGCTTTGGTTAACATAGCGGCTGAATCATCACTGCTTCCGTCGTCAACTAGCAAAATTTCATAATCGCGATTTAATTGCTGGCAAGCTTCCGTCGTTCGGCGAATAAGTTCAGGTAAACTCTCCTGTTCGTTATATACCGGTATTACAACAGAAACTTTTTTGATTATGTCCGAAGTTATCATCTTATTACCCTGCAATTTCGCGTAAAGCATGAATGACGCGCGTGGTATCGTCATCAGTCATGGTTGGAAACAGTGGAATAGAGCAAATACGCTCGCTGTTCCACTCAGTGTTCGGTAAATGTAGTTGTGGAAAACGCTCGCGATAATATTTTTGTGTATGCGCGGCGCGGAAATGCAGTCCACTGCCAATATTGCGTGCTTTTAAGGCTTCCATCAGCCCGCTGCGCGAAATACCACAGCGCTCCTCATCAACTCGGATAATAAATAAATGCCAGGCGTGACGATGTTCCCAGCCAGGAATTGCCAGCGGTGAGAATGGGGTATCAGCCAGTTCACGCAGATAACGCTGGGCGATTTCATGACGCTGAGCATTAAGCTGTGGCAGCTTATCTAACTGCGTCAGAGCAATAGCGGCATTAATATCGGCAAGGTTATATTTAAAACCTGGGGAGATAACCTCTGCCTGTGGCGCACGGCCGTGGGTCTGTCTATCAAATGCATCAACTCCTAGTCCATGGAATTTAAGGCTACGAATACGTGCTGCTAACTCGCTGTCATCAGTGACAATCAGCCCGCCTTCAGCACAGCTCATATTCTTGATAGCGTGGAAAGAAAAAATCGCTGTTCCGCTACGACCAACATGCTGGCCTTTATATTCCGTTCCCGCAGCATGGGCTGCGTCTTCAATCACCGGAATACCATAGCGCTTGCCAAGCTCGTGGATAGCGTCCATATCAGCAGGCGCACCAGCATAATGAACCGGTATAATGGCTTTGGTTCGAGGTGTAATCGCCGCTTCAATCGCATCAGCCGTCACCATCAAGGTATCGCGGTCGACATCAATCATTACCGGTTCAGCGCCAAGCAAGCAAATCATGTTTAGCGTTGAAACCCAGGTCATTGAGGGGGTTATCACCTCATCGCCTGCCTGAATACCTAAAGCCATTAATGTGACATGCATTCCCCCAGTGGCGGAACTGACAGCTATCGCATGTTGATTACCGGTTAATTCGCAAAAAGCCTGCTCAAGAGCCTGATTTTTGGGACCGGTTGTGATCCATCCTGATTGCATAACTTCCGTTACTGCTGCAATTTCCTCAGCGCCAAATGCAGGACGTGAAAACGGCAGAAAATCACTCATTACATGGATTCCTTAATATAATTCGCTGTACATCGACAAACAGACTGGATAATGGTTCAGACAGACTAAATAGAATGACAACACTATAAGAATAGATGCTGATACGACTAAATATTTTAATTCTGTGGTGAAATTTAACAGAAAAGTCTTAACCCAGCCTTAAGAATATAGTCGTAATGAAAAGAAAAGGATCACAGTTCAATAAGCAACCCTTTGCTTTTGTTTGTTATATCGCCAGGTGGATAAATAACCTTCAAGTCTCATCCTGACGCCCAATAACGGGCTCTCAGACCACGTTCATAACTTAAGGTTGCGCTTTCCGTGGTAAGGTTTTCATTAATTCATCAGGGCTGATAGTGGCAACCACACTGCCAGGTAATGGCATTTTCAGAATATGATTTTTCATTTTCCCGATGATATGCATTTCACAAGGGCGGCAGTCGAATTTTAAAGTCAGTGTTTCGTCACCTTGAACGAGCTGCATCGGCGTCGCTTTCCAACTTTTAATATTGCCTTTCGCCTGCTTAGGGCAGAGGTTAAAGGCAAAACGCAGGCAATGTTTGGTTATCATTACCGGTACTTCACCCTTCTCTTCATGCGCCTCATAGGCGGCATCAATTAACTGCACACCATAGCGATGATAAAATTCACGGGCTTTGTGATTATAGACGTTTGCCAGGAAACTCAAGTGAGTATGAGGATAAATCGGCGCCGGGACACTCACTGCCTTACGGCGTCCGGACTGGTAATTCTGTAAACGTGCGTCAGTCAAGGCTTCAATAGCATCACGACGCAGCTGATTTAGTGCACTGTTCGGCACAAATAAGGCTACAGGTAAGGTAATATCAACCTGACGCGCGCTATAGAGAGTCTGTCCCAGTTTACTCAGCCCATCGCGCAGGTTGTTGTAAGCCTGCTGAGGATTGTTAGCTGCTTCAAAGGCTCCCGTTAACTGTTGGATAACGCTGACGCCATCTTCGCTCGTCAGAGTTAATGTCAGCTCCGTGTCTGAACCACTCAACACCATATCCACAGCAATACGACGTTCACTGGAGGTTTTCAGCAAGGCTTGCTGCCAGTTATGATCTAAATTACGATTCAACGGATGATGCGAACGGACATTTTTCAGTGTCTCTGGCATCTCATTTGGCCAAATCCGATACTGATTTTTACCAATTTTTTCTACTGTATTGGCACGAAAACCAACAATTTCACGTTTAATCAGGACATTCAGACCATCGCCGTTATTTAACGTATCAGTCACTTCAGCATCAAGATAGTTTTTACTAACCCGCAAAATTTCCCCGACCTGAAGGCCGATAAATTTCGGTGAATCAAAGGCACCGATATCGATTTTGCGTTCATTAACAAAATAATCGGTACTGCCACGGTGGAAAGTTTTATCCGGTGAGGGAATAAAGAAATGTGATGATACCCCTGCAGAGGCACGACGTAAGTTACCGCGCACTTCCATCTGCTCATCCAGTAACTGGCGATAGTAAGCGGTGATATTCTTCACATAGCTGAGATCTTTATAACGCCCTTCTATTTTAAAGGAGCCAACACCGGCATCAATCAGCGCACCTAAGTTGGCACTCTGATCGTTATCTTTCATCGATAACAGGTGTTTTTCATACGCAACTACCCGACCCTCGGAGTCTTTTAGGGTATAAGGCAGACGACAGGCCTGGGAGCAATCACCCCGGTTAGCACTGCGTCCGGTCTGAGCATGAGAGATATTACACTGCCCGGAATAGGCAACACACAACGCACCATGAATGAAAAATTCAATCGTGGCATCAACTTGCTGATGAATAGCAGCAATTTCTTGCAGATTCAGTTCTCGCGCCAGCACGATTTGCGAGAAACCGACATCAGAGAGGAACTTCGCTTTTTCTACGCTACGAATATCACACTGGGTACTGGCGTGAAGCTCAATGGGGGGTAAGTCCATCTCCAGTACACCCATATCCTGAACAATCAGGGCATCAATACCTGCCTGATACAAATCATGGATCATCAGTCTGGCAGGTTCCAGCTCATCATCATGCAGTATGGTATTCAGGGCGACAAAGATTTTCACCCCATAGCGATGAGCAAACGGCACCAGTTCAGCCAAATCACGCAAGCTATTGCCCGCATTATGGCGGGCACCAAAACCTGGGCCTCCGATATACACGGCATCCGCGCCATGAAGAATGGCTTCACGAGCTATTGAGGTATCACGGGCAGGGCTGAGTAATTCAAGTTGATTTGCGTGCAGGCGCATAGTTATCTTGTTCTGTAATAGACGAAAGGCGACTATTGTAGTCGTATCCCCAGCACAAAAACAGGGGGATTCATTCCCCTTATAATATGGGATAGTGAATCAATGAGTGAAAATGCACCTCTTCTGTCTGACTATTACGATAGCTATGTGCTCTGTCACCAGAAAAACGTCGCCGCTCCCCAGCTTGCAACCTATGCCACTGTCCCTCGAGTTCCAAATCGAGTGTCCCGCTTACCACCACCACATGTTCAATTACGCCGATATCGTGAGGTGATGATTCACTGAACGCACCCGGGGTAAGTTTTATCGAAAAGTAATCAATACCTAATTCCGGATCAAAAGGAAACAGCGGTTCTACCTGCATATCCTGCAACGGTGGGCTGTAAAGTGGCGGTACTGGTGGCGAAGAAGGCATAAGAAAGAGCGAAAACGGCACATTAAAACCCGTCGCTATTTTCCATAATGTTGCCACTGTAGGGCTTGACTCATTGCGTTCTATTTGCCCGAGCATAGCCTTAGAAACCCCCGTCTGTTCAGCAGCCTGAGATAGACTTAACCCCTTGGTATGGCGGATATTTTTTAACATACTGGCCAGATACTGTGCGGCATCCATAGGGTTCTCCTTTTTATTCAGTATAGCGCCTTGTGCGTTATAACGCACAATGTTAAAGTCCATCGACCGTCATAACGCACAAGGTTTTTTATGCGCATCTCTGCTCTTCCATTGCCCACCCTGCTCGCGGGTTTTATCGCGGTTCTGGTCGGCTACGCCAGTAGTGCTGCCATCATCTGGCAAGCAGCGGCGGCAGCAGGAGCCAGCCCACAGCAAATTGCTGGCTGGCTGACCATGTTGGGGATCGCTATGGGAATAAGCACCCTGGTGCTGACTATCTGGTATCGCGCCCCGATTCTTACCGCCTGGTCAACGCCAGGTGCTGCGTTACTGGCTACCAGTTTAGCGAGTAGTAATATCAATCAGGCGGTAGGGATTTTTATCTTCTCCTCACTCCTGATTCTGATTTGCGGCGCAAGCGGTCTGTTTGCCCGCCTGATGCGTATTATTCCTCATTCACTTGCTGCTGCTATGCTGGCAGGAATTCTATTACGTTTTGGGCTAGATGCTTTCACTTCGTTACAGGGTCACTTTTTATTATCCAGCAGTATGCTGGTCAGCTGGCTGGTACTGAAACTCCTTGCCCCACGCTATGCGGTCGTTGCCGCACTGTTAACAGGACTTGCGGTATGTTTACTTAGCGGTGAGTTTAAACCTGACAACACGACTGTCAGTATCGTTCTGCCTACCTATACCGCCCCGGAGTTTAACTGGGCAGATCTACTCGGTATCGGCATTCCCTTCTTTCTGGTCACTATGGCCTCACAAAATGCACCAGGGGTTGCTACGCTACAAGCTTCCGGCTACGACATTCCAGTTTCACCGTTAATTATTGTTACGGCGTTAATTGCCTTAATTCTGGCACCCTTTGGCGTATTTTCTATCTGCATCGCTGCCATTACCGCTGCGATTTGCCAAAGCCCGGAGGCTCATCCAGATAAACAAAAGCGCTGGCTTGCCGCCGTGGCAGCGGGAGGATTTTATCTGCTAGCAGGTCTGTTTGGTGGCTCAATTTCCAGTCTTTTGACTGCCCTGCCACTGGCGTTTATTCAAACCCTTGCCGGGCTGGCGCTGCTCAGCACTATCGCTGGCAGCCTGTTTCAGGCGCTACACTCTATCCATGAACGTGATGCTGCTATTATTACTTTTCTCGTCACCGCATCCGGTATCAGTTTACTGGGCGTCGGGGCTGCGTTCTGGGGTCTAGTGGCGGGCGGGATAAGTTACAGTCTGTTGTCACTGTGCCGTAGCACGTAACCCGGAAGGGGTTACGCCCCATACGGTTTTAAAGCGGTTACTAAAGTGACTAGCCGAACTGAATCCACAGGTCATCGCTATTTCAGTCAAGGTCTGAGAAGTGTCGCAGACCAAGGCTTTGGCTTTTATCATCCGCCGCTGCATCACATACTGGTGTGGTGCCAGCTGAGTTGACTGTTTGAACATACGTGCAAAATGAAACTCGCTCAGTTCAGCCTGCAACGCCAGCTCTTCCAGAGTCAGGGCGCCATCAAGATGATGTTCAATATAGTCCTGAGTCCGACGCAGTATTGTCGGGGACAATCCTCCTTTAGTGCTTGGAAGTTGCCAGTTAACGGTGCTGTAATGTTGGACGAGATGTGTTAACAGCAACATCGATGCTGTACTAAGCGTCAGATGATTGGCACGCTGCTGCCAGTCATTATTGAGTAAAAAGTGACGATACAACTGAGTAATACGTTCATCACTGGCAAACGTCTTTTCATCCAGCTGTATGACCGCCGGACTACGATCCCAGATCTGTTCGGCAATAGCGCGCAGATGCTTATCAGTACAGTAGAGATGCACAAATGAAAAATTGCTGCCTATATTCCATTTTGACTCACTGTTTGCTGGCATCAGACAAAAACGGTCTGGCCCGCCGCCATTACGCCAGCCACTCGCGGTTTCCCGATAAGTTTCATACCCCCCAGTCACATAAAGACTGAGGGTATGATGATCACCGCGCTGCGTCACAGTGTCATTTTCATTTGACCAGGCCGCCAGTTGTAACCCTGAGCCAGGCTGAACGCTGTCATGCAGCTGAGCTTTATGTTTAAGCAGATTTTCAAAGATAAAATAAGGCGATGTCATAGGTGATGTCTGGTATTAAAACACGTAATCAGTGTAAAGAATGACCTGTCATATCGCCTGCTGACACCATAAAAAGCGCAAGAACAGGCAAGTGGCGCAAATCGATGAAAGCCCTGATGCCAGACTTTATAGATACTGAGAGTCTGATTTTTGAGGATATCATAATAATGAATGCTTTTCTTTACAGCATGGTCGTCGTGATTTGGGGAACTACCTGGATTGCTATTGGTATGCAACAGGGGCAGGTTTCCGTCCCGGTTTCTATTTTCTGGCGTTTTGCTATTGCCTCCGGGGTAATGCTTATTATCCTCAGTCTGCTGGGACGACTGCGGCCAATTGCACTGAAAGATCATCTCTTTTGTGTGATGCAAGGTGCCTGTGTATTCGGTTTTAATTTCTTCTGTTTTTATCACGCTTCGGCTTTTATCAATACCGGACTCGAATCAGTTATCTTCTCTATGGCGGTGATCTTCAACACCTTTAATAGTTTGCTGTTTTTCGGCAAAAAAACCTCTCCACGCATTATTCCGGCTGCCCTGCTCGGTATGGTTGGCGTAATCGCGCTGTTCTGGCATGAACTGGCCAGCAGTACCATTTCTATTACCCTATGTTATGGTATCGGGCTAAGTCTGTTAGGCACTTTCGGTTTTTCTCTTGGCAATATGATAAGTGTTCGCCACCAGCAGCGCGGTCTGGATATGCTGTCGACTAATAGCTATGCCATGCTCTATGGCACCCTGATTATGGGTGCTCTGGCACTGATACGCGGTGACTCATTTATGCCAGAGTTAACTTTACGTTATCTCAGCGCACTCTTTTACCTGGCTATTTTTGGCTCAGTCATTGCCTTTGGGGTCTATTTTTCACTGGTGGCACGTCTGGGAGCCAGTAAAGCCGCTTACAGTACACTGTTATTTCCACTGGTAGCCTTGAGCCTGTCGACAATTTACGAAGGATATGTCTGGCATCTTAACGCCGTAGTAGGCCTGATGATGATCCTCGCAGGAAATCTGGTGATGTTTGCCAGCCCGATACGTTTGCCTTTTGGGCGCAAAAAAATCGCATAATCACCTTATTAATATTGATAAAAATAATCCACTATAACCTGAATGATTCGAGTTGTTTGTAGGCGCCCAGTTCAGGCCGTCGATGAGCATAGATAACAAAAGTGCGCTGCCTGTTTTCACCTTCATGGTGATGGGTCTCATTCCGGGAGTAACGCTTATGAGTTTCTCACAGTTTAATAATCAATCGACGGTGTAAAACAGTCAGAATACGGAGCGACATTCACGACAACAGGCATCTGTATCAATAACAGATGCCTGTTGAACGGAGTTTCACCGAAAAAAATAACGATAAATAAAAATTGTTATTTCCTATTTATTGCTTAATGAATTCAACATTATTGAAAGAGAAGACGCTATATTCACCATTGTTTTTTGTATAAGAACGGGAACCACTCATCAACAATTTTTTGGTTGATGTAATAGAACCTACCCAACTGTCAAAAAGAACGAATTGTCTATCACTTGTTTTTTCAGCTTTGTCAGCCACCATAAAACCAATACCTGCATGAGCCTGGTCAGAGGTGTAAGCCCAGGAAGCATCGCCATTATTCTGAATTTGATACACAACCTCACCTTCTGGCGTATCTTTTGCAGTAAACTCTCCTTTAAATTGGCCAACCGATGAAACAGACTCTGTTATATTCAGAATATGTTTTTCATCTTTACTTACATATGTTCCAACAATATTAATTGCCATGATATCACCTCAATAGTTAATATGACTTACGGAGTAAAAAAACATCTGCGCAGAATACTACACCCCATCTTCAAGAAGAAAATATGGGTTAACTAAAACACATTAGTATCAGGCGCCGCTATTTATACATGTTATGCTTCCTGGGTATTATTCCAGTTCAACTTCAGATATACCTGCTCAATTGACTGGATTACATAATTTCGGTTTATTTCAGCCAGCTATTACCAGGCTGGTTAATCACCTAATTTCACGTACAGAGGGATACCTACACCAATGATATTATCCGCATTGTAATAATATAGCGTACCCACAATATAATCCCCATTGCCTTCTGGTAATGAATCAAACTGCAAAGTAATTATTGCTTAATGAATTCAACATTATTGAAAGAGAAGACGCTATATTCACCATTGTTTTTTGTATAAGAACGGGAACCACTCATCAACAATTTATTGGTTGATGTAATAGAACCTGCCCAACTGTCAAAAATAACGAATTGTCTGTCACTTGTTTTTTCAGCTTTGTCAGCCACCATAAAACCAATACCTGCATGAGCCTGGTCAGAGGTGTAAGCCCAGGAAGCATCGCCATTATTCTGAATTTGATACACAACCTCACCTTCTGGCGTATCTTTTGCAGTAAACTCTCCTTTAAATTGGCCAAGCGATGAAACAGACTCTGTTATATTCAGAATATGTTTTTCATCTTTACT
>Ga0302347_1000095_pt1 | contig 166268 bp, 128 predicted proteins | sample PhyWR1_FD_202178 | JGI IMG/M metagenome (GOLD analysis project Ga0302347, IMG submission 202178) | Leaf surface microbial communities from wheat plants in UC Gill Tract Community Farm, Albany, California, United States - DLSL W.R1 (v2)... | ecosystem: Host-associated > Plants > Phyllosphere >... | reverse complement strand
TGGACTCGAACCAACGACCCCCACCATGTCAAGGTGGTGCTCTAACCAACTGAGCTACGTGCCTGCTGTGGGGTCGCATTCTATAGATTTGCGGAGGGGTGTCAACACCTTTTTTGCAGCTAACCCCATGAATAGTCGAATTTTTTATTTTCACCCCGAAAATACTCAGTTGGCGCTGGCTGGCGGGCGAATTTCAACTGAGGTAGCATCGGGCGCACTCGTAAAAAATATAAAACAGAGGTTGCAGAATGGCGAACACACCTTATCCCCAGTCCTACTATGCGGCCTCGGCTAACCCGGCGCCGGAGCGCCCTGCCCTGCAGGATGAGGTTGAAACGGATGTCTGTGTGATCGGCGCCGGTTATACCGGGCTGTCGAGTGCTTTGTTTCTGCTGGAGCACGGTTTTAAGGTAACGGTGCTTGAAGCGGCCAAAGTGGGTTTTGGCGCGTCAGGGCGTAACGGCGGCCAGATCGTTAACAGTTATAGCCGCGACATTGATGTGATTGAACGCACGGTCGGCGCCAAGCAAGCCCAGCTGTTAGGCCAGATGGCCTTTGAAGGCGGCAAGATTATTCGTAACCGCGTTGCCAAGTATCAGATCCAGTGCGATTTAAAAGACGGCGGTGTGTTTGCCGCGATCACCAGCAAGCAAATGGGTCACCTCGAAGCACAGAAGAAACTGTGGGAGCGCTACGGCAATACGCAACTGGAGCTGCTCGACAAGCGCCGTGTTGGTGAAGTGGTTGCTTGCGATCTCTACCAGGGTGGCCTGCTGGACATGAGCGGCGGGCATATCCACCCGCTGAATCTGGCGTTGGGCGAAGCGGCTGCGGTCGAATCCCTGGGGGGCACGATTTACGAGCAGTCGCCCGCCGTGCGCATCGAGCGAGGCGCGAACCCGGTGGTGCATACGCCGCAGGGTAAGGTCCGCGCCAAGTTCATTATCGTGGCGGGCAACGCGTATCTGGGCAATCTGGTGCCTGAGCTGGCGTCCAAGTCCATGCCGTGTGGCACGCAGGTCATTACCACTGAACCGCTGAGCGAGGAGTTGGCCAAAACGCTGCTGCCTCAGGATTACTGTGTCGAGGACTGTAACTATTTGCTCGACTACTATCGCCTGTCCGGCGACAAGCGCCTGATCTTTGGTGGTGGTGTGGTGTATGGCGCGCGCGATCCGGCCAACATTGAAGCGATTATTCGGCCGAAGATGCTCAAGGCGTTCCCGCAGCTTAAGGACGTAAAAATTGATTACGCATGGACAGGCAACTTCCTGCTGACGCTGTCCCGTTTGCCGCAGGTTGGGCGCATTGGCGACAACATCTATTACTCCCAAGGTTGCAGCGGGCACGGGGTGACGTATACGCACCTGGCGGGCAAGGTGCTGGCCGAAGCGCTGCGCGGGCAGGCTGAGCGCTTTGATGCGTTTGCTGACTTGCCGCACTACCCTTTCCCCGGCGGGCAATTGTTGCGTACACCGCTGACGGCGTTGGGCGCCTGGTATTACAGCCTGCGTGACAAATTCGGGTTTTAAAGGGCTAAACCAAGGGCTCGCGATCTTTTGAGCTTGGCCGTTGTACCGAGCGGGAGGGTTTGCGGCCGCTGCGCTGTCGATCGCAGCCTTCGTGCCTCGTCAGCGACTACAGGGCTTGTGTGCGCCTGACCCTGTAGGAGCGAGCTTGCCTCGCGGTCTTTTGATATTGGCCGTTGCACCGAGCGGGAGGGGTTGCGGCCGCTGCGCTGTCGATCGCAGCCTTCGTGCCTCGTCAGCGACTACAGGGCTTGTGTGCGCCTGGCCCTGTAGGAGCGAGCTTGCCTCGCGATCTTTTAAAAGATCAAAAGATCGCGAGGCAAGCTCGCTCCTACAGGGTATTTGGCTATTGCAAGGCTTTGATGGCTTTGCTCGCTGCTTGTTCCTGGCCCAAGCGGGACAGGTCGTTAGCCGCCTTTAACCAGCGTTCTTTGTCGACATTCACCGGCAGTTGGTCCGGGGCCAAAATCAGCACGGCCCAGCTGCCGGCATCTTTCCAGCTGGATTCAAACTTGCTGAAGTCCATGACCCGGCGCCGATCCATGCCCGCACGCAACAATACGGTTTGTTTGTTGCGGTCATAGCCCGCCAGCACTGCATAACGCGGCTCGCTCCAGACTCGCCCCTCCATAAAGCGCACCATCACCGGGTGGCCTGCGGCAACCTGGGTCAACAGCGCTGTGAGCGCAGGATCCAGCCGGTACACCATCAGCCCGTATTGCCCGGCCAGTTGCTCCATATTGCTTTGCAACGAAGCTTCGGCCTCTGGCAGTTTGAGAGGCTTGGTCAAAAGGCCCGGGGTGATTCTGATGCGCTGCTCACCCAGCATGCTGGCCAGCACCTGCGGGCCGCTTTGATGGGCGTTACCGCGAAAAAAGGGCACACCGTTAAGCTCAACCCGCTCTGGCAGGTGACGCATTTGCGCCTGGTCAACACTGGCACACCCCACAACAGTCACGGCCAATGCGGCCAGCAGCCACAGACGCAGCCCTTTCAATCCACTCAGTCCCTGCATACGCCCTCGCTTTGAATGAACACCAGACCGCAAGGTCTGCCATGGTCGACGATCATAGGGCGCCAACAGGGTCTGGTATAGCCTTAAAGCACAGTGAAAGTTCCTACATAGAGCCAATCAGTTGGTGCAGCACGACCTTTGGTCAATAGACTGAAACACTGCTCAAGCTAGACTGTCATCTGAAGTGTGTTTATGCCCGTCGTGGGCAAAGGAGGCACTTATGAGCCCGACATTGACCATTATCTTGCTGATCACCGGGTGGCTGGCCGTTGCCGCCGCCATGCTCTGGGGCCTGATGCGCATCAGCCGTCATCATCATCCGCACCCCCAGCCAGAACCCAAGCAAAAACCCGCCCAACCGGCCGCTACCACCGCCAACGCGCACTAAATGCAAAAAAACCGTCCACCCTGACAAGGATGGACGGTTTTTAAGTGGCAGCCTGCGCTTACTTGGTTACGACAGCCTGACGTTTTTCTCGAGCGCGACGCGCGAGAATGTTCAGGGTTTCTACGGTGGCGGAGAACGCCATCGCCGCATACACGTAGCCTTTTGGTACATGAGCGCCAAAACCTTCTGCGATCAGGGTCATGCCGATCATGATCAGGAACGCCAGCGCCAGCATCACCACGGTCGGGTTTTCGTTGATGAACTTGGCCAGAGGCTCCGAAGCCAGCAACATCACCATCACCGCCACCACGACCGCAATCACCATGATCGGCAAGTGCTCGGTCATACCGACCGCCGTCACGATACTGTCGATGGAGAACACCAGGTCCAGCATCAGGATCTGACCGATCGCAGCGGCAAAACCTACAGCCACTTTGGACGACACGCTCTCGGCCTTGTCCTCGGCGTCAGGGGTCATGTTGTGGTGAATTTCACTGGTGGCTTTCCAGACCAGGAACAGGCCGCCCGCGATCAGAATCATGTCCTTCCAGGAGAACGCCTGCCCCAAGACTTCGAATACCGGCGTGGTCAACTGCACGATGTAAGCGATGGTGCTGAGCAAGCCCAAGCGCAGAATCAGCGCCAGGCCGATACCGATACGGCGGGCCTTGGTACGAAATTGCTCAGGCAGCTTGTTGGTCAAAATCGAGATAAAGATCAGGTTGTCGATCCCGAGCACCACTTCCATCACGATCAGCGTGGCCAGTGCAATCCAGGCCGTAGGGCTGACCGCCAGTTCTAAAAGGTATTCCATAGGTGTGTTCTGACCCTTCTGTAAGACAACTTAAATAGTGTGCGATGTTTCTTTATTTTCTTCAGCCGGTGGCTGCTGTTCAATCAAGCGCCCGCCGGTTGCGTCGTTGAGCGCCTGCTCAGCCGCCTTGTGGGTGTCATCAATGGCCTGCTTGGCAGCCTCAGCGGTTTTGCTGAGCATCTGCTGCGCGGCTTTTTCTGCCTGATCACAACCGCCTATCAGCAATAAGGTGGACGCCAACAGCGCGGCATAACCTGCTTTTTGAATCTTCATCGTGACGTGTCCTCTTTAAACCTGCGGCCAGCAAAGTGGCCTGCGAATAACGCGCGATTTTAGAGAGCTAGACACTTCAGGAAAATTCGTATTTTTAAGCGTTATACTTCGATTTTTACGAAGTGTTGCCAATCATATGCTCAATTACCGCCAACTCCATTACTTTTGGGTCGTTGCCAAAACCGGCAGCATCGTGCGCGCCTGCGAGCAATTGAACCTGACCGCACAAACCATCAGCGGGCAAATCAGCCTGCTGGAAGACACCTACGGCCTGCCCTTGTTTCGCCGGGTCGGGCGCCAACTGGAACTGACCGAAACCGGGCGCCAGGTGTTGCCCTATGCCGAACAGATCTTCCAGGTGGGCGCCGAGCTGGAAAGCATGCTGCGCATGGCGCCCAAGGAGCAACAAGTTATCTTGCGGGTCGGGGTTGCCGATGTGGTGCCCAAGTCTATTGTGTATCGGCTGATCGCCCCGACCATGGAGCTGGACAAACCCGTTCGCATTACCTGCCGCGAAGACAAGCTCGACCGGCTGCTGGCAGACCTGGCGATTCAACGGCTTGATTTGGTCATTTCCGACAGCCCGATGCCGTCCCATCTAGACATTAAAGGCCTAAGCCAAAAGCTTGGCGAATGTGGAATCAGTTTTTTTGCCACCGCAAGCCTCGCCCAAGCGTATGCCGAACACTTCCCGCAGAGCCTGCAAGACGCGCCCCTGCTGATCCCGGGCCCGGAAACAGTGATCCGCACGCGTCTGTTGCGCTGGTTGGCCGAGCTGAAAATCCAGCCAAGGATTGTCGGTGAATTCGATGACAGCGCGCTGATGCAGGCGTTTGGCCAATCAGGCACCGGCGTGTTTATCGCCCCCAGCGTGATCGCCGACGAGGTCATGCGCCAATTTGACGTTGAGCTGATCGGCCAGACCGAGGCCGTCACCGAATCGTTTTATGCCATTACCGTCGAGCGCAAGATCCTCCACCCCGGCATCGTGGCGATTACCGAGGGGGCGCGACGGGAGCTATTTACTGAAAGCCGCTGATCAGGCGCAGGCCGCCCGCGGCTTCATCGCCATCAGCAGCGATGCAAGGATGATCGATACCAGAATAAAACCGGCGCCGGCGAAGCCCAGGCTGCCCAGCCCGTAGGTATCAATCACATGCCCGCCAAACAGCGCGCCAAGGCCGATCCCCAGGTTAGCCCCGGCAATGTTCAACGATGCGGCAAAGGCCGGTGCCTGCGGCGCGGCTTTCATCAGCCGCACATGGCTGACCAGAAACAGCGCCGCCTGGGTTACCCCCCAAACGCCCATCGCGGCCGCCAGCCCCAGCGTGGAGTGAATGCTTGGCACCAACGCCACCATGCCGCCAATCATGAACGCGCAAAACACCATCGACGCAATCAGCGGGTGGCGGTCTACCATGCGCCCGCCCAACGAATTGCCAATCAGGCCAACAGCGCCAAAGCCCATCAGACACCACCCCACCAGCGTGCCGTCAAACCCGGCCAGGCGCTCCAGGATATCGGCCAGATAGGTGTAGGCCGTGAACATGCCGCTGAACACCAGCACTGACAGCACGATATGCCCGATCATCAGCGGGCTGCGCAGCAGGCCAAACTGTGAACGCAAGGTGACAACCTCTTTGACGCCTTTAACTGCCGGTAAATACACCCACAGCAGCAAGGCCTTGGCCAGGGCGATCACGGCCAGAATTGCGAACGCACTGCGCCAGCCCCAGGCATCCGAGATCAACGTCCCGACCGGGATACCGAACACCGTCGCACAGACAATCCCGAAGCCGATCTTCGCAATCGCCCGGCCCGCGTACTCAGGGCCGACAATGTTGACGGCAGTTTCGCTGGCCAGCGCCCAAAACACCGGCAAGCCCAGCGCAGGCAGCAACCGCGCAAACGCCATGACCCAAATATTCGGCGCCAGCGCGGCCACGGTATTGGCGAAGGCAAACATTAGTAAAATGCCGATAAACAGGCGCTTGCGCTCAAAGCGGGCGAAGTAGGCCGTCAAAAACGGCCCCAGCGCTGCCACGGTGAAGGCGAACAACGTGACCAGCAAACCGGCCTGCGACACGCTGACCTCAAGGTCACGGGCGATCGCAGGCAACAGCCCGACAATAATGAACTCGGTGGTGAGCACGGTGAAACCGGCCGCAGACAGCAGCAGGATGGGCAACAGCATGAATAACTCCAAAGACGACAACGCCAGCGAAAGCCCGAAAGGCCCGCTGATTTAAAGAAAGTGGGGGATGCGCAATGGTAACAGAATGCTTCGCCAGCATGGGGAGTTGGCGCAGTAGACCTACGCGCTAAGGTGCGGCAGATCGCCCTTACGTAGGAAAGGTCCTACCTCTGTATGGTAAAGTCCGCCCCCCGTTCTGACCTTAGTCAGACAAGCGTGCTCAGCACGCATGACTGAATCCGCCCCCTACTCTGCTTAACTCAACACGTTCAAGTGCGGCTGCTGGCCGTTATTGCCTGCCGGCTAAAGGTTGAGTCAAAGCCAGAGTCTTTGAATGCGCCACCCACAACAACTAGAGACACTCCTATGACTGATACTCCACCTACCCTGCTGCAAACGCTCAAACGCACCAGCCTGGTGACCCAAATTGTCATTGGTCTGATTGCCGGCATTTTGCTGGCCTGGCTGGCACCTGCTGCGGCACTCTCGGTGGCCTTTGTCGGCAAGGTGTTCGTCAGCGCCCTGAAAGCCGTTGCGCCAATTTTGGTGTTTGTGCTGGTCATGGCCTCGATTGCCAACCACAAACAAGGGCAAGTCACCCACATTCGCCCAATCCTGGTGCTGTATTTGATCGGTACGTTTGCCGCAGCGGTTGTCGCCGTGATCGCCAGCACGCTGTTCCCGTCCAGCCTGATTCTGCTCACCGAAGACATCACCGTGTCCGCTCCCGGGGGCATCAGCGAGGTCTTGCAAAGCCTGCTGTTGAGCGCGGTGGACAACCCGGTCAGTGCCCTGATGAACGCCAACTTCATCGGCGTTCTGGCTTGGGCGATTGGCCTGGGCATTGCTGTTCGCCATGCGGGCGAAACCACCCGCACCGTACTCAACGACTTGTCCAACGGCGTGACCTTGATCGTGCGCGTGGTGATTCGCTTCGCGCCATTGGGCATTTTCGGCCTGGTCAGCGCGACCCTCGCCACCTCCGGTTTTGGCGCCCTGCTGGGCTACCTGCACCTGCTCACCGTGCTGATCGGCTGCATGCTGTTTGTGGCCCTGGTGGTCAACCCGCTGATCGCGTTCTGGAAGCTGCGCCGCAACCCGTACCCGCTGGTGTTCATGTGCTTGCGTGAAAGCGGAATCACCGCGTTCTTCACCCGCAGCTCGGCGGCCAACATCCCGGTCAACATGGCGCTGAGTGAGCGCCTGGGCTTGCATGAAGACACCTACTCAGTGTCGATCCCACTGGGCGCGACCATCAACATGGCAGGTGCGGCCATCACCATTACCGTCTTGACGCTGGCAGCCGTGCACACGCTGGGGATTGAGGTGGATGTGCCGACCGCGGTTCTGCTCAGCGTGATGGCGGCCGTGTGCGCCTGTGGCGCTTCGGGTGTTGCGGGGGGCTCGCTGCTATTGATTCCGCTGGCGTGCAGCCTGTTTGGCATCCCGAGCGAAATTGCCATGCAGGTGGTGGCGGTCGGTTTCATCATCGGCATCCTGCAGGACTCCGCTGAAACCGCACTCAACTCGTCAACCGACGTGCTGTTTACCGCTGCTGTGTGCCTGGCCGAAGAAGAACAGGCCTAGGCCATACAAAACAGGAGCACCGCGCGGGTGCTCCTGAGTCTGTCACGCGTGGCTTAGCGCAATGCTTAGAACGCGCCCATGTAGTCACGCTTGCCGATTTCAACGCCGTTGTGGCGCAGAATCGCGTAAGCGGTGGTCACGTGGAAGAAGAACTGCGGCAAGCCGTAGGTCAGCAGGTAAGCCTGGCCGGTAAAGCGTTTTTCTTTCGGCGTGCCCTGACGGGTAATGATTTCGATCCCTTCCTTGCCATCGATTTGCGCAGGCGTAATGCCGTCAACAAATGCCAGCACCTTGCTGATCAGGGCTTGCAGGTCAGCAAAAGTCACTTCGCTGTCATCGTATTTAGGCAGCTCGATCTCAGCCAGACGGCCCGAAACACCCTTGGTGAAATCAACCGCGATTTGCACCTGACGCACTAGCGGGAACATGTCCGGAGCCAGGCGTGCTTGCAGGATCACACTCGGGTCAATGTTCTTGGCTGCGGCGTGAGCTTCAGCTTTGCTCAGCACACCGCTCAGGGCATTAAGCATTTGTTTGAACACAGGAACAGAAGCAGCGTACAGAGAGATAGTCATGAAAGTCTCGACAGTCTGTGGGCGGGAAGTGAATGTGCGGCGATTATAGGCATACGCCGCGTAAGAAGCGGCTTGTCTTTTAGTCAGTGTTGAACCTATAAGGGGCGGATGACAATTGGGTGTGATCGCAACACACTGATCTTCTTTTAAACGCACAAGGAAAGCGTGATGAGCACTGAACACGACAGCGACACCGGAGCTCGGCTTAACAGCACTGAAATCCGCATCCTCGGTTCCTTGATCGAGAAGCAGGCCACCAACCCGGAAACCTACCCCCTGACCCTCAATGCGCTGGTGCTGGCCTGCAACCAGAAAACCAGCCGCGAGCCGGTGATGAACCTGACCCAAGGCCAGGTCGGCCAAAGTTTGCGTGCGCTTGAAGGCCAGGGCTTTACCCGTTTGGTCATGGGCAGTCGCGCCGATCGTTGGGAGCACAAAGTCGACAAGGCATTGGAGCTGGTCCCTGCCCAAGTCGTTCTGCTCGGCCTGCTGTTTCTGCGCGGCCCGCAAACCCTTAACGAATTGCTCACCCGCAGCAACCGCATGCATGACTTTGAAGACACAGAACAAGTCCAGCATCAGCTCGAACGGCTGATTGCCCGTGATTTGGCGCTGCTCATTCCGCGCCAGTCGGGCCAGCGCGAAGATCGCTATACCCACGCACTGGGCGACCCGGCAGACATTGAAGCAATCATCGCAGCCCGCCAGCAACCCGCCGAGCGCAGCCCTTCAGGTGTGTCCCTTGAGCGCTTTGAAGCACTCGAAGCACGCATTGCGGCACTGGAAGCGCGTTTGAGCGAACTGGAATAACACCCTGCATAGCCCCCATCAGATGCCGCGCCGTTCAATCCGGCATCGGGGGCTCTTATAAAAAAGCCACTCATTATCAGGAACCTTCCCGCGCGTTAAAGCGACTCGTCTTTAAATACATCCGATGATCGAGGACTAGGCTAAACACTTCATATCGTTAAACGACGGCGTCATGGAGTGTTTCAGTAATGACCTTGTGTTCAATAACACCTAAAAACCTTAAACCCGGCAGCCGGATCGCCATCGTCTCCCCGGCCGGGGCTGTGTCTAATCCAGACCTGCTGACGCACACTCACAACATGATCATTGAGCAGGGCTATACACCTGTTTACGGTGAGTTTACGCTCGCCAGACATGCGCATCATTACACCTATGCGGGCACCCCCGAACAACGACTCAGGGACTTGCAGTGGGCGCTGGACGACGACTCGATTGATGCCATCTGGGCAACCCGTGGCGGCTATGGCAGCGTTCAACTGCTGGAGCAGATCGACCTGAGCCGTTTCGTACATAACCCCAAATGGTTAATCGGCTACTCCGACATCACCTTCTTGCAGAGCCTGCTGGCAAGGCACGGAATTGAGTCGGTACACGGCCAAAACATCATCAGCACGCCAACCCCGTCAGCCGATTCTTATCAGAATATTTTCAACCTCTTTAAAGGCATCAAACCGACGTACCAACTGGACAATAACCTGCTCAATGAACCGGGCTCGGCGTGCGCCACCCTGATTGGCGGAAACATGACCGTCGTGACCGCACTTTCTGGCACTCGCTTTAACTTCAATTACGACAACGCCATTCTGTTTCTCGAAGAAATCGGTGAGAACGCTTACTACAAGATTGACCGCTACCTTAAAAGCCTCGAACAGACAGGGGCTTTTGAAAAGATTAAAGGCCTGATTATTGGCGGCATGAAAAACATCGCGGATGACACCTCGCCGCACAGCCCCATTGCTCAATCAATCATTGCCGAACGCGTGGCCCAGTATTCCTTCCCGAAAGTGTTCGGGTTTCCCAATGGCCATATCCCGGACATGCGTCCACTGATCATCGGCGCCACCGTGAGCCTGCGTGTTGACGAAAATGGTGTGCGACTGGCGCACCTTTAAGCGCTAAGCGCCATAAAGGCCGAATCTCGGCCTTTATGGCTCAACCATCAATTGCGGGCAAACGCCACCGCCGCCTGGAACTGCTCCGGGGTTGGGCGCACGCCGGTGTACAGGGCAAATTGCTCAACCGCCTGGATGGCAATCACTTCAAGGCCCGTAATGACCCGTTTGCCTTGCTCACGGCCACGAATGATCATGGGCGTTTCAACGGGGATCGCTACCACATCAAACAGGATCTCGGCCTGATCGATCGCCTCAGCAGCAAACGCCAGATCATCGGCCTCAGCCCCGCCCGCCATGCCAACCGGTGTGACGTTGATGAGCATTTGCGGCCTCTGCTGGCCCAGTTCTGCCTGCCATGAGTAGCCGAGGTTTTTCGCCAGCGCAGAACCCGTGACCTCGTTACGGGCCACGATCATGCCATTGTGATAGCCGCCATCGCGCAAGGCTGAAGCCACGGCCTTGGCCATGCCGCCGCTGCCGCGCAAGGCGAACGTGGTGTCCTTGGCAACCTGGTGATCACGCAGCAATTGCGCAATGGCGATGTAATCAGTGTTGTAGGCCTTCAGGTGCCCGTCTGTGTTGACGATGGTGTTGATCGACTGAATGGCCTGCGCCGAAGCGTCGAGTTCGTCGACCAACGCAATGCTCGCCTCCTTGAAGGGCATCGACACCCCGCAACCGCGAATACCAAAAGCCCGGATGCCGGTAATGGCCCCGGCGAGGTCTTTGGGGCTGAAGGCTTTGTAGTAAAAGTTCAGGCCCAACTGTTCATACAGATGATTATGAAAACGCAGTCCGAAATTCCCGGGCCTGCCTGACATCGAGATGCATAGCCGGGTGTCTTTGTTCGGATTCATTTGCATGTTCATCTCCTCGTGCTTTCGGATAAACGGCTCAAGCTGCCGCGATAAATTTGCCGGATCATAGCGCTCGCTGAAACGTGTCAGCGAGCCCAAGACCTTACACAAACTTTACCGAAACATTTTGCAATTTTTTCTAAAAAGATTGTCTCAATGTTATCCCCGCTATTTCATATGGCCTGGTGCAGGCCAAGACGCGGGGTTGAAAGCAGAGGAATCGTCATGATGCGTACCTTCCCCAAAGTTGCTTTGCTGATCGGCGCCCTGGCTGTCGCTGGCCAGGCATCCGCCCATGGCGGTTGGGGTGCTGGCCCGGCGCTGGTTGGCGCAGTGGTCGGTGCTACGGTTGTTGGCTCGATAGTCGCCAGCCAACAACGCCCGGTTTACGTAGAACACCCGGTCTATGTGCAACCACAACCGGTTTATGTGCAGGCGCCTCCGGTGTACTACCAGGCGCAGCCAGTTTACGTACAACCACAACCGGTTTATGCACCGGCCTATTACGGCCGACCACAACCGGTGTACTACGGCCCACCCCGCGGTTATTACGGCCCACCACGCTGGTAATCGCAGTCAACACCCCAGCGGCAGGCTTGTTCAGTTGCCGCCAGGTTTGAATTGAGGTTGCGATTGTCACGCACTGGACACAGTATTGGCAGAAACTACGGCATCAGCATGCACACACTTTCGACGCTCTGGCCGTGACACTTCGCACACCATAAAAACAAGGACGACCTGTATGCCGACACAAAACCCGCACCGCACTGTAGGCCTGTGCACTTCCACCAAGGTCTACAACACGCTGACCGAACTCAAACAGCTTGAAGGCCACCGCGCCGCCAAGCTGGTTTCATTGCTGGCTCAACACCTGGTTAGCCAGGGCTTGTTGAGTGACCATGAAGTGATGCAAATGCTGGATCAAGTCGTCGACTAAACTGCCTGGAAGCAACCTATGTAGCGACACACCTTTCAGGCGGCCGTAGTCGCTGACTAGGCACGAAGGCTGCGGTCGGACAGGGTTGTTTAACGTAGCTTTTTAGATCAAAAGAACAGACTTTCGCCGCATCAAAATCTTCGTAGGAGCTGCCGCAGGCTGCGATCTTTTGACGTTGAAGATCAAAAGATCGCAGCCTGCGGCAGCTCCTACAACGCGATAATTCGTTAACCTTCTAAAGTTGTATAGATACCTATACCCGCATCAATGGCGACTATCACGCGTAATGATTTTTTGCGCATGGGCCCAAGCCTTAAAGTGGCGCCATTGTTTGATAGCAGGAGGTTCCTATGCCAAAGGTCCATATCATGTCGGTTGTCGGCAGCGCAGTCCCCGAACCGCTTCGCGCGGACGGTCTGCTGGCGTGCTGGTATGTGGTCATTGACGGTGTTCCCGTCAGCGGCCCGTTCAAATCACGCGCCGCAGCGCAAGTTATAGCCACCAGCGAAACAGATAAAACAACGCCACACTTAACACGACACTGAGCAACACGTTGCGGGTCCAGAGCATCAGCCCTATCGCACACACAGCCGCCAGCAGGTACGGGTTGGTGGGGCTCAGATCAAGGGCGTGATCCTTGATAAAAATGATCGGCCCGCAAATCGCCGTCAACATGCCCGGCACCGCAAACCTCAGAAACTCCCGAACCCCGCGGTTCAAGCGAATCGGCAAGCGCGGCTCGAGAAACAGATAGCGGTTAAAAAACAGAATCAGCGTCATCCCGCCAATAATCAGCCATACCGTCATGCGAAGTACGCTCCCAGCCGTTTGCACAGATACCCGACGGTCATACCCGCCAACCCCGCCAGCACAATCGCCGACTCCCATTGCCAATAACTGAACAGCACCACGCTCAATAACGAGACGGCGACGCAAATCAGTGTGGGCACATTGCGCACAATCGGCGTGATCAGGGCAATGAACGTCGCGGCAATCGAGAACTCCAGCCCCAATTGATCCAGCCCCGGTATGCTTTTACCGACAATCACCCCCAGGCAGGTAAACAGGTTCCAGCCCACATACATGCACAAGCCAACGCCCAAGGCGTACCAGCGGTTGAAGGTTTTTTGGTCATACGGGCTGACCAAGGCAAAAAACTCATCGGTCAGCAAAAAGCCAAGGCTGGCGCGCCACTTGGCCTCCATGGGCGCGACGATGGGGCGCAAATGCATCGCATAGAGGATGTGTTGCGAAGTCAGCAGCAGCGTGGTGATCAAAATGGACAGCGCACTGGCGCCCCCTTTGATCATGCCAATGGCCACCAATTGAGCCGCCCCGGCAAACACAAAAAGCGACAGCCCTTGGGCTTGCATCGGTGTCAATTGCGCATCAATTGCCGTCGAACCGGCTAAAAGCCCCCAGGGCGCGCACGCCAGCGTCAAAGGCAGACAAGCAATCGCGCCGCGTATAAAAGCGACGCGAGGAAGCGAAGTAGGCATCAAAAAACATCCCGGCAGTAAGCAGCGACAAAGGGTCGCAACTTGGTCAGTGAAAGTCTTGAACGATCTTGCTCTTCGTCAGGTCGTAACGTTTAGCCGCCCTTATTGAGCCGCCCGGCGGGTTTGACGAACCACTGTTCGTGGTCTTTAGTCAGCCCCACTATTCATTCGTTTAAGCCTATTCACAGCCAACACGAGGAACGACCATGAAAGACCTGAAATCCGCCAAGGAAAGCAGAAAGGCCGATCTGCGGACACCTTCGGCGCTGAGCGAAGAAGCACGCATCAACATTGCTGCAGAAGTGAATGCATTGCTGGCCGACACGTTCGCCATTTACATGAAAACCAAGAACTTCCACTGGCACATGTCCGGCCCGCACTTCCGCGACTTCCACCTGCTGCTGGATGAGCAATCTGATCAGATTTTTGCCACCACCGATGCCATTGCCGAGCGCGTGCGCAAGCTGGGGCGCACCACAATCCGCTCGATCGGGCATATCAAAAAGCTCCAGCGCCTGCTGGACAACGATGCTGATTTCGTGACCCCGGAAGACATGCTTGCCGAACTGCGCGAAGACAACATCCAGCTGGCCGCCTACATGCGCGCCACCCACGAACTGTGCTCTGAGTCGGGTGACGTGGCCACCACCAGTCTGCTGGAAAACTGGATCGACGAAGCCGAACGCCGCGTCTGGTTCCTGTTTGAGTCGTCGCGCACTCGCTAACGTGTGAGCCGCGGGAGGCCACCGTCCTCGCCGATATTCCCTCTCCTTCGGGCGAGGGAATATCAGATCAAAAGATCGCGAGACAAGCTCGCTCCTACAGGGCCTGCAGCTTCATCCGGACTCATGAATTTTGTTTCACGGTGGTCACAACAGGCGACTTGTATAGTGACCCCGCTCATTCAATGAACCTTGGCCCGCACTCTCCCGCGGGCTTTTTTTTGCCTGTCACACGCCCTGCTTGAACACCAGCGCTTTAAGCCCGCACTCAGGATCGGCATCCGGAAACTCCGGCGGGTTTTCCAGCCGTTGCTCAAAGCGCAGGCTCGGCGCCTCAGCGGTCACGCCATTGATCAAAAATTCGGAGCCCAGCGAAGGATCGTTCATGCACGCCAATACCGTGCCGTTTTCAGTGAGCAATTCCGGCAAGCGCCGCAGCACGCGCTGGTAATCCTTGGTCAGCAAAAAACTGCCCTTCTGGAACGAAGGCGGGTCGATGATGACCACATCGTAAGGCCCCAGGCTTTTGACCTTCCCCCAGGACTTGAACAACTCATGCCCAAGGAAGCTCACCTTGCCGGTGTCATGCCCATTTAGCCGGTGGTTGTCCCGGCCACGGCTCAGGGCCGCACGTGACATGTCGAGGTTCACCACATGCTCAGCGCCGCCTTCAATGGCCGCGACAGAAAACCCGCATGTGTAGGCAAACAGATTCAACACCCGCTTACCCTCAGTGTTCTCCCGCACCCAGTTACGGCCATAACGCATATCCAGAAACAGCCCATTGTTCTGCTTGCGGCCCAGGTCCACCTGATAGCGCAACCCGCCTTCTGTGAGCGTCCACTCATCTACCGGCTCACCCGCCAGCCATTCAGTATCACTTTGCAACGTGTAGCGATGCTGCATCACCAGCGTGTGGGCGCCACAGGCTTGCCACACCGGCGACTGCACAATCGTCAGCAGCATCTGCTTCAGGGCTTCAAGCTGGGCGGGCTCCGGCTCTTTGAACAGCGAGACCAACACCACACCTTGCAGCCAGTCCACCGTCAACTGCTCCAGGCTCGGCCAGCAGCGGCCGCGCCCATGGAAAATACGCCGTGTCTCAGCAGGCGCAGCCTCCAGGGCGGTCATTAAATGCAGGTGCAAGGTGGTTAACGCTTCAGGGGTCATCAGGCTGGCCGGTCAATTTCAAAGGCCGGCATTTTACACAATTGCGCAGTAGCACTTAAGCAACATGCCCCTGCCCGGAATTCACGCAGACATCAAGCTGCAATCTGCCGCCATGAAATTATCGTTTTACAATCATTTATTATCGAATTACGATACAGCCACTGCGCAGACCTACCCGGAAGGACTGTGCAGCCTCCGGACACTTAAATCGATGACTACGCATAAAAGGATTGTTCGATGACAACAGATCTCTTGGCCAATCGCAGCCGGATCTTGGCGACCGCCACATTGGTACTGGTGGTCAGCATGCTGCTGGCCAATATCGCTTACTGGATTTTCCCTGACGCACTCGGCAGTTTTATGGGCGGCTTCAACTTGACCGCGATGATTGGCCAACTGAACGCCAACATCTCGCTCATGCCCTGGTGGCAAGCGGCTGGAGGGATCGTCCTGTCCAGTATCCCGCTGCTGATACTGGCAAAAGGCTTACTGGCGCTGCGCAGCCTGTTTCTGGCCTACAGTAAAGGCGAATACTTTTCGTCAGAGTCGGCAGACCTGCTGGGCAAAGTGGGCAAGAGCGTATTGCTCTGGGTTCTGGCCAGCCTGGTGCTGACACCGGTGATGAGTGTATGGATTACCTTCACCCGACCTGCAGGCGAACGGTTGCTCAGTATTAACTTTGAGCCGTCACATATTGTTGCGTTATTTCTCTCAGCCTCTCTTATGATCATCGCTCGCAGCTTGTCCAACGCGTGTTCGTTGGCAAGAGAGAATGAGCAGTTCGTTTAAGAGGGCACGATGCCGATAGCCATAAAACTGGACGTCATGCTGGCCACACGCAAGATGAAGTCCAAAGACCTCGCGCAAATGATCGGGATAACCGAGCAGAACCTTTCACTGCTCAAGCAAGGAAAAGTCAAAGGCATAAGGCTGGCTACCCTCGAAGCCATCTGTGTCGCTCTAGATTGCCAACCCGGCGACTTGCTGCATTTTCAACCGGAGCCGTAACCCGCCCCTCCCTGGCACCTAAACTGCAAAACGCCCATGAGCCTGACACCTCATGGGCGTTTTGCGTTTTAAAGCCCCTTGATTCCCCGCTGCAACGTCTGTTCAGCCAGCCAACAGCATTGCGCTGCTAGGCTCGTGCGATGCACGCTTCACGGGCTTGTGAAGCAGCAAAATCCTCACCGGCACGGCGCACAATACCCAGGCTCACCTACCGCGTGAAATTTCTCTGCTAACCCCCTGCAAATACAGGCATTTCTAACGTTATTAATCCATACTCAGAAAATGTAACGTTATATGTATACCAACGGTTGCCGTTCAGAATTCCCTAACCATCATTGAGTCAATCTGCGTGAAAATTCATCTTTCGATTTTGAGCCTATTTTTAGTTCTCACAGGCACAGCCGCTCCTTCAATCGCCGCAGCGACGGAAGGCACCATGTCACCCCGAGACATGTCGAAACTGCACATTGCTTCTGGCAGCGCGCTGCTGATCGACCTGCAAACCAATAAAGTCATTTACGCCAGCAACCCGGACGTGGTCGTGCCCATCGCATCGGTTTCCAAACTGATGACCGCGATGGTGGTGCTGGACGCCAAGCAATCGATGGACGAGTACATCTCGGTCAACATCAGCGACACCCCGGAAATGAAAGGCGTGTTCTCGCGGGTCAAGCTGGGCAGCGAGTTGTCACGTCACGAAATGATGCTGATCACCCTGATGTCCTCGGAAAACCGCGCTGCGGCCAGCCTGGCGCACCACTACCCGGGCGGCTACGTGAAGTTTATTGCTGCCATGAACGCCAAAGCCAAGAGCCTGGGCATGATGCACACCCATTACGTTGAGCCTACCGGCCTGTCGCCGCGCAACGTCTCGACGGCCCGCGACCTGAGCAAGCTGCTCGCCGCCGCGCGCCACTACCCGATGCTCAGCCAGCTGAGCACCACCAAAGAAAAATCGGTGACGTTCCGTAAACCCAACTACACCCTGGGCTTTCACAACACCGACCATTTGATCAACAAAGACAAATGGAACATCAAGATCACCAAAACCGGCTTTACCAATCAGGCAGGCCACTGCCTGGTGCTGGTGACTGAGATGGGCAATCGCCCTGTGTCATTGGTCATTCTGGATGCATTTGGCAAATACACTCACTTTGCCGATGCCGGGCGTATTCGTAATTGGGTTGAAACCGGCAAAGCCAGCAGCGTGCCCGACGTAGCGCTGCGTTATAAAGCCGACAAAAACCTGCAACAGCATCAACCTAAAACGGCGCATGTCGCCGAGTAATACGCCAACAGATAAAAAACAGGCACCTGCCCCGGGGAGAGAGTCGGAGCAAGTGCCTGTGTGTTGCCCGTTAACGCCTGGGTGAAGGCTTGGGCGTTTTCTTGATGGTTTCGACGGTGGTTTCTTTCGGGCGGCGCTTGGCCTCCTCCAGCGGAATAAACAGACCCGTTTCTGAATCACGTGCGCGTTTGTTTTTCATCTAAAGCTCCAGTCAAAGCCCCGAGGTTGAGGCCTGTCTTGGCAGACTAGTTGAAGCTTTGGGCCCTTTCGGGCGATAGAAACACGCGCTTGCAGATCCGTTGCAATCTCCCCCCTCCTCCTGCAAAAAAGAACCCCGCCTATAAGACGGGGTTCCAGCACAGACTCACATCAGTTTTGCAGAGCAGGCTGTTGATCCCCACTGTTGATCGGGATGCGTTTGGCTTTTGCTTCTTCGGGCACCACCCGCTGCAGGTCGATGCTCAGCAAGCCATTGCTCAAGTTCGCGTTTTTGATCTCGATGTGGTCATCGAGACGGAAGGACAGTTTGAATGCCCGTTGCGCGATGCCCTGATGCAAGTAGGTCACGCCTGATGCTGGTTTTTCAGCGCTGCTTTCGGTGTTGTCACCGAAGGTTTCACGTTTGCTGCCGCTGACGCTCAACACACCTTTTTCAACTTGCAGGTCCAGATCATTCTGGGTAAACCCTGCTGCCGCGATCACGATGCGATAGCTGTCATCACCGTGCTTTTCGACGTTGTAGGGTGGATAGCCAGCGCTGGAGTCGTTGCGCAGCGCGGTTTCAAACAGATCACTAAAACGGTCAAAACCGACAGAATTACGGAACAGTGGCGCCAGAGAAAATGCGGTGTTCATAATTTAGCCTCCTGATTTCAGCGAGATTTTGTCTTAGCGACCCGGTTTCGGCATCGCTTAACCCCTAAGTAGGGATCAGCAAAATCATTTCAAGAGGCTTTTTTGAAATTTTTTACGCGCCTTCCACAGGCGGGTTGTTGACCAGATGCCGAACCTTTTCACAGTCGGTTTCGCGGCGCATGGCATTGAACAGCACCACCGCTTCAGGGTAGTTGCGCGTCAACATGGCCAACCACTGCTTGAGCCGCCCCGGCGCCGAACGCGGCGTCAGTTGCGCCTCAGCTTGCGCCCAGAAGTCGCGGATCATCGGTTGTAAATCCGCCCAGGTCATTTCAACCACCTCTTCGCCCGCCCGCGCAGCGGCGATTTGCCGGGCAAGGTCCGGGCGCGACACCAGACCGCGACCGAGCATGATGTCTTCAGCCCCGCTGATTTCGCGGCAACGGCGCCAGTCTTCAACCGACCAGATATCGCCATTGGCAAACACCGGCACCTTGACCGCCTCTTGCACCTGGGCGATGTACTCCCAATGCGCAGGCGGCTTGTAGCCGTCCATTTTGGTCCGTGCATGCACCACGATCTGGCTGGCGCCCCCTTCAGCCAGGGCAATCGCGCATTCATTGGCGCTGTCGGGCGTATCGAAGCCCAGGCGCATCTTGGCCGTCACCGGGATATGCGCCGGCACCGTACGGCGCACCTGCAGCAAAATCGCATGCAGCAGCTCAGGCTCTTTGAGCAGCACCGCCCCGCCACGGGACTTGTTCACGGTCTTGGCCGGGCAGCCAAAGTTGAGATCGATGACCTCGCTGCCCAATTGGCAGGCCAGCGCCGCGTTGTCCGCCAGACACGCGGGGTCAGAACCCAGCAGTTGCACGCGCAGGGGCACGCCAGCACGGGTTTTGGCACCGTGTTGCAGCTCAGGGGCGAACTTGTGGATATAGGCTTCGGGCAACAGCCGTTCAGTGACCCGAATAAATTCGGTCACACACCAATCAATACCGCCGGTGCGGGTCAGGACATCACGCAGGATGTTGTCGACCAACCCCTCCATCGGCGCCAAAGCAATTTGCATGGGTGACTCTCATAAAAAAACGTGCGCAAGTTTACGGGGTTATGTGATCAACCGGTATCTCGTTCAAGGCGCCACGACCGCCGAACCGTAGCCTTCCAGAAACTCCGGCGGCAGGCGTTTGGGCTTGCCCGTCGACAGTTCGATACAGACAAACGTGGTTTGCGCGCGCAGCAAGGTCGCGCCATCACTTGGCCGGATCAATTGAAAGTGCCGGGTCAGACGCAGGCGCTTGTCAAAATCGACAATCCAGGTCGCGAGCTGCAGCTCATCCCCTTCATAGGCGCTGGCCAGATAATCGATTTCGTGGCGCGCCACCGCCATGGCCCGGTCGAGCCTGCGGTATTCGGTCAAATCCAGCCCAAGGCGCTGGGAGTGGCGCCAGGCGCAGCGCTCCAGCCAAACCACATAGGCGGCGTTATTGGCATGGCCAAAACCGTCGATGTCTTCGCTCTGCACCTGCAGATCAATGATGAACGGCGTCGCCAGATCCCAATTCATGCCTGTCTCCCTGCCTACAAATAAAGCGCGCAGTGTAACGCACCCGGTCTGCGCTGAGGCAGGCCCGGACTGATGGCAAAGGCAAAAGGAATGGAAATGGCCGAACGCCAGAAAAACAAAAGGGCCATTCAATTAATGAATGACCCTTAAAAATCCCGCAGAGCGGGTAATCGTGGCGTCCCCTAGGGGACTCGAACCCCTGTTACCGCCGTGAAAGGGCGGTGTCCTAGGCCACTAGACGAAGGGGACACAAACCCTTCTAACAGTGATCAGTACTGAGTACTGATCGATTCAATGCCAGTGTGGCCCGGCATTGAACTGTAAATTGGTGGAGCTAAACGGGATCGAACCGTTGACCTCTTGCATGCCATGCAAGCGCTCTCCCAGCTGAGCTATAGCCCCGATTTATCGCCTGGCGGCGGAGCAACACCGAAATGCTGCTTCTGTGAAACTGGCGTCCCCTAGGGGACTCGAACCCCTGTTACCGCCGTGAAAGGGCGGTGTCCTAGGCCACTAGACGAAGGGGACACAAACCTTCTATTTGATCAGCGCTGAGTGCTGATCGATTCAATGCCGGTGTGGCCAGGCAGTGAACCTAAAATTTGGTGGAGCTAAACGGGATCGAACCGTTGACCTCTTGCATGCCATGCAAGCGCTCTCCCAGCTGAGCTATAGCCCCAAACAGTCAGTGTTGCGTGTTGCTGTGTGGACGGGGCGCATATTAAGACTGGATCGGTAGGCTGTCAAACTTATTTTTAAAAATTTCTAAAAAAATTTGCCGTGAGAACAACCACTTACCCTTAAAACCCCGAAAACACGGGGGCGCGCTGATTAAATTTGTAGTCGCTGCCGCAGGCTGCGATGGGCTGCATAGCAGCCCTGCTGTTCCAAAATACCTTCGGCCCCTCTCGCAGCCTTCGGCAGCGACTACAAATAAACGCGAATCAAGCCATTGCGCTGAACAGCTTTTCCCACTCTTTGTTTTCTTTCTTCGATACGCCACCCAGCAGGTCCAGCGCCTGACGCAGACGGAAGCGCGTCAGGTCCGGGCCCAGGATCTCCATGGCATCCAGTACCGACACCGAGCTGGCCTGGCCAGTGATGGAAGCGAACATCAGCGGCATGGCATCACGCAGCTTCAGTTCAAGGGATTCCACCACGGTCTGAATGCACGCCGTGATCGCGTCTTTCTCCCACTGACGCAGGCTTTCGAGCTTCCACAAAATCAACTGCATCAACTGGCGTACTTGATCGCCGGAGAGCTTTTTGTGCTCAAACAGCTTGGCATCCAGCTGCACGCCGCCTGCGAAGAAGAACCCGGCCAACGGCGCGATCTGGCTGAAGGTTTCAACCCGGCCCTGCACCAGCGGCGCGATCTTCATCATGTAGTCGGGGTTCAACGCCCAGTGCTGCACGCGGCTGGCGAACTCTTCCAGCGGCAAGTCACGCAGCCATTGGCCATTGAGCCAGGAAAGCTTCTCGATATCGAAAATCGGCCCGCCCAGGGAGACACGGGACAGATCAAAGTTATCGACCATTTCTTGCAGCGAGAACTTCTCGCGCTCGTCCGGCATCGACCAGCCCATGCGGCCCAGGTAGTTGAGCATGGCCTCAGGCATAAAGCCCATGCGCTCGTAGAACGTCACCGACGTCGGGTTCTTGCGCTTGGACAGCTTGCTCTTGTCCGGGTTACGCAGCAGCGGCATGTAGCACAACTGCGGTTGTTCCCAGCCAAAGTATTCGTACAGCAGGATCAGTTTTGGCGCCGATGGCAGCCATTCTTCGCCACGCAGCACGTGGGTGATGCCCATCAAGTGGTCATCGACCACGTTGGCCAAAAAGTACGTTGGCAGGCCGTCGGCCTTCATCAGTACTTGCATGTCCATGCGGTCCCACGGGATCTCGACGTCGCCACGCAGCATGTCCGGTACCACGCACACGCCCTCGGTCGGCACTTTCATGCGGATCACGTGCGGCTCGCCTGCGGCCAGGCGGCGGTCGATTTCTTCTTGCGACAGCAACAAGGCACGGCCGTCGTAACGCGGGGTTTCGCCCTTGGCCATTTGCTCGGCGCGCATCTGGTCCAGCTCTTCTGCAGTGCAGAAGCACGGGAACGCATAGCCCTTGTCGACCAGTTCCTGGGTGTATTGCTTGTAGATGTCACTGCGCTCGCTTTGACGGTACGGACCGTGCGGCCCGCCTACGTCCGGGCCTTCGCTCCAGGTGATCCCCAACCAGCGCAGGGCGTCGAAGATCTGCTGTTCGGACTCGCGGGTCGAACGCAATTGGTCAGTGTCTTCGATGCGCAGGATGAACTCGCCGCCATGCTGCTTGGCAAAGCAGTAGTTGAACAAAGCGATGTAAGCGGTACCTACGTGGGGGTCGCCAGTCGGTGATGGCGCGATGCGCGTGCGAACGGTGGTCATGAGCGATCTCGAAGTGAAGATAAAACAAAGGGCGAATCTTAACAGGCCGACCCGGCTCGGCTCCAGCGCAGCACGCAGGCAAAGGCCGAACATCCGACGCGCAGATGAAAAAACCTCCAAATAGAGCGTTTGTATCAAGTTGATACAGGGAAAACCCCGGGACAGAGGTGCTAATCTCGCCTCATTCTCGGTCATCCCTGTCTGGAGTCTCCCCATGGGCCACGTAGTGCTGGTGTTGGTTGAAACGGTTAACGACTGTCTGTATCTGCTGGAAGACCAGGGCTATGAACTGATTCTTGCGCCCAGCGCCGCCAGCCGCGCCGAGGCCATCGCCACTCACGGCGCACGTATCGACGTCGTGCTGACCCGCGGCCCGCTGGGTTTGCGCGATGATGAAATGGCCGCCCTGCCCTTGCTCAGCATCATCTGCGTGATCGGCGCCGGTTATGAAGAAGTCGATTTGCAGGCCGCCAGCAATCGCGGGATAAAGGTGACCAATGGCGCCGGAGCCAACGCCTCGTGCGTGGCTGACCATACCCTGGCGCTGCTGTTGTCTACGGTGCGCGGCATCCCCCAGGCGGACGCCAGCGTGCGCCGTAACGAGTGGATCAAAGTACGCCAGCCGAGCCTGTCCGGAAAACGCTTGGGCATTGTCGGCCTTGGCGCAGTGGGTCAAGCCATCGCCAAACGGGCCGCGCTGGGTTTTGACATGAGCGTCAGCTACAACACCCGCCAACCCCGCCCGGACAGCCCGTACACCTACCGCGCCAACGTACACGACCTGGCCAGCGCGGTGGACTTTCTGGTGCTGGCGACCCCCGGCGGTGCGGGCACGCGACACTTGGTCGACGCCAGCGTACTCCAAGCGCTGGGCCCCGACGGCTACCTGATCAACATTGGCCGGGGCAGCGTGGTCGACACTCAAGCCCTGATCACCGCCCTGGCCGCAGGCACCATCGCCGGTGCCGGGCTTGATGTGTTTGACGGCGAGCCATTGGTCCCCGATGGCCTGAAAACCCTCAGCAACGTGGTCATGACCCCGCACGTGGCCGGCCAATCGCCCGAAGCGGCTAAAGACACCGTGCAATTGGTGGTCGACAACCTGCAGGCGTTTTTTAGTGGCCAGCCGTTACTGACACCGCTGCAACTGCCTGCACCTCGCTAACACTGATTTATAAAGTCCCGGAGCCCGCGTTTGAAATTCAGCCTGCCAAAAATCGCCACCGCGCCCTTCTGCCCGCCTGAAGTCAGCGGCAGCGTCCCCGTGGACACCAGGGCGCCGTTCTGGAAACGCGCGCTGAGCTTCGCCGGGCCCGGCTTGTTGATCAGCATCGGTTACATGGATCCGGGCAACTGGGCCACCGCCATCGAAGCAGGTTCGCGCTACGGCTACAGCTTGCTGTTTGTGGTATTGCTCGCCAGCCTGGCCGGGATGGCCGTGCAGTGTTTGTGCTCTCGCCTGGGCATCGCCACCGGGCGCGACCTGGCGCAACTTTGCCGCGAACGCTACAGCCAGCGCTCGGCGCGGTTTCAATGGGTATTGGCAGAAATCTCGATCATCGCCACCGACCTCGCCGAAGTACTCGGCTGCGCGCTGGCCTTCCACTTGCTGCTAGGCTGCTCGCTGACCTTCGGCATCGCCCTGACCGCCCTCGACACCCTGTTGATTCTGGCGCTGCAAGGCAAAGGCTTCCGCCGCCTCGAAGCCATCATGCTGGCTCTGGTGATGACCATCGCCGCGTGTTTTTTCGTTGAACTGGTGCTGATCAAACCCTACTGGCCGGATGTTTTCGAAGGCTTCAAACCTTCCCTTTCCGCCATCAGCGACGCCGCGCCGCTGTACATCGCCATCGGCATCATTGGCGCCACGGTCATGCCGCACAACCTCTACCTGCACACCTCCATCGTGCAAACCCGCCTGACCGGCCGCGACTACGCCAGCAAACTCGACGCCGTACGCCTGTCGCGCATCGACACCATCGGTTCGCTGACCCTGGCCCTGCTGGTCAACGCCGCCATCCTGATCCTCGCCGCTGCCGCCTTCCATCAGACCGGCCATTCTGACATCGTCGAAATCCAGGACGCCTACCGCATGCTCGACCCGCTGGTCGGCGGCGCGATGGCCAGCGTGCTGTTTGGCGTGGCATTACTGGCCTCGGGGCAAAGCTCGACCTTCACCGGCACCATTGCCGGGCAAGTGATCATGGAAGGCTACTTGAACCTGCGCATCCCCTGCTGGCAGCGCCGCCTGATTACCCGTGGCCTGGCGTTGATCCCGGCGTTCCTCGGGGTGTGGCTGATGGGCGATGACGCCGTGGGCAAACTGCTGATCCTTAGCCAGGTCGTGCTGAGCCTGCAACTGCCCTTTGCGCTCTACCCGCTGATCCGCATGACCAGCGACCCGACGCTCATGGGGCCTTTCGCAAATCGGCTGCCGACAAAGCTGCTGGCGTGGTTCCTGTTTGCCGTGATCAGCGGGGCGAATGTGTGGTTGATTGCGCAGATTGGATTTGGGGATTGAAAACGGTTCGTGTAGCCACATCTGCGCCAGCAGCAATAACGGAAAGCACCGGCTTTGAGAGTCACAAAGCCATATCCAGGAAAAACAAACTCATCCACCCAACTTTTAACTCTCCACCCCAAAAAACCAAGTTGCCGTTATTTAAACGGCGCCTTAACCCTCTACAATTAGGCACAATACTTTAACAGTCTACACCCGAGCATGGCGTAAAAAAACAACTACAGAGAAATGCAGTTGTAGTGAATTTTCCAGAGCACCCACCCAAGTAAGAACTTCGCCTTTATTGCGACGGAAATTTCATACAAATAGGTTTCAGTATTCGAAAAACCTTACAAGAACAATCAACACACACCCCACACACACCTACAACACCATGAATAGTAAGAAAAATATATTAGCACCCCCACCCTTCATAAAAACCAAGCACTTTTAAAACACTTTTCCCCCACAAAAAAAACCAATGACAGATCAACTGCGCCTAGCTACCATCCATCCAAGCCGCAAAAATCAAACTCAATAAACCTCCATTGCTAACTGAAAAAGGATATGACACATATGTCTTCCTCACTAACCCCACCTACTGTTTCGAACGAAACAGCAGGAGACGGCGTAGAATGTAGCAATGCATCGTGGACTTTTGGAGGTACTACCCCACAGCATTTCGATTCCCATGTATCCAAGTCCGTACCTCACTATAAAGACGGGCACAGTATTGTACTGTCACTCAGCGATTTTTTCGTAAAACATGACAGCACATGCTACGAACTTGGAAGTTCCACCGGCACTTTAACCAGACAGCTTGCACTGCGTCACTGCTCCTCGACAAACTGGGTCGGCATAGATTTGGAACCGGCGATGACACTCAAAGCCAATGACCATTTGTGCGCACCCAAACAAGACAACGTTAGTTTCATAACCGACGATATATTGACCTTCCCCTTTGCAAAAAGTGATTTGATTGTTGCTTACTACACTATTCAATTTGTGCACCCACGTGCTCGTCAGTTATTAATTGATCGCATCTACGAATCTTTGAACTGGGGCGGCGCATTCATTATGTTTGAAAAAGTCAGAGGACCAGACGCTCGATTTCAAGACATCCTCAACAGCCTTTATATAGATTACAAGCTTGACCAGGGCTATAGCGCCGATGAAATATTAGCCAAATCAAGAAGCTTAAAGGGTGTTCTGGAACCTTTTTCCACGTCCGGCAATATAGATATGTTGTCTCGATCCGGCTTCAAGGACATAACCAGCGTATTTAAATATATTTGCTTTGAAGGTTTCTTTTGCATTAAGTGACCGGAGCTATATTGTGAGCACACTCATAGCGCGACAGTATTTACAGCTTCTGCAAATGCCCGGCACGTTTCACGCGCAAAAAATCAATTGTGAGCTGTGCAATTCCAATGATCATTTGTGTTTGCTGGATAGCGTCCAAGGCCCTTGTGGCAAGGCAGTAGCATTACCAGTACTCGGCTGTCGTGATTGCGGACATATTTACCAAAAATACCGCTTTAGTGAAACCTTTTATAAAGCGTATTACAACAAATTCTACCGCTTGAATTTATTTGGCAATAATGAGCCAGAGCGCGCTTTTTTTCAGGATCAGGTGCGCCGTGGCGAACACCTGTGCCAGTACTTAAAAAGCATATTACCCAGCAAAGGAAAACTACTTGATGTTGGATGCTCCGCTGGCGGCATGATGATTCCTTTCGCTAAGCGAGGTTGGTCAGTAAAAGGTAATGATCCTGACCGGGCCTATGTGGAGTACGGAAAAAAAATTGGACTTAGTATTGACTTGGTAGGAGCAGAACATATGAGCCCCCACGGAGACTACAATTTCATTATCATTAATGGTTCACTGGAACATGTTCATGACGTCAATAAAGTTATGCGACTTTGCCGTAAAGCCAGTGCAGAGAATGGTCTGCTGCTGATTGAAGGTCGGGCCTTGGGTTACGGTATCAAGCAAGGATTTTTAACCCATAATCATCGCCGCTACTTAACTACCAATAGCATCGAGCACTTGATGTACCAGCACAACTGGGAGCCTATACATACCACCCATGATCCCGTCTGCGGCCCCACCCGACCAGGAGCGGTTTTCGTATTGGGGCGAGCCTGTGTGAATATAGACTCTAAGCGTCTTGAAGGCATTAAGGCTCAGGGCCGCAAGGCGCTTCAAGAGGACCATATGCCAAGCCTACGCGCGTTACGCCCCCTTACATGAGTACTTCGACGTCATATCTCGACAAGCCGGGTGTCCAAGCCTGCTCCAGCTTCAGAAATGACCTAATCGCAATCCCGCCGGCAGCAGATTCTGTTACTCGACGCTACAACATTTACGATCCGTCTAATGACATAAGCTTTGAACTAGGCAAGGCCGAGTATTTATTGGCGTTACTTTTCGATGGACAACGAAACCTGGAAGATATAGCAATAGTTGCTCTTACGCAGTATCAGATAAAAGTAAACCTCGAAAAACTTGCCCAGTTCGAGCGCAAACTACTTAAACTAAAATTGCTAAGCAAACAAAACACCCCTAAAGCAAAGAAGTTTTACGACCCCGCAATGGGTATCACCTACGGCCCCTTTAAAAGATACCTTTTAATCAACCTTGTTAAAATCAATCCTCAGCCACTGCTAGATCGTATTTATCGGCTGATGCCTTGGTGTTGTTACGCGGTATTCGTTTTGCCATTGTTGGCGCTAGCTATTGCGAGCTTCATTTATTTAGGACTGCATTTTGACACTTTTATGGACGATGTTGGCAGAACCTACGTCCAAAGCTACAACTGGCTACTCTGGCACTTCCCGGTCATATTGACGTCCATCGCCCTTCACGAATTAGGACACGCGATGGCCTGTCGTCACTATGGAGTCAAGGTCAACGATTTCGGAATTGGTATCTACTTGTTGTTGGCCACCGGCTGGGTGCGTCCGGAACAAAAGCAATGGTCGCAGTTGCCGCTAAAGCATCGGGTTATAACAATTCTTGTGGGCCCTTTGGTCAGCCTACTGTATGCAGCTTCAGGCATTGTTCTATGGGCACTTTTCCATGATACGCAAAGCATTTTAGATACCCTATTTGTGGTCATGGTCGTGGCATCACTCGTCTCCCTCATACCTACTCTGCTACCCACCTTTAATGGCGACAGCTACCTGGCTATTACCGAGGTTCTGGGGCAACCGCGTCTGCGCCAGCATGCTTTCAACTATGTGAAACGTCATTGGAGGACCGCTCCTCTCAAAGATATCTCCCCCGCTTTGCGCAGACTCTACTGGAGCACATTCCTATTGACCTGCCTAGGCTGGATAGCCACTTGGTACTTTACCGTATTTTTCCTGATCCGCCTCTTCGACAACCCATAAGGACAACGCCATGAACCAATCAGTAGTTACTCTGGACACAGCCGAAACCGTTGAGCACACCGTCGACCTCATAGATCTACCAGATCCCATCTCTACTACCTTTGAGGAGTTTGATCTGGACGATATAGAAATTATCGAGAGTAAAGTTTTCGCGTGATCGTTCTGCGCTTCCTCGGATTGACGCCGAGGAAGCCTTTCTTTCTCTGGATGGGCAATTACATGGCTCACTTCGTTAAGCCCAAACCGATAGGTGTGGGAATCCAGTACAACCCCGAGATCCTTGAATGGTTTCCATTTGAGGAGATCGAAGTTGATATCTTGGAAATTCTGCTCGATAACATCATGGCCCCTATGGACGGCCCTCAGGTTATCAAACCCGCGGCCCAAGCAATGATCAATCGGCTGGCTGAGAAATTCACGCTACTGGCCCACTCCAATTATGGTTGCGACTTTGGCTTCAGCCCTCTTGAAGAAACCGCCGCGTTGAAACGTCATGTGCCCTTGGCCAAAATGCTAAAAAGCCCATGGGTCGCCAATCATTGTTTTTATGGCGACAACTCTTGGCTAGATATCTGGAGCAGTCCATTGCAGTTTTCCAATGCAGAAGTACTCCGATGCGCCGAGCGAGCAAAAACGTTGCAGTTTCATTATGGGATGCCACTGGCCCATGAAAACGCCGCCTATTACGTGCAATGCCCAGGTGCACAAATGCGTGAAGCCGAGTTTATGGCCCGGCTAATACAACAATCCGGAACTTTTTTGCACTTGGATTTACACAACATCTACGCCAAACATTTAAACCTTAAAAACTTCGACTTGCGCGACTACCTTGACACCTTGCCATTAGACAAAGTGATCTCGGTACACCTGGCAGGCGGCAGTTGGCACAACGGGCTTTATCATGATTGGCACGACTCGTGTGTACCCGAACCCGTCTGGGATCTACTTCAGGAGCTCATGTCTCGTGCGCAGCCTTCGGCAATTATCCTGGAATACCAAGGGCAGGCACACCATGCGCTTACACGCGTAATGGACTCTAACGACGAACACATGATCATCACGGATGTGAAACGCGCCCAGAAAATCTGGAATCACTATACAAAACCGATGCAGGAACTGACGCATGGATGCTGAGCAGGTCTGGACGTTATGGCGACGCCTCCTACGCGATGAAACGATGCAGCAGCAGATGTACCAAGCAGAGGGGGCGACTCAATGGTTAGATGGTCTCTCAGATGACGAACGGGTGATTATGCTTACCTACGCCAGCCAGTTTGAGAATGTGAAATGGCTTGTCGAAAACTATCAATTTCGCTTGATCAACTCGTTCATTAATGCGCTGGATACCGGCGCTCCGCTGACGTTGCGCGCACTACTTAACATTGGCCTGGATCTGCCAACACTCTCCAAGGAATTTCTGCGTAAGCACGCATGGTTTGATTACGGCCCCAAGGTGTATGGCTATTGCGATGCAGTACTGTGCTATCTGCTCGAACACCCGAAACTATCAGATTATCCGGAGATTCATGACCTAATGCGGCTTGAGCGCGAAGGCGTTCGCCTCTACACAGGATTAGTCCAAGCTCGCGCTTTAATACCAGAGCAGTATCAGCGCGCTGATAGCGCACGTGTATATCAGAGTCGGTATACGTTATCGCATTGGCTTCGTGACAAACATCATTTGGGAATCAGCAGTCTGGAGGAATCAAGCCAATGCATTCTGGTGTATTTGCCCAGCCCTGAGGCACGTCATAAATTTACGCTCATCTGCACACGCTCAGCGAACCTCTATAAATGTCTGGGAAGGCCACAATCGCTCGCTACATTGGCGCGGTTAACTGGTTCTGCAAGCTCCGAGCATCCTAGCGACGAAGATATGACACTGCTGAGAAAGCTGCACCAATTCAACGCCATATGGATACCCGTCTAGATAATGGAAAGCTCACAGTACTTCTGGCTACGTTCAACTGGCTTTCCCATTCACTACTTGACTGATCTTGGTCGACTCTCCGAGTTACCTGCATGTCGTGCCTTTGAGCAAGACTTCCGTGCATTTCAAGCGCTGAAGGCAATGATGCTTGAAGAAGCAAACTCACATTCCTTACTAACCTGCCGCAAACTCATCCGTAAACTCAACGAAGGCCAGTCCTTACTGCTTTCTGACCTACCACAAGCACTTCGCGAACCGCTTAACACCGCGGTACTGAAATGGAACGACTTATTGAAGCGGCTCGTCATAGGGGACGTTGCACGTCATGAATACAGCACTTATCTGGAAAGAGCACGCCAAGGACTAATTAATTTCCTGGATGATGACGCGGTAAGCGAGGCCTTGTTTATATCTAATCCATCGGCTCGGGCCCGCATCCAAGAACTCATCAAGGATCGGCACAGCAGAAGTGACTCACGGAAAAAACAGAAACTACGTTTGGGCTGGAGCTATGCACAACGTTTCTGCGCAAAAAACGATACCTCCAGTTTTTTCGGACCCTTGGCTTGGGGGCACTTCAAAGACCAGCAGATCGCCAATGTACAACTGACCCAAAATGACACTACATGGCTTAAGGATCGCCACACTTTCTTCGAGAACTGGGTGATGCAGAGACTGGTTGAACAGATCAATCAACAATGCCCAAATACCGACTGCATGCCTTTGAAACTTAATGCCAGTTGCTATTTACGTGAACAACACTTATTCATGCCAATAAATAAAAGCCAGCGTCTTACCCCCCTTACTGCGCAAGTACTCCACACCATCAACGCTCAACACAAAGAAGACGTTACATTTAAGCAGATATTGAATGCCTGCTCAGATATCTCACCCTACACTCTGCGCGATCTGCTGGATCACTTAGTTAATAAACGGATTGTGCGTCGAGGCTGGGATATTTCGCCCCGCGAGCGTAACCCTATCGTACGACTTCAACACTATCTGGCCACAACCGGGGTGTCTCCTGACTTCCAAAAAGCGTGACATTCTCGCCTTCATGCACTTGAACAGGCACGCTGTGACTATGCCAATGGCGACCTGATACGCCGAACCGAAATTCTTGAAAAGTTGAATCGATTGCTTGGCGAGGCGGGCGTCGATCTCTGTAGGGAGTCTGGCACCATGTATGTAGGCCGATATCCGATTTACGAAGATTGCTCAAGAAACATCAACATCAGTTTTGGCCAAACAGTATTCCACCAAGTCAACAAAGAACTCGCACCGCTTATGCGCATAAATCAGTGGCTGATCAAAGCCATTGCACACCAGCTTAACAGTGTCTTCGTCGAGGCATGGGAGCAGCGCCAAGCTATTAACCCTTGCAGAACAGTAGATTTTCTTGACCTAATCAATACCTTGGCCCCTCTTCTACCCGCGATCGAAACTAGTATCATCGTAGATCTCAACCAACGCTTGGAAACAGCCTGGACGCAGTTGTTGCGAGAGTTCCCAGCGCAATCCGAGGTGCGTCTTTGCGCGACTGATATTGACCATCTAATTAGTCGGCTAAACAAGGATTTGGACGTTTCAGATTTCACCGTTTTCGGCAGTGACTATCACTCTCCGGACCTACTGCTCTCAAGCGCGTCAATCGAGGCCTTCAATCTTGGCCACTACGAAATAATCGTAGGAGAAGTGCATCCCGCGGTTCATACCCTTAGCCAGCCCGTTGCGGATCCATTCGGCCCCTACAATTCCCAGATTTGCCAACAGGTGGAAACTATTTTTCAGCGCCCTCGCCTGATACTGGCGGACTCGCCTGACAGCTATCAACGCTCGCACATCGACTGGCCATTGCAGCCATTTTACTTGCAACTGGTGTTGCCATCGGGGGGCGGTTGCGTCGAACCGCACCAACAGTTTGCCGCAGGCAGGGCAAAAGTCTTGTTTGTGAATGGGCGTCTGCAAGTGGTCGATACCCTTGGCCAATTCAGTGAAGACTTGCTATGTGTGTACCCCACTCCTTTACATCGAATTGGTTTTGCTCTAGCCGATAGCGCCGTAGCCAAACATGAGTACCGACGTATCTGGTTAGGTCGTACCCTCTATAAGCGCGCTTCCTGGCTATTCACTCGTGAGCAGCTACCGGAGCCTAAGGGCACAATCGAGGAACTTGAATATACGATGCAATGGCGAGCTTGGGCAGTGTCTCAAGGATTACCCCGCTACGCCTTTATCAAAATTGACACCGAACCCAAACCGCTTTTTCTTGATTTTGATAACCCCTTGTCCTTGGACGGCATCATCAATGCACTGAAGAGCGCTGGTCACGTTAAGTTCTCTGAAATGCGACCCGGCCCCGATGAACTGTGGCTTGAAGACGCCAGAGGACGCTTCTGTTGTGAAATACGCACAACCTTTTCCATAAATAAGGCTCTGGCGACATGAACAATGAGCAAACCGAGTCTTGCAACAAGGCTGCCCAAGAAGCTAAACATTCATTTTTATATTTGTTTCTGACCATATTCATCCCCTTTGGCCTCGGTCATTTCGTGTCGTACCTGTTTCGCACAGTCAATGCCTTGATCTACGTGGATTTGGAACAAGAGCTGCACTTGCCGGCCAGTAGCTTGGGCCTGTTGACGGGGGTGTACTTTCTAACATTTGCTGCGGCGCAGATCCCGCTCGGTGTAATGCTTGACCGCTACGGTCCACGTAGCGTGCAGGCCCCCATGCTGCTATTTGCTGTAGTGGGTTCGCTAATTTTCAGTGTCTCCCACAGTGAACTGGGCTTGATAATTGGACGCGGCCTGATTGGTCTAGGGGTTGCCGGTTCACTGATGAGTGCTATTAAAGCGTGCGCTATCTGGCTGCCTGTTGAACGTCTGCCGCTAAGTACTGCGTGCCTGTTGTCAGTAGGCGGTTTGGGTGCCATGGCTTCTACCACGCCGCTGCATGAGCTACTGAAATGGATCTCTTGGCGAGAAGCTTTCTTGATTTTGGCTCTACTCACACTATTCGTCTGTGTGATCATTCATCTCAGCGTACCTCGCACCTATAAACCCAAGCACACCACACTCGCGGAAATGTCCAAGGCCGTGGGGACTCTTTATTCCTCATGGGTATTCTGGCGTCTTGCGTTGTACTCGGTGTTTGCCCATGCGATCTATATGTCAGTGCTGTCGCTCTGGATGGGGCCATGGCTAAGGGACGTGGCTCAATTAAGCGATTCCAGCATGGCCAATACTTTGCTCTGGGGCGCTGTAGCCATGGTGGCTGGTTCGCTGGTGTTCGGCTCGATTACCGACTACCTGCAGCGCTTTGGTGTACAGCCCATCATGGTGTGCGGCACCGGGGTTCTAATCTTCATCTCGTTTCAATCACTAATGATCAGCGGGCTGCACATATCGCCATTGTTGATTGCTATGGGGTTTAGCTTCTTCGGCACCTCTACCACCATGAACTACGCGATAGTCGCTCAATCGGTATCTCCCGAACTGGCAGGACGGGTCAGTTCATCGTTCAATCTGGTGGTTTTCGTACTCGCATTTATCTTGCAGTGGCTGATGGGGGAAATGCTAAGCCTGTGGCCGTCAACTGGACAAGGACACCCTCTGGAGGCTTATCAGTGGTCGCTGGGGATAATGATTGCGCTACAGATGCCAGGGGTGTTTTTGTGGCTGAGCTTTAAACCGTGGCGACTCAAAAAAGCGTCTGCGCGCTAAACCATAATGACCGCGACGCAGCCTGCGGCAGCTCCAACGGGTTACTTTGCCAGCCTTTTATCCAGCCAACCCGCCACCCGCCCATGGATCTCCGGCACTTGCTCCAGCAGGCCGCTCATGCGCATAAAGTCGTGGGTCATGCCGGGTTCTTCCAGCAACAGCACGTCGTTACCGGCTTGTTCAAGCTTGCGGGCGTACGCCAGGCCTTCGTCATATAACGGGTCGTAGCCAGCCAGGTACACCAGCGCCGGGGCCAGGCCGCTGACGTCCGTTGCCAGTAACGGCGAAATCCGCCAGTCCTGCAGCGCCTGTTCACCCTTGGCGTAATGCCCGTAAAACCAGTCCATGGTCGCGGTTTCGAGCAGGTAGCCCTCGGCGTAACGCTGATGGGAGTCACGCTTGCAGCTGCCATCGGTTACGGGATACAGCAGCACTTGAGCGCGGGGCACGATGGCGACTTCTTGCGGTTCCTGCACCGCGAGAATCGATAACACCGTGCTCAAGGTTCCGCCCGCACTGTCTCCGGCAAAGGCCACCCGCGAGGCGTCCAGCCCATGTTGACGGCCCTCACGCAGCAGCCAGTTCACTGCATCGCAGGCGTCATGCACGGCGGTGGGAAACACCCACTCCGGGGCTAGCCGGTAATTGACCGCCAGCAAGGCAAAATCCCCGGCCGCCGCCAACCGGCGGCACAGCGAATCATGGCTGTCGAGGCTGCCAATGACATAGCCACCGCCATGAAAATAAACCACCACCGGCAACGGCCCGACCTCAAGGCCAGGACGACGATAAAGCCGCGCCGACACGCTGAAACCATCACGCGCCGGGATGCGCACGTCGTAGCTGTCCACCGCCGTCAACGGCACATCGAACACGCTGGCGCTTTGCTCGAACTCGCTGCGGGCCTGGACCGGGGTCAGCGCATGCATGGGCTGGGTCTTGCCGGTCATGCGGCTGAATTCAGCCAATTCTAAAAATGCTTCCAGTTCGGGCAACACCGACATTTCTACTTTCCTCAATAACAAACTGTTAGTGGGGCCGCCCGTCGTCGGCGCCAACTGTCGCGCAGCAAACAGGCCGCCGATTTTCTTCAGCATCCCCCAATCGATTCCCTCTCCTTCGGGAGTGGCTAGGGTGATGGGCTTTTGACTTGAGTACATATCCGTTGCTGCGGCAACGGCCACTTAGGGTTCCGGCCTTACGCCGCGTCACTTTGCAAAAGCGGCAAAGTAACCAAAACGCTTTTGCCCCAACCCCTCGGTGCCTCGCTCTGGCTCGGCATGCCCTCACCACAGGCCTTGCTCCGTGGGCCCGCCGCGATCGGCCATCCATGGCCGTGTCGCGGCTAACCCGGCTTCCTGCCTGGTTACCCTCTGCGCAAAACCTGCGTTCGGCCAGCGTGGTTTAACGGGGCCTCTTAGATCAAAAACCAGATCAAGATCAAAAGATCGCGAGCAAGCTCGCTCCTACAGATTCTTTAAAATCAATCGCTTAGTTCATATTTGATAACGATCTTTTGCTCCGCCCCCGTTCAAGCCAGATCAAGCTGCACAGCCAACAGGTCATCCAGTTGTGCCAGCAATCGCGCATGGCGCATCAATTCGTAATGGCCGCCACTCAACACCTCATGGCTGGCGCCCGCGCCGATTTGTGCCGCGTGCACCCGGCGCTCGTCTTCACGGCCTGCCACCCACCAGTGGTGGGCCTGCACCCGCGTCTGCGGCAAGCAGCGCTGGGCCAACGCCAAGTGTTTGAGCCGTGCACCCACGGCGAAGATCTGGCTCAGTTCTGCCGCCCCCAACACGCCATGCTCATGGGTGGTCAGCGCTGCTTCAATCACCTGCTCGGCACTATGCTGGTCATCCGCCATTAGCGTCTGCGCCTCGGCCTGCGTCACGCCCAGCACGAAGCGCAAAAAGTCTTGTAGATCTTCACGCCCGTCACTGGCTTGCGCCGTACCCGCCACGTAGCTGTCGACCAATCCGGCAAACGCCACTTCCTGGCCTTGGGCCTCCAGCTCTTGCGCCACCAGCAAGGTCAACGCTCCGCCCAGCGACCAGCCCAGCAGGTGATACGGTCCGCGAGCCTGCTGCTGGCGGATATGCCCGGCGTAGGCCTGGGCCATGGTTTGCAATGAGTCGTCCTGCCATGCCGGATCCAGCAACATTCGGCACTGCACTCCATAGACGCTGCGGCGCCCGTCCAATTTACGGGCCAGCGGTTCATAGTCGAACACCGTGCCGAACCCCGCGTGCAGGCAGAACAACGGCGGCACCTCATGGACCCGGCTGTTGAGTGCCAACAAAGGGTCCGGCGCAAAGGCCGCAATGTGCGGTTCATAACCGCTCAGTTGCGCAATGCAGGGCTTTTGCATCAAGTCGCGCAGTTTCAGGCTGAAGCCCAAATGCGCCTGATGACGGACCTGCGAGATGACTTTCAACACCTGCAACGAGTCGCCGCCCAGCTCAAAAAAGTTATCGTCGATACCGACTTGCTCCAGGCCCAGCACGTTTTGCCAGATCTGCACCAAGGCCTGTTCCAGCGCATTGCGCGGTGCACGGTAATGGTCTTGGGCGCGCTGGGGCTGCGGCAAGGCGCGGCGATCCAGTTTGCCGTTGGCCGACAACGGCAACCGTGCCAGTTGCACGATCTGCGCCGGCACCATGTAGTCCGGCAGTTGCGCCTGGAGCTGCTCTTTCACCTCGCGCTCAAGGCCCTGACCGGGCGCGGCAACCACATAGCCCACCAACTGCTTGCCGGTGACACCCTCAAAGACGTTGACTGCGGCGTCCTGCACGCCCTCGCATTGACGCAGGCGCGCTTCGATTTCGCCCAGTTCGATGCGGAAACCGCGGATCTTCACTTGTTGGTCCAGACGACCCAGGTAATCGACTATGCCGTCTTCGCGCTGGCGCACCAGATCACCGGTGCGGTACATGCGCCCGCCCTTGGCATCGAACGGATCCGGCACAAAGCGCTCGGCACTCAAACCTGGCTGGTGATGATAGCCACGCGCCAGACACTCACCGCCCAGGTACAACTCGCCGCTGACGCCCACCGGCAACGGGTTCATGTCCGTATCCAGCACGTACACACCGCGCCCGGCCACGCTGCGGCCAATCGGCGCGTAGGCGGCGTCACACTGCTGCGTCACCTCAGCGCGCCACAGCAGCGGCGTGACCACTGTTTCTGTCGGGCCGTAGCCATTGACCAGACGCTGCGGTTGCAAGGCGCGCTTAACCAGTTCAAAGCTGGCATCCGGCACCGCATCGCCGCCAAAGCAGTAGGTGTGCACCGCTGGCGGCGGCCCTTGGGTCAGCGCCACTTCGGCCAGTTGTTGCAGATAAGCCGGCGGGAAGCACGCCACATTGACCTGCTGCTCATGCAACACCTGCAAGGTCTGCTCGGGGGTCCACAGGTGGTCGCCACGAATCACCAGGCTGCCACCGGCCAACAACACGCTGAGCCAGCGTTCTTGGGCACCGTCGAACGCGAACGACATAAAGTGCAATTCACGGCTCGCCGGGCTCAGCTCATACAGCTCGATAATTCCTTGGCAATGCCGGGCAATCGGCTCGCGGGCCACCGCCACGCCTTTGGGCTGGCCGGTGGAGCCCGAGGTGTAGATCAAATACGCCAGGTGCCCGGCCAATGGCTGAATGGGGTGCGGCGTGCCTTGAACGTCCGCCAGTGTGTCCAGTTCCAGCCGCGCCAGAGCCGGATCAAACGCCACCCGCTGATCGACGTCGCTGCGGCACAGCAACAGGCTCGCGCCCGAGTCCGCCAACATAAAGGCCAGACGCTCAGCCGGGTAATCCAGGTCCAGCGGCAGGTACGCCGCACCCGCCTTGAGCACCGCCAAAAACGCTACGACGGTGAGCTCCGAGCGCGGCAGCGCCACGGCCACCACCTGCTCCGGGCCGATGCCTCGGGACTGCAACTCACAAGCCAGCCCATTGGCTTGACGCTCAAGCTCGGCATAACTGAGTTCGCGGCCGTCACAGCTCAGCGCCCTGGCCTGCGGCTGGCGCAACACCTGCTGGCTAAAGCCCTGCACCAGATCAGTCACCGGCAGAGCGGGATGCGTCGGTTCGATACAGGCGTTGGGCAAGCCGATGGCACCGATCAAACGCTCGGCGTCTTGCGGCAACTGTGCCAGCAACCCTTCCAGTTGCGCACGAATGCGCTCGACCTCAGGCGCACTGAAGCGCTCGCGCAGGTACAGGTATTCAACCTCCAGGCCTTGCTCGCTGGCGCTGACCATCAAGTCCATCGGGAAGTTGGTCACCCCGCCGCTGCCGACCTCGGCAAAGCGCAGCTCTCCGTCCTGCTCGCCGCGCAAAGCGCGGTCTACCGGGTGGTTCTCAAACACGATGATGCTGTCGAACAACCCCTGCCCGCCCTGCCCGGCCCAGCGCTGAATATCTGCCAGCGGCGTGTGTTCAAAGTCGCGGATCGCCAGGTTGTAGTCCTGCACCTGACGCAACCAATCGCCCAGCGCCTGCTGCGGGTCGAGGATCTGGATCACCGGCAAGGTGTTGATAAACAGCCCGAGCATGTCCTGCGCCCCGGCCAATTGCGTCGGTCGCCCGGCCACGGTGGCGCCAAAGGCCACGCTGCGCTGCCCGGTGTGACGCTGCAAGAGCAACAGCCAGGCCCCCTGAATCAGCGTGTTCAGGGTGACGCGCTGGGCATTGGCAAAGCGATGCAGACGCTGGGTCGCCGCGCTGTCCAGATAGCTGTACAACACGCCATGCCCGCTGCCTTGAGTATTCGCGGCCTTGGCCAAAATGCTCGGCGCGTCCAGCGCTTGCAGGCGCTCGCGCCAGAAGTGTTCGGCCAGCGAGGCGTCCTGGCGCTGTAACCAACTGATGTAGTCGGCATAACGCCCGGTCAGGGCTGGCAACGCCTGCCCGGCGTACACGCGCAGCATCTCCCCGAGCAGGCGCGAGGCGCTCCAGCCGTCGAGCAGCAAGTGATGGTACGTCCAGATCATTTGCACCCGGGACTCGCCCACATGCACCAGGGTGAAGCGCATCAACGGCGGGCAGTTGAGGTCAAAACCACGGGCCTGTTCATCCGCGGCCAGTGCCTGCAAGGCGGCTTCGGGCGCGGCATGCTCGCGCCAGTCCAGCTCGACAATCGGCAGTTCGGCATGCCGATACACCGCTTGCATCGGCTCGGCCACGCCGTCACGCCAGCGGAACGCAGCGCGCAGCACCTCATGGCGTTCGAGCAAGGTTTGCCAGGCGGCGCGAAAACGCTCTACCTGCAAGCCTTCAACCGCCACGCTCAACTGGTTGACGTACAGATTAAGCTCGGGCGACTCGATGCAATGGAACAGCATGCCCTGCTGCATCGGCGACAACGGGTAAACATCGTCCAGCTCATTGCGATCAATCGGCAGCATGTCGGGTGCAAGGGCAAACGCCGGAGTATCGAGGGTTTCAATCCGTTGCGGCTCGGCAGTCTGGGCCAATGCCGCCAGCGCACGGATGGTTTGTGCGGTGAACAACTGCTTGGGGGTAAAGGCCAGCCCACGGGCGCCGGCACGGCTCACCGCTTGCAGGGAGATGATCGAATCACCGCCCAGCTCGAAGAAGTTCTCGGTGACGCCAATCGCCTCCAGCCCCAGCAACTCCTGCCAGATCTCAACCAGCAACACCTCGGCCGGAGTGCCTGGCACGACACGTTCAGCCACCTCCCGGCAGGCCTGCGGTGACGGCAGCGCCTGCCGGTCCAGCTTGCCGTTGGGGGTCAGCGGTAACGCCGCCAGGCACAGCACATGGGCGGGCAGCATATGCGCGGGTAAACGGCTGCGCAGATGATCGACCAGCGCTTGGCGCAACGTCGCCTCGTCGGCCAGCGGGTCACGGGCCACCACATAGCCCACCAACTGACGGCTGAGCGGGCCTTCGCGGTCCACCACCCAGGCTTCGCGCACGCCATCGTGCTCCAGCAAGCAGGCTTCAATTTCGCCCAGCTCGATGCGGAACCCGCGAATCTTCACTTGCTGGTCAATCCGCCCCAGGTACTCGACCACGCCGTCTTCGCGCAGCCGCGCCAGGTCGCCACTGCGATACAGCCGCGCGCCCGGTACAAACGGGTCGGGCACAAAGCGTTCGGCGGTCAGGGCCGGGCGCTGGTGATAGCCGCGGGCAATGCCTTCGCCGCCCAAATACAGCTCACCCGCTACACCCACCGGCAGCGGCTGCATGCCGGCATCCAGCACATAGGCGCTGCGCTCACCCACCGGGCGCCCGATCGGCAAGAATGCCGAGTCAAATTGGGTGTCCGAGTAAGCGCACCAGATCAACGGCGTGATCACCGTTTCGGTCGGGCCGTAGCCGTTGATGATGCGCGGCGGTTGCAACACGCGCTGCACTTCATCAAAGGCGTGCTTGGGCATGCCCTCACCGCCTACGGTATAGGAGCGTATTGGCAGCCTGCGCCCGGCTTCGCCAATGTAATCGGCCATTTGCAGCAAATAACTCGGGGTAAAACAGGCGATGGTGATGCCGTGGCGCTCGATTTCTTCGCAGGTACGCTGCGCGCTCCAGACTTCATCGTCACGGGGCATCAACGCCGAACCGAACACCAGCGGGGTCAGCCAGCGCTCGTGGGCACCGTCAAAACTGATCGAAGCAAATTGCAGCTCGCGGTCGTCCGGGGTCATGCCGTACAACGCGCCAATGGCCAGGCAATGCATGGCCAACGGGCCGTGGGCCACGCTCACGCCTTTGGGCCGCCCGGTCGAACCCGAGGTGTAAATCAGGTACGCGAGGTTCTGCGCAGTGACCAGGTTGACCGGGTTGCTGGCCGGCAAGTAGCTGACGTCTTCACGGTCGAGTTCCAGCACCGGCAGGCCGTCGATCTGCGGTAACTGCTTGCGCAACCACGACTGGCTCAGCAGCAAGGCAATGCCGCTGTCCTGCATCAAGTAACCCAAGCGCTCTGGCGGGTACGCCGGATCCAGCGGTACGTACGCGCCCCCAGCCTTGAGAATGGCCAGCAAGCCGATGATCATCTGCGGCGAACGTTCTACCGCCAGCCCCACCCGCACTTCGGGGCCGATCCCCAGTTCACGCAGGCGATGGGCCAAACGGTTGGCGCGCTGGTTGAGTTCGGCATAGGTGAACGTGCTGCTGTCAAAGATCAGCGCCGTGGCGTCAGGGCGTAGCGCCGCCTGGGCGGCGATCAACTGATGCACACTCTGCTCGGTCGAGGCTTTGGGTGGCGGGTTCCACTCGCGCAATTGTCGGGTGTGCTCGGCAGCACTTAGCAACGGCAATTCACCCAACGCACACAACGGCGTCGCCACCATGGCGTGCAGCAGGCACGCCAGATGTTCACTCATGCGGGCAATGGCCGCCGGGTCAAAATGGCTGCACAAGAAGCTCCAGGTCAGGCTCAACTGGCCTTCACTGACCGCCGCCAGCGTCAGCGGGTAATTGGTGCGCTCATGGTTGACCGGTACGGCAAAGCTCAAGCCCTCTGGCGCGCCCTGCTGCAAGGCCGCGCCGATGGGGAAGTTTTCAAACACCAGCAAACTATCGAACAGCGGTTCATCGGCACGCCCGGCCCAGCGCTGCACATCGCTCAGCGCGGTAAATTCATGCTCGCGCAGCTCCAGGTTATGCGCCTGCAAACGGCTCAGCCACTGCGCCACACTTTCAGCCGCCTGTGGCTGAGTGATCACCGCCAAGGTGTTGATAAACAGCCCGAGCTGGTTTTCTGCACCGGGCAGGTCCACCGGGCGCCCGGATACGGTGGCGCCAAACGCGACCGTCTGCTGACCGCTGTAACGCTGCAACAACACCGCCCAAGCGCCCTGCACCAAGGTGTTGAGGGTGATGCTGTGCTGGCGGGCAAAGGCATTGAAGGCCTCGCTGCTCGGCCCATCAAACACCTGCCGATGATCCGCGTACTCGCTGCTGTCTGAACCACCGTGCGCCAGGCTTTGTGCCAACAGCGTCGGGTTGTCCAGGGTCGCCAGTTGCGCACGCCAAAAGGCTTCATCAGCCTGGGCATCCTGCCCTTGTAACCAACCGATGTAGTCGGCAAAGCGGCCTTGATGAGTAGCCACCTCAACCCCGGCATAACGCTGCAACACCTCACCCAGCAGCAAGGCATTGCTCCAGCCATCCAGCAGTAAATGGTGATGGGTGTAGATCAGTTGCTGGCGCTGCTCATCGAGACGCACCAAAGCCAGGCGCAGCAGCGGTGGTTGCGCCGGATCAAACTGCAAGCGCTCGCTGCGCGCCAGCAACTCCAGCTCGGCGGTTTGATCGGCACGACCACGCCAGTCGAGCACGGTCAGCGGCAGTTCCAGCACCCGCTGCACCACCTGCACCGGCTCGATGGCGCCCTGGGGCCAATGGAAACCACTGCGCAAAATCGGGTGTGCATCCAGCGTCGCCTGCCAGGCCTGCGCCAAGCGGCTGGCGTCCAGCCCGCTCGCCGCAACGCTAAGCTGGTTGACGTAGGCTCCGGCCTGGGGCTCGTACAGGCTGTGAAACAGCAAACCGCGCTGCATCGGTGACAGCGGATACAGGTCTTCGATCTGCCGTGGCGGCACGGGCAGCAGGTCAAGTTGCGCCTGGGTCAGGTTGGCCAGCGCAAAATCCGCCGGGGTCACGCCGCTGTGCTGCGGGTTGAGGCAATGCTCAATCAGCGCCTGCAACTGGGCCTTAAGGCTTGAGGCCAAGGCCTCGATATCTGCCGTGTCGAAACATTCCTGGCTAAAGCTCAGGTCCAGCTTCAATTCACCGCCATACACCTGGCCATCGACCGACAACCAGTTGGCCAACGGCGAATCCAGGCTCTGCGCCGCGCCGCTGGCCTCTTGAGCCGGGACGAATAACCCGTCGTCGTTAAAGCTCTGGTCAAACTGGCCCAGGTAGTTGAACGTCACCCGTGCCTGCGGCAAGGCCGCGAAGCTGGCTTGGGTCAGGGCATCGCCCTGGTAGCGCAACAGCCCAAAGCCCAGGCCCTTGCCCGGCACCTCACGCAGTTGCTGCTTGATCGCTTTGATTGACTCGGCCATGCCCGCGGCAGGGGTCAACTTGACCGGGAACAGGCTGGTGAACCAACCCACCGTGCGGGTCAGGTCGATGCCCGCAAACAGGTCTTCACGGCCGTGGCCTTCGAGCTGGATCAAGGCTGTCGAATCGCCGGTCCAGCCGCACAGGGCGCGGGCCAGCGCGGTCAGCAGCAGGTCATTGATCTGCGTGCGATACGCCGCAGGCGCCTGTTGCAGCAAGTGCCGGGTCTGCTCCCGGTCAAGGCCCAGGCTCACTACCTGGCGATGACGCAACGCCTGGCTGGCCTCCGTGCGGGCATGGGGCAACCGGGCGCTGGCGCCTTGCAACTGCTGCAACCAGCCGTCACGTTCTGCCATCAATGCCGGGCTTTGCGCATAGGCCGACAACTGCCGGGCCCAGTCTTGCAAGGCGCTGGTTTTTTCCGTCAGGGCTTGCCCGGCGTAGGCCGCCTGCAAGTCTTCAAGCAAGACCCGCCACGACACACCGTCCACCACCAGGTGGTGAATCACCAGCAACAAACGCTGGGCGCCTTGCTCGTGGTCGATCAACACCGCGCGCAGCAGCGGCCCGTCGTGCAGCGACAAACTGCGCTGCGCCTCGTCGCACAAGGCTTGTAACGCCTCGCAGCTTTGCACTTGGGCGGTCCACAGCAAATCGGTGGCCGCGCTGCTGTCCAGCGGCACATAGCGCGCCGTCCATTGCCCCGCCTGCTCGCGGAACTGCAAACGCAACGCATCGTGCTGGGCCAACACCTGCTGCAAGGCGGTTTGCAGGCGCAGCAAGTCCAGCGGCTCGCGCACGTCCAGCAGGACCGACTGGTTCCAGTGCTGGGGCTGCTCGGTTTGATTGGCAAAGAACCACTGCTGCACCGGGGTCAGTGTTTGCGTGCCCACCACCGGCCCTTGAGGGATGTGTGCGACCTGTAGCGGGCTTGCCACAGCGGCCAGCGCCTGCAAGGTCGGCTGTTGAAACAGGTCACGCGGCTGCAAGCGCAACCCGGCACGCCGCGCCCGGCTGACCACCTGAATCGAGATGATCGAGTCGCCGCCCAGCTCAAAGAAGTTGTCCTGACGGCCGACCTGTTCAAGCCCCAGTACGGCTTGCCAAATCGCTGCTAACTGGCGCTCGTTGTCGCTGCGTGGTGCCTCGAAAACCCGCTGGCTGACGCTGGCCTGCGGCACAGGCAACAACTTGCGTTCCAGCTTGCCATTGGGGCTCAGCGGCATGCGCTCGATCAACAGCAACTGCGTCGGCACCATGTAATCGGGCAGGCTCAGCAGTACATGGGCTTTAAGGGTCTCACGCCAGACGGTTTGCGCTTCGGGGTGTTCCAGCAGCGCCACGTCGCTGGGCACCAGATACGCCACCAACTGGTTATCCAGCGCCAGCACCACCGCTTCCTGAACCTGCGGGTGTTCTTGCAGGCGCGCTTCGATCTCGCCCAGCTCGATGCGCAGGCCGCGAATTTTCACCTGATGGTCGATCCGGCCGCAGTACTCGATAGCACCGTCAGCGCGATAACGCGCCAGGTCGCCAGTGCGGTACAGCCGTTCGCCACTGCCAAACGGGTCGACCACAAAGCGCTCGGCCGTCAATGCCGGGCGCGCATGGTAGCCCCGGGCTAAACCCGCGCCCGCCAAGTACAATTCGCCAATGGCGCCGGTCGGCAAGGGCAACAGTTCCGGGCTGAGGACGTAGCTACGCAGGTTGGCAATCGGCCGCCCGATCGGCACGCTGTCGCGGTGTTCTTCAACGCACGTCCAGTGGGTCACGTCGATGGCCGCTTCGGTAGGCCCGTACAAGTTGTACAGCGCCGCTTGGGGCAGGTTACTCATTGTCTGGCGTTGCAAGGCAATCGGCAGCGCCTCGCCGCTGCACACAATCCGTCGCAGCGAGTGACACTGCACAGCCTCGTCGCTGTTGATGAAGGCTTGCAGCATCGACGGCACAAAATGCAGGGTGGTAATCCCCTGCTCGACGATCAGTTGCGCCAGTTGCTGCGGGTCGCGGTGCGCACCGGGCGCGGCGACCACCAGGGTCGCGCCGTGCATCAGCGGCCAGAAAAACTCCCACACCGACACGTCAAAACTGAACGGGGTTTTCTGCAAGATCCGGTCGGCAGCGCTCAACCCATAAGCCTGCTGCATCCACGCCAGCCGGTTGTACAACGCACCATGGCTGTTGCCAGCGCCTTTGGGGCGACCGGTGGAGCCCGAGGTGTAGATCACGTAGGCCAGACTCTCGGGATGCGCCAGGTTAGTCAGGTTTTCAGCGCGCTCGTGATCGTTTGAAAGATCGCGAGGCAAGCTCGCACCTACAGTGGGGTCCAGGATCATGACGGGGATGTGTGGCGGCAACGCCATCTGCACGTGCGCCTGGGTCAGCAGCAAACTGATGCCGCTGTCTTCAACCATATAGGCGAGGCGTTCAGCCGGGTATTCGGGGTCGAGCGGCACGTAGGCGCCCCCGGCCTTGAGAATCGCCAGCAAGCCAATCACCAGCTCCATCGAACGCTCGCACGCCACGCCCACGCGCACTTCCGGACCCACTCCGCTCTCGCGCAACTGATGCGCCAGGCGGTTGGCGCGCTGATTGAGTTCGCGATAACTCAACGACTGCCCGGCAAACACCACCGCACAAGCATCCGGCGTGGTGGCCACTTGCGCCTCGATGTGCTGGTGCACGCATTCGGGGCCGGGATAGTGCTGTTGGGTGGCATTCAGGCCATACAACGTGGCCTCTATTTCATGGGCGCCGAGCATCGGCAATTCGCTGATCGCGCACTCAGGGTTCGCCACCACGCCTGCCAGCAGGGTACGCCAATGCGCGGCCATGGCTTCGATGCGCGGGGCATCAAACAGGTCGGTGGCATAAGTCAGGCTGGCCAGCAGGTGCTCGCCTTCTTCGTGGGTATCAAGTTGCAGATCAAACTGAGCAGTGTGGCCCTGCCATTCCAGGCTCTCGACCTGCAAGCCGGCGAGCATCCCGCGCAGTGCACCGGGGCGGCTTTGCTGGTGGTTGAACATCACTTGAAACAAGGGGCTGTGGCTCAGGCTGCGCTCGCCCTGCAAGGCATTGACCAGCCGCTCGAAGGGCACGTCCTGATAAGCCTGGGCATCCAGTGCGCGGTCACGGGTCTGGCTCAACAATTGGCTGAACGCCATGCGCCCGTCCAGCTCGGCCCGCAGCACCTGGGTATTGACGAAAAAGCCGATCAGGCCACGGGTTTCCGCGCGCGTGCGGTTGGCCACCGGCACACCGATACGCACATCCTGCTGGCCGCTATAGCGGTGCAACAGCACCTGAAAACTGGCCAGCAAGAGCATAAACGGCGTCACCCCACGCTGCCTGGCCAGGCTCAACAGGCCTTTGGCCAACTCGGCTGGTAGCGCGAAATCCAGTCTCGCGCCGTGCTGGCTCGGCTGCACAGGGCGTGAGCGGTCACTGGGCAACTCCAGCACCGGTTGCTCGCTGCCCAGTTGTCCGCGCCACCAGTCCAGTTGCCGCTCCAGCTCCCCGGCCTCCATCCAGCGCCGTTGCCACAGGGCGTAGTCGGCGTACTGAATCGCCAGTTCTGGCAACTCTAGGTTTTTGCCTTGGGCATGGGCGGCATACAGCTGTGAAAACTCGTCGACCAGCACGCCCATCGACCAACCATCAGCCACGATGTGGTGCAAGGTCAGCACCAGCACATGATCCTGCGCGTCCAGTTGCAACAGGCTCACCCGCAGCAACGGTCCGTGTTGCAGATCGAACGGTTGCGCGATGTCCTGCTCGACCAGGCGCAGCGCCAGGCTCAGGCGTTCGGATGGCGGGTGATCGCGCAGATCGTGGCGGGTCAACAGCATTGCTGAATCTGTGGGAGCGGGCTTGCTCGCGATAGCATCACCGCTGTTGTCCAGAAACTCCGCGTTGCCTGCATCGCGAGCAAGCCCGCTCCCACAGACAAAGACCCTACGCAAGCTGTGATGGCGCTCCAGTAGGGCGTCAAAACTGTGCTGCAACGCCGCCACATTCAACTCGCCGCGCAAACGTAAGGCGGCCGGGATGTGGTACGCCGCGCTTTGCGGGTCGAGCTGCCACAAAAACCATTGCCGTTGCTGGGCATAGGACAGCGCGCAGGGTGCGTCTGGCGCTGCGGTCTGCGGGATCGGCAACTGGCCGAAACTGACGCCCTGCTCTTGCATCTTGTGCAAGAACTCTCGGCGCTGCTGCGGTGCAAGGCTGGCGAAGCGGTTGGCAATACGCCAGGCGGTAGAGTGTTCCATCAGTTGATCTCCATCTCGTCGAGCAGCGACTCAAGTGCGCTCAGACGCACATCGTTATCCGCAGGCGTTTGGGCCTGTACCAGGGCGGCATAGGCGTGCAGGTCGGGGGTTTCGAACAGCGCGCGCAGCGCCACTTCAAGGCCCAGTTCCAGTTCGACCCGGGCGTTGGCCTGGGCTGCGAGCAGCGAGTGCCCGCCCAATTCAAAAAAGTTGTCGTGGCGCCCTACCCGCTCGACCTCCAGCACCTGGGCCCAGATCGTTGCCAGCCTGGTTTCCAGCTCGCCCACCGGGGCGCTGTAAGGGCGCTGCCAGTGCTCGGCGTCAGGCAATGGCAACGCCTTGCGATCGAGCTTGCCGTTACCGGTCAGCGGCAGGGCCTCCAGCAGCAGCCAGTGGGTCGGCACCATGTAATCCGGTAAATCGACCTTGAGCGCGGTGCGCAATTGCTCGCGCCACGCCAACGGATCGGTTGGCGTCTGCTCGGCCACCACATAGGCGCAGAGCAGGCCTTGATGCACGCTCAGCACTGCATCGCTCACGCCCACTTGCTGCTTGAGGCAGGTTTCGATTTCGCCCAGTTCGATACGGAAGCCGCGAATCTTCACTTGCTGGTCGATCCGCCCCAGGTAGTCGATGTTGCCGTCAGCGCGCTGGCGGGCCAGGTCACCGCTGCGGTACAGGCGCACGCCCGGCGCAAACGGGCTGGGCACAAAGCGCTCGGCGGTGAGCCCGGCGCGACCGTGGTAGCCACGGGCCAGACCGGCCCCGGCGATGTACAACTCACCGGCGCAACCTGGCGCTACGGGTTGCAACTGGCTGTCGAGCAAATACCAGCTGAGGTCGCTGATGGGCCGACCGATCGGGCTTTGTACTTTGGCATCGAGCTCCTGCGAACTCAGGGCGCGCCAGGTCACGTGCACCGTGGTTTCAGTGATGCCGTACATGTTGACCAGCGTGGTGGGCGTATCGCCAAAGCGCGCGTACCACGGGCGCAAGCTCGCTACATCGAGGGCTTCGCCACCAAAGATCACCCAGCGCAAGGCCAGGGTTTGCGGGCTGTTGCAGGCAATGGGCAGCAATTGCCGGAACGCCGTCGGTGTCTGGTTGAGCACCGTGACCTGCTCATCGCACAGCAACTGATGGAACGCCTGCGGTTCGCGACTGATGAAGTACGGCACGATCACCAGACGCCCGCCGGTGCACAGCGCGCCGAACAGCTCCCACACCGAGAAATCGAACGCATAGGAATGGAACAGCGTCCACACATCACTCGGGCCAAAGGCAAACTCATCGGCGGTGGCGCTGAGCAAACGGCTGACGTTGGCATGGCTCAGCAACGCCCCTTTCGGGCGCCCGGTTGAACCCGAGGTGTAGATCACATACGCCAGATTGTCGGGCTGGGTGACGTTGAGCAAATTGTCGGCGCTAAGCGCCTCCCACTGCACATGCTCCAGACACAGGGCCTGCACGCCGACCCGCGGCGGCAGGTTTTCCAGCAGGTGCTCCTGGGTCAGCAATAACTGAATACCGCTGTCTTCGATCATGTAGCTCAGGCGCTCGGCGGGGTATTGCGGATCGAGTGGCACATACGCGCCCCCGGCCTTGAGAATCGCCAGCACCCCGATCACCAGCGCCACGGCCCGCTCCGTAGCAATGCCGACCCGCACTTCCGGGCCGACACCGCGTTCGCGCAACTTGCGGGCCAGGCGATTGGCCTGGGCGTTGAGCGCTGCATAGGTCAGCGAATCGTCACCGCAGCGCAACGCCAGAGCGTGCGGCTGCAAGGCGGCTTGCGCCTCGAACAGTTGATGCAGGGTTGGCCCGGCAGGCTGCACGTCAACCTGCGGGTTCCACTGCGTCAGCAACGCCTGTTGTTCGTCCGGACCCAGCATGGCCAATTCAGCGATACGTTGCTGCGGTGCCTGCACCACCGCGCGCAGCAGGTTCAACCAGTGCCCGGCCAAGCGCTCAATGGTCGCGGCGTCATACACATCGCAGGCGTAGGTCAGGCTGGCGTGCACGTGCTCGCCCTGTTCTTCAGTGTCCAGCGCCAGATCGAACTGCGCCGTGTGCTGCTGCCAGTCCATGCGCTCAATGCTCAGGCCCGGCAGTTGCCGCTCGACGCTCTCGCCGATCTGCCGCTGATGGTTGAACAGCACTTGAAACAGCGGGCTGTGGCTCAGGCTGCGCTGCGGCTGCAACGCGTCTACAAGTTGCTCGAACGGCAGGTCTTGATGCGCTTGCGCCCACAGGGCGTTGCGCTTGACCTGTTGCAGCAGGCTGGCAAACGTTTGCTGGCCGTCGATCTCGCTGCGCAGCACCTGGGTGTTGATAAAGAAACCGATCAAGCCTTCCGTTTCGAGTTGTCCACGCCCGGCATTCGGCACCCCGACATTGATCGCCGACTGGCCGCTGTAGCGATGCAACACGGTCTGATAACTGGCCAGCAACAGCATAAACAGCGTGACATTGTGCTGTTGCGCCAACTGCCGCAGCGCACCCGCCAATGCCGGGTCAATGGCCACGTCCAAACGCGCCCCCCGCTCACTGCGGATCGCCGGGCGAACCAGCTCGCTGGGCAGCTCAAGTGGCGCATGCTGGCTGCCGAGTTGCTCACGCCAGGCGTTCAACTGGCGCTCGCCCTCGCCGGCTTGCAACCCGTCGCGCTGCCAGACGGCGTAATCGGCGTAGCTCACGGCCAAGGGCGGCAGCTCATGGCCCAGGTACAGCTCAGTGAATTCATCGACCATCACCTGCATCGACCAACCGTCAGCAGCAATGTGATGCACGGTCAGCACCAGCACGTGCTCATCGGCCGCCACCTTGAGCAGCAACACGCGCAGCAACGGCCCCGTGCGCAGGTCGAATGGCTGACGCATTTCTTCGGCCACCTGCGCGTCAATCTGCGCGGCTGATGGCTGGTCGAGGGTTAATTCACGCAGCACCAACGGCAAATGTGCGTGCAGCACGCCACGGGCCTGGTCACCGTCCTGAACAAAGGTAGTACGCAAGGTTTCATGGCGTTGTTGCAGGGCGTTGAAGCTGCGCAGCAAGGCCTCGCGATCGAGTGAGCCTTTAAGCCGCAGCGCCGCCGGGATGTTGTACGCGGCGCTGTGCGGGTCGAGCTGCCAGAGCAGCCATTGGCGCTGCTGTGCATACGACAACACGCCGGGCTGGCCGGGCGCACGCGGGCGTAATGGCGGCTGACTGAGGGTGTGCGGCTGTGAGGCGCAACGGGCAGCGAAATCGCTGAGCACGCTGCTTTCAAACAAGCTGCTCAGCGCCAGTTCGATTCCGAGTTGCTGGCGCACCCGCGACACCACTTGCGCCACCAGCAGCGAATGGCCGCCCAGTTCAAAGAAGTTGTCGTCGCGGCTGACCGCCTCAAGTTTGAGCACCTCTTGCCAGATCGCGGCAATACGGCTTTCGATTCCGGCGTGGGGCGCAATCACCTCGCGCTGCCAGTCAGCCGCTTGGGCCTGGGGCAGTGCCTTGCGATCAACCTTGCCGTTGGCATTGAGTGGCAAGCCCTGCAATTGAACCCAGTGCAGCGGCACCATGTAGTCCGGCAGTTGCGCCTTGAGCTCTGCTTTCAAGGTCTCGCGCCATTCGCTCCAGGCATTCTCTTCATCGTCGGCCACGACAAAGGCCACCAGCGCCTTGCCGGTCGGGCTGTCCTGCACGACCACGGCGGCTTCACGCACGCCAGGCAAGTCACGCAGACGCGACTCGATTTCACCCAATTCAATACGGAAGCCGCGCACTTTGACCTGCTGGTCGATACGGCCCACGTATTCCAGTTGGCCGTCCGGGCGCCGCCGGGCCAGGTCGCCGGTGCGGTACAGGCGCTCGCCCGGCCTCGCGGCGTAAGGGTCAGGCAAAAACACCGCCGCGCTGCGCAGCGGGTCGGCAAAATAGCCCCGGCCCACGCCAGTACCGGCCACGTACAACTCACCGACCACACCGGTCGGCACCGGCTGCAAGTCGCCATCCAGCACATACAAACGGTTGTTGTCGGTGGCCAGGCCAATCGGCAAATACGCGCCCTGGGCCGACGCCGCGTCAACACGGAACAGCGCCACGTCATCTGAGCATTCGGCTGGGCCGTAGGCGTTGACCAGACCAATCTGCGGGTAACGCTGCAACCAGCGGCGCGCCAGCTCCGGGGGCATGGCTTCGCCGGTGGGCAGCATCCAGCGCAGCGCAGCCAGCGAACCCTCGGGCTCGTCGAGCAGGCTCTGGATCAGCGACGGCACGCTTTCGAGCACGGTGATCCCGCGTGCGGCCACATGCGTCAGCAACGCAGCCGGATCATGGGCGATGGCGTTGGGCACGATGTCGACTTGCGCGCCAAACAACGGCGCTGCGAGGAACTGCCACACCGAAATATCAAAACTCTGCGACGCCGTCTGGGCGATCACGTCCGCCGCACTCAGGTGCAGATACGGTTGCTTGCTCAGTTGGTTATTGAGCATCCCGGCCTGCTCGACCATCACCCCTTTGGGCGTACCGGTGGAGCCCGAGGTGATTATCACATAGGCCAGGTTGTTGGGCGCGGTGTAGATGCCCGGTGACGTGCTGCAATACCCGGCGCCTTGCACGTCCTCCCACACCAGCAAGGGCGGGCGCTGTGCCGGGCTGAGCAATGCCAGCACGCGCTCGGCCTGTTCACGGCACGCCGCACTGGCCACCAGCAACGGCACGCGCCCCAGTTGCAGCAAGGCCAACAGGCGCTGAATCGGCAATTGCGGGTCGAGGGGTAAGTAGCCCGCCCCGGCCTTGAAGGTACCCAGCATCATGCCCAACAGCTCCAGGCTGCGCTCGGCCAGCAAGGCCACAGGCTGGTCAACAGTGACGCCCGCCGCCAACAGCGCATGGCCGAGCCGGTTCGCCCGCTGATCCAGCGCCTGGTAGGTCCAGCGCTGGTCCAGGCACGTGGCAACCACCTGCTCCGGGTGCGCCGCCAGTTGTGCTTCAAACAGCCGCACATAACCCTGCGCCAACGGGTAATCACGGGCGGTCTGGTTGCCCGCCTGTAACAACTGTGCACGCTCGCCAGCCTCCACCAACGGCAGGTCGGCAACGTTGCCTTCGGCGTGTTCGCCAATCGCCAGCAACAAGCGCTTGAAGTCCGCCAGCAAGCGCTCGACCGTGGCCTCATCAAAAAAGCGTTTGTCGTACGACAGGTGCAAGCCCAGCGCATCGCCGGGGTACACCACCACGGTCATCGGGTAGTTGGTGTGGGTCCGCGCGCTGTCGGACTTGGCGCTGATCTGCTCGGCACCGCTGACCACCGCGCTTTCCACCGGGGCGTTTTCATAGACAAACAGGCTGTCGAAAATCGGCTGGCCTTTGTCCAGCGCACTGCACGCCTGAATGCTCAACAGCGGCAAATGTTCGTGCTCACGCAGCGCCAGGTTGTGCGCAAACACCCCTTGCAGCCACTCGCGCACGCTGACCCGCTGCCCTGCCTGCGGCAAACGCATGCGCAGCGCAATGCTGTTGATGAACAGGCCGACGGTGTCTTGCATTTCCGGGCGATTGACCGGGCGCCCGGCTACGGTGACGCCAAACAGCACTTCGTCGAGCCCGCTGTAGCGCTGCAACACCAGCGCCCACGCGGCTTGGGTCAGGGTGTTGACGGTCACATGGTAACGCTGGGCCAGTTCGCGCAAGGCGCGGCCCTGGCTGACCTCCAGGTCGGCATAGCAATCACCGATCTGCGAGAACCCGCCCTGACGGCGCACGGCACGGTCAAAGGGCAATGGCGTCGGCTGTTCAAACCCGGCCAGTTCAGCGCTCCAGGCCTGCAGAGCCTCGCGCTCGCCCTGGGCTTGCAGCCATTCAATAAAGTCGCGATACCGCGCCGCGGGCGGCAGGCTGCGCTGGCCGCTGTACAGGGCAAAGAAGTCTTGCAGCAACAGCGAGCGGCACCAGGCATCAATCAGGATGTGGTGGTTGCTGAGGATGAACCAGTAATGCCCGGCGCTGCGCCGGATCAGGCGCAGGCTGAAAGGCGGCGAGTTGAGCAGGTCAAAGCCTTGGGCCCGATCTTCGGCCAGCAACGTTTGCAACGCCGCTTCGTGTTCGCCCTCGGGGCGATCCGTCCAGTCGTGCACTTGCACGTTGGGCGCAGCATCGCGGTGGATGATTTGCAGCATCTGGCCGTCATCGTCGAGGCTGAACGAAGCGCGCAACGCGTCATGACGCTGCACCACCGCGTGCCAGGCTGCGGTAAAGCGTGGCAGGTCGATTTCGCTGTCGATGATGTAACGGTCTTGCATGTAGTAAATGCCCGAGCCGGGCTCGAGCAAGGTGTGCACCAGCAAGCCCTGCTGCATCGGCGATAGCGGGTAGATGTCTTCGATGGCACTGGCCGGAACTTTGAGGGCGTCCAGTTGCGCCTGGGTCAGTTGTGCCAGCGGGAAGTCCGACGGGGTCATGCCGCCCTGCTCGCTGTTGACGCAATGGGCAATCAGTGCCGTCAGTTCGCCCCGATAATCGTCCACCAATGCCTGCACAGTGGCGTCATCAAACATCTCGTGGCTGTAGGTCCATTGCAGGTTGAGCTCGCCGCCATATACCTGCCCTTCGATGCTCAGCCAGTTGGCCAGCGGTGCGTTTTCGTCCTGGGCCAGCCCGGCGCTTTCGGTGGCCGGGGCAAACATCGCGGTGTCATCGAACTGGCGATCAAACTGGCCCAGATAGTTGAAGGTAATGCGTGGCGTCGCCAGATTGGCCAGTTGTTCAGCCACGTCCTCGCCTGCCAGATAGCGCAGCAGGCCATAGCCCACGCCTTTGTCCGGCACGCTGCGCAATTGCTCCTTGATCGACTTGATCGAGTCACCCAGATCAGCACTCGGGGTCAATTGCACCGGGAACAGGCTGGTAAACCAGCCCACGGTGCGCGACAGGTCGAGGTCGGCAAACAGGTCTTCGCGGCCATGACCTTCCAGTTGGATCAAGCTGCTGGGCTGGCCGCTCCAGCGGCAAATAACCCGCGCCAACGCGCTCAGCAGCAGGTCGTTGACCTGTGTGCGATAGGTCGCGGGGGCGACTTGCAACAACTGGCGGGTCAGCTCGGCGTCGAGGATCAGGCTCAAGGTGCGGGCATGACGGTTTTGCAAGCCGGCATCAGGCCGGTCCCACGGCAACTCGCTGGACGCACCGGCCAGTTGGCGCTGCCACAGCGCCAGTTCTCCGACCCGCGCCTGTGCCTCATCGGCCAAGCGGGCGGTCCAGGCCTGATAGGCGCTGGTTTTGGCCTGCGCAGCCTGCAGCGGCTGGGTGTAGAACTGCTGCAAGTCTTCAAGCAGCACCCGCCACGACACGCCGTCCACCACCAGGTGGTGAATTACCAGTAACAGGCGCTGACTGTGATCGGCCATGTCCACCAGCAACGCCCGCAGCAACGGGCCGTTGTGCAAGTCCAGACTGCATTGGGTCTGTTCGCACAGGGTTTTGAGCTCGTCAGTTGACGCGGCCTGGCGCTGCCACAGCAGCGGCTCGTTCGGCAGCTCGGCATAGGCTTGCTGCCATTGGCCGGGGTGCTGAACAAAGCGCAAACGCAGTGCATCGTGATGGCTCACCAGCGTGTTCAGCGCCTGTTCCAGTAACCCGGCATCCACCGGCTGACGCGGGTGCAACAGCAATGACTGATTCCAGTGCTGGCGCTGGGGCATGTCCAGGCTGAAAAACCACTGCTGCACCGGCGCCAGCGCCACCGCACCCGTGGCCAAACCCTGATCGACAAGGGTCTCGGTGCTCAGCGCGGCAATCCGGGCAAGGCTGCGAATGGTTTGATGCTGGAACAGGTCGCGAGGGCTGAAGGCGATCCCGGCCTGACGGGCACGGCTGACCACTTGGATCGAGATGATCGAGTCGCCGCCCAGGGCAAAAAAGTTGTCATCGACACCGATCTGCGCCACGCCCAATACCTGTTGCCAGATCTCGGCCAGGCGCTGTTCCAGCTCAGAGGCCGGTGCGACGTAGTCTTGCTGCACGGTGCTGATGTCCGGGCGCGGCAAGGCTTTACGATCGAGCTTACCGTTGGGCGACAGCGGCAAACGCTCAAGGCTGACCCAGTGGTTAGGCACCATGTAGTCCGGCAAGCTGAGTTGCAGTTGACTGGCCAATTCCGCTTGCCAAGGGTCGGCAGGCGCCTGCGCATGCAGCACCACGTAGGCCACCAGTTGCTTGCCGTCGAGCACCTGCACCACAGCTTCGCGCACGGACGGCTGCTCGGCCAGACGCGCTTCGATTTCTCCCAGCTCAATGCGCAACCCGCGCAGTTTGATCTGATGATCAAGCCGGCCCAGGTATTCAATGACCCCGTCAACCCGCTGGCGCACCCAATCGCCGGTGCGGTACAGGCGCTCGCCCTGATTAAACGGGCACGGCACAAAACGCTCTGCCGTCAGCGCCGGACGACGGTGGTAACTGCGCGCCAGCCCGGCCCCGCCCAAATACAACTCCCCGGCCACGCCCAAGGCTACGGGCGAGAGGTTGGCATCCAGCACCAGCGTGCGCAGGTTGGCGATGGGCAAGCCAATCGGCACGCTGGCCGCACCCTCATCGATGCAGGTCCAGTGCGTTACATCGATAGCCGCTTCGGTCGGGCCATACAGGTTGTACAGCTCTGCATCGGGCAGTTTGCTGAACACCTGCTGCTGAGCATCAACCGGCAACGCTTCCCCGCTGCAGACAATCCGCCGCAGGCTGGTGCACTGCTCAACGCCCACCTCATGAATAAACGCCTGCAACATTGACGGCACAAAATGCAGCGTGCTGATCTGCTGCTGGCGAATGGTTTCGATCAGGCGCAGCGGCTCGCGGTGTTCACCCGGTTGCGCCACCACCAGACGTGCGCCGGTGAGCAGCGGCCAGAAAAACTCCCACACCGACACATCAAAACTGAACGGGGTCTTTTGCAGCACGGCATCGTCGGCCGTCAGGCGATACGCCTGCTGCATCCAGCTCAGGCGGTTGACCAACGCGGCATGGGTGTTACCCGCGCCCTTGGGCTTGCCGGTAGAGCCGGAGGTGTAGATCACATAGGCGAGGTTTTGCGGCCGGGTCAGATCAACCGGATTCTCTGTACTGTAGGCGCGAGCTTGCCTCGCGATCTGTTGGTCGTTTAAACAATCGAGGCACATGACCGGGATGTGTTGTGGCAATGCCGCCTGCAAGTGCTTTTGCGTGAGCAGCAACTGAATCCCGCTGTCGTCGATCATGTAGCTCAAACGTTCGGCCGGGTACTCCGGGTCGAGCGGCACATAGGCGCCGCCCGCCTTGAGAATCGCCAGCAGGCCGATCACCATTTCTACTGAACGCTCTACGGCAATCCCCACCAGCACATCCGGGCCGACACCCCGTTCACGCAACTCATGGGCCAATTGGTTGGCGCGGGCATTGAGCTGCGCATAGCTCAGGGACTGCGCGCCAAACACCAACGCCGTGGCGTCGGGGGTGCGCTCAACCTGGGCTTCAATCAACACCTGCAGGCCAGTTTGGGTCGGGTATTCAGCGTGGGTGCGGTTCCAGTCGTGCACACGGGTCTGTATTTCACTGGCGTCGAGCATCGGTAATTCACCGATCCGCCGTTCGGGGTGGTCCACCAGCGCTCGCAGCAGGTTGCACCAGTGCCGTGCCATACGGCTGATGGTGGCGCCGTCAAACAGGTCATTGGCATAGGTGAGCGCTGCGTGCAGGCGGCCGGATTTCTCGTAGGTGTCCAGGCTCAAGTCAAACTGCGTGGTGCGCCCTTCCCACTCAATCAGGCCCAGTGTGAGCCCCGAAGCCGTTTTGATCGCTTCAATGTCGGCCACTTGCGGCTGGTGGTTGTACATCACTTGAAACAGCGGGTTGTGGCTCAGGTTGCGCTCAAGTTTGAGGGCTTCTACCAACTGCTCGAACGGCAGTTCCTGATGGGCTTGAGCACCGAGAGCGGTCTCTTTGACCGCGGCCAGCAACTCGGCCACGGTGGTGTCTGCCGTCAGTTGGGTGCGCAGTACCTGGGTGTTCACAAAGAAGCCGATCAACCCTTCGACTTCACGGCGGTTGCGGTTGGCAATCGGCACGCCCACGCGCAGATCGTTTTGCCCGCTGTAGCGCTGCAACAGGATGTTGAACGCGCCCAACAGCAGCATAAACAGCGTGACTGTGTGCTGCTGGGCCAAGGCCCTCAACTGCTCAACCAGTTCCGGAGCCACCGCGAATTCATGACGCGTGCCGCGATAGCTGGGCACGGCCGGGCGCGGGTAGTCGTTGGCCAAGGTGATGACCGGGTGCTCATCACCCAGTTTGGCCTGCCAGTACGCCAGTTGCCGCGCTTGCTCACCGGCCTCCAGCCAGCGGCGTTGCCACAGGGCGTAGTCGCTGTACTGGATGGCCAGCTCAGGCAACGACGGCGCCTCGTTGCGCTCAAAGGCGTCGTATCTGCGGATAAATTCGTCGATCAGCACGTTCATCGACCAGCCATCGGAGACGATGTGGTGCAAGGTCAGCAGCAACACATGCTCGTCAGCGCCAAGCTTGAGCAGCTTGATCCGTAGCAGCGGGCCATTGGCCAGATCGAAAGGTTGCAGCGACTGCTGCTGCGCCTCAGCGGCCACCGCCTGTTCGCGCTCAATGGCCGGCAACAGGGTGAAATCCACATGTTCGACAGTGATCGGCGCCAGGCGCTCGACTTGCTCCAGGCTGTCGTCAGGGTTCTGCCGGAACACCGTGCGCAAGGTCTGGTGACGCTGCACCACGCCAGCGAACGCCTGTTCCAGCGCACGGAGGTTAAGCGTGCCGGTCAGGCGCACGGCACCGGGCAAGTTGTAGGCGCCGCTGTGCGGGTCCAGTTGCCACAAGAACCACATGCGCCGCTGTGCGTAGGACAACGCCTGGCGATCCGCCTGAGGCACATCGGCAGGAATCGGAAACTGCGAAAAGTCGATCCCTTCCGCACGCAGACCGTCGAGGAATAACCGGCGTTTTTCAAGCGGCAATTCGATGAACCGGCGGGCAAGTTTGAGGGACTTCTCAGCATTCATCTGACTTCTTCCGTACACGTTGGCAATCGAGCTTTGGCTCGGCTATCCCTACGGAACGGATGAAGCGGGGGGAAAATTAAAAGGCCCGCGAGCTTGACACATGCCCTGTGGGAGCCGGGCTTGCCCGCGATGCAGGCGACGCTCACTCATCTGTTACACCGCGCCGATATCATCGCGGGCAAGCCCGCTCCCACACCATAAGCCACCCGGGCTTAAATTTATTCCCGGGCAGCTCGTTCTATACAGGTCTCCAGCTTATTGATGGGTGCTCTCCATGTCTCCCGCAGCTTTGGTGCAAACCCTGCGCAAACGGCTCAGCAAACCGACCGGCTATCAACTGTTCGACATTCACCTCAAGCAGCGCATTGCCTTGAGCCCTTCGCTCACGCGTTTTGTGTTTACGGGCGAGGATGTGCCGCTGATGCACACGCTGGCACCCGATCAGCGGGTCAAGCTGTTCTTCCCCAGCGCCAATGGCAGCGCGCCCGACTTGCCCAAGGTTGGCGACTGGCAAGCCGCGCGCCGCACCCTGAAGCCCGAGCACGCGCCGCCGATGCGCACTTACACCATTCGCGCCTTACGCCCCGACATAAACGAACTGGACATCGACTTTGTGCTGCATGGCGAAGCCGGCCCCGCTTCGCGCTGGGCGGTCCATGCAAGGCCAGGCGACCCCTTACAAATAGTCGCGCCCAACGCTGCCTACCACGCCGACCCGGGCGGCTATGAATGGATGCCGCCGCAGGGCGTGCGCAAAATCCTGTTGATCGGCGACGAAACCGCCCTGCCCGCCATCGCCGGGATCCTCGAACAACTGGCCAGCCATCCCGACGCCCCGCAGGTCCAGGCGTTTATCGAAGTGCCCGAAGAGGCCGATTGCATGCCGCTGCTCTGCGGCGTGCACACCAAAGTGCACTGGCTGCCCCGCCTCACGCTGCACAAGCAGCATGGTGAAGGCATGATCCTCGCGGCCCGCGAACTGGCGAGCTTGCCGCCCACCCGGGCCAACCTCAACGACAGCGCAGCATTGCAAGAGCTGGACCTCAATAGCCAGCGCCTGTGGGAACTGGCCAGCGCCAAGCGCAGCGAGTTCTATGCCTGGGTGGCCGGAGAATCCGCAGCGGTCATGGATATTCGTCGGTTTTTCATCAATGAATGCGGGCTTGATCGCAAAGGGCTGACGTTGATGGGCTACTGGAAACTGGGACGTTCGCTTGAGTAACTCAATCGTGTGGGCGCTCGCGATCTTTTAAGGCTCAAAAGATCGCGAGGCAAGCTCGCACCTACAGATTCGTGCTTGCCTAGTATGAAACACTTTTTTACAACTCTATCTTCGGGTTTTCGACATCTCATACGTCCTACATGGATAGCAATCGCATTCTCAGTTGCGATTAAACATGCTCAGCCGTGAGTCTGCCGTCCCCCATGTCCAAAAAATCCCGCTCCAAGGTCTGGTTCCTGGTCCACAGCTGGTTAACGCTGCCGATCTGGTTCTTTGTATTGATTGTGTGTGTCACCGGCACATTGGCGGTGGTCAGCCAGGAGATTGTCTGGCTGGCGACCCCTGAAGCCCGTGCCACACAGCCTTCAAGCGATGCTCCGTTGCTCACTTATGAGCAGGTGCTGAACACCATTCATAAAGCCGAACCGGCCCTGGCGGTACAGTCGATCAGCCGCCCGGATGAGTCGCACTTTGCGCTGGTCGCCAGGGTGGTGTACCCGGACGGGCGCTCACCGGCGCTGTACATCAACCCGTATACCGGGGCCATTCAGGGCGAGAGTTCGAGCTTTGACTTCCGCCAGTTCACCCGCGCCCTGCACGGCTGGTGGCTGGTGCCGTTCACCAACGGTTATAGCTGGGGCTGGTACTTGGTGTCTTTCCTCGGCCTGCCGCTGCTGGCGTCGTTGATTACCGGGCTGGTGGTGTACAAAAAATTCTGGAAAGGCTTCCTCAAACCCACGCTGCGGTTAAAACACGGCGCGCGGATCTTTTGGGGCGACTTCCATCGGCTGTGCGGGATCTGGTCGATCTGGTTTATCGCGGTGATTTCCATCACTGGCGTGTGGTTTTTAATTCAGGCCTTTATGTTCGATAACCAGATTTCAATCTCGACTGCGGGCAACCCGCCGGTCGTGGCGCGTCAGGATGTGCCGATCATGCCGGACGGCCAACCGGCGCCAATGATCAATCTCGATCAGGCCGTGAAGATTGCCGCCGAGAGCATTCCAGGCCTTGAAGCGAGCTTTGTCAGCTTGCCAAGCAACGCCTACGGCCATATCGAAGTGGGCGGCCCGGGCTGGTACCCGCTGCTGTTCCAGACCGCCGACATCAACCCGTACAACGGCGCCATCGAAGGTTCACGGATGATCGCTGACCGTTCCGGGCTGGAACTGGTGACTGAATCCATGCGCCCGCTGCACACCGGTGATTTCGGCGGTCTGTGGGTCAAGCTGATCTGGTTCTTCTTCGGTCTGGTACTGAGCATGATGGTGTTGAGCGGCCTGCTGATCTGGACCAAACGCACTGCCCTGGCCACTGCCAACGCGCTTAAACGCAGCAATAAACCCGCCCGTGTACCGACCGGCAGGCAAACCGTCACAGCGCGCAGCGCACAGCCCGAGGAGGCCAATGTATGAGTAAGGCAGCGGCGGTAGCGCCCTCTTCTGCACTGGGTCGCTGGTGGCTCAAATGGCGGTTTCACATCAACATTCTGTTGTTGCTGATTCCGCTGGGGTTTATGCCCAAATATTTCGCCGACGCCTCGCTGTTTCGTGGGGACAGCGGCTTGGGCGAGCGCGAGATCGGCACCGTGCAAGTGGGTCCATGGAGCCTGCAACTGGCAGAACTGCGCAACGAAGCGCCGCGCCCCGACGGCCCGGCGGGTTATATGAAGAGCTTTAACGCAGCCCTGTGCGACACCTGCATCGATCAGGTCAAGGCGGCTTATTTGCGCATCGGCAAACCGCGCAGCTTGCGCGCTGCCGGGGTGATTTTTTTCGGCACGCCGTACCGCATGGGCGCCACCTTGCCGATCCCGGAACGTACCAAAGACGATGCCGAGCTGTGGATCACCCTTGAGGGCTGGGACGGCTCAATGCATCAGGCATCCATCCCCCTGAGCGAGGCCTCACCGGCAACCATGGCCTGGCTGGCTCAACAAGGAGGTAAACGATGAGTTCGCACCTGTTTAAATACCCCGCGCGTCGTGTCATGGTCGCGGGTTTTCTGGCCTTGCTGGGGTTTAGCGGCCAGGCCCTGGCACACAACCCGATGTGTGAGTGCAAAAGCCTGGGCGACGACCAGATCCGCTGCACCGGCGGGTTTTCTGATGGCAGTGGCGCACCGGGGGTGACGCTGGATGTGATCGGTTATGACGAAACCATATTGGTGCCCGGCAAGTTGGGCAGCGATTCGACCCTGACCTTCAAACGCCCGGAAGGCGAGTTCTACGTGCTGTTTGACGCAGGCCCCGGCCACATTGTTGAAATCGACCAAGCCGATATCGAATGAATACTCACGTCGTGCGCCCGGCCGGTGCCGGGCATGAAACCCTTTATGTGCTGCTGTTGTGCCTGCTGATTCTGTGCGTCGCGGGGTCGGTTGTGGCCTGGCGTCACGAGTCCCATGAAGCAACCTCAGTGGCGGCCCACCAACTGGATGCCCGGCTCGATCTAAATGCCGCCGAGCAAGGTATCTACGCTGACCTGCGGGTCACCCTGGACGAGATCAACCTGCTGCACGAAGAAACCGGCGCCCTGCCCCAACCCGGGCAATTGGCCGAAGAAGGCTTCGCGCCGTTTGCCAGCGACGCCAGCTCGGTGAGCCGTGGCAACCATGCCTGGCAATTGTTGGGCGACCAGGCCTACCTGGGCGTGAGCCCCAACCCTGAGGTGGCCGGCTCGTTCTTGATGCGTATCAACGAGCAGCCCGATGTGTGGCTTAACCGCAACAGTAACGTCAGCGCCCCCACCGACTTCAGCGATGGCGCCTTGCTCCAGAACGGCTGGAAGCAAGTGATCGCCCAATTCGATGCCGGGGTGACTCGCCAGCATCGGCACTGAACCCACCGCTTTACCTGAGAGAAGACTGCTCGCCATGTCCATTTCATCTGTATTTCGACGCCGCACCTTGTTGCTGGCCGGCCTCCTGGCCCTCTGCCTTTCACCTCTGACGCACGCTGACACCGCCGCCCCGGCGCCGCTGGCCAAACCGCTGCGCATTGGCATCACCCTGCACCCGTATTACAGCTACGTGAAAAACATTGTCGGCGACAAGGCTGAAGTGGTGCCGTTGATTCCGGCCGGTTTTAACCCGCACGCCTATGAACCCCGCGCTGACGACATCAAGCGCATCGGCACGCTGGACGTGATCGTGCTCAATGGCGTGGGCCATGATGATTTCGCCGACAAGATGATCGAGGCCAGTGAAAAACCGGACATCCCGGTCATCGAGGCCAACCAGAACGTACCGCTGCTGGCCGCCACCGGCACCGCCGCGCGGGGCGCTGGCAAGGTGGTCAACCCGCACACCTTCTTGTCGATCAGCGCCTCGATTGCCCAGGTCAACAACATCGCCCGGGAACTGGGCAAGCTGGACCCGGCTAACGCCAAAACTTACACCGCCAATGCCCGCGCTTACGGCAAGCGCCTTCGCCAGATGCGCGCCGACGCTCTGGCCAAACTCACCGAAGCCCCCAACGCGGATTTGCGGGTCGCCACCGTGCACGCCGCCTATGACTACCTGTTGCGCGAATTTGGCCTGGAAGTGACCGCCGTGGTTGAACCCGCCCACGGTATTGAGCCGAGCCCCAGCCAGTTGAAAAAGACCATCGACCAACTGCGCGACCTGGATGTGAAAGTGATCTTCTCCGAGATGGACTTCCCGTCGACGTACGTTGAAACCATCCAGCGCGAGTCCGGGGTCAAGCTGTACCCGCTGTCGCATATCTCCTATGGCGAGTACACCGCCGACAAGTACGAAAAAGAGATGAACAACAACCTCAATACCGTGGTCAAGGCGATTCAGGAGTCCGGGGCATGACGGCGGCTGTACCTCTTGCAGTGCGGGCCCGCGGGCCGGGTGTGGAGTTTGATCAGGTGTCGCTGACCCTGGGCAGCACGCCCATTCTGGACCGCGTCAGTTTCAATATTAAGGCGGGTAGCGTGCATGCGCTGGTGGGGCCCAATGGCGGCGGCAAAAGCTCGCTGATCAAAACCCTGCTCGGGCAAATGCCGCATCAGGGCGAGTTGCGCCTGAACTGGAACGGCGAGCCAGGGTTGATCGGCTATGTGCCCCAGGCGCTGGAGTTTGACCGTGGCTTGCCCATGACCGTGGACGACTTCATGGCCGCCATGTGCCAGCGGCGCCCGGCCTTTATGGGCTTGTCGCGCAAGGTCGCACCGGCCATTGGCGATGCGCTGGAACGGGTGGGCATGCAACACAAACGCAAGCGCCGTATGGGCGCCTTGTCGGGCGGTGAACGGCAACGGGTGCTGCTGGCCCAGGGGCTGATCCCGGCCCCGCAATTGCTGGTGCTGGATGAGCCGATGTCGGCGCTGGACGAAGCCGGGGCGCAGGTCTTTGAACGCTTGCTAAACGACTGGCAGCAATCAGGCGTCACGGTGGTGTGGATCGAGCACGATCTGGCGGCCGTCAAACGTCTGGCAGATCGCGTCACCGGGCTTAATCGCCAGGTGCTGTTCGATGGCCCGCCCGCGCAAACCCTCAGCCCTGAGCGCCTGTTGAGCCTGTTTTCAACCCACCCTAAAGCCTTCGGGAGCGCCCAGCCATGAGCTATGAAACCTTCCGTTTGATGATTCAAGGTTGGGCCACCGCCGGGTATTTGCCTGAGGTGCTGGCCTACGGTTTTGTGGTCAATGCGCTGCTCGCCGGTTTACTCATCGGCCCCGTGCTGGGCGGGCTCGGCACCCTGGTGGTGGTCAAGCGCTTCGCGTTCTTTTCCGAAGCCGTGGGCCACGCAGCGCTGACCGGGGTGGCCATCGGCATCCTGCTCGGCGAACCCTACACCGGGCCTTACGGCAGCCTGTTCGGCTATTGCCTGCTGTTCGGCATTTCGCTCAATTACCTGCGCAACCGCACAGGCCTGGCCCCAGACACGCTGATCGGGGTTTTCCTCTCGGTGTCATTGGCGTTGGGCGCCAGCCTGCTGTTGATTCTCGCGGGCAAGATCAACATCCATATCCTTGAGAACGTCCTGTTTGGCTCGGTGTTGACCGTCAACGGCAACGACCTGTTGGTGCTGGCGGTGGTCGGCGCTTTGGTGCTGGGCCTGAGCCTGCCGCTGTACAACAGCATCATGCTGGCCAGTTTCAACCCGCAACTGGCCGCTGTGCGCGGGGTGGCGGTGAAATCCCTGGATTACCTGTTTGTGATTCTGGTGACGCTAATCACCGTGGCGGCGGTCAAGGTGATCGGGGCGATTCTGGTGGGCGCACTGCTGGTGATTCCGGCTGCTGCGGCGCGCTTGCTCAGCCAGTCGTTGAAGGGCTTTTTCTGGATTTCGGTGCTGATCGCCACGGTCAGCACCTTGTGCGGGATTTTGCTGCCTATCGTCCTCGACCTACCGATTCCGTCCGGCGCCGCGATCATTCTGGTGGCCGGTATCGCCTTCGCCCTGGCCGCCATTGCTCGTGGCGTGGTGCCAAGCCTCAAAGGGAATATTGGATAAATGTTCACGCTGCGCAAACTCACTCTGGCAATTGCCATCACCGGCCTGCTCAGCACCCCGCTGCTGGCCGCCACCCCGTCACCGCAACCAGTGCGCATTCTCGCCAGCTTGCCGATTACCTATGGCTTGAGCGAGCTGCTGCTCAAGGACAGCGGCGTGACCCTTGAACGCGCAGCGGCAGCCAACCTGCCCGGCAGTCGGCAAAGTGCCTACTTCAGCGGTCGCGGCGCCCCGGCCCTGCAAAAACTCGCAGAAAACGCCGATGCGGTGGTCGGCCTGCGCTCGCTGTGGAGCGACGACCCGCTGTACCCGATGGCTAGGCGCAGCAACATCCGCATCGTCGAAGTGGACGCCGCACGCCCTGTGGACGGCAGTTTGCCGGGCATTGCCGTGCAACCTGACGTGCACAGCGATGGCCTCAACAGCCAGCCGTGGCTGTCCAGCAACAACATGGGCCGTATGGCTGACGTGATTGCGGCTGACCTGGTACGTTTGGCCCCCGCCGCCAAGCCCAAGATCGAAGCCAACCTGGCCGAGCTGAAACAGCGCCTGCTCAAACTTAGCGCCGAGAGCGAGTCACGCCTGGCCAAGGCCGATAATTTAAGCGTCGTGAGTGTGTCCGACCGGCTGGATTACTTGATCAGCGGGCTGAATCTGGAGCGCGTTGACGTGGCCCATAACAGTGAAGACCCATGGACACCGCAAGCCCTCAAGGCGCTGACGCAAACCCTCAAGGACAATGACGTGGCGCTAGTGCTCGACCATCGCGAACCTTCACCCGAGTTGAAGGCAGCGATTACCGAGGGTGGCAGCCACCTGGTGGTGATCGGCGCTGACGGCGCAGATCCGGTGGCGCAGTTACAGAGCAACATTGATGCGATTGTGGCGCAGATGCCCTCACCCTAGCCCTCTCCCGGGGGAGAGGGAACCGATCCGGTTGTCTGTAGATATTCATCGACCTGAAATACCGTGTCGATTATGGATTCAAAACAGCACTTTCTGAGCAAGACCAATCTCCAAAATCCCCCAATCAGTTCCCTCTCCCTCCGGGAGAGGGTTGGGGTGAGGGAAATCAGTGCGTGGCCACTGCATCCATCTTCTGGCGCAGGCTCAAGGGCCGCATGTCGGTCCAGACTTCTTCGATATACGCCAGGCACTCAGGCTTGAGGCCGCTTTTGCCTACGGCGCGCCAGCCGTTGGGGATGGCTTTGTAATCCGGCCAGATCGAATACTGCTCTTCATGGTTCACCACCACTTGGAAGAGGATGTCATCGCGGTCAAATACTGAACTCATGTGCGGGTCTCCGTCGCTGTAAAAGATATGAATCTAACGAGTGATGGCGGGCAGAAATTAGAGCCGGGTGATCGCTGCGGCCATGGCATTGCCAAAGATGGCCGCGACCTGGTCGATTTCACTGGCGGTGATGATCAGCGGCGGCAAGAAGCGCACCACGCTGCCCTGGCGCCCGCCCAACTCCAGAATCAAGCCGCGCTTCAAGCATTCACGCTGCACCAGCGGCGCCAATCGGGCAAAGGCTGGCGGGTGGCCCAAGGCATCGGGGCTGCCGTTGGGGTCAACCAGTTCAACCCCCAGCATCAGGCCGCGACCGCGAATATCGCCCAACTGCGGGAAGTCGCGCTGGAGGATGTGCAGGTGTTCGCTGAGGCGCTCGCCCATGGCAGTGGCGTGCGCAGCAACGTTGTGCTGCTTGAGATAGCGCATCACCGCCGAACCTGCGGCCATGGCCATCTGATTGCCACGGAACGTTCCGGCATGGGCGCCCGGCAGCCAGGTGTCGAGCCACTCGCGATACACCACCACCGCCAACGGCAAGCTGCCGCCAATGGCTTTGGACAGCACCACCACATCCGGGATGATGCCGGCGTGCTCAAAGGCGAACATTTTGCCGGTGCGGGCAAAACCACTCTGGATTTCATCGACGATCAGCGCCACGCCCGCTTGCTCGGTAATCCGGCGCAACCCGCGCAGCCAGTCGAGGTCTGCCGCAATGACGCCGCCCTCGCCCTGCACCACTTCAACAATCACCGCCGCCGGTAGCTGCACACCGGCTTCGGGGTCGCTGAAGAGGTTTTGCAGGTAGTGCAAATTGGCCTGCACGCCCTGCTTGCCGCCCAGCCCGAACGGGCAGCGGTAATCGTAGGGATACGGCATGAATTGCACGCCATTGCTGAGCAAGGCAGCCAACGGCTTTTTCGGCCCCAGGCTGCCCATCAGGCTCAAGGCGCCCTGGCTCATACCGTGATACCCGCCGGTAAACGACACCACGGTGTTGCGCCCGGTGGCGGTGCGCACCAGTTTCAGCGCGGCTTCGACGGCATCAGTGCCGGTCGGGCCGCAGAACTGGATCTTCGCTTCGCTGGCCAAAGCGGCGGGCAGCAGGCCGAACAGGTCTTGAACAAACTGGTCTTTGACCGGGGTGGTGAGGTCGAGGGTATGCAGGGGCAGTTCATCGCTCAGCACTTGTTGGATGGCGGCGATCACGACCGGGTGGTTGTGCCCCAGCGCCAGAGTCCCGGCACCGGCCAGGCAATCGATGAAGCGGCGACCCTCGACGTCTTCAACGTACAAACCCTTGGCTCGCTTGAGGGCCAGCGGCAAGCGCCGCGGGTAACTGCGCGCATTGGACTCCTGACGGCTCTGGCGGGCCAGCAACGGAGACTCTTCAAACTCGTACAGCGTTTCAACCGGATGATTTTCAGCAAGGCTGGTAGCGACTGACATTCCTGGGACCCTCAATACGCCGATGAGATTGACCAAAACATTCCTGTTTTGAAAACGCATCAGCGTGGTGAGGATTTAGCCAAGCCCAGAAGTTTCCCGGTTTCTGTAGCCGCTGCCGCAGGCTGCGATAAGGGCCGAAGGACCTTCACCCCATAGAACAGGGCCGCTTCGCGCCCCAACGCAGCCTTCGGCAGCGACTACAAGGATTGAGAGGTTCAAGCCGTCTGCAACGGCATGCGCAGTTCAACCCGCAAGCCATCGGCCTGGCTGTCGAAATTCAGTTCGCCCGCACACCGTTCAACAATGGCCTGCACAATCGCCAGGCCCAAGCCGCAACCGTTGCTGTTGCCGTTGCGCCAGAAACGTTGGGTCATGTGTTGCAAGGTCTCAGGCGCAAGGCCGGGGCCGTGGTCACGCACCACGAACACGACGTGGCTGCCCTCGGCATGCACCTTCAATTGCACTTGGGTGTCCGCCGGGGTGTGGCGCAAGGCGTTGTCGAGCAGATTGCGCAAGGCGGCGATTGCCAGCACCGAAGGCACATGCAGACGGGTGTCCGGGAGGTCATCGGCCAGTTGCAAATGCACACGGTCAGCCGCGCCGCTGGCCGCGTCGTTGATGGCCAGACGCGCCACTTGTTCGGCTGAGCACTCTACACCGTCATCAAACGATAAGCTGCCTTCAACCCGCGCCAGCAGCAGTAGCTGCTCCAGGGTCCGGTGCAAACGGTCTGCCCCGGCTTCGGCGTGGGCCAGGGACTGTTCGCGCGCCGCGCCATCGGTCATGCGCGCCACTTGCAGGTGGGTTTTGATCGCGGTCAGCGGGCTGCGCAGTTCATGGGCGGCATCGCCAGTCAGGCGCCGCTCACGTTCGATGGCTTTGGATATTCGCGCCAGCAACTGGTTCTGGGAATCCAGCAATGGCTTTAATTCGCTGGGCAACGGGCTGATTTGCAGTGGTTGCAGCGAGTCGGCATCGCGGCGCATCAGGGCATCACGCATGCGGTTAAGCGGCGCCAACCCCTGGCCGAGGCCCAGCCACAACAGCAGCAAACACACGATCAAGGCCATGCCCACCGGCACCGAGGCGGCGAGCAGCACGGAAAGGTTCAGGGCTTCGCGCTCGACCTGGCGGTCGGCGGTGGTAATGCGCACATCACCCCGGTCGAGGGTGAACGTGCGCCAGGCGGCGCCATCAATGATCTGGTCATGAAAACCTGCCGACTCAGAGCGCATCGGTTGGTCAGGGTTGTTGTGGCTGCGGGCCAGCACTTCACCGCGCAACGAACTCACCTGGCACGCCATACCGCCAGGGATGGTCAGTTGTTCCGCGCTGAAATGGGTACCCTCGCCTTTCACCGGCAACTGCGGCAATTGCTCAAGCAGCCCCGCCACCATACGCGCAGACGCCACCAGACGCTGGTCAAGGGAGAACATCATTTGCTGACGCAAATCACTGAGCATCCAGGCCGCCGCCAGCGCCCAGATCAACACAAACGCCGAGCCAATGGTCAGGCTCAAACGCAGACGCATGCTCATCATGGCTGCTCGGCACCGTCGGCGGTGCCCAGACGATACCCGAGGCCGCGCACGGTTTCGACGATACCTTTGCCCAGTTTGGAGCGCAGGTGATGGATATGAACGTTCAGGGCATTGCTCTCCAGTTCGTCGCCAAAGCCGTAGATGCTGTCTTTGAGCTGCTCGGCCGACAACACGCGTCCGCGGTTATGCAGCAAGGCTTGCAGCAGTGCCTGCTCGCGCCGCGACAGGTCGACCGGCTGACCGCCCAGCAAGGTAATGCGGCTGCTCGGGTCATAGCTCAATTGCCCGTGTTCGATCAAATTGACGCTGCGCCCGGCCACTCGACGCAACAAGGTGTGCAGGCGGGCGGCCAGTTCGCGCAGGTCAAAGGGCTTGAGCAAGTAGTCATCGGCCCCGGCTTGCAGGCCATCCACCCGGTCGGTGACCGAGTCACGGGCGGTCAGCACCAGCACGGGCAGTTCAAAGCCCTGCTGACGCAGTTGCTGCAACAGCTTGAGGCCGTCTTCGTCAGGCAACCCCAGGTCAAGCACCATCACGTCAAACACGGCGGCCTTGAGCATGGCTTTGGCTTTGCTGGCGGTACCGACATGTTCAACCGTCAGCCCCTGCGCCGTCAGCCCGGCCACAATGCCGCTGGCAATCAGTTCATCGTCTTCGCAAACCAGTACGTGCATGCTCATACCCGCGTAAATAGGCTGATTAAAAAATCATGGGATTAAGGGCGGATTATCCACCCTATAAATCTAGTGCACCTGCATTGTTTAAAGCGCTTGTCAGTTTCGCGACCCTATTAACACTCGGTTAATCATGTGTCGCCAAGGTGTTGCCTATTCATAAAGACCAAGGCTGGGCGTATGCACCGTTTGTTTATTTTTTTGTTTCTACTGCTGACGGGCTTCAGCCAGGCGCAAGCCAGTAATGATCCTTTTGCCCAGAAAGTCGACTTCTTGCCGGTGGCCAAGGCATTCGCCTTCAGCAGCGAAGTGTTGCCATCGGGCGAAACCCGGCTGAGCTGGCAGATTGCGAACAACTACTATTTGTACCAAAAGCGCTTCAAGTTTGACGGTCTGGACGCTGCGCACACCCCCGTGCTGCCCCAGGGCGAGGAGCACAATGACGAGTTTTTTGGTGCCAGCCAGGTCTATCGCAATCAAGTCGACGTGCTGATCCCGGCGGGTGCCAGCGGCCAGGTCAAAGTGAGCTGGCAAGGCTGCGCCGATGCCGGTCTGTGCTACCCGCCGCAAAGCCAGGTGGTGGATCTGGGCGGCGCACAACCTGTCGCCGCTCAAGGCCAGGCCCAGGACCAGTCACTGGCGGCCAGCTTGCAGCAGCGTTCATTGGGCTGGAGCTTGTTGCTGTTCTTCGGCCTGGGCCTGTTGCTGGCCTTTACCCCGTGCTCACTGCCCATGCTGCCGATTCTGGCCGGGCTGGTGGTGGGCAGCGGTGCCAGCGCCGGGCGCGGTTTCGCCGTCGCCAGCAGTTACGTAGTGAGCATGGCGCTGGTGTATGCGGGTCTGGGCGTCTTGGCCGCCCTGCTGGGCGCCAACTTGCAGGCCCTGCTGCAACAACCCTGGTTGCTAGCAAGCTTTGCCGCCCTGTTTGTGGTGCTGGCACTGCCGATGTTTGGCTTTTTTGAATTGCAGTTACCGGCCGCCTTGCGCGACCGCCTCGAAAACGCCGGCCGCGGCCGCAAAGGCGGCAGCCTGCTGGGTGCAGGCATCCTCGGCGCCTTGTCGGGTTTGCTGGTGGGCCCGTGCATGACCGCCCCGCTGGCAGGCGCCCTGCTGTACATCGCGCAGAGCGGCAATGCGGTTGAAGGTGGCCTGGTGCTGTTTGTGATGGGTGTCGGGATTGGCATGCCGTTGTTGTTGCTGGTCACAGTGGGCAGCCGCTTTTTGCCCAAGCCGGGCGCCTGGATGGATCTGACCAAAGGGCTGTTTGGCTTCCTGTTCCTCGCTACGGCCCTGCTGTTGCTGCGCCCGGTGGTCAGTGAAACCCTGTGGCTGGGGTTGTGGGGCGTGTTGCTGATTATTTTTGCCAGCAGCCTGTGGCAACAAGCGCAGCACTTCGCCCGCGCCAAGCCGCTGTTTAACCCCTTGAGCCTGCTGGCCGGGATTTGGGGTGGTTTGATGCTGATAGGGGCCGCCGGTGGCGGCACCGACCTGGGGCAACCGTTGCAGGTGTACACCGCTAAAACCGTGATCGGCACTACGGTCAGCAATGACCACGGCGACTTCATTACTCTCAACGATCCGGCCAGCCTCGACCGTGAACTGGCCAGCGCCAAGGCCGAGGGGCAATGGGTGTTGCTCGACTACTACGCCGACTGGTGCGTGTCGTGCAAAGTCATGGAAAAACAGGTGTTCGCCAAACCTGAGGTGCAATCGGCTTTGCAGGGCGTGCGACTGTTGCGTCTTGATGTGACCGCCGATAATGTCGCCAGCCGCGAATTGCTCAGCCGTTACCAGGTACCCGGCCCGCCCAGTTTTGTCTGGATAGGTCCCAATGGGGTTGAGCGTCGTGGGCAGCGGATCACCGGCGAAGTCAACGCCGAGACTTTTTTGAAAAACTGGAATGCCACTCGGGAAACCCCATAAATGCTCACCCTGACCATCGGTTCGTTTGCCTTGGCAATTAACCACCTGCTGCTGATCCTGGCCCTCGCCCTGGCGACGCTGGTCGGTTGGCGGGTGGCCAAACGTGGTGGCGAGAACCCTGAGTCAGTGTTGTTTGCCCTGTTTTTGCTGGGCTTGCTCGTGGCGCGTATCGGTTTTGTGCTCGCTTTCTGGCCGCACTTCCAGAACAGCCCGTTGAAAATGCTCGATTTGCGTGACGGCGGGTTTATGGTCTGGCCCGGCCTGGTGGCCGTGGTGGCGGGTGCGGTGCTCTGGGGTTGGCGCCGTGCGGGCTTGCGCCGCCCATTGGCCTGGGGGTTGAGTACTGGCCTGACCTTCTGGATTTTGGCCAGCCTGTCTTCCAGCCTCTATGAGCAGGGTTCGCGCCTGCCTGAACTCACCTTGCGCACAGCCAATGGCGAATCGGTGCAACTGAGCAGTTACCAGGGCGGCCCGCTGGTCATCAACTTGTGGGCCACGTGGTGCCCGCCGTGCCGCCGGGAAATGCCGGTGCTGCAGAACGCGCAAAAACAGCATCAAGATGTGACGTTTTTATTCGTCAATCAGGGCGAAAGCATGCAGAGCGTCAGTACGTTCCTCGAAACCCAGGGTCTGAGCCTGAGCAACATCTTGTTCGACAGCAGCGGGCAACTGGCCCAGAAGGTCGGCTCCATGGCGCTACCGACTACGCTCTTCTACAGCGCTGACGGGCGTTTGCTGCGCAGCCACCTGGGCGAACTGTCCGATGCCAGCCTGGCGCAGGCCATGCAAGGTTTTACCAAAGAACATTCAAAGTCGGCCCAACAGGTCGACCCTGCAAGGAATACGCAAACATGCTTAACCGCAAACTGTTAACCCTTAGCCTGACCTCTCTGTTTGGCGCTGCCCTGCTGCAGTCGCCTGTGCTGCAAGCTGAAGAACTGCCTCCAGCCATCAAGAAAATCGAAGCCAAAGGCGCGAAAATCGTCGGCAGCTTTGATGCTCCAAGCGGCTTGAAAGGCTATGCCGCGCAGTACCAAAACCGTGGCATGGCCTTGTACCTGACCGCCGACGGCAATGTGCTGGTCGGCAACCTGTATGACGCCGACGGCAAAGACCTGAGCCTGGCGCCGCTGCAAAAGCTGGTCTATGCGCCGATGGCTAAAGAGGTCTGGGCCAACATGGAGAAGAGCAACTGGATCCAGGACGGTAAAAAGGATGCACCGCGCACCGTTTACCTGTTCAGCGACCCGAACTGCCCGTACTGCAACATGTTCTGGGAACAGGCCCGCCCGTGGGTTGACTCCGGCAAAGTGCAATTGCGCCACATCATGGTGGGCATTATCCGCGAAGACAGCCCGGGCAAGTCTGCCGCCCTGCTGTCCGCCAAAGACCCGCAGCAAGCCCTGCTGGCTCACGAAAAAGCCGGCAAGGCCAGCACCCTCAAGGCCTTGAGCAAAATCCCGGCTGACGTACAGGCCAAGCTCGATGCCAACGCCCAGCTCATGAACGACCTGGAACTGTCAGCGACCCCGGCGATTTTCTACCTGGACGACCAAGGCAACCTGCAACAACAGCAAGGTGCACCGTCGCCAGACAAGCTGGTGCAGATTTTGGGGCCCAAGTAACTATCGCAGCCTCGTACCTCGACAGCGACTACGGGGTTAATGGCGTCAAACACCACCAACGTGGTCGGATGTCCTCGAACGAGTGGTACAACGGCGCCAGCTCGGCGCCGTTGTTGTCATCAAAGCCGCCAATCAGCAATGCAATCGTTGGCTCATCATCGATTGCGCCAATCGAACTTCCGCACGTTGGGCAAAAGGCCCTGCTGGAGTAATCCGAGGTTCTGAAGACCGAAGGAGCACCCCCGGGCCCTACCCACTTGACCCGTTCTTGCGCAAACTCCACCCACACGACGGTCGGTGAGCCTGTATGCCGCTGGCAGGTTTTGCATGAGCAGGTATGAGCGTTTTCTGCAGGGCCCAAGGCTTCATAACGGATCGAGCCACAAACGCATCCGCCACTGTAATGAGTGTGTTCCATGCACAATTCCATTGGCTTGCTGTCGAGATGCCAAGCGTAGCGAGAAGCGAACAACTTGCAACGTGCAGTTCACACTGAAGCTGCCGCAGGCTGCGATCTGTTGATGGTTAAGATCAACAGATCGCGAGGCAAGCTCGGCTCCTACAGGGGGGGTTGTTACAGCCCTTCGAGTTCGGCCATCAGGTCGCTCAGGCGGTCGACTTTTTCCTCGTTGATTTCGCTGCTTTCCAGCCCTTCGATGTACACCGCCAACTCGGCCACGCAACTGCATTCAAACATCGCCCGTAACGGCACGTTGCGTTGCAGTACTTTCTGTACCCGCGAGGCGATTTGTGTCGCCAGCAAGGAGTGGCCGCCCAGCTCGAAGAAGTTGTCGTTGACCCCTACCCGCTCGACGCCCAGGACTTCACTCCAGATGCCTGCCAAGGTGTGTTCCAGTTCTGTGCGTGGCGCCAGGTAGTCCTCACGCTGCAACTGGCCGATGTCTACCGCTGGCAGCGCCTTGCGGTCGAGTTTGCCGTTGGCGTTGAGGGGCAGTCGCTCCAGCCACAGCCAATGCAGCGGCACCATGTAGTCCGGCAGTTCAGCGCGCAGGCGCTGTTTGATCCGCTCTAGCCGCTCGCTCAGGCCGAGGGCCGTTTGCGCGGCCACCAGATAGCCGACCAGGTATTTGCCATTGGGCCCTTCCTGCACACTGACCGCCGCATCACGCAGTTCTGGTTGCTCGTGCAGGCGCGCTTCGATTTCCCCCAGTTCAATCCGATAACCGCGAATTTTCACTTGATGGTCGATGCGCCCGACGTACTCCAGCACCCCGTCGCTGCGCCGCCGTGCCAGGTCGCCGGTGCGGTACAAACGCTCACCCGGTGCGCCGAACGGGTTCGGCACAAAGGCCAGCGCGGTGCGCAGCGGGTCGCTGACATAACCCCGGCCCACGCCGGTGCCTGCCACGCACAACTCACCCACCGCGCCGAGTGCGACCAGTTGCAGCGCGTCGTCGAGCAGGTACAGACGGTTGTTGTCGGTCGGCGTGCCAATCGGCAAGTAGCTGCCTTGAGTCGCCCCATGATCAACGCGGAAGAACGCCACGTCATCCGAACATTCGGCCGGGCCATAGGCATTGACCAGGCCAATCTCGGGGTAACGCAACAGCCATTGCTGCGCCAGTTCTGGCGGCATGGCCTCGCCGGTGGGCAGCATCCAGCGCAAGCCGTTCAGTTCAACAGGGGCCTCGGCCAGCATGCCTTGAATCAACGACGGCACGCTTTCCAGCACGCTGATGCCTTGGGCATTGACCTGCGCCAGCAAGGCTTGCGGGTCGTGGGCGATGGTGTTCGGCACAATCTCGACCCGCGCACCGAACAAGGGTGCTGCGAGGAACTGCCACACCGAAATATCGAAGCTTTGCGAGGCGGTCTGCGCAATCACATCACCCTCGCTCAGTTGCAGGTACGGCACTTTGCTCAACTGGTTGTTGAGCATGCCGCGTTGCTCGACCATCACCCCTTTGGGCAGCCCGGTGGAACCCGAGGTGTAGATGACGTAGGCGAGGTTGTCCGGGCCGCTGTAGACCTGCGGGTTGTGACCCGCCCACTCACCGGCTTGCACGTCTTCCCATACCAGTAGCCGTGGACGCACGGCGCAACCTGAGTCATCGAGCAAGGCTTGCGCCTGCTCGCGACAGGCCTGGGTGCAAACCAGCAGCGGCGTGCGGCTTAGCTCCAAAATGCGGCTCAGACGCGGGCCCGGCAGCGCCGGATCCAGCGGCAAATAACCCGCACCAGCCTTGAAGCTGCCAATGATCATGCCCAGCATATCCAGCCCGCGCTCCGCCAGCAGCGCCACCGCCTGATCCATACGCACACCGCCTGCGATCAAGGCATGGCCCAGGCGGTTACTGCGCTGGTTCAGCTCGTGGTAACTCCACTGCTGCTCCAGACAACCGGCCGCGATGCGCTGCGGATGCACTGCCACCTGGGCTTCAAACAGTTCGGCATAGCTGTGCTGCAACGGGTACTCGCGCTGGCTTTGGTTGCAGCCTTCGATGAGGAACTGCTGCTCGGCCTCGCCCAGCAAGGGCACGTCGGCCATGTCGCCATTGACGCCGTCCATCAAAGCCAACAACAAGCGCTTGAACTCACTGAGCAGGCGCTCAACGCTGCTGCGCTCAAAAAAGCGCTGGTCGTAAGACAGGTGCAAGCCCAGGTCATCGCCGGGGTAGCACACGGCGGTGAGCGGGAAGTTGGTGTGGGTGCGGCCCGAATCTGAGGTGGCATTCAGGCTCTGGGCCCGGTCCAGCACCGACATATCGACCGGCGCGTTCTCGAACACAAACAGGCTGTCGAACAGCGGCTGGCCTTTGGGCAGTTCACTGCGCTCCTGAATCGTCACCAGCGGCAAGTACTCGTACTCGCGCAACTCCATATTGTGCTCCAGCAAGGCGCTCAACCATTGCCGAACGCTCAGCACCCGACCGTCTTCAGGCATCTGTACGCGCAGGGCCACACTGTTGATAAACAGCCCGACCGTCTGCTGCATCTGCGGCAGTTGCACCGGGCGCCCGGCCACGGTAACGCCAAACACCACGTCGCGCTCACCGCTAAAGCGCCGCAGCACCAACGCCCATGCCGCCTGGGCAAAGGTGTTGATGGTCAATTGGTGCTGCTGCGCCAGCTCACGCAACCGCACGCCATCTTTGACCTCAAGCCGGGTGTAACAATCGCCCACCAGCATGCCGCCGCTATCGCCCGCATGTTCGCGCAGCAAAGGCCGGTCGGTGGGGATGTAAGTGGTCCGTTCAAAGCCTTGCAGGTTGCGTTGCCACCAGGCATTGGCCTGCTGCAGGTCTTGCTGTTGTAGCCAGTTGATGTACTCGCGATAACGCGGCGGCGTGGCCAGTTGTGGGGCGCGACCTTCGCCCAGCGCGCTGTAAATTTCAAAAAAGTCGCTCATCAGCAGCGAGCGGCACCAGGCATCGATGAGGATGTGGTGATTGCTCATCATGAACCAGTAACGCGCCTCACCCACACGGATCAGGCGCAGGTGGAACGGCGCCTGATTGAGCAGATCAAAACCGGCTTCGCGCTCGCGCTTGAGCAGCGCCTGCAGACGCTCTTCATGGCTCTCTTGTGGCTCGCGGCTCCAGTCGAGGTAGTCGACTTCAGTGTTGCCGGGGCGATGGATGATTTGCAGCATGCCTTCGCCCGCGTTCCAACAGAACGACGCGCGCAAGGCCTCATGCCGCGCCACCACCGCCTGCCAGGCCTGGGCGAAACGTTGCGGGTCTAGGGCGCTGTCAATCCGGTAGCGGTCCTGCATGTAGTACAGCCCGGTGCCCGGTTCGAGCAAGGTGTGCAGCAACATGCCCTCTTGCATCGGGGTCATGGGGTACACGTCTTCAATCAGGCCTGCTGCCACCGGCAAGCTGTCGAGTTGCGCCTGGCTGAGCTTGGCCAGCGGGAAGTCCGATGGCGTCAAGCCGCCCGCATCGCTGCTCAGGCAGTGGGCAATCAGGCTTTCAAGCTCCGCGAGGTAGTCCCGGGTCAGCGCTTCAATGGCTTGGGGCTGATAGCGCTCGGCGCTGAAGGTCCAACGCAAAACCAATTCGCCGCCATACACCTGGCTGTCGATGCTCAACTCGTTGGGCAATGGTGCCTGCGGGTCGTGGGCTGCGCCGGTCGGCTCGTCCAGCGGGTGGAACAGTGCATCGCTGGCAAAGCTCTGGTCAAACTGGCCAAGGTAGTTAAAGGTGATCGGCGCCTCGGGCAGCGCGGCCAGGGCTTGCCCCGTGGCCGGCTCGCTCAGGTAGCGCAACACGCCGTAACCCAGGCCTTTGTGCGGCACGCGTCGCAGTTGCTCCTTGATGGCCTTGATCGAAGCGCCCTGCCCTTGGTTGCTGTTAGGCGTCAGGCGCAGCGGATAAGCGCTAGTGAACCAGCCAACAGTGCGGCTCAAGTCGATGTCATCGAACAGGGTTTCGCGGCCGTGACCTTCAAGTTGCACCAGGGTCGACGGTTGGCCGGTCCAGCGGCAGATCACCCGCGCCAGCGCGGTCAGCAGCACATCGTTGATCTGCGTGCGATAGGCGCTGGGCACCTGTTGCAGCAGTTGCCGGGTGCGTGCCTCGTCCAGGCGCACACTGAGCGTTTGCCCGTGCAGATGTTGCCGCCCGCCATGGCGGTTAACGCCCGGTAGCTCCACCGCTGGCGCCTTGAGGTGCTCTTGCCACACGCCCAGCTCTTCACGCAGCGAATCACTGCTGGCATAAGCTTGCAAACGATTGGCCCACGCCCTGAATGCGCTGGTTTTCGCGGGCAGTGGCTGCTGGCGATACAGCGCCTGTAAGTCTTCCAGCAAGACCCGCCAGGACACCCCGTCGACCGCCAGATGGTGGACCGCCAGCAACAGGCGTTGCTCCCCGTGCGGGCCATCGACCAGTACCGCGCGCAGCAGCGGCCCTGCGTGCAAATCGAGGCTGCGTTGCGCGTCGTTAAACAGCCCGGCGCAGTCTTGCAGGTCCGCCACGCTGGCTTGCCACAGCAACGGTTGCGACGCAGCGCCCAGGTACTGCGCCTGCCATTGCCCGTTGCGTTGCTCAAAGCTCAGGCGCAAAGCGTCGTGATGCATCACCAGGGCCAGCAGCGCCCGCTCCAGCAAGGCAGGCTCAAGAGGTTCGGCAGGTTGCAGCAGCACGCACTGGTTCCAGTGCCCGCGCTGCGGCATGTCGGTATCAAAGAACCACTGCTGAATCGGCGTCAGTGCCGATTCGCCAGTGAGTACGCCCTGTTCGGCGGTCAGTTGCTCGGACTGGGTCGCAACGCTGGCCAGCGCCTGCACGGTTTGATGCTGGAGCAGGTCACGGGGGCTGAAGTGAATCCCCAATTGCCGGGCGCGGCTGACCACTTGAATCGACAGGATCGAGTCACCGCCCAGCTCGAAAAAGTTGTCATTGAGACCGACATGCTCAAGGTTCAGCACCTCGCCCCAGACCTTGGCCAAAGTGGCTTGCAGTGCATTGCGCGGGGCCACGTAAAGCTGGCGATTGAGCTCAACATCAGGTGTTGGCAAGGCGCGGCGGTCAAGTTTGCCGTTGGCGGTCAGCGGCATGCTGTCCAGCAGCATCAGGTGCGCGGGCACCATGTAATCCGGCAGTTGCGCCTTGAGCCGGACCTTGAGCGCTTCGCGCAACGCACCCGTGTCAGCCTGTTCATCACACACCAACCAGGCCGCCAGTTGCTTGCCACCCGGCATGTCCAGCGCCAGCACCACGGCCTCACGTACCGCCGGATGCCCGAGCAAATGGCTTTCGATCTCGCCCAGTTCGATGCGAAAACCCCGGATTTTGACCTGATGATCAACCCGCCCCAGGTATTCCACCAGACCGTCAGCGCGTTGGCGCACCAGGTCGCCAGTGCGGTACAAGCGTCCGCCATTGCGCGCAAACGGGTCTGCTACAAAGCGTTCGGCCGTCAGCCCGGGACGCTGGTGATACCCCTGCGCCAGCCCTGCACCGCCGATGTACAGTTCGCCGGTGGCGCCTTGGGGCACCAGCGCCAGATGGCTGTCGAGAATGTAGGCTACCCGCGCACCGATGACCTCACCGATTGGCACAGTGGCGGCACCATCGGCCAGCTGTTCCGGGGCCAGGCTGGCCAGCGGCATGACCACGGTTTCGGTCGGGCCGTAGGCATTGAAAAACACGCTCGGCTGGAAGGCCGAACGGATGCGCTGCAAGTGCTCGCCGGTCAGTGCTTCGCCGCCGGTGATGCACATGCGCACCGGCAATGTCTGCCCGCGGCTGGCCAGCCATTGGGCCAATTGGCTGCCGTAGCTGGGGGTGAAACCCAGAATACTGACCTGTTGCTCACGGATCAGCTGGCAGATTGCTTCGGCGTCCCACTGCCCTTGCGCCCTCAGTACCAGCCGCGCACCACTGAGCAACGGCACCAGCAAACGCTCGGTGGCAGCGTCGAAGTTGATCGAATAAAAGTGCAGTTCGCAGTCATCCGCACGCATGCCAAACCGTTCAATCACCACCTGGCAATGCATGGCGATTTCGCCGTGGGACACCACCACGCCTTTGGGCTGGCCGGTGGAGCCTGAGGTGTAGATCAAATACGCCTGATGCTGTGGCAGATTGATAAACGGCAGTTCGCTGGACGGGTACGCGGCCAGTTGCGGGCCATCGTCTTCGAGACTCCAGCGCACGACGCTTGAGGGCAATTCACCCAGCGCGGCAAACAGGCTGCAATGGCTCAACAACACGCTGACGCCGCTGTCTTCGATCATGTACTGCAAGCGTTCCAGCGGGTATTCCGGATCGAGCGGCACGTAGGCGCCGCCCGCCTTGAGAATCGCCAGCAGGCCGACGACCATGTCCAGCGAGCGTTCCAATGCCAGCCCCACCCGCACCTGCGGGCCTACGCCCAGCTCGCGCAGCTTCCAGGCCAGCTGATTGGCGCGACCTTCAAGTTCGGCGTAGCTCACGTGTTGCCCGGCGAAGGTCAAGGCGATGGCCTCAGGACGCATTCGGGCTTGCTCCGCAAACAGAACATGCACGCAGTGATCGAGACGCTGCTCACCCGCTACAGGTGCCAGCCCGTCCAGCAAGCGCTGTTGTGCAGCGCCATCCAACAGCGGCAACTCGCTCAGCCGTTGTTGCGGGTCGGCCAGCAGCGCGTGCAGCAGATTACGCCAGTGCTCGGCCATGCTGGCGATGCGCGGCTCATCAAACAAATCAGTGCTGTAGGTCAGGCAGCAGCCCAAGCGGTGGTCGAGGTCAGTGACTTCCAGATTGAGGTCGAACTTGGTCGCCCGCGCATCGTTGGGCAAAAACTCCACTGTCATGCCTGCCAGTGTCCGGCTTTGCTGGAACTCCCAGCGCTGCACGTTGCACATCACTTGAAACAGCGGGTTGTAAGCGGCGCTGCGCGGGGGTTGCAGGGCTTCGACCAGATGATCAAACGGCAAGTCCTGATGCGACTGGCCTTCGATGACGGTCTGGCGCACCTGCTCCAGCAGTTCAGCCACGCGCATGTGGCCATCCAGCTCGCAGCGCAGTACCTGGGTGTTAAGAAAAGCCCCGATCAGCCCTTCGCTTTCCGGGCGGATGCGGTTGGCCACCGGCGCGCCGATGCGCAGGTCGGTCTGGCCGCTGTAGCGGTAGAGCAGCAGCGCCAGGGTGGCGGTCATGGTCATGAACAGGGTCAGGCCGTGTTCGGCATTGAACCCTCGCAGTTTCGCGGCCAATTCGTCACTGAGGTCAAAGCGGTACAACCCGCCCTGATGGCTCTGCACCGCAGGCCGAGGCCGGTCGCCGGGCAGTTCGAGCAGCGGATGCTCGGTGCCGAGTTTGGCGGTCCAGTAATTGAGCTGGCGCTGACGCTCGCCCGACTCCAGCCACTGGCGTTGCCACACGCTGTAGTCGAGGTATTGCACGGCGAGCGGCAACAATGGCGAGGCGCGATCATCTACAAACGCTTCGTACAACTCGCCCAGTTCGCGGGCAAAAATATCCATCGCCCAGCCTTCAGTGACGATGTGATGCAAGGTCAGGACAAAGTAGTGTTCGCGGGCGGCGGCCTTGACCATATGGGCGCGCAGCAACGGCCCGCGCTCCAGATCAAACGGCTGATGCGCCTCGCTGTCGGCCAGGGCCTGCAAACGCTGCTCACGGGCAGCGCCGTCCAGGGCGCTCAGGTCCAGCCAGCCCAGGCTAAGGCGCGTGTCGCGGTGCACCTGTTGGCAAGGCACGCCATTGACGCTGGGGAACGTGGTGCGCAGGGTTTCGTGGCGCATTAGCAATGCCTGCAATGCCGCCTCGAAACGCTCGACGTCCAGCAAGCCCTTCAAACGCGCCATGCCGCCGACGTTGTAGGCCGGGCTGTCGGGCTCCATGTGCCAGAGGAACCACATGCGCTGCTGGGAGTACGACAGCGCCACCGGCTGGCTGCGATCCGCCAACTGAATCGGCCGTTGCGTGTTGCGCTGGCCGCTGGCCTGGATTTGCGCAACCTGCTCGACAAATGCGCCCAGCTCACTGGCTTCAAACAGGATTCGCAAGGCCAGTTCAACGTCACAAGCCTGACGCACGCGGGCAACGATTTGCGTAGCCAGCAGCGAGTGCCCACCCAGGGCGAAGAAGTCGTCATTGAGGCCAATTCGGGCCTGCCCCAGCACTTCGCGCCAGATTGCGGCGATGCGTTGTTGCAGTTCAGTCTGAGGCTCGACGTGTTCGCGCACGTGCCACACCGGCTCCGGCAAGGCCCGACGATCAAGCTTGCCACTCGGGCTCAGGGGCATGCGTTCAAGGCGCAACAACTGCGCGGGGACCATATAATCCGGCAGTTCGGCGGCTAGTGCGGCTTTAAGTTGCACGCTGTGTTCGGCCTCGGGCAGCGACCCGTCGAGCACCGTGTAGTAGCCGATCAGTTGCGGCCCGGCCTGGGTGTCGCGAATCAATACCGCCGCCTGAGCCACCTCAGGTTGGGCCAGCAAGCGCGCTTCGATCTCTTGCGGCTCGACACGAAAGCCGCGCAGTTTGACTTGCTGATCCAGACGCCCGAGGTAGTCGAGAGCGCCATCGCGGTTCCAGCGCACCTGATCACCGGTGCGGTACAGCCGTGCACCCGGCTCGCCCAGCGGGTCGGCAATAAAGCGCTCAGCCGTCAGCCCCGGACGCTCCAGATAGCCCCGCGCCAGGCCAATGCCACCGATGCACAATTCCCCCGGCACACCCACCGGCAGCGGGTTCAATTCGCTATCGAGCACCCGGCACACCACGTTGCCCAAGGGTCGGCCGATGGGCGAGCGCTCGCCGTCATCGTGAGCACACTGCCAGTGGGTGACGTTGATCGCGGTCTCCGTCGGGCCGTAACGGTTATGCAGTTGCACGGCGGGTAATTGTTGCAGCACGCGATTGCGCAGTTCGGCGGGCAAGGCTTCGCCGCCACTGAAAAGCCGACGCAACGTGCGGCACTGCAAGGCCTGCGGTTCATCGACAAACAGACGCAACAACGGCGGCACAAAGTGCAACGTGGTCACCCCGAACTGCTGCACCAACTGCGCGATGCGCTGCGGGTCGCGGTGTTCTCCCGGCCCGGCCAGCACCAGACGGCAACCGGTAATCAACGGCCAGAAGCACTCCCACACTGACACATCAAAACTGATCGGGGCCTTTTGCATCAGCACATCGTCGGCGCCCAGGCTGTAGGTGGCTTGCATCCACTGCAAACGCTCACTGAGGGCTGCATGGGTGTTGCCGACGCCTTTGGGCTGGCCGGTCGAGCCCGAGGTGTAAATCACGTAGGCCAGGTTGTCGCCATGCAGGTGCAGCCCCGGCGCATGGGCGGACCAGCTGTCGAGATTGAGGCCGTCCATGGCGATCACACTGAGGGCCTCGACACTCGGCAAGCGCGGCAGCAGATGGCTTTGAGTCAGCAACAGTGCCGCACCGCAATCCTGCAGCATGTAGGCCAGACGCTCGGGCGGGTAGTCCGGGTCGAGCGGCACATAGGCGCCGCCCGCCTTGAGAATCGCCAGCAGGCCGATCAGCAGTTGCGGCGAACGTTCAGCGGCAATCGCCACCGGCACATCCGGGCCCACGCCCTTGTCACGCAAGTAGTTGGCCAGGCGGTTGGCGTGCCCATGCAGATGGGCGTAATCGAGGCTGCCGCCGTCCCACAACAGGGCGATGTGGTCCGGGGTGAGCTGCGCTTGCTGTTCAAGCTGCTGTGGCAGCCATTGCTGCGCGGGAGCACACGGCGCTTCGCTCCAGCACGCCTGTTCAAGCAACTGCTGCGGGCTGAGCAGGTGCAGGTCAGCCAGGGCCTTATGGCTGTCGGCGCAAACTTGCCGCAAAAGGCTGACAAAATGCTCGGCCAGTTGCGCAATGGTGCTGGCCTCAAATCGCTCATCGGCGTAGTCGAACGACAGTTTCAGGCGGCCCTGGCGGTCTTCTTCGCTGTGCAACTGCAAGTCGAATTTGGCTTCGCGGCTGTGCCATTCCAGCTCTTCGGCCAGCAAGCCAGGCAAACGCCGTAAAGCACTCAGGTCGCGTTGCTGATGATTGAACAGGACCTGGAACAAGCCGTGTTCACGGGCCTGCGGGAAGGCTTCCAGCAGTTGCTCAAAAGGCAGGTCCTGATGCGCTTGAGCATCCAGCGTGGCAAGGCGGGTTTGCTCGAGCAATTGGGCAAACGGCAGGCGCCCGTCCAGTTGCGCACGCAGCACCAGGGTATTGATGAAAAAGCCGATCAGGCCATGGGTTTCCTGACGCGGGCGGTTGGCGCTCGGCACGCCAATGCGGATATCGCGCTGGCCGGTATAGCGATACAACAAGGTCTGGAACGTTGCCAACAGCAGCATGAATGGCGTGCTGTCATGGGCCTTTGCTGTCTCACGCAAGGCCTCGGCAAGCGGTGCCTCCAGGCGCACGCTGTAGCGCGACGCGCTGTGTTGCTGCGCGGCCGAACGCGGGTAATCGGTGGCCAGTTGCAAGGTCGGCTGCTCGTCGCCCAGCTGTTGTTTCCAGTAACTGAGCTGGCGCTCGGCTTCGCCCTGGGCCAGCCATTGGCGCTGCCAACTGCCGTAGTCGGCGTAGTGCAAAGTCAGCGGCGCCAGCGCTAACGGTTGCTCCAGGCAGGCCGCCGCATACAGCCGCGAGAACTCGTCGATGAGCAAGTTGAGCGACCAGCCGTCAGCAATGATGTGGTGCAAGGTCAGCAGCAGTTGGTGCTCTTCGTCATCGAGCTTGACCAAAGTGACCCAGAGCAGCGGGCCGTTGCTCAGGTCAAACTGGGTGCGGGCTTCGTCTTCGCGGATCTGCTGCGCCCGCGCTTCTCGCTCGGCGGCGGGCAAGTCGCTGATGTCGATGACCTGCAAGTCAAAATCCGCGGCGGCCTCAACCCGCTGCCAGGCTTGGCCATCGCGCTCATAAAAGCGCGTGCGCAGGGCTTCGTGGCGTTCGACCAAGTGCGCGAAGCTGCTGCACAGCGCGGTTTCGTTCATCTCGCCGCGCAAGCGCAAGGCGCCGGGAATGGTGTAGGCGCTGCTCTGCGGGTCGAGCTGCCACATAAACCACAAACGGTTTTGCGCCAGCGACTGTGGCAGCGGCTCATCGCGGCTCAAGCCGACGATGCTGCCTTGGGCCAGGCCGCCATCCTGCTGCAACGCCGCGACCCGGGCGGTGAAGGCGCTCAAGGTCGGCGCCTCGAACAACAGGCGCAGGTTGAGTTCCAGTTTCAGTTCTTCACGCAGGCGGGCGATGGTTTGCGTGGCCAGAATCGAGTTGCCGCCCAGCAGGAAGAAATGATCGTCAGCGGCCACTTGCTCGACCTGCAAATGCTCGCACCAGATCCACGCAATCAGCGCCTCCAAGTGATGGGCTGGCTGCGCCGGATCATTGTTGGCCGGCTGAGCGTCGTCACACGGGAACTGCGCGTAGCTGTCCAGGCTGCCATCAGCCAGACGGCTGCGGCAGGCCGAGCGCTGGAGTTTGCCGCTGGAGGTTTTTGGCAACGCCCCCGGATTGAGCAATACGACCACGCTTGGTGCTTGCTGGCAGGCGTCGGCCACAGCCTGGCGAATGGCCGTGATCAGGGCGTTGGCGGGCATGATTTTTTGCACGCTGCGGCTGATTTCGGCGGCAATGCCAATCCCCTCCTCGCCTTTGACATTGACCGCGAACGCCGCCACACGGCCTTTGCGCACCACTTCGACTTCACGCTCGATGGTGGCTTCGATGTCTTGCGGGTAGAGGTTATGGCCGCGCACGATCAACAGGTCTTTCAAGCGCCCGGTGATGTACAGCTGGCCTTCATGGATAAAACCCAGGTCGCCGGTGCGCAGCCATGTGGCGCCCTGATGTGCAACAAATGTCTGGGCGCTGGCGTGCGGGTTGCGCCAGTAGCCGTGGGCGATGCTCGGCCCGCAGGCCCAGACTTCACCGACACGGTTATCCGCCAAGGGCTCGAACGAGTGTGGGTCGACGATTTGCACCGCATGTTGCGGCTGCTGAGTACCGCAGCTCATCACCGCGCAGCCGTCGCCCGGCACGATGCGGTTGTTGGCTAGCTCCAGCTCATTCAGGTTCAGGACCGGAATGCCCTGCCCGCGCTGCCCGCCTGCGACAAACAAGGTGGCTTCGGCCAGGCCATAGGAGGCGAAATAGCTGGCAGAGTCAAAACCGCACAGAGCAAATTTTTCGGCGAAACGTACCAGGGTGTCCTGGCGGATCGGCTCAGAGCCTGAATAGGCCACGCGCCAACGGCTTAAATCCAGCCCGGCCAAAGCGCTTTCGCTGACTCGCTCGCTGCACAGCCGATAGGCAAAATCCGGCCCGCCGCTGATGGTCCCGCCGTATTCGCTGATGGCTTCGAGCCAACGCAGCGGGCGGGTCAAAAAGTACGCGGGCGACATCAGGATGCACGGCACACCGCTGAAAATCGGTTGCAGCAGGCCGCCGATCAAGCCCATGTCGTGGTACAGCGGCAACCAGCTGACAATCACGTCGTCGGGGTTGAGGTCGATGCCAAATCCACGGCGAATCAGCAACTCGTTAGCCACCAGATTGCCGTGGGTGACTTGCACGCCCTTGGGCATGGCGGTGGAGCCTGAGGTGTATTGCAAAAAGGCGATGTCATCGGCCTGCAACGCCACCGGCTGCCAGCCTTGCGCCAGGCTCGGTTCTAGGCTGTCGACGCACAGCAACGCGGGCGCCTCGGCACGGCTGAGTTCGGGCAGGGCAAGCAAGGACTCGCGCAAATGGCTGCTGGTCAGCAGCACGCGCGGTTCGGCGTCGCTCAGGATCGACAGCAAACGCTCCTGATGGTGGCGGCGCGACGACTCCGGCGGATACGCCGGAACGGCGATCACTCCGGCATACAGGCAGGCAAAAAATGCCGCGACGTAGTCCGGGCCGCTGGGCAACAGCAAGACCGCGCGATCACCCACCGCTGCATTGGCCTGCAAGGCTGCGGCAAAGGTCCGCGCACGTAAATCCAGGTCAGCATAGGTCAGCACCTGGCTGGCACTCTGGTCATCGCCCAAAAAGCGTAATGCCAGTCGATCCGGGGTCTGGGCTGCACGTTGTTGCAGGGCTTGGGCCAAGGTGCCAGGGAGTTCGAACGCGTCCATCATGGGATTTCCTGCCTGAAGTCGGCTTTGCATAAATTCGGTGTGTTTGAGAGACGAGAAAGCACGGCGCTGCTTTAGCCGGGCACCCGCCGAGCCTGTTGCTGACGCCAGCGCAGCAGGTGTTCTTCGGCGTAGCGGCGCAGGCAACGCAACAAGGCGGTTTCTTGCTGGTGCAGAAAAAAGTGATGGCCTTCAAACATGTCCAGGGAAAACGCGCGGCTGGTGTCGGCCTGCCAATCGAGCAGTTGCTCGGCGCGCACACTGTCTTGCTTGCCGCCAAACACGTGAATGGGCAGCGACAACGGCGCCCGCCGGTCGTGTCTGAAACTGCCGCACAACAGGAAGTCGGCGCGCAGTATCGGCAGCATCAGGTGCATGAGTTCGGCATTGGCCAGCACCTCTTCGGGGGTGCCGTTGAGTTCGCGCAAGCGCTCGATCAGTTGCGTGTTGGTCTTGGCCAGCGCGTACTCGCTGACATCTCGGCGGGCCGGGCCGGCCGTGGCAGATGCAAACAAGGCCAGTGGCAGGGGCAGCCCGCGCTCACGCAGGGCGTGGGCCAGTTCAAAGGCCAACAGACCGCCCAGGCTGTGGCCGAACAACGCGTAAGGGCGGTCCAGTTCCGGGCTGATTTCGTCGGCCAACTGGCCGGCCAATGCGCGAATATCGCTCTGCAAGGGCTCGTCCATACGCATCCCGCGCCCCGGTAATTCCAGCGGGCGCACCTGCAGCCAAGTGGGCAGCAAGCGGCGCCAACGGCTGTAAGCCATGGCGCTGGCGCCGGAGTAAGGCAGACAAAACAAGCGCAGCTGGATGACTTCAGTCATGGTCTGAACCACCGCCGTAAAACGCCGCCCGTGCACATGCAAACGCCATATCACCCTCCTGTGTTAACCGTTCATCGCAGGTCTGCAACACAGACCTTCGCCCCTTGTGAACGGTTGACCCGGGCAAATAATTAGCCCTTCCGGTAGTGGCCATTTGTAGCGAACTGCACGGGATGTGAGGCTTTTCTCAATCTCTTGAAGGGATCGGTATTAATTACCTTTCTCAATTGACAATCATTATCATTAAGCCTAGTTTGTTTCGCACTGTGACGGCGCCAACCGAGCAATGGCCCGCACGTTTTCACTAGCCACAGGTGATCTCCATGACGGAACAAATGTCCACAAGCAGGTGTGACTCACCCTTACTTCAAGCCTTTGTCGACAACCGATTAATCCTGGTCAAAATTGCAGCGCGGATCACCGGCTGCCGATCTCGGGCCGAAGACGTGGTGCAGGACGCTTTCTTCCGTTTGCAGTCCGCGCCGCAGATCACCTCGTCATTCAAGGCGCAACTGAGCTATCTGTTCCAGATCGTGCGCAACCTGGCGATTGATCACTACCGCAAGCAGGCACTGGAGCAGAAATACTCGGGTACAGAAGAGGAAGGCTTGAATGTGGTGATCAATGGCGCCTCGCCAGAAACCTCGCATATCAATTTTTCGACCCTGGAAAACATCGCTGACGCGCTGACCGAGCTGCCAAGTCGCACCCGTTATGCGTTTGAGATGTACCGCTTGCACGGTGTGCAGCAAAAGGACATCGCCAAAGAGCTGGGGGTGTCGCCAACGCTGGTCAATTTCATGATCCGCGACGCGCTGATTCACTGCCGCAAGGTTTCGGGCAGCCAGCCAGATACCTTTAGCCGTCGCTGAAATCAGCTTCTTTGTGAGGGGGCTCGCGATCTTTGAAGATCAAAAGATCGCGAGGCGAGCTCGCTCCTACAAAATGAACGTCGCTTTAGCGTTGGTTTTCGATTGTCCTTTCCAGCACCATCAAGGCCGCCCGTTTGTGCGGGAAGTCGAATTCCTTGATCCGCTTATAGCCTTGTGACTGCATGTAACCAATCATTTTGGCGTTGTCGGCGCGGGGCTCGGCCACGATGCGCCGAGTGCGCGGGTCGTCCTGCAACAGGTAATCGGTCAAAGCGGATATCCAGCTGGCAACCTTGTGCGGCCCGCGATGGGCCTGCTCCCCCACCAGCATATGAATGCCACGGTCGTAGTCGCCTGCGTCGTAAAAGGGCGCGATGCGATCTTCTTTGGCCCAATAGGCTTCGAAATAAGCAAACGGCTGGTCGTCAAAGCAACCGATCAAGGTCAGGGTGTGCGGGTCGTCAGCCAGTTTTTCGAGGTACTGGCGATGGTCGTCAAGGCTGCCCCCTTCATCCCAGAAGGCCAGTACTCGAGGGGTGTTCTGCCAGCGGTTGAAGCGTTCGAGGTCAAGCTCGATGTCCAGCGTACGCAAGGAGATCCAGGCGCCAAGCTGGGGGTCGAAGCGCCGATAGACTTCGCCTTGGGGTTTGGCCGGGCGCTGCGGGTGCGAAGCGATTGCAGTCATTTTGGACTCACGATTGTCGTCAACAGTTAGGCTGTGTGACGTTGGTCGCGGGGCAAAATTTAGGACTCTGTTTCGACGAGTTCAATATTGTAAGGGGCAAAAATCGCTTTTAACTGGCCATTGTCCTTTAGCGCTTTGATCAACTTGGTCACTTCTTTGGCTTTGATCGGGCCATGGGGCCGAATGAAGGCGTAGTGATGGTAGCGCTGGTCGGCACGGTCAGATACCAGCACGCGAGATTTGTACTGCGGATTGTGTCTGAGCATGTCATTGAGGTTGGATCGCGTCATCAAGGTCATGTCTACCCGCCCGCGCAAGACCATCTGCAGGTTGCTTTCGTGGGAGTAGGTCAAGGTCGCGTCAAAGTGGTTGAGCAAGTAGCTGGGGGCAGGATTGAAGTCTGCAAAGGCGTAGTGATAGCCGGAAAAAAGCGCCAGCCGTTTCCCCTTCAAATCATCAAAGTAGGATTGGTCACGCCCCGGCTGTTGCTTGGCAATAAACACTTCCGAGTCGACAAGGCCAAGGTCGACAGCATCGTAATCGACCCCCTGCCAGCCCCAGTTGGAGCTTTCAAAAAGGATCAGGTCAACGCGGCCCTGATCAAAGTCACGCACCCTCCGCGCCAGCGAGGTGGGGACGGCGGTGAATTTATAATCAGTTTGTAACTCATTCATCGCGCTCAGCAATTTTTGCAGCAAGCCCGTGTCGGAACCGCGTTCCGGGCGCACGATATACGGCGGAAAATGCGCCGCACCGACGCGAATTTCCTGCGCGGCCCACACCGGCGACATCAAGGTGACACTCAGCGCCAGCAACACACTGCGGACCATCCACATTGGCAAACACTTAAACGCTATGCACATCGGGGACGCCCGCGACTGGAACTTATTAATGGGTACAGGACCTGAGATCGAGTACGACCGTAATTTAAGCGCGCTTAGACTAGCAAGCAAACGTGGTGTGGCCCACTACAAATTAAGTGCCCCGTGGCTGCGCATTAGCTACGCTGCATCCTCAATGCCGATGTTGTTTAAGGAAAGCTGCACATGCCTCACTGGCTGGTAATTGACCTGGAAGCCACCACCGATGACGGCGGCTGGCCTCTGGAAGAAATGGAAGTCATCGAAATCGGTGCCAGCGTGGTCACCCGTGCCGGGCGCGAAATAGACCACTTTCAGCGTTTTGTACGGCCGCAACGGCGCCCGCTGCTGACTGCTTTTTGCCGTCAATTAACCCATATCACCCAAGCCAATATTGATAACGCCAGCCCTACCGGACAGGTTTGGGAGCAGTTCGAGCGCTGGCTGGGCCAGCATCTGCCCAAACTGGAAGGCTGGGCCAGCTGGGGTGAGTACGACCGCAGGCAACTGGAACAGGAATGGCAACAAAAGCAGCTGGACAGCGCCTTGGCGCGTTTGCCGCATATGAACCTCAAGCAACAATTTGCCCAGGTCCGCCAGCTAAAACAGCCGCTGGGCCTCAACAGTGCGCTGCAACTGGCCGGTATGCAGTTCAGCGGGCAGCAGCACCGCGCCCTGGAAGATGCGCGCAATACCGCGCGTTTATTGCCTCTGGTGTTGCGGGTTTAGTACAGCGCCGAGCCTCTACAAAAGGGCGTGACGGGATAAAACGGCTTCTGCATACTGGCCAGCCTTTTTAACCCATTCCGAGGAATCGCCATGTTTAAAGTCAACGAATACTTCGACGGCACCGTCAAGTCGATTGCGTTCACACAAGCTGAAGGCAAAGCCACTATTGGCGTCATGGCCCCGGGTAAATACGAGTTCGGCACCGCCGAGCGTGAAATCATGCACGTCGTCTCGGGCGAACTGAAGGTCAAGCTGCCGGGCAGCAGCGAGTTTGAAACGTTCATTACAGGCAGCCAGTTCAACGTGCCGGCCAACAGCAAGTTTCAGCTTGAGGTCGCCGTAGATACCGCTTACCTGTGCGAGTACCGCTGAGTTAGCCCCACGTAGGAGCGAGCTTGTCTCGCGATCTTTTGATGTTTAAAAGATCGCGAGGCAAGCTCGCTCCTACAGGGTTAGTCCGCCGTGTTGAACTGCAATGCTGCCAACCGCGCATACAGCGGGTTACTGGCAATCAATTGGGCATGCGTGCCCACCGCCACCAGCTTGCCCTGATCCATCACGGCAATGCGATCGGCATTCTGCACCGTCGCCAGTCGATGGGCGATCACCAGCGTGGTACGGCCTTTCATCAGGCTGGGCAACGCTTCCTGGATCAAGTGTTCACTTTGCGCATCCAGCGCGCTGGTGGCTTCGTCCAACAGTAAAATCGGCGCATCTACCAGCAGTGCACGGGCAATCGCCAGGCGTTGCCGCTGCCCGCCCGATAAACCCTGACCGCCATCGCCCAAGTGGGTTTTGTAACCGTGGGGCATTTGCAGGATGAAGTCGTGGGCATGAGCAATGCGCGCCGCTGCTTCCACCTGGGCCTCTGTGGCCTGCGGGTTGCCATAGCGGATGTTGTCTTCGACCGAGCCAAAAAACAGCGCCGGGGTCTGCGAGACCAGGGCAAAGCAGCGGCGCAAGTCGTGCGGGTCAAGTTGCTGAACAGGTCGCCCTTCCAGCAAGATTTGGCCTTGCTGGGGGTCATAGAAACGCAACAGCAAGTCGAACAAGGTCGATTTACCGGCCCCGGATGGCCCAACCAAGGCCAGGGTTTCGCCTGCATTGATGGTTAGGCTCAGGCCCGCAATCGCGTAGCTTTCGGGACGCGATGGGTAAGAAAAATACACATCTTCGAGGCGCATGTTGCCTTCAACCCGCTCTGGCAACACTTGCAACCCGCTGTCCGGTACGACGATCTGGCTTTTGGACTGCAGCAGTTCGCTGATCCGCTCAGCCGCCCCTGCCGCCTGTTGCAGTTCGCCAATCACTTCACTCAGGGTGCCGACGGCACTGCCGACCACCAGGCTGTAGAACACAAACGCGGCCAGTTCACCGCCCGTAATGCGCCCGGCGATAACATCCATGCCGCCCACCCAGAGCATCACGCCGACTGCGCCCAGCACCAGCGAGATCACCAGGGTGATCAACCAGGCCCGCTGCAAGATACGTTTGCGCGCCGTGGCAAAGGCGCCTTCGACGGTTTGCGCAAAACGCTGCTGGTCTTGTTGCTGATGGTTGTAGGCCTGGACGGTTTTGATCTGGGTCAGGGCTTCGGCCACGTAGCTGCCAACATCGGCAATGCGGTCCTGGCTTTGACGCGACAAGCTGCGCACGCGACGGCCAAAAATCAAGATCGGTGACAGCACCAGGGGCAAGGCGACCACGACGATGCTGGTGAGCTTGGGGTTGGTGATAAACAGCAGCACTACGCCGCCGATCACCATCAGGCTGTTGCGCAAAAACAACGACAGTGAAGAACCGATGACCGATTGCAGCAATGTTGTGTCGGTGGTTAGCCGCGACTGGATTTCTGAACTGCGGTTGTTCTCGTAGAAACCGGGGTGCAAACCAATCAGGTGATTGAAAACTTGCCGACGGATGTCAGCCACCACCCGCTCGCCAATCCACGACACCAGATAGAAACGCACAAATGTGCCCACCGCCAAGCCCAGCACCAGCAGCAAAAACAAGCCAATGGACTGGTTGAGCATGTGCGGTGATTGGGTCATAAAGCCTTTGTCGACGAGCAAACGAATGCCCTGCCCCATCGACAGCGTGATCCCCGCCGTGACGATCAGGGCCAGCAAGGCGCCGACCGCATGCCAGCGGTAAGGGGCTACAAAATGAATGACCAGACGAATGGCACGGCGCTGACGGGAAGAGAGCATGGGGGTGTTCCGCAAAGGGGGTCGAGTGTTAAAAGCCGCACACAGCCTACAACGAACCGGGGTAACACTTGGTAAACCTTTCTCAGTCGTTTTGAATATGACCGGGTGCCACAAGCCCTAGGCGTTAAAGTTCTAAAGTGAGGGTAGAAGTTTCGAATTATTTCTGTTGGACTGGGTTCCGCGGCCAAGTGTGTAACAGCTTGGTCATTTAACGGATCTAAAGTAGCGCTACACCCTGATGAGGAGACAGGCCATGGAATCAATCAACACTCAAGCACTTCCGGTAATTCGCACCCACCAGCAACCGTCGTTGGGGTGTGCCTTTATCGACGCTGAAGGTAATGAAGTTCTCATCACTGAAGAGATGATTCAGAACGCCTGCCAAGAACTGGAACAGCGTTTGGTCAAGCCTGTAAGTAACGACTGAACCTCTAAATCCCTGTAGGAGCGAGCTTTTTGAAAGATCAAAAGATCGCGAGCAAGCTCGCTCCTACAGTGGTATCGCGTACGCCCGTAGCAGTTGACGAGCCTTGCGAGGCTACGTCCGGGCGCGCAGCGGCCGTAAAAGAGCCAGATCAAAAGATCGCGAGGCAAGCTCGCTCCTACACCCGTACTGCGCCCAGCGCTTTAACCATCTGCGTCAAACCCTGCGACTCACCCTCTATACGTACCTGTAGGCCTTCGATTTCGCGGCGTACCGGGTAGTGTTTGCGCAAGGCGTCAAACGCCAGCTTTTGCTCCTGAACCGTGCCCACCAGGCTGCGACGAAAGTCCGCATCGTCACGGCGCGGGTCGTAAACCCCACGGCATACCATCGCCAGCGCCCAGGCCGGGTCGCTGTCAGCGCTCAGTTCAACCTTGGCCAGCCAGGGCGCAGGCAGTAAGTCGGCCAGTTTGATGACGGCTTCCTGCCCCAAGAAATCGCAGAACGCCTGGTAAATCTGCGCCGTGCCCCGTTGCTTGCCGTCCAGGCTGTAACCGGCAATGTGCGGCGTTGCCAGTACACACAGGTCGGCCAGTTCAACATCAACCTGCGGCTCGGCTTCCCATACGTCCAGCACCGCTTGCAGGTCTTCGCGCCGGGTCAGCACTTCACGCAGGGCGTTGTTGTCGATCACCGGGCCACGGCTGGCGTTGATCAGCCAGGTGCCGTGTTTGAGCTGGTTCAAACGCTTCTGGTCGAGCAAGTGCCAGGTCGCGTTCTCTGCGGATTTATCCAGAGGCGTGTGCAGGCTGATGACATCGCAGCGCTCGATGATCTGCTCAAGGCTGACGTAATCACCACCCTCGGCCGCCTGACGCGGCGGGTCGCACACCAGCACGTTGAAGCCCAGGCCCTTGAGCACATTGATCAGACGCCCGCCCACTTCACCGGCCCCGACCACACCGTAAGTGCGCTGATTGAGGTCAGCGCCTTCGATTTCGGCCAGTGTCAGCAAACTGCCGAGCACGTAGTCCACCACACCGCGGGCATTGCAGCCCGGTGCGCTGGACCATTGAATGCCCTCTTGATGAAAGTAATCGAGCGCCAGGTGATCGGTGCCGATGGTGCACGTACCGACAAAACGCACGGCGCTGCCTTCAAGCAGATCGCGGTCGACCTTGGTCACCGAACGCACCAGCAAGACATCTGCATCGTGCACATCGGCCCGGGTGATCTGACGCCCCGGCAAACGGCGTATTTCACCGAATTCAGCAAAGAACGCATCGACCAACGGAATATTTTCATCAGCAACAATCAGCATGGCAGGCTCCTTTCAAGGACTGGCAGTGTAGGCGTTGTCGGCACGTTTGGGCCGATCAATCCTGCTTTTTGCGGATCCAGTACAGGTACTTGCCCGCTTCTTCGGTCTGGCCGACCAGTTCGTGATCCAAAAATACGCAGAACTTGGGAATGTCGCGACGGGTCGACGGGTCGGTCGCGATCACTTTCAGCAAGCCACCCGGCGCCAGATCGCGAATGTGTTGGTGCAGCATCATCACCGGCTCAGGGCAGTTCAGGCCGCTGGCGTCCAGAGTGCCGTCAAGCGGCAGGTCAGCAAAACTCATTGGTTACTCCTGAATCAGCGGGATTTAGGCTTTTTCACGTCCAGTCGACGCAAATGACAGGTCACTTCTTCACGGTCGTGGTACAGCTGCTTGCAGCCGATTTCAACCTGGATACCGCGCGCCTTGAAGCCGTCGGCAATGCGGTCCAACAGGCGACGCACTTCGGCGTAGCGTTGTTTCATCGGCAACTTGAGGTTGACCACCGCCTCACGGCAATGCCCTTCACCAATCCATTCTTCGAGCATCGCCGCATTGCGCGCAGGCTTCTCGACGATGTCGCAGACCATCCAGTCCACTGGTTGTTTGGGCTTGAAGGTAAAGCCATCAGCCATCAAGTGTTGCACCAGCCCGGTGTCCATCAGGCTTTCAGCCATGGGGCCGTTGTCGATGGCGATCACCAGCATGCCGCGATTGACCAGTTGCCAGGTCCAGCCGCCGGGGGCTGCGCCGAGGTCAACGCCGGTCATGTCACTGTGCAAACGGTCATCCCACTGATCACGCGGGATGAAATGGTGCCAGGCCTCTTCCAGCTTGAGGGTTGAGCGGCTCGGGGCTTCACGCGGGAACTTGAGACGCGGAATGCCCATCGGCCACATGGCCGAGTTGTTGGACTCGGCCAGGCCGAGGAACACTTCGCGGCCACTTTTGAAGGTCAGCAGCAGACGCGGTTTGTCGTCGGCGTTTTCGACCAGCTTGCCCGCCTTGAGCAGTGCCTTGCGCAAATGCCCTTCGAACTTCTTGCAGAAGTTGGATAGCTCTTTGCCGTCGTTGGTATCGACCACTTCCAGCCACAGGCTGCCACACACCGGAAAATCGGCCATGTGTTCAAGGATGACGCTGATCCGGTCGGTTTCCGGCAGCTCGACAAAACTGCCGCGAGCCCATTGGCGCGGGAAAATCAGCTCGGCAAAGCGCAGGCGCTGCATCAGGCGCTCAGCACCGCCTGCTTCGGTGCAGACAAACTCGGCACAGGCCGCGCTCGGCTTGGCCTTGGCGTAGCCAGAGACATTAAGACGGGCGGCGTGCTCGGCGATTTCCGAGCAGACTTCGCCTTCAAAACCGGGCCGGCAATGCATAAAAACGGTGTTCATTGAATTACTCCTGGGCAGCGGCAAGACATTAGACCGCTGCGCTACCTTGTCCTGGAACAAGGTCTGTCACGAAAAGGCGGGCATGATAACTGAGTTCGGAACCTTGAAGCCCTATAGACAGTCCAGTTATTAGCCAGATCATTGAATCAGGGCTAGGTTTGAAGCTCTGCTCACTGTTCTGTTCGTATCACACGATCCGTGCCGTGCGGATCAAAAGGAGTCATTTCATGTCCTCCCTCGATAGCCTGAAAACCCTTTCTACCTTAAAAGTCGACGATAAGACTTATCACTACTTCAGCCTGCCGCTCGCCGCCAAAACCCTGGGCGATTTGAGCAAGCTGCCGATGTCTCTTAAAGTGCTGCTGGAAAACCTGCTGCGCTGGGAAGACGGCAAGACCGTCACCGAACCCGACCTCAAGGCCCTTGCCGCCTGGCTCAAGGAGCGTCGTAGCGACCGTGAAATCCAGTACCGCCCGGCGCGGGTATTAATGCAGGATTTTACTGGCGTACCGGCGGTGGTCGATCTGGCCGCCATGCGCGCTGCCATGGCCAAGGCCGGGGGCGACCCGCAACGCATCAACCCGTTGTCACCGGTTGACCTGGTGATTGACCACTCGGTGATGGTCGACAAGTTCGGCAGCACCAGCGCCTTTGAGCAAAACGTTGATATCGAAATGGAACGCAACGGCGAACGCTATGCGTTTTTGCGCTGGGGCCAGGATGCCTTCGATAATTTCAGCGTGGTACCGCCCGGCACCGGGATTTGCCATCAGGTGAACCTTGAATACCTGGGCCGCACGGTCTGGACCAAAGACGAAGACGGCCGCACCTATGCCTTCCCCGACACCCTGGTAGGCACCGACTCGCACACCACCATGATCAACGGCCTTGGCGTATTGGGCTGGGGCGTGGGCGGGATTGAAGCCGAAGCCGCCATGCTCGGCCAGCCCGTGTCGATGCTGATCCCTGAAGTGGTGGGCTTCAAGCTCAGTGGCAAGCTCAAAGAAGGCATCACCGCCACTGACCTGGTGCTGACCGTTACGCAAATGCTGCGCAGCAAGGGCGTGGTCGGCAAGTTCGTCGAGTTTTACGGCGATGGCCTGGCCGACTTGCCCCTGGCAGACCGTGCCACCATTGCCAACATGGCCCCGGAATACGGCGCTACGTGCGGTTTTTTCCCGGTGGATGAGATCACCCTCGATTACCTGCGTTTATCCGGTCGCCCGGACGCCACGGTCAAGCTGGTAGAGGCTTACTGCAAAGCCCAGGGTCTGTGGCGCGAAGCGGGCCAGGAACCGATTTTTACCGACACCCTGGCGCTCGACATGGGCACCGTCGAGGCCAGCCTGGCCGGGCCAAAACGCCCGCAAGACCGGGTCGCCCTGCCCAACGTGGCGCAAGCCTTCAGCGACTTCTTGAGCCTGCAGTTCAAACCGGCCAGTAAAGAAGAAGGCCGCCTCGAAAGTGAAGGCGGTGGCGGCGTGGCCGTGGGCAGCGCAGAGTCGGTTGGCGAGGCGGATTACAGCCTCGATGGCAAAACCTGGCGCCTGAAAAACGGTGCCGTGGTGATTGCCGCCATTACCTCGTGCACCAACACCTCCAACCCCAGCGTGATGATGGCTGCCGGGCTGGTGGCGAAAAAAGCCGTGGAAAAAGGCCTGAAAAGCCAGCCTTGGGTGAAAACCTCATTGGCCCCCGGCTCCAAGGTGGTTACCGATTACTACAAGGCCGCTGGCCTCACCCCGTACCTTGACCAGTTGGGCTTCGACCTGGTGGGTTATGGCTGTACCACCTGTATTGGCAACTCCGGGCCGCTGCCCGACCCCATTGAAAAAGCCATTACCCAGGCGGACCTGACCGTGGCGTCTGTGCTGTCGGGCAACCGTAACTTTGAAGGCCGGGTACACCCGCTGGTCAAAACCAACTGGCTGGCCTCGCCGCCGCTGGTGGTGGCCTATGCGTTGGCCGGTACAGTGCGTATCGACATCAGCAGCGAACCGCTGGGGGTGGGCAAAGACGGTCAGCCGGTGTACCTGCGCGATATCTGGCCGAGCCAGAAAGAAATCGCCGACGCCGTGGCGCAAGTCAGCACCAGCATGTTCCACAAGGAATACGCCGAAGTGTTTGCCGGTGACGAGCAATGGCAAGCCATCGAAGTACCGCAGGCGGCGACGTATGTCTGGCAAGACAGCTCGACGTACATCCAGCACCCGCCGTTCTTCGACGACATTGACGGGCCATTGCCGGTCATCGAAGACGTCAAGGGCGCGAACATTCTGGCGCTGCTGGGGGATTCGGTGACCACCGACCACATCTCCCCTGCCGGCAATATCAAGGCCGACAGCCCGGCCGGGCGCTACCTGCGCGAGAAAGGCGTCGAGCCCAAGGACTTCAACTCCTACGGTTCGCGACGCGGCAACCATGAAGTGATGATGCGTGGCACGTTCGCCAACATCCGTATTCGCAACGAAATGCTCGGCGGTGAAGAAGGGGGCAACACCCTGTACATCCCGACCGGCGAAAAGCTGGCGATCTACGACGCGGCCATGCGTTATCAGGCCTCGGGCACGCCCTTGGTGGTGATTGCCGGTCAGGAGTACGGCACGGGTTCGAGCCGCGACTGGGCGGCCAAAGGCACCAACCTGCTGGGCGTCAAAGCGGTGATTGCCGAGAGTTTTGAGCGTATCCACCGCTCCAACCTGGTGGGCATGGGCGTGTTGCCCTTGCAGTTCAAGCTGGACCAGAACCGTAAGAGCCTGAAACTCACCGGCAAGGAGACCCTGGACATCCTCGGGCTGACCGGGGCCGACATTCAACCGCGGATGAACCTGACCTTGGTGATCACCCGTGAAGACGGCCAGCAGGAAAAGGTCGAGGTCCTGTGCCGGATCGACACCCTGAATGAAGTTGAATACTTCAAGGCGGGCGGGATCTTGCACTACGTTCTGCGCCAGTTGATTGCTTCGTAATAGCCAAACCTGTGGGAGCGGGCTTGCTCGCGATGGTATCGAAGCGGTCTAACAGAAAAACCGCATTGCCTGCATCGCGAGCAAGCCCGCTCCCACTCTTTCATGTTCACACCATTTGCTTCATGCCGAATCGTTATACTCGTGCGCCCTTCCTCCCCCTCAGGATTCGCATGATCTTCCTGCCCTGGCCTTATCTCGCCCTCTTGACCCTCGGCTACGGCATTGCCCTGAGCTATGGCCAATTAGGCGTTCAAGCTGTTATTGCCCTGTCCGCCCTGGTGGTGAGCGGGCTTGCTGCCCACCAAAGCCAACGCTCATGGCTGCGCTATGCCGGACACGCTGTGTTTGTGTTGCTGGCCCTGGCTTTGGCCCTGCATTGGCTGCCCGGTTTTCACAACGGCCGTGCCATCAGCCCCGAGCGGCTGACCCCGGATGCCGTGCCCTTTTCGATGTACCTGAATCTGGACAAACCCCTGATCGGCTTTTGGCTGCTACTGGTGTGCCCGTGGATAGCACCGCGCTTTAACTGGCGTGCGTCCGTGGGCGCCGCATTGATGGGGCTGGTGCTGGCCGCCTTGGCCGCGCTGGGTGGCGCGCTGTTGCTGGGCATTGTGGCCTGGGCGCCGAAGTGGCCCAGCCAGGGCTGGATTTGGCTATTGAATAACTTGCTGCTGGTGACGCTGGTCGAAGAAGCGCTGTTTCGCGGCTATCTCCAAGGCGGTCTGAGCCGCTGGTTCAAGCAACTGCCGTACGGGCAAACCCTGGCCTTGGTGATTGCCTCGCTGTTGTTCGGCCTGGCGCATATCGGGGCCGGTTGGCAGTGGGTACTGTTGGCCGGTATCGCCGGGCTTTGCTACGGCCTGGCCTACCGCTTTGGCGGGTTAAGTGCAGCGATTGCCACGCACTTTGGTCTGAACGTGCTGCACTTGGCGTTCTTCACCTATCCCATGCTGGCGCCTTGAGTTCGCCCCATGGCTGCAACAGCGTGGATGCACGCTGTTGCAGCAGAAATATTAATTAAACAATTCGTTGCGCGTGCCGAAAGCCTATCAAAGTCTTGCGGATTGAAACGACATGCGTAACAACCAGCCCATCACCCAGCGCGAACGCACATTCCCCGCGCAGCAACGGTTGATTTCCACTACCGATACCAAAGGCGTGATCACCTACTGCAACGACGACTTCGTCGACATCAGCGGGTTTTCCCGTGATGAGCTGGTGCGCGCACCGCATAACCTTGTGCGCCATCCGGATGTGCCTTCGGCGGTGTTCGAACATATGTGGAGCACCCTGAAAAAGGGCATGCCGTGGATGGGCATCGTCAAAAACCGCTGCAAGTCCGGCGATCACTACTGGGTGAATGCGTATGTGACCCCGGTGTTTGAGAACGAACGCGTGGTGGGTTACGAGTCGGTGCGGGTCAAGCCAACGGCCGAGCAGATCCGCCGCGCCGAAGCCTTGTACCAGCGCATCAATCGCGGCAAGCCCGCCGTACCGCGCCGCGACAAGTGGCTGCCGGTGCTGCAGGACTGGCTACCGTTCATTCTGGTCAGCCAACTGAGTTTTGTTATTGGTGCGCTGTTCAACTCCAGCTGGGGTTTTGCCTTGGCCGCGCTGTTGTCGATTCCGTTGGGACTGCTGGGCCTGACCTGGCAGCAACGCGGGATCAAGCGCTTGCTGCGCCTGGCCGAACAGACCACTTCTGACCCTCTGATTGCCCAGATGTACACCGACAGCCGTGGCCCGCAAGCGCGTCTGGAAATGTCCATCCTGAGCCAGGAAGCGCGCCTTAAAACCTGCCTGACCCGTCTGCAAGACACCGCCGAGCACCTCAGTGAGCAAGCCCGTCAATCGGACGTGCTGGCGCACAAGAGCTCCACCGGGCTGGAGCGCCAGCGGGTTGAAACCGAACAGGTTGCCACCGCCGTTAACCAGATGGCCGCGACTACTCAGGAAGTCGCCAGCCATGTGCAGCGCACCGCCGATGCCACGCAAGAAGCCAATCGCCTGACCAGCCGCGGCCGCGACATTGCCGGTGAAACCCGCGAAGCCATTGAGCGCCTGTCGGTGGTCGTCGGTGAAACCGGCGCGACGGTGACCCAACTGGCGAAAGACAGTGACGAGATCGGCGGCGTCGTCGACGTGATCAAGGGCATTGCCGACCAAACCAACCTGTTGGCCTTGAACGCAGCCATTGAAGCGGCACGTGCCGGTGAAATGGGCCGGGGTTTTGCTGTTGTGGCCGATGAAGTACGCCAACTGGCGCAACGCACCAGCACCTCGACCGGCCAGATTCACGGCTTGATTGCCAAGCTGCAACAAACCGCCGCCACAGCCGTACAAACCATGGACGCCGGCCACCGCCAGGCACAAGAAGGCGTGGCACGGGTGCTGGAAGCCGACGCGGCACTGATCGGGATCAGCGAAGCGGTGGCCAATATCACCGATATGACCACCCAAATTGCCGCCGCCACCGAAGAGCAAAGTGCCGTGGCCGAAGAAGTCAGCCGTAACATCAGCACCATTGCCGACCTTGCCGACCAAACCTCGGAGCAAGCGCAGCATTCCGCCCTGCTCAGTGAGGAACTGGCCCAGACCGTAAATATTCAATATTCGCTGGTGGAGCGGTTCAACCGCTGAAACTAAAAAGCCAGAGCATTCGCTCTGGTTTTTTTTTAATCATGCTTCAGTCAAATGCGTATCGCACCCCGACATTGGCCCCCCAAGGTTGTTCGATACCTTGGCCGTTCATGTAGTCGAAGTCTGCGTGCAATTGCAGGTTACTGGACAATGACAGCGCCAGACCGGCCCCCAATTCAGCACGGGTGCCGTACAGATCATTGTTGAAGCGATGCCCGTTGACCTCGACGTCATTGTCCCGGGCAAACTCTTGAGCCAGTGCGACTTTGATGTAAGGGCTTAGCCATTGATTGCGATGTTCAAGGGTCATGCCCACTTTACCGAGCAGGGAGTGGGTGGCCGCGTTATCGGCCTTCAGCTCTGAGTCCAGACTGAACGACTTTCCTTGCACTGCCACCGCAGACACCTGAGCGAAAGGCTCGATGAACAGGTGTTCGGTGAGCTGGATCTGCCGACCGGCTTCCAGCGAAGCACCCAGCCCATAGTTGCTGTAGCTGCCTTTGGCCTTACTGAAATCGCTCATCAAGACGTCCGCGCGATTCTGGAACTGGTTGAGCTTAAGCACGCCATCCACGTAATAACCGTTGTTGTTCATCCAGGTCCCGTAAGTCCCGACATAAAAGCTGTCGACAGTGCCTGAGGAACCGCGTGACTGAGACAGGTCAGATTTGCTGTAACCGCCGAGCAAACCCACCAGCAGCACACCGTCAGTGAGGGCCAGCGGCGCGTCCACGCCCAGCGAAAAACCGCTCTGCTGTTGCTCAAAGCCCAGGCCATCGCGCCCTGCAACCCGGTACTGGTTACCGTAGCTGCGCATCCAGGCACCGCCCTGCCCGCTGCTTCTGACCTCGCCCATACGGCTGCGCAAGGTACTCATCTCGCCATACCAGACGGTCGGCGCACTGTTAAACAGCGCCTGAACACTGCGGGTGGCCGGGCTTACCTCACGGTCTTCGCCAGTCAAAAACCAATCGTCGCCCTGACGTTCCAGCCCATACGAATAAGCCCCGAGGTCGACACGCTCGCCCAGCACGCTGAACTGCGCATCGCCGCCACCGGTGTGAACCACCTGCAAAGGATCAAAGCCTGATTCAGGCTCGGCACCGCTGTTCTGAATGCTCAACACATGATTGCCCGTCGCCTGGCCTTCTATGTTGAGAAAGTCGACTTGCTGGTTGTCCATGTCCAGCTTCAGCCCAAAGGAGCCATTGCCGGACAACTCGCCCATGGACAGCTGATGAAACCCCTCAGCTTTGGCAAAGTCGATGCTCCCGCCATTGAGCACCAAGGACTCGACATTGCTGTCACCCATAATGTCCCAGCCGACGCCTGCATCAAGTTGCAGGTTTTTGACGTCGCTCATCTGCCCGGTAAAACGTGTTCCATTCTGCAAACGCACATTCACCAGGCCGCCCTCAGGGATGGTCAGGTTGCCGTGCAAATAGCTGCCATCGACGACAAGGTCCAGCACGCTGTCAGACTGCACGTCGAGCAATTCGCCCCGACCATTGCCAGCAGACAGCGTGGAACCATTACTGACCGTAATGGTTGCCTGTGCGCCGCCTTCAACTTTTATGGCCGGCCCCTCAACACTGCCGATATAAGCGTTATCGATGGCCACTGTGTTGCCTTGGCCACTGATATTGATCGCTGCCGCGGTTTGCGATTGAATCGAGCCACCGTTGACGGCCAGAGTGCCACCGTTCAGTTGCGCACCGACCGCACCGGCGCCATTGGCTTTAACGTGGGAATTGTTGAGTTCTACCCGGCCGCCGGATTGGGTCACAACGCCTGCTGAACCTTCGCCAAAGGTTTCGATGGAACTGTCGTTCAGTGTCACCAAGCTGCTGTTGCCGATAGAAACCACACCATGGGACTCTCGGCCACGGGTAACAATCGACGAGCCCTGGCTCAATTCAATCGAAGCACCGCTCTCAGCACCTGCACCGGAGGACTGATCCCCTTCAGTGACAATTGAACTGCCTTGCAAATCAATGACTGCACCACTGTGCCCTTCAACACCCAACGAGCGGTAGCCTTCAGTGCGGATCTGCAGGTTGGCCGCTTCCACGGAACTGAGCTGCCACCCCAAAATCCCTGCGCTGTGGTCTCCTGTGGTGGTGACGCTGCCGCCGCCCAGTTGGATAGCCCCGTCACTGAACGCATAAATACCGGCAGCGGCATTGCCGGTGGTAACAACGGTGACTTTCTCCACATCGGCTACAGCACCAACGCCTACGCGCAGGCCCGTGGCGCCTTCACCTGAAGTCTCGATCTGAAGCTCCCCGGTGGATTGGAATGTGCTGCCCTGACCGTTAACCAGCACGCCGTAAGCGTCTTTACCAGACGTTGCGACAGCCATGTCGGCGGACTTGATTTTTCCGCCACTGGAGGCATGCATTCCATACACGCCAGCGCTGACTGTTTCGATCTTGCGATCACTGACGCTGACTTCTTCTCCGTCCCGGGCTGACACCTGGTCCTCATCAGCAGCGAATGCCTGAACACTTGAGAACAACAATGTCTGACTGATCGCTATGGCAAGAATGGACTGACGCGGGAAAAGGAACTGGGACATGAGGATTGTTTTCTCTTTTGTTGAGTTCTCGTACGGAGCTCAACGACATTGCCGAGCGCACCTACGTACAAGGGCGCCAAGAATGAAAATAATCGTCAGAACAAAACATCGGGAATTTCCTTGATTGCTGTAGGACTACACGCCTCAAGCATGTAGAGAAGCTCAAACACGCTGTCGCAAAATTCACTCGCCCGGCGTCAAACCATCATCTTCTTTTAAGCCATCCTGCAAGGCTATCCGCGGCCCGTTCCAAGTGTTGCTCATGAGTGAACCCTGAAACCTTGAGCGGCTTGAGGTCGTGGTCGGCGGCGGCCAGCCACACCAGTTCGAGCGTCGGCGCCAATGGGTAAGTTTCAACGGTCAGCCGATTACCCAGCGCGTCGCGCTCGCCCTGCACAATCAGGGTCGGAGTGTGCAGTGCAGCCAGATGCGCGACCCGAGGTTTTTCCGGCTTGCCCACGGCATAGAACGGGTAACCCAGGCACACCAGCCGATCAACGCCCAGCTCATCAGCCACCAGGCTGGCCATGCGTCCGCCCATGGACTTGCCACCGATGGCTAATGGCCCAGTGACATGCCGTCGCACCTCGCTGTAAACCTCACGCCAGCTTTCCAGCAATTTAGCCTGTGGATTGGGCGGCCTTTTGCCGCCATCCAGGCGCCGTTGCGCCATGTACGGGAACTCGAAGCGCAGCACGTTGATCCCGCGTGCAGCAAGGCGTTCAGCCATGCCGGTCATCCAGTCACTGTCCATTGGCGCACCTGCGCCGTGAGCCAGGATCAAGGTTGGCGATAAGGGTGTTTTTGCAGCGTTCCATAGCCAGCCCCGCGCCTGCAGGCACTTCGCCCATTGATCCTCGTCAATACCCACTTTGCTGCCTACGCCCATGCTTGCCTCGCTTTTAGTCTGCCTATAACTCCAGGCGTGCGTTGAACTCGCCTGATCCGTGGATGGGGAACCATGAACACTTCTATCAGTACCGCCTACAACTATAAGGTGGTCCGCCAATTTTCCATTATGACGGTGGTTTGGGGCATCGTCGGTATGGGGCTCGGCGTCTTGCTCGCCGCGCAATTGGTCTGGCCCGAACTTAACTTCGATTTGCCCTGGACCAGCTTTGGGCGGTTGCGCCCGCTGCACACCAACGCGGTGATCTTCGCCTTTGGCGGTTGCGCCTTATTTGCGTCCTCGTTCTACTCGGTGCAACGCACCTGCCAAACCACGCTGTTCGCGCCCAAAATCGCTGCCTTTACCTTTTGGGGCTGGCAACTGGTGATTCTGCTGGCGGCCATCAGCTTGCCACTGGGTTACACCAGTTCCAAGGAATACGCTGAACTGGAATGGCCGATCGACATTTTGATCACCATTGTCTGGGTCGCCTACGCCATCGTGTTCTTTGGCACGATCATGAAGCGCAAGACCAAGCACATTTATGTGGGCAACTGGTTCTTCGGCGCGTTTATCGTGACCGTGGCGATTTTGCACATCGTTAACAACCTGGAGATTCCGGTCAGTTTCACCAAGTCCTACTCGCTGTACGGTGGCGCCACTGACGCCATGGTGCAGTGGTGGTACGGCCACAACGCCGTGGGCTTTTTCCTGACAGCGGGCTTTTTGGGGATGATGTATTACTTCGTGCCCAAGCAGGCCGAACGCCCGATCTATTCCTATCGCCTGTCCATCGTGCACTTCTGGGCGCTGATCACCCTGTACATCTGGGCCGGTCCGCACCACTTGCACTACACCGCATTGCCGGACTGGGCGCAGTCGCTGGGCATGGTGATGTCGCTGATTCTGCTGGCACCAAGCTGGGGCGGGATGATCAACGGCATGATGACGCTCTCGGGGGCCTGGCATAAGTTGCGCAGCGACCCGATCCTGCGCTTTTTGGTGGTGTCGCTGGCGTTCTACGGCATGTCGACCTTCGAAGGCCCGATGATGGCCATCAAGACCGTCAACGCCCTCTCCCACTACACCGACTGGACCATCGGCCACGTACACGCCGGCGCGCTGGGCTGGGTCGCGATGATTTCCATCGGCGCGATGTACCACATGATCCCTAAAGTCTTCGGCCGCCCGCAGATGTACAGCATCGGCCTGATCAACGCGCACTTCTGGCTGGCGACCATCGGCACCGTGCTGTACATCGCTTCGATGTGGGTCAACGGCATCGCCCAGGGCCTGATGTGGCGCGCGGTCAATGCCGACGGCACGCTGACGTACTCCTTCGTCGAAACCCTGGTGGCCAGCCATCCGGGCTACGTCGTGCGGTTGATAGGCGGGGCGATTTTCCTGAGTGGCATGTTGCTGATGGCTTACAACACGTGGCGCACGGTGCGTAATGCCGAGCCCGCTGAAGTTGTCGCCGCTGCGCAGATGGCCTGAGGAGTCCGCCATGAAACACGAAATCATTGAAAAAAATATCGGCCTGATGCTCTTGCTGATGATTCTGTGCGTGAGCGTCGGTGGTCTGACGCAGATCGTCCCGCTGTTTTTCGAAGACGTGACCAACACCCCGGTAGAGGGCATGAAGCCCTACACCGCGTTGCAACTCGAAGGCCGCGACGTGTACATCCGCGAAGGCTGCGTGGGCTGCCACTCGCAGATGATTCGCCCGTTCCGCGCCGAGACCGAGCGTTATGGCCACTACTCGGTAGCCGGTGAAAGCGTTTGGGATCACCCGTTCCTGTGGGGCTCCAAACGTACCGGGCCGGACCTTGCCCGAGTGGGCGGGCGTTACTCGGATGACTGGCACCGCGCGCACTTGTACAACCCGCGCAACGTCGTGCCTGAATCGAAAATGCCGGCCTACCCATGGCTGGTGTCAACGCCCGTAGACAGCAGCCATACCGAGAAAAAACTCGAAGTGATGCGCACGCTGGGTGTGCCTTACACCGACGAAGACATCGCCAATGCCAAGCAGTCGGTCAAGGGTAAAACCGAAATGGACGCGCTGGTCGCCTACCTGCAAGTGCTCGGCACTGCCATCAAGAGCAAGAGGTGAGCCATGGTGTTTGACATGAGTAGTGGAATGATTCGCGGGCTGGGCACTGTGGTGGTTGCAGTGGCTTTTATCGGTCTGGCGCTGTGGGTGTTCAGCCCGCGGCGCAAGGCAGAGTTCGACGATGCAACCTTGCTGCCGTTCAAGGACGACCCCGAGGCCATCAAACACGTCGAGCAAGAGCAAGCGTCCAGGAGTAAAAAGAATGTCTGAGTTCTGGAGTATTTACGTCAGCGTGCTGACCATTGGCACGCTGATCGGTCTGACCTGGCTGTTGTTCGGTACGCGCAAGGGCGAGAAAAAAAGCGAAACCACCGAAACCATGGGCCACAGTTTCGATGGCATCGAAGAGTACGACAACCCGCTGCCACGCTGGTGGTTCATGCTGTTCATCGGCACGCTGGTGTTCGGGGTCGGCTATTTGATCCTTTACCCTGGCCTGGGCAACTGGAAAGGCCTGCTGCCAGGTTACGAGGATGGCTGGACCGGCGTTCACGAGTGGGAAAAGGAGATGAACAAGGCCGATGCCAAATTCGGTCCCATTTTCGCCAAGTACGCGGCCATGCCGGTGCAGCAAGTGGCGCAAGACCCGGCAGCCCTGAAAATGGGTGGCCGCCTGTTTGCCTCCAACTGCTCGGTGTGCCACGGCTCGGACGCCAAGGGCGCGTTTGGCTTTCCCAACCTGACGGACGCGTCCTGGCGCTGGGGCGGCGATGCCGACACCATCAAGGCGACGATCATGGGCGGACGCATCGGCATGATGCCGGCCTGGGGCGAGGTGCTGGGCGAGGAAGGCGTGAAGAACGTCTCGGCTTATGTTCGCCACGACTTGGCGGGGTTACCGCTACCAAAAGGCGCCGCGTTCAATCTGGAGGCCGGCAAGCAGGCGTACGCCACCACCTGCGTGGCGTGCCACGGGCCTGAAGGCAAAGGCAACCCGCTACTGGGCGCACCGGACCTGACGGCACCGACAGCCTTTATTTACGGCACCAGCCTGGCGCAATTGCAGCAAACCATTCGCCATGGTCGCCAAGGCCATATGCCCGCGCAAAACGAATTGCTGGGCAACGACAAAGTGCAATTGGTCGCAGCCTACGTCTACAGCTTGTCCCATGGCACGGCAGAGGAGAAAACCGCCGAGTAACCCCTCGTCTTTACAGGAGCGACGGCGAGTCGCTCCTGTAAAGATGTATACACTTCTGTGAACAATATCTGGACATTCCTCGCCGCCTCTTTTACTTTCTCCCCCAGAGTCACCTCGCCAAATCCCTTCACGATAGCCTTCCACAGGGCGTTTTTTAACGGCCATTTTGACCTTGCTTAGCCTGTGGAAAAGCCGGAAAACAAGCGCTGAAGGGCATTGACCGAGGGCTGGCTTCGTTGCAATAGCCCTATGCTTTATCCATACTTGCGACCGTTTTTGCCTCTAATAACTATAAAACCGTGGAACCTTGCGATGAGCACAGCAATCAATCCGACTGCTTATAACTATAAGGTCGTCCGCCAGTTCGCCATCATGACGGTGGTCTGGGGGATCCTTGGCATGGGACTCGGGGTTTTTATCGCGTCACAACTTGTGTGGCCCGAACTTAACCTGGGTCTTGAATGGACAACCTTCGGTCGTCTGCGCCCCCTGCACACCAACCTTGTGATTTTTGCCTTCGGTGGCTGCGCCTTGTTTGGTACGTCTTACTACGTGGTGCAACGTACCTGCCAGACACGGCTGATTTCCGACAGCCTGGCCTCGTTTACCTTCTGGGGCTGGCAAGCCGTCATCCTCGGCGCAATCATCACCCTGCCGCTGGGCTACACCACCACCAAGGAATACGCCGAACTGGAATGGCCGTTGGCTATCCTGCTGGCCATCGTCTGGGTGGTCTACGGCATTGTCTTCTTCGGCACCATTACCCGGCGTAAAACCAAACACATCTATGTGGGCAACTGGTTCTATGGCGCGTTTATCGTGGTCACGGCGATGCTGCACATCGTCAACCACGCGTCTCTGCCAGTGAGCTTTTTCAAGTCTTACTCGGCGTATGCGGGTGCGACCGACGCCATGATCCAGTGGTGGTACGGCCATAACGCGGTCGGATTTTTCCTGACCACGGGCTTTTTGGGGATGATGTATTACTTCGTGCCCAAGCAGGCCGAACGCCCGATCTATTCCTATCGCCTGTCCATCGTGCACTTCTGGGCGCTGATCACCCTGTACATCTGGGCCGGCCCGCACCACTTGCACTACACCGCATTGCCGGACTGGGCACAGTCGCTGGGCATGGCCATGTCGATCATCCTGCTGGCACCGAGCTGGGGCGGCATGATCAACGGCATGATGACCCTCTCGGGCGCCTGGCATAAATTGCGCACCGACCCGATCCTGCGCTTTTTGGTTGTGTCTTTGGCGTTCTACGGCATGTCGACCTTTGAAGGTCCGATGATGGCCATCAAGACTGTCAACGCCCTCTCCCACTACACCGACTGGACCATCGGCCACGTACACGCCGGGGCACTGGGCTGGGTCGCGATGATTTCCATCGGCTCGATGTACCACATGATCCCACGCCTCTATGGCCAAAAGCAGATGTACAGCGTTGGCCTGATCAACGTCCACTTCTGGCTGGCGACCATCGGTACCGTGCTGTACATCGCCTCGATGTGGGTTAACGGCATCACCCAGGGCCTGATGTGGCGCGCCATCAATGACGACGGCACGCTGACTTATTCGTTCGTTGAATCGCTGCAAGCCAGCCACCCGGGCTTTATTGTCCGCGCCATCGGCGGGGCCATTTTCGCCAGCGGCATGCTGTTTATGGCCTACAACGTGTGGCGCACCATTCGCGCCTCGAACCCGGCAGAAGCTGAAGCCGCAAGCACGATTGCAGTCGCGGGGGCCCACTGATGATCAAGCACGACAGTATTGAAAAGAACATCGGCCTGATGGCCTTCTTCATGGTCATCGCCGTGAGCATCGGTGGCCTGACACAAATCGTTCCGCTGTTTTTCCAGGACGTGACCAACAACCCGGTCGAGGGCATGAAGCCGCGCAACGCGCTGGAGCTTGAAGGCCGCGACGTCTACATCGCCAACGGCTGCGTAGGCTGCCACTCGCAGATGATCCGCCCGTTCCGCGCCGAAACCGAGCGTTATGGCCACTATTCGGTGGCCGGTGAAAGCGTGTGGGATCACCCCTTCCTGTGGGGCTCCAAACGCACCGGCCCGGACCTTGCCCGCGTGGGCGGGCGTTACTCTGATGACTGGCACCGCGCGCACTTGTACAACCCGCGCAACGTGGTGCCGGAGTCGATCATGCCGGCTTACCCCTTCCTGGTTGAGCGCAAGCTGGACGGCAAAGAAACCGCTAAAAAGATGGAAGTCTTGCGCACCCTGGGCGTGCCTTACACCGATGCAGACATTGCCGGTGCCAAGGATGCCGTGAAGGGCAAGACAGAAATGGACGCACTGGTGGCTTACCTCCAGGGCTTGGGCACACTCATCAAGAGCAAACGGTGATCTGAATGGATATCGGGATGATTCGTGGCCTGGGCACCTTGCTGGTGATGGTGGCTTTTATCGGTTTGGCCTTGTGGGTGTTCAGCCCCAAGCGCAAGTCCGAGTTTGACGACGCAACGATGTTGCCGTTCAAGGACGACCCCGAAGCCATCAAGCACGTTGAGCAAGAACAAGCGTCCAGGAGTAAAAAATAAATGACCGAGTTCTGGAGTCTGTACGTCACCGTCCTCACCCTGGGAACCATCTTCGCCCTGACCTGGCTGCTGTTTGCCACACGCAAAGGCCAACGCAGCGAGCAGACCGATGAAAAAGTCGGCCACGCCTACGACGGCATCGAAGAGTACGACAACCCCCTGCCCCGCTGGTGGTTCATGCTGTTTGTCGGCACCATCATCTTTGCCTTGGGCTATTTGGTGCTGTACCCGGGTTTGGGTAACTGGCGAGGCCTGCTACCGGGCTATGAGTACCTGGACACCAAAGATAAAACCCCTTTTGCCAATGGCCAGACTGGCTGGACGGGCGTGCATGAATGGGAAAAGGAAATGGCCAAATCGGATGCCCGCTTTGGGCCTATTTTCGCCAAGTTCGCCGCCATGCCCATCGAAGAAGTGGCCAAAGACCCGCAAGCACTGAAAATGGGCGGCCGCCTGTTTGCCTCCAACTGCTCGGTGTGCCACGGCTCTGATGCCAAGGGCGCTTATGGCTTTCCGAACCTGACCGATGCCGACTGGCGCTGGGGCGGTACGCCAACCGACATCAAGAACAGCATCATGGCGGGACGACATGCGGTGATGCCGGGTTGGGGCGAAATCATCGGCGAGCAAGGTGTCAGTGACGTGGCAGCGTACGTGCTGACCCGCCTTGACGGGCGCAAATTGCCGGACACGGCAAAGGCCGACCCACTCAAGGGTCAGGCCATCTACGCCACCAACTGCGCGGTCTGCCACGGCCCGGAAGGCAAAGGCAACCCGTTGATGGGCGCCCCCAACCTGACCCAACCCGGCGCGTTTATCTACGGCTCGAGCTTTGCCCAGTTGCAGCAGACCATCCGCTACGGCCGTCAGGGCCAGATGCCTGCCCAGGCCGAGCTGCAAGGTAACGACAAAGTCCACCTGCTGGCCGCCTACGTGTACAGCCTGTCGCACCCTGATGAGGTCAAGCCTGCGGAGTAAACCCGCTGCCTCGGCACGACACAAAATGGCCCCCGCCAGCGCAGGTTGGCGGCGGCGTTTTGTTTCATCGTATTTTTGAGATGGTTAGCTTGCGCTTTAAGTAGTAACGTTACTACATTCGTTTTTTGGGGAGGAACCACTCCATGACCATCACCACTATTTCAAGCCGCGAATTCAATCAAGACACAAGCGGTGCCAAAAAAGCATCGCAACAAGGGCCTGTTTACATCACCGACCGTGGCCGCCCCGCCCATGTACTGCTATGCATGGAGGAGTACCAAAGACTGACCGGCCAAAACACCAGCATCGTCGACCTGCTCGTCATGCCCGACACACCACCGGTTGAATTCGAACCCGAACGCGCAATCATCGCGCCGCGCCCAGTGGACCTCTAATGTTCCTGCTCGATACCAACGTGGTTTCAGAACTTCGCAAACCCCAGGCACACCCTGCCGTGGTGGCTTGGGCCGGCAGCATACCGGCTTACAAACTGTATATTTCGGCCATTACCCTGCTTGAAATTGAGACCGGCATTTTGCGGCTGGAACGCCAGGACCCCAGGCAGGCCGCGCCGTTGCGCAACTGGCTTGAGGCGCACGTAGTACCGGCATTTGCCGGGCGCGTACTGTCCATTGACGGCACCGTAGCCAGGCGCTGCGCGCGCCTGCATGTACCTGACCGCAGCAATGAGTGCGATGCACTGATCGCCGCGACAGCTCTGGTCCATGGCATGACCATCGTGACCCGCAATACCCAGGATTTTGCGTTAAGCGGAGCCCCTTTACTCAACCCATGGGAGCCCTGATTCACAGTTTTGACACCGTAGTCAGGGCCTTAAGTCAATTGATCCACGTCATGACTCAGCGCAACTCCTATACCAAGTTTCAGATTTTCGGAACGCGACCAAAGGTCGCACCCTTGCGCTAGAGTCTCAGGGGTATCATTGCGCCATTGCAACACCTTCTGACCGCGGTTGGCACGTACTGGCCGTGGCACTTCACTGCCGTGGTAAGCACTTATGAGCGATAAGATCCCAGTCCAAAACGTCACGCCGCCTGCCTCAAAAAACACTGAAAGCATCGACCTTTACGCGGCGCGAGAAAAAATCTACACCCGCGCTTTCCACGGGTTTTTCCGCAATGTGCGCATGGTCGGTGGTGCCCTGCTGTTCTTGCTGTATTTCGGTACCGTCTGGCTTAACTGGGGCGGACACCAGGCCGTGTGGTGGAACCTGCCTGAACGCAAATTCTTTATTTTTGGCGCCACCTTCTGGCCACAGGATTTCATCCTGCTCTCGGGCCTGCTGATCGTTGCGGCCTTCGGCCTGTTTTTTATTACCGTGTACGCAGGCCGCGTATGGTGCGGTTACACCTGCCCGCAAAGCGTCTGGACCTGGGTGTTCATGTGGTGCGAAAAAATCACTGAAGGTGATCGCAACCAGCGCATCAAGCTCGACAAGGCGCCGATGAGCGCCAACAAATTTGTGCGCAAATTCAGCAAGCACACGCTGTGGCTGCTGATTGGCTTTGTCACTGGCCTGACCTTTGTCGGCTACTTCGCCCCGATCCGCGAACTGGTGGTGGATTTCTTCACCGGCCAGGCCGATGGCTGGGCTTACTTCTGGGTAGGCTTTTTCACCCTCGCCACCTACGGCAACGCGGGTTGGCTGCGCGAGCAAGTGTGCATTTACATGTGCCCGTACGCGCGGTTCCAGAGCGTAATGTTCGACAAGGACACGCTGATTGTTTCGTACGATCCACGTCGTGGCGAAGTGCGCGGCCCGCGCAAAAAAGACAGCGACTACAAGGCCCAGGGCCTCGGTGACTGTATCGACTGCACGATGTGCGTTCAGGTCTGCCCCACCGGCATCGACATTCGTGACGGCTTGCAGATTGAATGCATTGGCTGCGCAGCCTGTATTGATGCCTGCGACGACATCATGGACAAGATGCACTACCCGCGCGGCTTGATCAGCTACACCACTGAGCACAACCTGTCGGGCCAGAAAACCCACACCCTGCGCCCGCGCCTGATTGGCTATGCCCTGGTGCTGCTGACCATGATGGGCCTGCTGGCGGCTGCTTTCTTCACGCGCTCGCTGGTGGGCTTTGACGTCAGCAAAGACCGCGTGCTGTATCGCGAAAATGCCGAGGGCCGGATCGAAAACGTGTACAGCCTGAAGATCATGAACAAGGACCAGCGCGACCATACCTACGTGCTGCAAGCCAGCGGTTTGCCGGACTTGAAGCTGCAAGGCAAACGCGAAATCAGCGTCGCGGCAGGCGATATTGTCAGCCTGCCGGTCGAGTTGTCGGTTGACCCGGAACAACTGCCGTCCAGCACCAACGAGGTGTACTTCATTCTTCAAGATGCCGACAACAACGACATCACTGTTAAAGCCAAGAGCCGATTCATCGGCCCTCATATTCGTTAAGAGAAACTGTCCATGCCCGCAGCAAACGCCTACAGCCCTTGGTACAAACACATTTGGCCATGGATCATCATTGCCATTCTCACCTGCTCGGTGACGCTGACCCTGTCGATGGTGACCATTGCGGTGAAGAACCCGGACAACCTGGTTAACGACAATTACTACGAGGCGGGCAAGGGCATAAACCGCTCGCTGGACCGCGAACTGCTGGGGCAAGCCTTGCAACTGAAGGCCAAGCTGCGACTGGACGAGTTGACCGGCGAAGTGGTGCTGCTGCTCGAAGGTAACAGCCAGCCGAAAACCCTGGAGCTGAACCTGATTTCGCCGACCCAGCCTGAAAAGGACCGCGGCCTTATCCTGATCCAAAGCCCGTCTGAGCCTGGGCGCTACACCGGCCAACTGGACGACAAGGTAGAAGGTCGGCGTTTTGTGGAGTTGTTGGGGGTGGAAGATGGCAAAACCTGGCGCCTGTTTGAAGAAGAGCTGGTTGACCATGACAAAGACCTGATGCTGGGCGACGAGCCGATTCCAGGCGCGGAAGATCGCAAGCAGTAAAAGGTATTACCCATGACCACTCCCACGCCTTGCTACCACTGCGCCCTGCCCGTCCCGCCCGGCAGCCGCTTTACCGCCGATGTTCTGGGCCAGAGCCGTGAGTTTTGCTGCCCGGGCTGTCAGGCGGTGGCGCAGGCCATCGTGGCCGGCGGGCTGGATCACTATTATCAGCACCGTAGCGAGGCCTCGGCCAACCCGCAGGCGTTACCGGTGCAACTGGCCGAAGAGCTGGCCCTGTATGACCGCCCCGATGTGCAAAAACCATTTGTTCGCCATGAGGGTGAGCAGGCTGAAACCACACTGCTGATCGAGGGCATCAGTTGCGCCGCCTGTGGCTGGCTGATCGAGAAACACCTGCTGCACCTGCCCGCCATCAGTGAGGCGCGGCTGAACTTGTCCAACCACCGCTTGCATATCCGCTGGGCAGACAGCCAGCTGCCCTTGAGTGACGTGTTGAGCGAGTTGCGCCATATCGGCTACGCCGCCCACCCGTATCAAGCCGATAAAGCGGCAGAACAATTGGCCAGCGAAAACCGCCTGGCCTTGCGCCAGTTGGGAGTGGCCGGCTTGCTGTGGTTTCAGGCGATGATGGCAACCATGGCCACCTGGCCCGAATTCAATATCGACCTCAGCCCCGAGATGCACACCATCCTGCGCTGGGTCGCGCTGTTTCTGACCACTCCCATCGTGTTTTACAGCTGCGCGCCGTTTTTCAAAGGCGCAATGCGTGACCTGCGCACTCGCCACCTGACCATGGATGTCTCGGTATCGCTGGCCATTGGCGGTGCCTATGTGGCCGGTATCTGGACCGCGATCACCGGCGATGGCGAGCTGTATTTCGATGCAGTCGGCATGTTTGCCCTGTTCTTGCTGGCCGGGCGCTACCTGGAGCGCCGCGCCCGCGAGCGCACGGCGGCGGCCACTGCGCAACTGGTCAACGTGTTACCCGCTTCGTGCTTGCGCCTGGGCGAAGACGGTCAAAGCGAACGCATTCTGCTGAACGAGCTGAAGGTCGCTGACAAGGTACTGGTCCACCCCGGCGCGGTGCTCCCGGCCGATGGCAAGATTCTTGACGGCCAATCGAGCATTGATGAGTCCTTGCTGACCGGCGAGTACCTGCCGCAGCCGCGCACCGCGGGCGATGCGGTGACCGCTGGGACCTTGAACGTCGAGGGCGCACTGACGGTGCAGGTGCTGGCTCTGGGCCAGGACACGCGCCTGTCGGCCATCGTGCGTTTATTGGAGCGCGCCCAAAGCGAAAAGCCGCGGCTGGCCGAAATTGCCGACAAGGCTGCGCAATGGTTCCTGCTGTTCTCTTTGATTGCGGCAGTAGCGATTGGCCTGCTGTGGTGGCAGCTCGACCCGTCGCGAGCGTTCTGGATCGTGCTGGCGATGCTGGTGGCGACCTGCCCTTGCGCGCTGTCGCTGGCCACCCCGACCGCCTTGACCGCCGCCACCGGCACCCTGCACAAACTGGGCTTGTTGCTTACCCGCGGCCATGTGCTCGAAGGGCTGAATCAAATCGACACGGTGATTTTCGACAAAACCGGCACCCTGACCGAAGGCCGCCTCGCGTTACGTGCCATTCGCCCGCTGCGCGATCTGGACCCTGACCAGTGCCTGGCCCTGGCCGCCGCGCTCGAAAACCGCTCTGAGCACCCGATTGCCCGCGCCTTTGGCCGCGCCCCGCACGCCGCCGAAGATGTGCAGAGTACGCCGGGGCTGGGCCTTGAGGGCGTGGTGGGCGAGCAACGCTTGCGCATCGGTCAGCCAGGCTTTGTCTGCGCGCTCAGCCATTGCGCAACTGCGGACCTGCCGGATGAACCCGGCCAATGGTTGCTGCTAGGGGATACCGAAGGCGCGCTGGCCTGGCTGGTACTCGACGATCGCCTGCGCACTGACGCCCCGGCGCTGGTCGCTGCGTGCAAGGCGCGCGGCTGGCGTACGCTGCTGTTGTCCGGTGACAGCTCGCCAATGGTTGCCAGTGTGGCCGCAGAGTTAAACATTGACGAGGCCAGGGGTGGCTTGCGCCCGGATGACAAACTGCGGGTGCTGCAAGACCTGCACGCCCAAGGGCGCAAAGTGTTGATGCTGGGTGACGGGGTCAATGACGTGCCGGTGCTGGCGGCGGCCGACATCAGCGTGGCGATGGGCTCGGCCACCGATCTGGCCAAAACCAGCGCCGATGCGGTGCTTCTGTCCAATCGTCTGGACGCTTTGGTACAAGCGTTTAGCCTGGCCCGGCGAACCCGCCGGGTGATCATCGAAAACCTGCTGTGGGCGGGTTTGTACAATGGCCTTATGCTGCCTTTTGCGGCGCTGGGCTGGATCACACCGATCTGGGCCGCGATCGGCATGTCGATCAGTTCGCTGACCGTGGTGCTTAACGCCCTGCGTCTGACCCGCATGCCGCGTCAGACGCCTGCCCCGCCCACGTCAGACCTTCGCCCGCTACCGGCCTGAGCCGGTCGCCTGGAGCCTTTATGCCAGCGCTTTACATCATGATTCCCGCGGCGTTGCTGATTGTTGGCATCGCCATTTTTATCTTCTTCTGGGCCGTGGACAGCGGCCAGTACGACGATCTGGACAGCCCTGCGCACAGCATTCTGTTCGACGACCAGGACCCGCAGCACACCGCCGCCGTGGAAGAGGCCAAAGGCTCTAACGGGCATGCTGTGAATAAACCCGATCAGCACGTGCCACCCCATGCTTGAGTTGGCACCACTGCTGGTCTCGGCGTTCATATTGGGCGTGCTGGGCGGCGGGCATTGCCTGGGCATGTGCGGCGGCCTGATGGGCGCGCTGACATTCGCCATTCCCAAAGAGCAACGCAGCCGACGCTTCAAGCTGTTACTGGCCTACAACTTAGGGCGAATTCTCAGCTATGCCACGGCGGGTTTGCTGCTGGGATTGGCAGGCTGGGCGGTCGCCAACAGCCCGGCCGCCATGCTGATGCGGATACTGGCCGGGGTGTTGCTGATCATGATGGGCGCGTACCTGGCAGGCTGGTGGAGCGGCCTGACCCGCATCGAAAGCCTGGGGCGCGGTCTGTGGCGGCATATCCAGCCGCTGGCAAGCCGCCTGTTGCCGGTATCGAGCTTGCCCCGCGCCATGCTGTTGGGCGCTCTGTGGGGCTGGTTGCCGTGCGGATTGGTTTACAGCACTTTGATCTGGTCAGCCAGCCAGGGCAGCGCCCTGACCAGCGCTTTGCTGATGCTGGCTTTCGGCCTGGGAACATGGCCCGTGTTACTGGCCACGGGCCTTGCGGCTGAACGCATGACTGCCGTGCTGCGCAAGCGCAGCGTACGCATGGCCGGAGGGTTGCTGGTGATGCTGTTCGGCCTCTGGACCCTGCCCGGCCCGCATCAGCATTGGTTGATGGGGCATTGAACCGTTAGAGCCTGGCGAAGCTAACGCATGAGCTGAGCCAGAGCTGGCGTTGATGCAAATCAAGGTGCGGCAAATTCGCAGCCCCTAGACTCCTGAGCATTGTCAGCCATCCCAGGGGAATGCCCGCATGCTCGACGCCATTCGTTGGGACTCCGATTTAATTCGTCGTTACGACCTCGCCGGACCGCGCTACACCTCGTACCCCACGGCGATGCAGTTTCATGATCAGATCAGTCCATTCGACTTTCTGCACGCCCTGCGCGACAGCCGCAAAGCCATGCGCCCGCTGTCGCTGTATGTGCACGTGCCGTTTTGCGCCAATATTTGCTACTACTGCGCCTGCAACAAAGTCATAACCAAAGACCGTGGCCGCGCCCAGCCGTACTTGAAACGCCTGGAACAGGAAATCAGTCTGGTCGCCTGCCACCTCGACCCCAGGCAAAAAGTTGAGCAGTTGCATTTTGGCGGCGGTACACCGACGTTTTTAAGCCACGACGAACTGCGCCAGCTAATGGGCCACCTGCGCGAGCACTTCAATTTGCTGGACGATGACTCGGGCGATTACGGCATCGAAATCGACCCACGTGAAGCCGACTGGTCGACCATGGGCTTGTTGCGCGAACTGGGCTTTAACCGCGTGAGTATCGGCCTGCAAGACCTCGACCCCGCCGTGCAACGAGCGGTCAACCGCCTGCAAAGCCTGGAAGAGACCCGCGCGGTGATTGATGCGGCGCGTACTTTGCAGTTTCGTTCGATCAACATCGACCTGATCTATGGCTTGCCCAAGCAAACCCCGATGGCTTTCGCGCGTACCGTTGAGGAAGTGATCAGCCTGCAGCCGGATCGTTTATCGGTGTTTAACTACGCGCACTTGCCGGAGCGCTTCAAGCCGCAACGACGGATTAATACCAGTGATTTGCCTTCGCCTGCCGACAAACTGCAGATGCTCGAACACACCATCGAGCAACTGACTGCCGCGGGTTATCGCTATATCGGCATGGACCACTTCGCCTTGCCCGACGATGAGTTGGCGATTGCCCAGGAAGAGTCCACCTTGCAGCGCAACTTTCAGGGTTACACCACCCACGGTCATTGCGACCTGATCGGCCTGGGCGTGTCGGCCATCAGCCAGATCGGCGAGCTGTATTGCCAGAACAACAGCGACATTGCCCTTTACCAGCACACGCTGGCCAGCGAGCAACTGGCGACCAGCCGTGGCTTGCTGTGCAATCAGGACGACCGGATTCGCCGCGAAGTCATCCAGCAGATCATCTGCAATTTGCACCTGCCGTTCGCGCGCATCGAACAGGCCTTCAACATCGATTTCAGGGGCTATTTTTCAGCGCAGTGGCCTGAGCTGGAGGCGATGGCGGCCGATGGCCTGATTGCACTCAACAACGACCAACTGACGGTTCTGCCCGCAGGGCGGTTGCTGGTGCGTTCGGTGTGCATGGCGTTCGACGCGTATCTGGCACAGCAGCCCCGGCAACGCTTCTCGCGGGTGATCTAAACCCGCGTCATCACTTCATGGCCAGGGACGCGGCCTTGACGATGCTCTCACTGCTCGCCCCGGACTCTTGCAACGCCTTGTTCAAGCTGTTGTTGGCCGTGGTCAATGATGCGTTCAACCCGGCCACTTCGGCCTGCAACGCCATCGACTGAGACCGGGCTTGTTCCGGGCTCAGACTGCGGTTGGTCATGATCGCTTGCAGCTTGGCCATTTGTTCAGCGATCTTCTTTTTGATTGCGCGGATCATCTTCAGAATGCTCTGGATGGTCTCCGGCAAACCACTGTCCTCAATATCGCTGTTTTCACTCTTGCTGGCGCTGGCCGCCTTCAGGGCAGCCCCGGAGATCGTCACTTTTACCCCTTCAGCCGGTGGCGGCACCTCTTCTTTATCGGCCTTGGTCGCCTTGTTGGCTGCGGGACCCTCTTGCGTGTTTTTGGCCGGTTCAATATTGGGCGGTATGCCACTTTGACCAAACGTCATTGCACCTATCGACGACATGAATTCGCTCACAATGGCTTTCAATTACCACGCTATCGACCGTGCGTTTTGCAACTTGAGGCCGATTCGCGGCCCGGTGCGCCCTAGCCTCACCCATCGTGCTGAGTTACCCTTGCATCTTATGTGTGTTTTCCCACAAGGATTGAAGAAATGTCCGAGCCAGTAAAACTGCGCGCTCATAACCAGGCTCACTGCAAGGATTGCAGTCTTGCCCCTCTCTGTTTGCCACTTTCGTTGAATTTGGAAGACATGGATGCGTTAGAGGAAATCGTCAAGCGCGGTCGGCCACTGAAGAAAGGCGAGTTTCTGTTTCGCCAGGGTGACACCTTTGGTTCGGTCTACGCCGTACGTTCCGGAGCACTCAAAACATTCAGCCTGAGTGACAGCGGCGAAGAACAAATTACCGGCTTTCACTTGCCGAGCGAATTGGTCGGCCTGTCAGGCATGGACACAGAAACCTACCCGGTTTCGGCTCAGGCACTGGAAACCACCCCTGTTTGCGAAATCCCTTTCGAGCGCCTGGACGAACTGTCTGTGCAACTGCCGCAATTGCGTCGTCAGTTGATGCGCATCATGAGCCGCGAAATTCGCGACGATCAGCAAATGATGTTGCTGCTGTCGAAAAAGACCGCTGATGAGCGTATCGCCACGTTCCTTGTCAACCTGTCTGCGCGCTTCCGTGCCCGCGGCTTCTCGGCCAACCAGTTCCGCCTGAGCATGTCGCGCAACGAGATCGGCAACTACTTGGGCCTGGCCGTGGAAACCGTCTCCCGGGTGTTTACCCGCCTGCAAGAAAACCAGTTGATCACCGCAGAAGGCAAAGAAGTGCACATTCTTGACCCAATCAAGCTGTGCGCGCTGGCCGGTGGTTCGCTGGAGGCCTGATCAGGCCGCATGAGGGGTATACTGGCGGCTCCGAAGCCCGCCAGGACACCCACCCCCATGGTCAACGACTTCTGCCTCAAATCCCTGATCCGTCCGGTGCTTGATTTCCCCAAGCCCGGCGTGATCTTTCGTGACATCACCCCGCTTTACCAGTCGCCCCGCGCCATGCGCGTGATCGCCGACGCCTTTATCGAGCGTTACGTCGAAGTTGAATTCAGCCATATCGGCGCCATGGACGCCCGTGGTTTTCTGATTGGCTCAGTGCTTGCGCATCAACTGAACAAACCGTTGATTCTGTTTCGCAAGCAAGGCAAGTTGCCCGCTGACGTATTGGCTGAAGGCTACCAGACGGAATATGGCGAAGCGTTTCTGGAGGTGCATGCCGACAGTTTGTGCGAAGGTGATTCGCTGCTGCTGGTCGACGACTTGATCGCCACAGGCGGGACGCTGGTGGCGGCGGTGAACCTGGTGCGCCGCATGGGCGCACAGGTGTTTGAAGCGGCGTCAATTATTGACTTGCCCGAATTGGGCGGCTCAGCGCGCTTGCAGGAAGTGGGTGTGCCGACGTTTTGCCTGACCGAGTTCTCGTTGACTGAATAATCCGTAGGAGCTGTCGAGGTACGAAGGCTGCGATCTTTGCGCCCAGAATCAAAAGATCGCAGCCTTCGGCGGCTCCTACAGGGGATTTGTCATCACAAGGCGATCGGTTTACGTCCGGCAAACGAATGCGCCAGGGTGCCGCCGTCGACCAGTTCCAGCTCACCACCCAGCGGGACGCCGTGGGCGATGCGTGACGCGATCAGGCCTTTGCTGCTCAGCAACTGGGCAATGTAATGCGCAGTGGCTTCACCTTCCACGGTCGGGTTGGTCGCCAGGATCACTTCCTTGAAAGTACCTTGCTCGGCAATGCGCGTCATCAGTTGCGGAATCCCGATGGCCTCTGGCCCAAGGCCATCCAGGGGCGACAAATGCCCCTTGAGCACAAAGTACCGTCCGCGATAGCCAGTCTGTTCGATGGCGTAGACGTCCATCGGCCCTTCTACCACGCAGAGCAAGGTGTCATCGCGGCGCACGTCGGCGCACTGCGGGCACAAGTCATCTTCGGTCAGGGTTCTGCACTGGCGGCAATGACCCACACCGTCCATCGCCTGACTCAAGGCCAGCGCCAAACGCGAACCGCCACTGCGATCACGCTCGAGCAGTTGCAGGGCCATGCGCTGTGCGGTTTTTTGGCCGACACCGGGCAACGTGCGCAAGGCATCGATCAGTTGGCGAATAAGGGGGCTGAAGCTCATAGAGAAAGGTCCGACAAAACAACGAGAGGCGGTTTATACCCGTGGTCCGGGCCAGCGTCAAATGCCTACCGGCAGGCAAAAAAATGCCGGGCGCTGGGCCCGGCATTTTTAAGCGCCTTAGAACGGCAGCTTCATGCCCGGTGGCAGTTGCATGCCAGCGGTTACGCCGGACATTTTGTCCTGGCTGTTGGCTTCGATCTTGCGCACGGCGTCGTTGACTGCAGCGGCGAACAAGTCTTCCAGCACTTCGCGGTCATCTTCGCTCACGCCTTCAAGCAGGCTTGGGTCAATGCTCACACGCTTGAGGTCGTGACGGCCGGTCATGACCACCGTCACCATGTCGCCACCGGCCTTACCGGTGACTTCAGCGTTGGCCAGTTCTTCCTGCATCTTGGCCATTTTTTCCTGCATCTGCTGCGCCTGCTTCATCAGGCCGGCCATGCCACCTTTCATCATGGGAATCACCTCAAACGTTATTTGCACAATGCACCCGCAGTCACAACGACTGCGGGCTGTCAGTATCTAGCCGGTGTTACGAGGCCTGCGCCTCAACAACATCGACAGGTTGAATCGTATCGTCACGCACGGCTGCGCCGAACTGTTCAATCATTTGCTGGACCAACGGGTCTGCGTAGATGGACTCTTCGGCCAGGCGCTGACGCTCTGCACGCAAGCGCGAAGCGGCCTGGGCCGGGGTTTCCTGCTCAGGCTTGACCAGCTCAATGGTCACTTTGAGTGTGCGCTGATGGAACTGGTTCAACGCATCATTCAGGCGGCGCTGCTGGGTCGAGTTAAACAGGGCGCTATGGGCCGGGTCCAGGTGCAGCAGCCAGTCATCGCCATCAACCGCAATCAAGGTGCAGTTGGCCCCAATGCTGGCCGTCATCCCTGATACCGGTAATTGGGGGAACATGTTCAGCCATTCAAGGGCCAAGCCCGTGGCAGGCATGGCTGCCGGTAACGGCTCGGGCTCAGGTTGCGGCTCGACGGCATGTTCGCTGGCCAACTCGTCCAGGTAACTATAGGCCGCAGAATCCATGTCCGGCTCAATGTAGTCTTCGTCCAGCGGCGGCTCGTCGTCGCGGTCCATCCCTGAGAGCGCGGTGTCGACCTGCTCGGGCGTTGGCTCGTGAACCGGTGCGGCAACCCACTCCGGCGCGTCCGGCACCACACTGTCAGGGGTCGGCAGCGGCATGGGCGGTAAATCCGGCTGCTCACTGACAGTCTCGAGTACAGGCTCTGGCGTGATCTCGTCTTCGATCACCGGCGCCGGGCGCTCATTCCAGGGCAAGTCGATTTCGACTGCAGGCGGTGCTTCAGGAGCCACTACAGGGGCCACCACTTCAGGTGCAGGAGCCACGACTTCAGGAACCGGCGCAGCCACTGCCACCGGAGCGGGTTCTGTGCGCGGTGTAACAGCCGTCGAGCCCGCCACGGTGTTGGCGGAATCAACTGTGGCCTGGATGATCCCCACTGGCTTTAGCGGCTGACTCGGCGCATCGCCGGTGTCCGCCGGGCGGAAGGCCAGCATTCGCAGCAAGACCATTTCAAAGCCGCCACGCGGGTCTGGCGCCAACGGCAGATCGCGTCGGCCGATCAGGCCCATCTGGTAATAAAACTGAACGTCTTCGGCAGGCATCGCTTGCGCCAGCGCCAGCACCCGGTCGCGGTCGCCGTGACCGTTGTCGACGCCTTCAGGCAACGCCTGGGCAATCGCCACGCGGTGGAAAACGTTAAGGATCTCGGAAAGCACACCATTCCAGTCCGGGCCCTGCTCGGCCAAGTGCCGCACAGCCTCCAGCAGTGCCCGTGCATCACCCTGGATCAAGGCGTGCAACAGATCAAATACCTGGCCGTGATCCAGCGTGCCGAGCATCGCCCGCACATCCGTCGCCAACACTTTGCCCTCACCGAAGGCAATCGCCTGGTCGGTCAGGCTCATGGCGTCACGCATCGAACCATCTGCGGCACGGCCCAGCAGCCACAGTGCATCGTCTTCGAACGGCACGTTCTCGACACTCAACACATGGGTCAAATGCTCGACAACGCGCTCGGGGGTCATGTTTTTAAGCGAGAACTGCAGGCAGCGAGACAGAATCGTCGCCGGCAGCTTTTGCGGATCGGTGGTCGCCAAAATGAATTTGACGTAGGGCGGCGGCTCTTCAAGGGTTTTCAACAGCGCATTGAAGGAATGGCTGGAAAGCATGTGCACTTCGTCGATCAGATAGACCTTGAAGCGCCCACGGCTTGGAGCGTACTGCACGTTGTCGAGCAGCTCTCGCGTGTCCTCGACCTTGGTCCGGCTCGCGGCGTCGATCTCGATCAGGTCGACAAAACGCCCCTCATCGATCTCACGGCACACCGAACACGTCCCACACGGCGTCGAGGTGATACCTGTTTCACAGTTCAGGCATTTGGCGATGATCCGCGCAATGGTGGTCTTGCCGACGCCGCGCGTACCGGTAAACAGATAGGCGTGGTGCAGGCGCTGACTGTCCAGAGCGTTGATCAGAGCCTTGAGCACATGGGTCTGGCCGACCATTTCGCGGAACGAGCGCGGACGCCATTTACGTGCAAGAACCTGATAACTCATTGATAACCGTCGCGTCTGAAAAGCGGAAGGGGCTAATGCTAGCGGAGCAGGGGCAAAATTGCATCCGGTGCGCGCTTTTAACTGCTCAGGCGCTCATGGCCGGGCATTTCAAGCAGACATGAAAATACGTCGACCAAGCATTCAGCCGTCGAGATTTATAGAGGAGAAGATTTTGTTTTGGACTAAAAACCCTGCCAATTGAGGATTCTTAAAATGGAGGCAACCCCACCAGCCACACCCCGGCACACAATGTTCCCGCTGTGGCTGCTGCCTTCCGGCTCTGACCAGGTTCACGGGTAATCGTTGCGGAGGGACCGATAGGGTCACCATAACAACATCCGCCTAGCAGCGAACGGCGCCATTGTACCTATCTGACGAAAACTTACAACCGCTGCATCAACAATAAAAAAATGAATGGGTTCAAGTACTTGGATTCGGGCATGTATTTGGCTCCGTAGTCGCTGCCGAAGGCTGCGATGAAGCTCGCGCAGGCTACGAGGCAACGGATTGCTTCGCAACCCTTCGCAGCCTGCGGCAGCGACTACAGGTTTTGCAGCCGTTACAGGCCGATACCCTGCTCTTTGAGGAACGCCACGAACGCTTCTTCATCCAGCACCTTAAGGCCCAGCTCGTTGGCTTTGGTCAATTTGGACCCTGCTCCCGGCCCGGCCACGACGCAGTGGGTTTTGCCGGACACCGAGCCCGAGACTTTGGCGCCGAGGCTTTCCAGCTTTTCTTTGGCGACGTCGCGGCTCATCAATTCCAGCGAGCCGGTCAGCACCCAGGTCTGCCCGGCCAGCGGCAAGCCTTCTACGGTTTTTTTCTCGCTCTGCCAGTGCATGCCGAAGTCACGCAGTTGCGCTTCGACGTCCAGCGCCAGTCGCGCATTGTCCGGGTTGTCGAAGAAGTCGCGCACGGCCTTGGCTTGCTTTTCAGGCAAGGCCTGACGCATGTCCAGCCAATCGGCGTTGATCACGCGCTCAAGGGTGTCAAACTTGTCGGCCAGCTTCTGCGCCCCGCCCGGCCCTACGGACGGGATGTGCAGTTTGTCGATCAACCCGCCCAAGGTGGCGCTGGCGGCAAACTCAGCGCCCAGCTCACCCTGATCCTGCAATTCCAGACCGCGCTCCAGCAATTGACCAATCACTTGGCGGTTGTGGTCATCGCTAAAGAAGCTGTGGATCTCGTGAGCCACTTCCAGGCCCACGTCCGGCAAGTACGTGAGCACTTGCGGCAACGCACGCTGCACGCGCTCCAGAGAGCCCAATGAGCGCGCCAAAACCTTGGCTGTCTCCTCGCCTACATCAGGAATACCCAATGCGTAGATAAAACGCGCCAGTGTCGGACGCTTGCTGTCGGCAATGGCCGCCAACAAGTTGTTGCTCGACAGTTCGGCAAAGCCTTCCAGGTCGACGATTTGCTCAAACGACAGGGTGTACAGGTCGGCAGGCGAATTCACCAGACCTTCATCGACCAACTGCTCGACGCTCTTTTCACCCAGGCCTTCAATGTCCATTGCCCGTCGCGAGACAAAATGGATGATCGCCTGCTTCAATTGCGCACCACAGGCCAGCCGCCCGACGCAGCGGTACACCGCACCTTCGCTGACGGTTTCGCGGCCCTTGCTGCGCTTGATCAATTGCGTACGTTCAACGTGGGAGCCGCACACCGGGCAGTTTTGCGGGATGTGCACCGGGCGCGCATTGTCAGGCCGCCGGTCGAGTACCACTTGCACCACCTGCGGGATCACATCTCCGGCACGGCGAATGATCACGGTGTCGCCAATCATCAGGCCCAGACGTGCCACTTCATCCATGTTGTGCAACGTGGCATTGGACACGGTCACGCCCGCCACCTTGACCGGCTTAAGGCGCGCAACCGGAGTGACCGCCCCCGTACGCCCGACCTGGAACTCAACATCCAGCAGCTCGGTCAGCTCTTCCATTGCCGGGAATTTATGGGCGATTGCCCAGCGCGGTTCACGGGCGCGAAAGCCCAGTTCGCGTTGCGCGGCCAGGCTGTTGACCTTGAACACCACGCCGTCGATTTCATACGCCAACGAGGCACGACGCTCACCAATGTCACGGTAGTAGTCCAGGCACTCGGCAATGCCTTTGGCCAGTTTCAACTCGTGACTGATGGGCATGCCCCACTGCTGCAACTGCTTGAGATTGCCAATGTGCGTATCGGCAAACTCTTCAGAAACTTGCCCCAGCCCATAGCAGCAAAACTCCAGCGGACGGCTGGCGGTGATTTTCGAATCCAGTTGGCGCAGGCTGCCAGCCGCTGCGTTACGCGGGTTGGCAAAGGTCTTGCCACCCGCCGCAAGCTGGGCTTCATTGAGGCGGTCAAAACCCGCCTTGGACATAAACACCTCACCACGCACTTCCAACACCGCAGGCCAGCCGCTGCCCTGCAACTTGAGCGGGATGTTGCGCACGGTGCGCACGTTGACGCTGATGTCTTCACCGGTGGTGCCATCACCGCGGGTGGCACCGCGCACCAGTACACCGTCCTGATACAGCAAGCTGACCGCCAGACCGTCGAGCTTGGGCTCGCAGCTGTATTCAACTTCTGCACCGCCGCCAAACAGGTCGCCAGCCGGCAAATCGAGCCCCTCGCTGACACGCCGATCAAATTCGCGCATATCGGTTTCATCAAACGCGTTGCCCAGGCTCAGCATGGGCACTTCGTGACGCACTTGAGTAAAGGCCGACAACGCCGCACTGCCTACGCGCTGGGTCGGCGAATCTGCCGTCACCAGTTCCGGGTGCTCCGCTTCCAGGGCTTTAAGCTCACGAAACAGCCGGTCGTACTCAGCGTCCGGGATGCTCGGCTCGTCGAGTACGTGGTAGCGGTAGTTATGCTGATCCAGTTCAGCGCGCAGCTCTAGAATGCGGGTGTTGGCGGCGGTCATGGGGATTTTCTCACAAAGCAAATGAGCAGCCGAGGCTGCTCATGTGTTAATTCATAGTGCACTCAGCGGGAGCGATCACACGGCCCCCACGGCTTTAGCGTTTTTGAGTCAGGGCACGACGCTCGAATTCGACGATGCGCTGGCGGTAATGCTCAATAGTCTGAGCCGTCAACACGCTGCGCTGGTCGTCTTTGAGTTCGCCGTTGAGCTCCTGGGACAACTTGCGTGCTGCTGCCACCATCACATCAAACGCCTGCTTGGGATGACGCGGGCCTGGCAAGCCGAGGAAGAAGCTCACCGCTGGCGTGCTGAACAGATCGATGTCGTCCAGATCGAACACGCCAGGTTTCACGGCGTTGGCCATGGAGAACAGGACTTCGCCGTTGCCAGCCATGCTTTCGTGACGGTGGAAAATATCCATTTCACCGAAACGCAAGCCGCTCTCAAGAATGTTTTGCAGCAGCGCCGGGCCTTTGAAACCTGCCGGATCACGGCTGATAACGCTGATGACCAGCACTTCTTCGGTTGCCGGTGCGGGCTCTTTGCTTTCTGCCGCAGCCACTGCTGGCGTCTGACGCCCGCGTGGCTTGGTTTCAACGGGGGCATCATCGTCACGCGCACTGAAGCTTGGACCGTCATCATCAAGATCGAGGTTGAGGTTCAAATCACCCTGGCTCGGCTCACTGGCACGTTTACCGCGCTTGGAGGACTTCTCACGGGGCGGCATGCTCACCGATGGCAGGTCATGCTCATCGAGCTGCGGCTCTTTGTGATCCGGCGTATCCAGAACCCGTGACGGGCCTAACAGCTCGGCGCTGTTTTCCTCGTCGGGCACATTGGAAAAACTGCGGTCAAGACGAAACTTGAGCTTCCCTTTACCGCCACGCATACGACGCCAGCCGTCAAAAAGAATACCGGCGATGACCACTATGCCGATGACTATCAGCCACTCGCGCAGACCGATTTCCATGTAATCCCGTGCCCCTAAAAAAATGATTCTATGAAGAAGAGCCTAAAGCCCTTTAAAACGTGGCGCCAACTCTATGTTCTGAATGACGTTTTTCCACGTACAAAAAAATTAGACGCTAAATTAACACGACCAAAGATAACTTTACACCGTCTGTCACCTTGAGTTAGGCCCATGTAGCCGCTGACCTACGCGTCTCATCGGTCAAATCCGTAGGGATTTTCTTACATGAAGAAAATTTTATCCCTACTTGCTTATAGCTCATGCATCGACCATTGCCATTGCTTCCTCAACATCAACCGCAACAAGACGTGAACAACCGGGCTCATGCATCGTCACCCCCATCAACTGATCGGCCATTTCCATGGCGATTTTGTTGTGGGTGATGTAGATGAACTGCACGGTCTGAGACATCTCTTTAACCAACCGTGCATAGCGCCCCACGTTCGCATCATCAAGCGGTGCATCAACTTCGTCGAGCATGCAAAACGGCGCAGGATTGAGTTTAAAAATGGCAAAAACCAATGCCAGAGCCGTCAATGCCTTCTCACCACCGGACAGCAAATGAATCGTGCTGTTCTTTTTGCCCGGCGGCCTCGCCATGATCGTTACCCCTGTATCGAGTAAATCTTCGCCCGTCAGTTCCAAATAAGCGCTGCCGCCACCGAAAACTTTTGGGAAAAGCGCCTGTAATCCACCATTTATCTGATCAAAGGTGTCTTTGAAGCGGCTGCGGGTTTCTTTATCAATCTTGCGAATAACGTTTTCCAGGGTGTCCAGTGCTTCGACCAGATCGGCATCCTGGGCATCCAGATAACGCTTGCGCTCGGACTGCTGCTGGTATTCATCAATGGCCGCGAGGTTAATCGCACCCAAACGCTGAATGCGCGCAGCAATCCGCTCTAGTTCCTCTTCGGCCTGCTGCTCATTGAGTTCGTTACTCAATGTTGCCAGCACCCCGTGCAAGTCATAACCGTCCGCCAGCAACTGATCTTGCAAGGCCGTACGCCGAACTGTCAGCGCCTGCCATTCCATACGCTGCTGCTCAAGCTGGCCACGAATCAGTTGAGACTGTTGCTCGGCCTGGTTGCGGCGCTTTTCAGCGTCGCGCAGTTCACGGTCCGCATCTTCAAGAGCCAATTGCGCAACTTTAAGTTCCTCGTCAACGCTCAGGCGTTTATCCAGCAACTCTTCAAGTTTAAGGCGCAGCTCTTCAAGGGGGGCCTCGCCCTCCTCCAGATTGAGGGTGAGCTGCTCACGCTTTTCAGCAAGCCGCTCAGATTGCAGCTCCAGCCGCTCCAGCGCCTGACGGGTCGAATCGTGCTGTGCCCTGAGTGAGCCCAAGCGCACCGCCAATTGGTGGGCGTGATCCTTGTGCTGGCGGGCTTCTTGACGCACCCGGTCAAGGCGTTCGCGCAAGCTGTCGCGCTGAGCCAGCAGCAGCTCGCGCTGCTCGGTGTCAGTGGCCATGGCATCCAGCGCTTGCTGCAAGTTCAGGCGCGCCTCACCAACGTGTTCATGCTCCAGCGCACGCTGCTCGCTGAGCTCGGCCAGCTCTTCGTCAAGCCGCCGACGACGCAAAGTCAACTGTTCAACTTTGGCTTTGCTGGCCGACAGCTTGGCTTTTATCTCGCCTTGTTGACGGGCTTCGTCCTGCAAGCGGCGACGAACCTGCTCACGCGCGTCTTCTTGGGCGACTTGCTGCTCACGCAAGCGTTGCAACTGATCTTCAAGGGTCGCCAGGGTGGCTTCACGCTCTTCGCGCTCAACCCCCAGATGCTGGATTTCCTGACCGCGGGCCAGCACGCCGCTTTCGGCTTCACTGGCGCGGCGCACACGCAAAAAGTTACGCCCGACCCAATAACCGTCACGACTGATCAGGCTTTGACCGTCGGCCAGTTGCCCACGCGCTGCCAGTGCCTGCTCAAGGGTTTCAACCGGTTTGACCTGCCCCAGCCAAGGCGCCAAGTCAAAATCGGCTTCGACTTTGTCCAGCAAACTCCCGGCGATGCGGCTCGCGGTGGCGTCGGCGCTGAACAGGCGTAAATCACCTTGGGCAAAGCCCGCCAGATCCACTTGGGAAAAATCATCCACCAACACGGCCTGGAGGTCGGCACCCAGCACCGTTTCGACCGCAAGCTCCCATCCGGCTTCAACCCGCAGGCCTTCCGCCAGACGTGGACGCTCAGCCAATTGCTGCTCACGCAGCCATTCGCCTGCACCGGCGCCAGGGTCCAGCGCGGCTTGCTGCAGCGCTTCAAGGGAAGCCAGACGACCGTTAAGCCGCTGCAACTCGCCCTGGGCCTGCTGCTGATTTTGCGTGGCTTGCTGCAAGTCGTGACGCACTTGCTCAAGACGCTCGATCACCTGTTCTTCGCTGGTTTGCAGCTCTTCTTGGGTCAGCTCGCTGGTCGCCAGCAACTCACTCAGTTCAAGGATCGCTGCATCTTCCGGGTCTGCGGCGAGCAAGGCACGCTCTTCGGCCAAACGACGCTGACGTTCAGCCACGCGCTCCATGCTGGTTTCCAGTTGCTGGATACGCGCTTGCAGGACTTCGGATTGGCGTTGCGGCTCGGCCGAGCGCAGGTTGAAAGCATCCCACTGCTCTTGCCAGGCATGCATGGTGACTTCGGATTCTTCAAGCGCGGCAGCCGACTCTTCAGCGGCGGCGCTGGTCAGCTCCTGCTCGGGCACCAACATGTCGAGCTCTTCACCCAGCGTTGCCAGCATCGTGCGGTCATGGCCCAAGTGCGACTCGGTTTCAAGGCGCGAGCGCTCGGCTTCTCGCAAGTCGTCTTGTAACTGACGCAAACGTTGCTGACCGTGCTGGATGCTTTGCTCGACGCGGGCGATGTCGCCGCCCACCGAGTAGAAGCGCCCTTGCACCAAATTAAAGCGTTCTGACAGGTCGTGATGCCCGTCACGCAGGCGTTCGATGCTGGCATCGGCATTGCGCTGCTCAGCGACCAACGCTTCAAAGCTGACCTCTTGATCGCCAATGATCGTTTCACGCTGCCCCACCTGCTCGTTCAGGGCTTGCCAGCGCAATGCGGACAACTGCGCCTTGAGCTGACGCTCTTCGGCTTTGTATTCCTGGTACTTCTCGGCGGCCTGGGCCTGACGGTGCAAACGCTCAAGCTGGCGACCCAACTCTTCACGCAAGTCGGTCAGCCGCGCGAGGTTTTCGTGGGTGCGACGAATGCGGTTTTCGGTCTCGCGACGCCGCTCCTTGTACTTGGAGATGCCGGCCGCTTCTTCGATAAAGTTGCGCAGGTCTTCGGGCTTGGACTCGATCAGTTTGGAGATCATGCCCTGCTCGATGATCGAGTAGCTGCGCGGCCCCAGGCCGGTGCCGAGGAAAATATCGGTGATGTCACGACGACGGCATTTGGTACCGTTGAGGTAGTAAGTGGTCTGGCTGTCGCGGGTCACCTTGCGGCGGATGGAGATCTCGGCGTAGGCCGCATATTCACCCAGCAGCGTGCCGTCGGAGTTATCAAACACCAGTTCAATACTGGCCTGACTCACGGGTTTACGGCTGGTGGAGCCGTTGAAGATGACGTCGGTCATCGACTCGCCGCGCAGGTTTTTAGCCGAGCTTTCGCCCATTACCCAACGCACGGCGTCGATAATGTTCGACTTGCCGCAACCGTTGGGGCCGACCACCGCCGCCATATTGCTCGGAAAGTTAACCGTTGTCGGGTCAACGAAGGATTTGAAGCCCGCCAGTTTGATGCACTTGAGACGCACGTTCAGGCAACCGTCAAGGCGGACAACACCAGGTCACAGCTGCGCTGAGCATATCGGCTCAGTACGACACGAATTTGCGAAAAATCCCGCGCCAGAACCGCCTCAAGCAACTCCGCGAACAGCGCCAGAAACTCGCTCATCTCGGCCTTGCGCTGTTCCAGTGCCAGGTAATAGGCACGGCTCATGGCCGGGTGCAGGTTCTCGACGGTTTCTTGCAGATACGGGTTGTCGGCAAACGGGTAGGCAGCGCGCATTACGTTGAAGCTGTCTTCAACAAAGGCGCTGATGTCCTGGCGCTCGTAGCTGTCGACCAGACGCTGCTGGATTTGCAGGAAAGGCCCCAGGTCAGACGGCGCTGTCCAGCGCTGCGCAACGGCATTGCCGAGCAGGATGTACATCTCGCTCATCAACGTACACAGGCTCTGAACCTTATGTGCAGTGAGCTCGGTGACATGTGCGCCACGCCGTGGAAGGATCGCGATCAAGTGTCGACGCTCCAGGATTAACAACGCTTCGCGCACAGAGCCGCGGCTGACATTGAGCGCCAGCGTTACCTTCTGTTCTTGAATGCGTTCTCCAGGCTTGAGCTCGCCACGAATAATCCGCTCAGCGAGGTGGTGAGCTATTTGCTCGGCGAGGCTATCCGGCGCCTTGAACGTCATGTTGTACCTTCAAAATCTTCGATCAGTGCAGGCGGCGGAGTGTAACGCACTTGCGCGGTGCAAGCAGAGTGTCTCGGGCGCCGAATGTGGCACGAAATAAGCAAATAAAGCGTGTCGTGATCAATCACCGGGATGACTCACTGGCATTTCTTGACCCTGAAGTCAGCAATGACTAGATTCAATTCATCCCGCCCGATAAAAATAGTGCAGTGCGAGGCCGCCCGTGATCCAGTTTTTAGTTAATCAGACGCTACGCACTGAACACGTACTGGACCCCAACCTCACGGTACTCAATTACCTGCGTCAGCACCTGCACAAACCCGGCACCAAGGAAGGCTGTGCCAGCGGTGATTGCGGCGCCTGCACAGTGGTTGTTGGTGAGTTGCATACTGACGAGCAAGGCACTGAAGGCCTGCGCTATCGCAGCCTCAATGCCTGCCTGACCTTCGTTTCGACCTTGCATGGCAAGCAGTTGATCAGCGTTGAAGACCTCAAACACCAGGGCCAGCTCCACAGCGTGCAGCAGGCGATGGTCGACTGCCACGGCTCGCAATGCGGCTTTTGTACGCCCGGCTTTGTCATGTCGCTGTTTGCCCTGCAAAAAAACAGCCCTGACGCCAACCACCAGCAGGCCCACGAAGCACTGGCCGGCAACCTCTGCCGCTGCACCGGCTATCGACCAATTCTGGCCGCCGCGGCGCAAGCCTGCCACTCAGCGCCTGCGGACCAATTTGATGCGCAACACGGAGCAACCCTGGCCAAACTCAAGGCCATCCGCCCTGTCGGCGCCAGCGAGCTTAATAACGGCGACAACCGTTGCCTGCTGCCCCTTACCCTTGACGAGCTGGCTCGGGCCTATGCAGCGCATCCACAGGCGCGCCTGCTGGCGGGCGGGACCGACTTGGCGCTGGAGGTCACGCAACTTCACCGCAGCCTGCCTGTAATGATTGCTCTGGGGCAGATTGCCGAGCTAAAGCGCATCGAACGCTTTGCAGATCGCCTCGAAGTCGGCGCCGCAGTGACCCTCGTAGACATCTACCAAACGCTTAACGCCGAATACCCGGACTTCGGCGAACTGTTACAGCGTTTTGCCTCGCTGCAAATTCGTAACCAAGGCACTTTGGGCGGCAACATCGGCAACGCTTCGCCCATTGGTGATTCGCCCCCCCTGCTGATCGCCCTCGGCTCACAACTGGTCTTACGCAAAGGGGCTACACGTCGCACGCTGGCGCTGGAAGATTACTTTCTGGACTACCGGGTGACCGCTCAAGCTGAAGGCGAATTCATCGAGAAAATCGTCATCCCGCGCGCCAAGGCCAGCCATCTGTTTCGCGCCTATAAAATCTCCAAGCGACTGGATGACGACATCAGCGCCGTGTGCGCCGCGTTCAATCTGCACATCGAAAATGGCGTGGTGATGGAAGCCCGTGTGGCCTTCGGCGGCATGGCGGCCACACCCAAACGCGCCAGCGCCTGCGAGGCCGTCTTGCACAAAGCGCCCTGGAACAGCGCAACGGTGGAGCGAGCCTGCAACGCCTTGTCGCTGGATTTCAGCCCGCTCTCGGACTTTCGCGCCAGCCAGGAATATCGCTTGCTGTGCGCGCAAAACCTGTTGCGAAAATACTTTATCGAACAGCAAACCCCGGACCTTCAAACGCGGGTAACGGCTTATGTCTAACTCTCACGCGATCGAAATGTCCCAGGCTGAACTGAGCGCCCTGTTTGCCCAGGATTTGAAAACCGGTGTGGGCCGCAGCGTCAAACATGACAGCGCAGATAAACATGTGTCGGGCGAGGCACAGTACATCGATGACCGGCTGGAATTCCCCAACCAGTTGCACGTGTACGCGCGTTTGTCTGACCGCGCCCACGCACGCATCATCCGCATCGATACCGCGCCCTGCTATGCCTTTGCCGGTGTGCGACGGGTGATCACCCACGAGGACATCCCCGGCCTCAAAGACATCGGCCCGCTGTTTCCGGGCGATCCGTTATTGGCCATCGATACCGTGGAGTTTGTCGGGCAGCCGGTACTAGCGGTGGCCGCCAGCGACCTGGACGCCGCCCGCAAGGCAGCAATGGCGGCCGTGATCGAGTACGAAGACCTTGAGCCAGTACTTGATGTCGTAGAAGCACTGCGCAAAAAACACTTTGTGCTCGACAGCCATACTCACCAACGTGGCGACGCCAGCACCGCGCTGAGACAGGCCACCCATCGGCTGCAAGGTCAACTGCACATCGGTGGGCAAGAGCATTTTTACCTTGAAACACAGATCTCTTCAGTCATGCCCACTGAAGACGGCGGCATGATCGTGTATTGCTCAACCCAGCACCCGACCGAGATCCAGAAGCTGGTGTCCGAAGTGCTGGGCGTACCGATGAATAAAGTCGCGGTAGACATGCGCCGCATGGGCGGCGGCTTTGGTGGCAAAGAGACCCAGGCGGCCAGCCCCGCGTGCTTGTGTGCGGTGGTTGCGCACCTGACCGGGCAACCAACCAAGATGCGCCTGCCACGCAGCGAAGACATGCAGATGACCGGCAAGCGTCACCCTTTTTATATCGAGTACGACGTCGGCTTCGATGACAACGGGCGGCTGCAAGGTATCCAACTGGACCTGGCGGCCAACTGCGGCTACTCGCCCGACTTGTCAGGGTCCATTGTTGACCGCGCCATGTTTCACGCCGACAACGCGTATTACTTGGGCGATGCCACAATCCATGGGCACCGCTGCAAAACCAACACGGCCTCCAATACGGCGTATCGCGGCTTCGGCGGCCCGCAAGGCATGGTCGCCATTGAAGAAGTCATGGACCGGATTGCCCGCCATTTGCACATGGACCCGCTGGCGGTGCGCAAAGTCAATTATTACGGTAAAACCGAGCGCAACGTGACTCACTATTACCAAACCGTGGAGCACAACTTGCTCCATGAAATGACCGCCGATCTCGAAGCCAGCAGCCAATACGCGGAGCGTCGCGCGGCGATCAAGGCCTTCAATGCCAGCAGCCCGATCCTGAAAAAAGGCCTGGCCCTCACCCCGGTCAAATTCGGCATTTCGTTCACTGCCAGCTTTCTCAACCAGGCCGGAGCGCTGATACACATTTACACCGATGGCAGCATTCACTTGAACCACGGCGGCACAGAAATGGGCCAGGGCCTGAATATCAAGGTCGCGCAAGTGGTGGCCGAGGTGTTTCAGGTGGAGGTCGACCGCGTGCACATCACCGCCACTCATACCGAGAAAGTGCCCAACACCTCACCCACGGCGGCCTCCAGCGGAGCAGACCTGAATGGCAAGGCAGCGCAAAATGCGGCGCAAACCATCAAGCAACGCTTAATTGAGTTTGCCGCAGAAAAGTACCAAGTCAGCGCCCAGGACGTGGTGTTCCATAACGGATTGGTACGCATCGGTGAACAGATTCTGAGTTTTGCAGCACTGATCCAGCAGGCCTACTTCGGCCAAGTCTCGCTCTCCAGTACCGGCTATTACAAAACCCCGAAGATTTTTTACGACCGCAGCCAGGCCCGTGGCCGGCCGTTTTACTACTACGCTTTTGGGGTTGCCTGTGCAGAGGTGATCGTCGACACCCTGACCGGGGAATACAAAATGTTACGTACCGACATCCTGCATGACGTGGGCGCTTCGCTGAACCCGGCCATTGATGTGGGCCAGGTTGAAGGCGGCTATGTGCAGGGCGTGGGCTGGCTGACCAGCGAAGAACTGGTGTGGAACGCCCAGGGCAAGCTGCTGACCAGCGGCCCGGCCAGCTACAAGATCCCGGCGGTTTCCGACATGCCGATGGATCTGCGGGTGAAATTGGTCGAAAACCGCAAAAACCCGGAAGACACGGTGTTCCATTCCAAAGCCGTGGGCGAGCCGCCGTTTATGCTCGGCATTGCCGCGTGGTGCGCGATAAAAGACGCGGTCGCGAGCCTCGCCGATTATCGTGTGCAACCTGATATTGATACGCCTGCCACGCCGGAACGGGTCTTGTGGGGCTGTGAGCAAATGCGTCGACACGTCGCGGGAGACAAGCATGAATGACTGGATCCGCGCACTGGCCGATTTGCAGCAACAGGGCGAACCGAGCGTACTGGTCACGCTTATCGAAGAACAAGGCTCAACGCCCCGGAATGCGGGGGCAAAGATGCTGATCAGCGCCAGCCAGATTTACGACACCATCGGTGGTGGCCATCTGGAATTTAAAGCCATGCACATCGCCCGCGAGATGCTCGCTGCCCACTCACAAGGGCCGCACCTGCAGCGCTTCAGCCTCGGCGCCAGTCTTGGTCAATGCTGTGGCGGCGTGGCCGTGCTGCTGTTTGAACCCATGGGTCAGGTGCAAGCACACATAGCGGTGTTCGGCGCCGGGCATGTCGCCCGCGCACTGGTGCCCCTGCTGGCCAGCCTGCCCTGCCGCGTGCGCTGGATTGATTCGCGGGAGCAAGAATTCCCGGCATTGATACCGGCCGGAGTACGCAAAATAGTCTGCGAAGATCCGGTAGATGAAATCAATACGCTGCCTGCGGGTTGCTACTGCATCGTCATGACGCATAATCACGCCCTGGACTTGGAACTCAGCGCCGCCCTGCTCAAACGCAACGACTTTGCCTACTTCGGCTTGATTGGCTCAAAAACCAAGCGCATGAAGTTTGAACATCGCCTGCGTGAGCGCGGCATCAGCGCCGACCCTCTGCAGCGTATGCGCTGCCCGATGGGCTTAAATGAGGTGAAGGGCAAGTTACCGATTGAAATCGCGATCTCCATCGCCGGCGAAATTATCGCCACTTATAACGCCCACTTCGGCCAGCACACTGCCTGCGCCGAACCGATTGGCGCTGAACCCCTTACACAATTGCTGGCGTCTTCGCGACGCAGCCATGCCACGCACTGAGAGTTGTTATGACCTGTAAAGCCTATCGCGCCGCCATTCTGCACAGCATCGCCGACCCCGCCGAAGTCGGGATCGAGGCCTCCTACGAGTATTTTGAAGATGGCCTGCTGGTGGTCGAGGACGGCAAAATTACCGCGCTGGGCAATGCCGCAGACCTGCTCGCCTCACTGCCTGCCGACACTGACATTACCTTCTACAGCGATGCGCTGATTACTCCGGGCTTTATCGACACCCATATCCACTTCCCACAGACCGGGATGATTGGCGCCTACGGCGAACAGTTGCTCGACTGGTTGAACACCTACACGTTCCCGTGCGAAAACCAGTTCGCCGACAAGGCACATGCCGAGAAGGTCGCGGATATTTTCCTGAAAGAGCTGCTACGCAACGGCACAACCACAGCCCTGGTCTTCGGCAGTGTGCACCCGCAATCGGTGGACGCCCTGTTCGAAGCCGCCCAACGTCTGGACCTGCGCCTGATCGCAGGCAAAGTCATGATGGACCGCAATGCGCCGGAGTATCTGACAGATACTGCCGAATCTGGCTACAACGACAGCAAGGCGCTGATTGAGCGCTGGCACCGTCAAGGCCGCTTGCACTACGCCGTGACCCCGCGTTTCGCGCCGACCAGCACGCCAGAGCAACTAAGCCTGGCGGGCAAGTTGTTGAGCGAATACCCGGACGTGTATTTGCACACCCATATCAGCGAAAACCTTCAGGAAATCGAGTGGGTAAAATCGCTGTTCCCGGAGCGCAAGGGCTATCTGGACGTGTACGACCATTACCAACTCTTGGGCGAACGTTCGGTCTTTGCCCACGGCGTACACCTGTGCGACGAAGAATGCGCACGCCTGGCTGAAACCGGCTCCGCCGTGGCCTTCTGCCCGACGTCCAACCTGTTTCTGGGCAGTGGCCTGTTCAACTTGCCGATGGCCGAAAAGCACAAGCTCAATGTTGGCCTGGGCACCGACGTAGGCGCCGGGACAAGCTTCTCGCTGCTTAACACCCTGAACGAAGCCTACAAGGTCATGCAATTGCAAGGCGCACGCCTCAACCCGTTCAAGTCGCTGTATTTGGCTACCCTGGGTGGGGCGCGGGCGCTGCGCCTGGAAGACAAGATCGGCACGCTGAAACCGGGTACCGACGCAGACTTTGTGGTACTGGACTACAACGCTACGCCGCTGATGAGCTATCGCCTGCAGCAATCCAAAGACATCGCCGACACGTTGTTTGTGTTGATGACCTTGGGGGATGACCGCACGGTTGAGCAGACGTACGCGGCAGGGAACCTGGTGCATCAGCGTTAAGGGACTGGCAAAAACACTTGTAGTCGCTGACGAGGGACGAGGCTGCGATGCGCGGGCGCAGGACCGCCTTATGGGGCCGCTTCGCAACCCATCGCAGCCTCGTGCCTCGTCAGCGACTACAGGTTAGCGATGGCTTTTGCCTTTGGTTTGCAGCAGGTGCGAGAACACTGCATGCAGATCGTCCGAGGCGCCTTCTTCGTCGAGGTTGAGTTTGCTGTCGATGTGGTCCATGTGATGCATCATCAGGTCCACTGCCAGCGCACCGTCACGGGCTTCGATGGCATCGATCAGTTGCATGTGCTCGTCGTAGGAACAGTGTGAGCGGTTGCCGCTTTCGTACTGGGCAATAATCAACGATGTTTGCGACACCAGGCTGCGCTGGAAGCTGATCAGCGGCGCATTTTTAGCGGCTTCAGCCAGCTTCAAGTGAAACTCGCCCGACAACCGAATACCTGCACCACGATCGCCCCGCGAGAAACTGTCGCGCTCGTCCTCGACCATTTTGCGCAACTCAGCCAGATCGTCCGCCGTGGCATGAACCACGGCCAATTCCGTAATGGCTTTTTCCACCAGACGGCGGGCAAGAAAAACCTGGCGCGCTTCTTCAACACTCGGGCTGGCTACCACTGCGCCACGATTGGGGCGCAGCAACACAACCCCTTCATGGGCCAGGCGCGAGAGTGCTCGACGGATAATGGTCCGACTCACGCCAAAGATTTCGCCCAGCGCCTCTTCGCTCAATTTTGTGCCCGGTGCCAGACGCTGTTCGAGAATGGCCTCGAAGATATGCGCGTAGACAATATCGTCCTGGGTTCCGCTGCGACCGGCCTTGCCGGCGCGGGTGGGTTTCTTGAGAGGCTGCAACTGTTCGTTCATGGGCACTCGAATGGGAAAAGCGGCGGCAAATTGAGCGTTACGTTTATACGTAAACGGGCCTCGCTGACAATGAATTAATGCAAGAAAACAGGCCGCATTGTACACAAGCCCGAGTGTATGCACGACTGTATGGCCGTTTGATATCCCGGCTGTATTGCAATGAAATGTTACTTTTGCGTTTAGGCTTGCGCTCTGTTCACTGTCTTATCAAGAACAGCTTTTGCAGAGCACTCTGCCCAGTACAAGGAATTGCGTTTTATGACCGACGCCACTCAGCCACGCTTGCACCCGTTGGCCGACACCTCACCTTCTGCGGTGGTCGCGGGTTTCATTGCAATGATGACCGGCTATACCAGCTCATTGGTGCTGATGTTTCAAGCAGGCCAGGCAGCAGGTTTGACCAGCGGACAAATCTCTTCATGGATTTGGGCGCTGTCCATTGGTATGGCCATTTGCAGCATAGGCTTATCCCTGCGTTATCGCACCCCCATTACCATCGCCTGGTCAACGCCCGGTGCGGCCTTGCTGATCACAAGTTTAGGTGGCGTCAGTTACCACGAGGCCATAGGTGCGTACATCACATGTGCCGTGCTGGTGATTATCTGTGGGGTGACCGGGAGTTTTGAGCGCTTGGTCAAACGCATTCCGGCGTCCCTGGCTGCGGCCTTGCTGGCCGGTATCTTGTTCAAGATCGGTAGCGAGATATTTGTCGCTGCGCAGCATCAGACCGGCCTGGTCATCGGCATGTTTTTCACCTACCTGATCGTCAAACGCCTGTCGCCGCGCTACGCGGTATTGGCAGCGCTGGTGATTGGCATCGTGATTTCGGGGTTGCTCGGGCTGCTGGATTTCAATGGTTTCGCCCTGGAAGTGGCCGTGCCGGTGTGGACCACGCCTTCCTTTTCGCTGGCAGCCACCATCAGCATCGGCATCCCGTTGTTTGTGGTCGCCATGACCTCGCAGAACATGCCGGGCATCGCCGTGCTGCGCGCCGACGGTTACACCGTGCCCGCTTCGCCGCTGATTACCACCACGGGTATGGCCTCGCTGCTGCTCGCGCCTTTTGGTTCGCACGGGATCAACCTGGCGGCCATCAGCGCGGCCATCTGCACCGGGCCACATGCCCATGAAGACCCCAAAAAGCGTTACACCGCGGCCATGTGGTGCGGGATTTTCTATGGCATTGCAGGCATTTTTGGCGCCACATTGGCCGCCTTGTTTGCCGCCTTCCCTAAAGAACTGGTGCTGTCGATTGCGGCTCTGGCGCTGTTTGGTTCGATCATCAACGGCCTGACTATTGCCATGACGGAGTCCAAAGAGCGAGAAGCTGCGCTGGTAACGTTTATGGTCACCGCATCAGGGATGAGCCTGTTCTCGGTCGGCTCGGCGTTCTGGGGCATCGTGGCAGGCGTGTTGACGCTGATGATTTTGAACTGGAAAACCCGCTGAGTCATGGCTCAACGTGGGCTGCGATCTTTTTCAACATCAAAAGATCGCAGTCTTCAGCCGTTTCATTAAATCGCTAAAGCCCCGCCATCAATCGCCAGAGCATGGCCCGTGGTAAATGCTGCACCGTCCGAACACAGGTACAGCACAGCACTCGCGACCTCTTCTACTGTGCCCACTCGCCCGACCGGATGCATCGCCGCAGCAAACTCCGCCTTTCTCGGATCTGCCTCGTATGCGCGGCGGAACATATCTGTGTCAATCACGCCAGGGCACACCGCATTCACGCGGATCTTTTTCTTCGCGTATTCAATGGCCGCCGACTTTGTCAGGCCAATCACCGCGTGTTTTGACGCCGAGTAAATACTCATCTTCGGCGCGGCGCCAAGGCCTGCTACGGACGCGGTATTGACGATCGCTCCACCGCCCTGACTGAGCATCAGAGGCAACTGATATTTCATGCACAACCACACACCTTTGACGTTCACGCCCATGATTGCGTCGAATTCGTCCTCGGTGCCGTCCGCCAAGCGGCCGTGCTCGATTTCGATGCCAGCATTGTTGAAAGCGTAATCCAGACGGCCATAAGTGCTGAGGGTCTGCTCCATCAAATGTCTGACTTCCGCCTCGAGGGCGACATTGCAACGTACAAATGCTGCGCTGCCACCGGCGGCCTTGATCAGCTCGACAGTGCCCTCCCCGCTCGCGGCATCCAAATCAGCCACCACGACATTCAAGCCCTCGGCCGCGAAGGCCAGTGCCGTGGCCCGCCCGATACCGGCGCCGGCCCCGGTCACCACAGCCACACGCCCGGAAAACGTCATGCTCATTATTCTTATCCTCAAAGGGGAAAATCTGTTTTCAGTGTAGGCACACCCAAACAACTTATTTATCGAAGTGATATAAGTCCGCCTACCAACATCACCCCAATTGATGAAAAAGCATTCGTAAGATCATGTTCGCTTGCCGACACGGCCCAGAACGTCTATCAACCTCCTTTGCCTTAACGATGAGTGCCTACGATGACCGCCGAGACTAACCGCCAATTCCTTCTCGCCAAACGCCCCGTCGGCGCAGTAACCCGCGACATTTTCACCTACCAACAGGTGCCTGTGGCTGAGCCCGGCGATGGGCAAATCGTGGTTAAAAATGAATACCTGTCCCTCGACCCCGCAATGCGCGGGTGGATGAATGAAGGCAAGTCCTACATTCCCCCTGTGGCTCTTGGGGACGTGATGCGCGCTTTGGGCGTTGGCAAAGTGGTTGCCTCGAAGCATCCGGACTTTAGCGTCGGTGATTACGTTAACGGCGCGCTGGGTGTGCAGGATTACTTCGTTGGGGAACCGCGCGGTTTCTACAAAATTGATCCCAAACTGGTGCCTTTGCCGGTGTACTTGTCAGCGCTGGGCATGACCGGCATGACCGCCTACTTCGCATTGCTCGACATTGGAGCACCGAAAGCCGGAGACACCGTGGTGATTTCTGGCGCTGCGGGCGCCGTCGGCAGCATTGCCGGGCAAATCGCCAAGCTGAAGGGCTGTCATGTGGTCGGTATCGCAGGCGGGAAAGACAAATGCGCCTACCTGATTGACGAACTGGGATTTGACGGCGTGATTGACTACAAGAACGAAGACGTTCTCGCCGGCCTGAAACGTGAATGCCCTAAAGGGGTCGACGTGTATTTCGACAACGTGGGCGGCGATATTCTGGATGCTGTGCTCAGTCGCTTGCGCTTCAAGGCGCGCGTAATCATCTGCGGTGCGATCAGTCAGTACAACAACAAAGAAGCCGTCAAAGGGCCGGCGAACTATCTGTCATTGCTGGTCAATCGTGCGCGTATGGAAGGGTTTGTGGTGATGGACTATGCCGACCGTTACGCTGCGGCCGCACAAGAAATGGCTGTTTGGCTGAGCAAAGGGCAATTGAAAAGCAAGGAACACATTGTTGAAGGGCTGGAGACCTTCCCTGAAAACCTGCTCAAGCTGTTCAGCGGGGAGAACTTCGGCAAGTTGGTACTGAAGGTTTAAACCCCATGTCGCCGCAGCGCGGGCTGCGGCGACATCACTGGCACGCTTATGCTATTTCGGCAACCACGGCAGCCAATGCTTTGGCCGGATCAGCCGCTTGGCTGATTGGGCGACCAATAACCAGGTAATCAGAACCCGCATCCAACGCCTGACGCGGAGTCAAAATGCGACGCTGGTCATCCTGAGCACTGCCAGCAGGACGAATCCCTGGCGTTACCAATTGCAGCGACGGGTGTGCGGCCTTCAGCGCTTGCGCTTCCAGAGCCGAGCACACCAGCCCATCCATACCGGCCTTCTGTGCCAGAGCAGCCAAACGCAACACTTGCTCTTGTGGCTCGATGTCCAGGCCGATGGCAGCGAGGTCTTCACGTTCCATGCTGGTCAATACCGTGACACCAATCAACAACGGTTGCGGGCCGGTACGCTTGTCCAGCTCTTCACGGCAGGCAGCCATCATGCGCAAGCCGCCCGAACAGTGAACGTTAACCATCCACACGCCCATCTCGGCAGCAGCCTTTACGGCCATCGCGGTGGTGTTGGGGATGTCATGGAATTTTAGGTCCAGGAAGACCTCAAAGCCTTTGTCACGCAACGTACCGACAATCTCAGCAGCGCAACTGGTGAACAACTCTTTGCCCACTTTTACGCGGCACAGTTTCGGGTCCAACTGATCAGCCAATTTCAGTGCGGCGTCACGCGTAGGGTAATCCAGGGCGACGATGATAGGAGTCTGGCAGTCGGACATTAGCGGGTTCTCAGGCTGGTCGAAATCGGCGCGCATTGTAGCGGAAGCCGCCGCCTACCGGCACCCGATGATCGTATTTTCATGACTTTAATCATCTTGAGGTGATCACACGCGCACGAAAAAATAACCGGCCTACAATGAAATCACTGATTACTCACACACTTAACGGGATAGACAGCACAACGCTTCGCAAATTTTTTGCTCAGCCACGTGCCCTTCAAGGAGAACACAATGCCCTGGTATGGTTGGATAATACTCATCGTAGTCATCGGCGCTATAGTTGGAGGCCTGATGACCCTGCGTGACACCGCCGACAAAGTGGAACTGACCGATGAGCAGCGCAAACGCGTTGCTGAACGCAATGCTGAAATGGACGCGAAAGAATCAAAGGACCGGTAAAACGTGGGCAGTCCTCAGCGCTCGTTCAAGGATGAGCCCTGAGGACATATACACAAATGCATAAAGTGTCTGTGCAATGGCTCGAAACTCAGGGCTATGATGCGTCATTGCATAAAGAGGCTGCAGCCATGCGTTACTCACCCGACCACAAAGCCCTGACGCATCAACGCATTATTAAAGAAGCCGCCTGCCTGTTTCGACGTGACGGGATTGGAGCAACCGGCCTGCAGCCCCTGATGAAATCACTGGGCCTGACCCACGGTGGCTTTTACGCTCACTTCGCCTCTAAAAACGAACTGGTTGAAAAAGCCCTGCAACAGGCAGCATATGAAGTCGATGGCCTGTGTGCCGATATATTCAGCCAGCCGCAGCCGCTGCATGTGTTTATTGATGCCTACCTGTCGCAATGGCACGTGACCTCGCCCCATGAAGGCTGCCCATTGCCAACCATGTCTGCAGAAATGGCACAGCAAGGACATGCCAGCCCGACGACCGACAGCGTTATCAACGCAAGGCTCAAACAAATCGAAAGCACGCTGCCGGGCACAGAGGCGCAAGACCAGAGCATCATGATATTCGCAAGCTTGGTGGGCGCATTGGTGCTTGCCCGAAGCGCTGAAAGTGACGCGTTAAGAGAACAAATACTGGATGTAACACGTAAAAGACTGAAGCAATCAGTCGAGTAAAAGCGGCTGCAAACAAAAAAGACCAGTCATTGACTGGCCTTCTGCATTCCCGCGCTTTACTTAGTTAACGGCAACCCGATCCCGGTTCTTGTCGAAAATGGCTTTGCCTATGCCTTTGACTTCCAGCAACTCATCGGCCGAAGCAAAAGCACCGTTTGCCTCACGGTAAGCAACGATTGCTTTAGCCTTGGCGGCACCAACACCGGACAGTTCGCGCTGAAGTGTCGCCTCATCTGCCGTATTGAGGTTGATTGTCATCACTTGAACATCGGGTGAAGCCGCCGCAGCCACGACCGGTGCACCTGTTTCGGCCACAGGAGCAGCATGAGCCACGCTGGAAATACCGACCATCAAAGCCAAAAACATCGAAGAGAGCAAGGCAATACGCATAAGTGACACTCCAATACATCGTTAAGTGGAAACAGCTTTCCTGAGCTGTACTCCAAACTTAGGCGATGGTTGGAGGGTGTCAAAAATGTGTCAGTTGCAGGGTGTGTACTCGAAATCAACAGCGCAGAAATCTAATATTTAGTTTGCTGATAAACAGGATAAAAAGTCCTACGCCTTGAATATATTTATAGAAAAAAACCTGTCCGCTCAAAGGGGCTAAACAAGCGAATCATGACCCTCCAAGAGTTACAACTTCTGACAAATAAATGCGTACACGTTACTATTCACGCATTTACAAGGTTCCTTTCCTACAATGTAAGCCGAGGTAACAGGCTATGATTTACATCAAAGCGACGGAGGCACTCAAGAGAGCGCCTGCTAGTCGGCACCCTGCAGACATAAAAAATCGACAGACCAGGGTGATGAACCATCCCGCATTATTTAAATTTCACATAAGCCGTATCTTCGGCCCCGAAGCAAATATCGTAATAGTGTCTCTTTAACTTAGGCAGACAACCATTAGAAATAGCCTCAGCATTTTCATCCGTTGCATATTTCACATCTGGCAGACCAAGCCTTTTAATAACGTATAGACCTCCGTCATATTGATACGAAAATGCTTTAGGCAAAATAGTTTTTACCAGAGGATACGCAGTCACTATGACTTCAGTACCTGGGGAATTTTTCAGTTCACCATCGACCCGAATATATTTTACATCATCGTGTCCGCTATTATTTATGTCACTAATAATGTTCATAGCAGTTTGTTCAATATGGTCATTTTCTATCTTAAAAGCGTTATGTGCAGCATAGACAAAGCCAACCATATAAACATAAGGAATGACTAGGATATATCGAAGCACCCTAACCGAAGCCCAGCACAAAGGTATAAGCATGGCCGAGACAAATCCACCAAAACCGATATACCCCCTAGCGAAGAATAGTGGTTGCTCGCTAAAAATCATGACACCGGGAATTAGCAACACAAACATAAAGAAAGCCAAAACGCTTGACAAAGCCAAAGCAATTGGACTTATAGATTTGTGATTTGATATTAATAAATTGGAAATTGCCAAAACATAAGCAGCGACTATACAGAAAACGAAAATCTCAAACCCCATGCTTTGACTGTTAGAAAATATCGAAAATGAAGATGTAAAATTATCCAATACTTTCAAAACACCTGATTTATTCAAACCTACAGCAGAGCTATATTCCAGAAAATATTTATTGACCGGCGTCAGGGGGATTATGATTTTAGAATAAACAAGATATCCGACAATAAAACCGACACCTCTGTTAATCAGTCTTAACACGGCGGCTCTAAAATCCCCTTTTGTCGCGACATATAAGAATTCGACGACTGTCAGAACAGCAAAAATATTCACTGAAACTTGATAAGTAGACAATGTCAGCGTCACAAATGCGGCAGTAACCAGAACGTACAAAACTGTTCTTTTGAATGCAAAACAAAACGACAGCAAGGCAAACGCAACAGAAAGCACCATAAAAGGCGAATCGTATTTGAAATGCAAATTCGAACTAAACAGAGGGTTTAGGATTAAGGGACATATACAAAAAGCGAAAAGAATATCTCTACCGTTAGAAAATCTCTCAGACAACATAGAAAAAACAAAGCACAAAAAAACCACTGCCAATATTAAAGGTGCCGGAAATAAATCAGGCATAATATCGCTTTGCAGAGTTAATACATTATAAAAAATCTCTGCGAATGGTCTTGCATCCCCCGACCACCCTTTAATACCTAGGACAACCCTATACAAGTCATCCATATAGTAAACATTAGAACTAATAATGGGGATTAAGGCCACCCCCAATATCACCAGGCATGAAATAAAACATTTTTTGCTGTAAATCATTTTCCGTGCCTTTTGAGGATATACCGCGGTCGTTGTTTTACTTCTGTGTATATGCGCCCGATGTATTCACCCAGTACACCAATACCTATCAGTTGAATACCACCAAGAAAAAGAATGGAGACGAGTAGTGATGGATAACCAGGCACATCATTACCCCAGATAACTTTATCAACTACCATGAAACTCCCATACAAAAATGAACAGGTAGCCACGAACAACCCTAAATATGTCCACACTCTTAGAGGGAGAGATGAAAAGCTGGTTATTCCTTCTATCGCCAGATTCCATAATTTCCAGCCATTAAACTTTGAATCACCTGCAGACCTCTCTGCTCTTGTGTATTCAACCAGTTCAATATTTCCGCTTGCCCATGACAATATACCTTTCATAAATAGATTACGCTCAGGCAGCAGCTTAACATTTTCGACTGCCTCTCTTGACATCAGTCGAAAATCACCTACATTTTCTTCGATTCTTGGCGTACTGATTTTATTATGAAACCTATAAAACCACTCGGCTGTTTTTCTTTTCAACCAGTTTTCTTTAGAGCGATCAGTACGCTTGGCTAACACTACATCAGCCCCTAACTGCCATTTCCTAATAAGCTTCGGAATTACTTCAATGGGATCTTGCAGATCTACATCAATTGGAATTACGGCATCTCCAGTCGCATACTCTATACCCGCAAATAGCGCTGGCTCTTTACCGAAATTCCGGGTAAAGCTTAGCGCCATCACTAAACTATCTATAGCCGCAAATTCATTAATAATCAATTCTGTTGTATCGTGACTACCGTCATTTATGAAAACAATTTCTACTTCATACTCGCTCATTTCTTTGTTTTCACGAACAGCTTTATAGAAGATAGGTATTGCATCTTCTTCATTAAAAACAGGCACAACCAATGATATTTTCATTATTTAATATCTTTAAAAACAATTAATTTTGAGTAAAAGAAGCCCACAATCAAGCTGATGGCAGAAAATGTTACCAGCGTTAAAATTGGCGGCAAGTTTATTTGATCGGCAAAAAAACCAGATACATAGCTTAATGCACCCATAAAAGCAACAAACGCAATGTACCTGACTGTCGTAGGCTTTTTCTGGAACGTTACATACGAATTAGCAAAAAAAGAAAATGTAACAGCAATACAGAAAGCATATAGATTTGACGTAGCTTGACTGCAGTCTTCCTTATAAACCAGCCATGCAAATACAACCCAGTGCAGCATAGTATTGACTACACCCACAGACAAATATTTTAAAAAAAGCTTGCTCACTTTTAATACCCCTCAAGCTTTTTATAAAAATTGGACTTGCAATCTAACACAACAGGCAGCTGTGTATAATACCCACCGAAAAGTTACTCAATAATTCACCACCAAGATATTTTTTACCCCCCATCACGGCTTAAAACTAAACACACTTGTTTATTCTCACAGGCATTAACGTTTAAATTCATACGAACGATTCATGATAAAAAGCCAGTCAATGACTGGCTTAGCGCTAAAAATCCAATGTTCAGCTCTCTGAAATACCTGATTCTTAAACCCTATGAATAATATGGCATGTTACAACTCAAAGCGTCGCTGCTGATGAACCCAGTCAACAATATCACCCTCAGGCGAATAACCACTGACGGTATTGCTTAATATCTGCCTGACTAACACATAGTCATCTTGGCGAACCGCATCCATCAATTGTGTCAATCGGTCTTTCAGTTCGTCCCAGCTCAACATATCTTCGTTTGCACGCATAATCATTGGGTGCTGTGTAGCCGCAACGTTGTCACCAATAAGCAGCTCTTCATAAAGCTTTTCACCAGGTCGCAGGCCACTGAACTCGATTGTAATATCGCCATGTACGTTCTTTTCTGAACGCACACTCAGACCTGAAAGGTGAATCATTTTTTCAGCCAGTTCAACAATGCGTACCGGTTCCCCCATGTCGAGGACAAAAACATCCCCCCCCTGCCCCATCGATCCGGCCTGAATGACCAGTTGCGCAGCCTCAGGGATTGTCATGAAATAACGAGTAATTTTGGGATGAGTGACGGTCAATGGCCCACCGGCCTTGATCTGTTTATGAAACAAAGGAATCACTGAACCCGATGAACCCAGCACATTGCCAAAACGCACCATGGTGAATCGGGTTTTGTTCACGCGTGACACTTTGGCCGAATCACCAAATAAGGCGGGGGCTATTTCCTGACTCAGCGCTTGCAGAGTCATTTCTGCCAGGCGCTTGGTGCTACCCATAACATTGGTTGGGCGCACCGCCTTGTCAGTCGAGATTAAAACAAAGTTGGCAACACCTGATTGCAATGCTGCCTGGGCGGTATAGAGCGTACCCATGACATTGTTCTGCACACCTTCGGCCACATTGTGCTCAACCATCGGCACATGTTTATAGGCTGCAGCGTGATAAACAGTGTCAACATGCCAAGTCTTCATGACATCCAGCAGTTTTTGCGGGTTGCGAACAGAGCCCAAAATTGGCAATACACGCACCATCAGCGACTCACATTTGACCCTCTGTTCCAACTCGCCAAGAATGCTGTAAAGATTAAACTCCCCATGCTCGAACAACAACAGTGTGGTGGGCTTGAGGCTCAGAATTTGTCGGCACAGTTCAGACCCGATGGAGCCGCCTGCTCCGGTGACCAAAACGCATTTACCTTGAATGCAGTGCTCCAACAATTCAGCTTGTGCTGGAACTGCATCACGGCCTAGCAAATCAGCAATATCCACTTCCTGGATGTCGTCAACCTTAACCCTGCCGCTTGCCAAGTCCATAAACCCAGGCACGCTGCGCACGTGCAGCGGAAAACCTTCCAGCAAACCCAATATTTCACGCCTGCGTGCACGCGAGGATGAAGGGATAGCCAAAAGCAGTTCTTGAGCCCCGGTTCGATCGATCATCTTCTGGATATTTTCGGCTTTGAAAACCTGCAGCCCGGAAATGATTCGATCCGCAATACTGTCGTCGTCATCGATGAAAGCCACAGGGCGCATAAGCCGGCCCATCCGCAATGCGGCAACCAATTGGTTACCCGCAGCACCGGCACCATAAATAGCAACCCGCGGCAATCCATCATCACGACTGGTAAAAGGAACGTGTTGAGCGGCGGCGAACCAATCCCCCAAAAAGTATTGGCGCATAGCCAGGCGTAGTCCGCCAAGCATGATCAAACTCAACCACCAATAGTTGAAAATGATCGAACGTGGCACAACGTTATCGTGGTTGCTGTACCAGTACACCACTACCGCTAGAATCAGGGCAGACAAGCTAACCGCTTTGATGATCGCGATAAGAGCATCATTGCCGAAATAGCGCATAACTGCTCGGTACATGCCAAAACGGATGAACAGAGGAATGGCTACCAAAGGTGCTGCAACAAATAACCAGACATGGGCAGTGACCGGGTTGATCATATCGTCGATGCCCAACCGGACGACGAAAGCCAACCATAAGGCAAGCCAAACGAGCGCAGTGTCAGTGATTACTTGAATCGCCCGCTTTTGCCGTCGAGACATATTGAGTAAATATGATCGAATTATATCCATGGTGTCGTCGGCCTCTTATTTAACATCGCATCGCATCGCATCGCACATCAATGTGACACATGCTTAACTCTATAAATTCCTACGTACTACAAAATTGTTACTGCTTTTCCAAACCACCGGCGTTAAATTTCAACGCCAAAAAAACAAGTGGTAGATAGGCCAAAATCAAAGCGATAAGACCATCCACCCCCAAAACAGCCACAGCCAGTGCCCATGGCAACAGCCAGCCAATATTTATAGCAGCAACTGTCAAAGTAACCACTCGATGTGAGCCAAAATGACGGGAGGCAAACTGGTAGGCATGGCTTCTGTGAGCTTCATAGACTTTATCGCCCCGTACTAATCGTCTCAACAGCGTCACTGTCGCATCGACGATGAATACGCCAAGGAGAATCAACCAAACGTAGAGAAAAGTTGAGTTAGCCCACGAGGCCTGCAACGAAAGGATTCCAAGAGTAATTCCTAAAAAACCACTGCCGGCATCTCCCATAAAAATACGTGCCGGAGGGAAATTCCAGTACAAGAAGCCCATCACTGTTGCAGCCAATAACAAGGGGGCCCATACCAATTCATGATAACCCGACAACCAGGCAGCAAGCGCAGCACCACAGCAAACACATATCGCCTCAATGCTGGCCAGACCATCAATGCCATCCATAAAGTTGTAAAGATTAAGCATCCAGACCAGATACAGGACTGCGAACAGACTACCGAGCCACATCAAATCTAGAGAGAAACCAAAGGCAACTATGGGTGGAAGTCCTCCTAACAAAAACACAGCAAATACAGCTGCTGAGAAGTGCCCTAACAAACGCCAGCGAGCGGCTATGTGCCCGTGATCATCAAGGAAGCCTAATATTGCAACTCCGCCGCCAGAAACAATGAACACCCACGCCGAGTGCCAGTCGATGGCGCCGATGATTGCCAGATAGAGAGCTGTCAATAAAAACACACCGACAATGGCCACTCCTCCGCCCCGTGGAGTGGGGATAGAATGTGAACTACGTGCATTCGGCACATCCATCAGGTTGCTCGCCAAAGCATATCTTCTAAGACAGGCGGTGAAGAAAAGGCAAAAAATGCACACTAAAGGTATAAACAACCACAGAGCCATATGAAAACTCACGAATAAATAAAAGATTGCACTATGGAGTGACCATTAAGGCATTTGGTTTTTTTTGAAGTCACGGCCTGCTTTTTCCAAAGCATCTTTGACATCGACGGGTGGAACCCATGACAGCAAGGTTCTTGATTTTTTGGAATCTATTTCCAGGGAACCGCACAGTTGCTGATAAACGGAATATTTACCCAGTATCTTAGCACCACCAAGCAAAAACAGATCAGGTACTGCAAATAATGGCGAACGAGAGTGCATACCCGATGCCAACGCTTTAATTATCTGCGGTGTCGACACTGACTGCTTGTCCGATATTAAAAAAATCTCATTGGCAGCCAAGGGATGAGTCACACAGGTTTTGATAAAATCTACCAAATTTTCTAACGCGACCATCGTCCGCGTGTTTTTTAATCCCGCCAGTGGCAATGGCATACCCGACGAGACTAATTTCAATAAACGTTTAAAATTACCCGGTGCATTGGCGCCATAAACCAAGGGAGGTCTTATGATCACCAAATCCATTGATTTGTTCGCACAAAGACTTTCTAGCCCTTGCTCAGCTTCCCACTTTGATACAGCATACATCGCCTGCGGAGCAGGTAAGCTAGTTTCATCAAAAGCTTGTTCTAAAGTACAACTACCATTAACACCAATGGAGCTAAGAAAAATAAATCTTTTAACGCCAGCATTAATCGCTTGTTCAGCTAACATTAATGTCCCTTCAACATTAACCTTTCGAAACTCGACCATAGGATCGCTACTGATTTCAGATAAAACATGTGCGCGGGCAGCTAAATGAATGACAACATCGACGCCTTCAAGAATATTGCGCCACTCTCCAGCAGTAGAAGTATCGGTTACCTTGGAAAATACGAAATTCGTAGCCACGAGCTCTATTGAACTTCGACCTGAGCCAACAACACTAACATCAGGTAGAGTTATCAGTGCCTTGCACAAAGACACTCCTATGAAACCAGTTGCACCCGTTACTAGTATTTTCATGTTCTTTCTTCTAACACTAACTGATAAACATCAAGGGTCTTACGCAACATTAAATCAAACGTGAATTCTTGCTCAAATTTCTCGCGTGCTTTATAACCCATCGACTCTCTCTCTCCTTGAGACTGTAACAATTGTACGAATGCATTTCGTAAAGCCACCGTGTAATCACGGGGAACCAGTATGCCTGTAACGCCGTCGTCAATAGACTCTGCTACCCCACCTACGTCTGAAGCTATAACTGGCAAGCTTGATCGCATGGCTTCCAGAATAGTCAGCGGAAGACCTTCCCAATCAGAAGTTAAAACAAATATATCTGAGTTGCCCAGACGCACAGCAACATCCGAGCACGCACCTGAAAATGTAACTTTCCTTGCAATATTTAATTGCTCAGCAAGCAATACACATTTAGCAAGTTCAGGACCGTCGCCTACTAATTCCAAGTGCCAGTTTTGGATCTCAATAGCCGCTAAGGCTTGTAGAACAGCTGTCTGATTTTTAGGTTTTTCAAAACGAGCAACCATAATGATATTTACAGTGGCGTCGTCAGAGCGTTTAGTCGTCGCCGGAGTGATTTCAGGGACACCATTGTGTATCGTGACTAGCATTTCCTCAGTAGCAACATTCTGAGAGACAGCTAACTGTCGATCATATTCAGAGACGGTTATTATTTTATTAGAAATTTTAGAAAGTTGGGTTTCGATCCATCGATAGAACGCTTGCCTCTTGACGGATACACCTTCAGTAAATGCCCATCCGTGTGCTGTAAAAACGACGGGAATAGAAAGACTTTTAGCTGCTAACCTGCCGATAACACCTGCTTTTGACGAGTGAACATGAACAACATCAGGTTTGGTCAACTTAAAAAAATTACGCAACTCAAAAAAACAAAGAAGGTCTTTTACAACACTTATTTCCCTTACAAGATTTCGCAGGCCATGGCACTTTAGCCCCATGGATGCAGCACGATCGAATAAAACACCGGTTTCCGATTCTGCGCCGACACCAATAACGACATCATGACCTTTCGCTTGAGCCCCTGCCGCCAAGTCAAGCAAGTGTACGCTAGCGCCACCCAATACATCTGAGCGCGTAATTACATATACTATTTTCAATCGACCACCTTTCAAAAAATCCTGCTTTTCAATGACTAAACACGGGTCAATGCTAGCAAACTATATAATCACGCCCTGTATACATCCAACCAAACACCAACAATTTTGTCGATCGAATAGTTATCAACGATTCGTTTTCGTGCTAAACGCCCCATATTTTCAGCTTCGGCATTTGAAATATCCAAAGCATTAGTAATGGCATTCTTAAGGGCTAAAGAATTTTGAGCAGGGACTAAATATCCACACTCACCCACGACCTCCTTAACACCTCCGCAATCCGTTACAACAACAACACGTTCTGAAGCCATGGCTTCGGCAACGACTAAACCAAAGCCTTCCCACGCAGACGACAGTACGTACAGATCGGCAGCATTATAAATGTTCGCTACATCTGATCGAACACCGAGGAACGTTATTTTGTTCGATAGATTCAACTGAATCACGAGATCAGTTAATTTCTGTCTTTCACTTCCTTCACCTACAATCCATAGCTTGGTATCAGTAAAGTCCTCGGATAACTGCCCAAAAGCGTTGATTAGATTTTCATAATCTTTTGCAGCCTCAAGCCTCCCAACAGCCACTATTAACTTATCTTCATCAGCGATACCGTTAACGTCTCTTAATCGCTGCCCTGATACCTTGTCGGGTCTATAGAGCGTCGTATCAATACCATTTGAAACTTCAAAAATCCCACCTGGAGGGGCGGCTTTTTTTTGTTCAAATACCTTTACTGCTTCCAATGTCACATTGGTCATGGCATCGGTTAGCGAGTGGGTGAGGCGGTATGCCAACATACGAAGTTTTCCGCCCTCATTCGTGTTATGGGCAGTATTGATCAATTTCTTTATTGGGCAAACCAATCTAACAACACGTGATAGCAGGTTTGCATGAACCATATGAGCATGAACCACATCGGGGTCATATGCCTTGATAACTGACCGAAGTTTCAACGCGCCCTTTATAAAACCAGAGATCGTCTTCTCCAACTCTAATCCGACCAACTCGATCTCTTCGTGATTGGGTCGCAGCAACACAGGCCCAGTCAAATAGCAGATTTTAACAATATGCCCTTGCTCATAGAGTCTATCGGCCAGGTCGAGCACTTGGCGCTCAGCACCACCGACGCCAAGCCCAGTGATTAAGTAAAGTACTTTCATTTTAAGAAACGCGCTCTTTGGTCACACTGAAAACTAGACATTGGACATACCTGATAATACATTTTATTTTTCTGACGGCGCTTTGTTCACGAAGTATTTGATGCTTGTAATACAAACCAAAACCGAGCGGATTACGACGTAACATGCTGGAAAAATTAGCTGTGTAACCATCCTCTAAATACTCACACAAATAGAGAACTTTATTACCAAAAAAATTAATAACTCCTTCATCTGATATTCTGTTCCAAATCAACAACTCCGGGACAAACTTCTCCCCTACAAAGACTGGAAACGGATGTTTTATTAATGCAGCACGCTTGAATATATAGGCCAGATCACCCTCGTAAAAATTCCCAGCTGCTGTGGGGGTCATCACCGTCAGCTCTGCAGTTGATCCGTGAGCGGGACGACCTACGATTTTTCCTGAAAAAGCTTGTCTCCTGTAACAATAGCCAACCGTGGTTTTATCCCTATCGCTCGCTGCTGCAGCCGTGAATACCTCGACTGCATCAACTGTCAGGGCATCATCGCTATCTACAAAATAGACCCATGCACCGCTGCTAGCTTGAACACCTGAATTGATCGCAACATGTTTACCCGCATTTTTCTGCTTGATCACTCTCATGGAAAACGTAGCTTGCGCCTGAAAATCTTTTAACAGACTCTCGGTTTCGTCAGTGCTGCCGTCATCTACCACCACCCATTCAAAGTCCATTCGGGTTTGCTGGAGCAGACTGTCAAACAATCGTGGAAGTGTGTAAGCCCTATTATAAGTAGCCGTAACAACTGTCAACATGCGCAACTCTCTACCCGCTTGATATTGATCGCAAACACCGCTAACGATATGGAAAAAGCAATTTCCGACACTACAAATCCGTAAACAATTCCTTTCAACTCAAACGTATAGGATAGTAATGCCGCTAAGATTAAAGAAAAGACAGAGAAGAACATCAACAGAAAGCTTAAAATCCGATCTTTGCCGAGAGGCATAAATATTGTCAGCCCCATCGCCTGATTCATCATTCTGAATGGAATGATAAATACAAAAATTCGCAATATAACAATCGCTTCTTCAAAGCCAGGACCCAGCATCAAACGAATTAAATAGTCCCCTAACACATAGATTATGGCTGCGCCTATCACGCCGGCAAAAAATAGGCCTGCCACAATAAAACTGGAAAATTTCAAATTGAGCGTTGTGGATTGCAATAATTTTCTGCTCAAATAAGGATACAAGCCAATCAATACAGGCCCCACCAGCCCCACAGACGCTTTGATTATTTTTTCAGCCGGGGCATACTTTGCCACTGCAGCCTGCCCACACATAACGCCGACCAGCGCAGGACCGGCACTCATCATAATATTGTTTGAACTCTTGTATAAGAAACTGTGAAAACCATCTTTTATCTGTGCTAGGCCGCCTCTAAATTTAAACGAATAACCGCCAACTACTTTATACACCAGGTAAAAACCAACCACCGTGTTAAGCAAGGCAAATGACGACATGATCATAAGCGCTTTGATTGCATCTTCAGGCTGAGAGATAAAAATAAACAGTACCAGCAACCCAACAAATCTCAAGCAGACCTCAAAAATAACGGGGAATGTTATTTTTTCCAAACCCTGAAACAACCAAATACTGCTGAACCCAAATGCGAAGAAATACAGATATCCCCACACTGCCGCTTGCGGTTTGACATCGGTGTTAGTAACAAAAATAACAAGGACTGAGGCGATCACCATGCCGGTGGTTAAAATCACTTTTGCCGAGGTGATCTCATTATAAATATTGGACAATAATTTTTTATCATCGCCGCACAATGCAACTTGCCGAGCACCGCTCAACGAATAGCCATACTCCACGACAAGAGAGCATAACAATGCTGTTGTTTGTATCAGCAATATATGCCCATACTCATCCACCCCGAGCGCCCTAGCCAAGATAGGGATTTCTAGAATGGGAATCAGATAGCTGACCAACTGAGCTACAAACAACAGGCTTACATTTTTTAACTGCAAAATCATGTCATGCCTCTACCTGGGTATCATCAGTCGCCAGCATGAGCCCAGAAAAGGTAGATAACAGAGAGACCATCAACGCCCATATACCCCACTCAGAGAGCTCTGTACTGAAGGGATGAAGCATCATTAAAAAGGCATAACCCAATACTCCACCAAAGGCTGCAATCGAATACGCAAGATTTGCAACCGACGTGACACCTTGTAATCGATAGGTAATTAATTTCCCAAGGAAGAAAAATACGGGATAGAACATGAGTATCGCCATCCCTATGAACCCCAATACCCCAATATCACCTAACGAAGATAGATAAGCATTATGCACAACCATGTTTTCACCATCGACCAGCGTAGTGGCTGTACCGAATCCGCATCCGAAGGGAAAACATTCCTGAACATGTAAAATCCCGTCTGACAGCATTTTTGTTCTTATTGGATCTCCTGCAGCAAGCCTGTTTAATACCAGCGGTTCTTCAGCATTGCTGAAAAATACGAACCCACCACTGTACAGTATCAACAAACCTATGCCACACACGCCTAGCACCAATGAGCACAGAACGGCCGCTTTAGGCTTCAAGTATGCGCAGAGCACAACAAATAACAGCGCCATCACCGCAAGAATCAAAAATCCGGTTCGACTTGAGTCAGACTTCAACAAGAACAAACCGCCTAGCATGGCCAGCAGAGAAAGCATTTTATTCCCTGCCCCGGAAATCATTCCAGCAACCACAAAACCGACAAAAAATACGGGCGTTTTCCAAAGGACCCCTGGATAGGCAAATTGGCTGCCTTGACGCCCATCTCCTAACTCCACATAGAACTCGCGCAGGTAAAATTTAGATATCAAGAACATAAACAAGCCAATAGCAATACAGAACAGACTTATTTTATAGATATCCGCTCCGGCTAAATCACGGGCATTGATATAAATACAAAAAAATGCCAATGCGATAAAAAAAACTTTCACGCCCTGATAAATTGTATATTCATCCTGATTGATGATACCGCTCAGGAAAAACGACACTAGAATCAGAAAAAAACCTGTCATGTATACAAATAATTCAGCACTGATCATTCGACCAAACTGACGCGATGAACAAAAGAACCCTGCAAATATCACCGCACACCAAGCGACCCAATAACCGGCCGAACCAATGACAAATCGTACATCCCCCAACACGACCAACAGGCACGCTAAAAAAATCACAAATACCGAAACTTTATCACTCTTCAACTTTGCCTCTCCGAATCAAAACACACAAAACACTTCATACCCAGCGTGCCCAGACTCCAGAAGATCTCTTATACGGGAAGTTTTACAAAAGCCGGTGCAGATTTGTCTTTGTCACTCAAATAATATTCAGCTAAGGTTGGCCATTGAATACCCAGATTAGCGTCGTCCCACACCACACTATGCTCCGAATCCTTATTGTAATATTTGTCAACTTTATAGCTGACGCACGTGTCTTCTTCCAGAGATAAAAACCCATGGGCAAACCCTGCAGGTATCCATACCATCTTTTTATTTACAGCATTCAATTCCAGTGCAAACCATTCGCCGTAACTTATTGAGTCAGGCCGCAGATCGACTGCCACATCAAAGACTGAACCATGTAGAACGCTCACGAGTTTGCCTTGGGCATAGGGCTCGTGCTGATAATGCAATCCTCTTACCACACCCTTTTTCGAGCTAGACACATTATCCTGGACAAAATAGTCAGGACTATTTAAACCGAGTGCCAGTAAGCCAGACTTAAAAGTCTGCAGATTAAATATTTCCAAAAACCAGCCACGGTCATCTCTGAAAATATCAGGCTCAATAACCACTAACCCTTTAATAGATGTCGTCGTAAATTTCATGTGGCACGCTTTTCCGTTAGCAAACGCAGGAGGTATTGACCATAACCGGTTTTTTGAAACTTCACAGCCTGTCGTGCCAACTGCTCGGAGTCAATCCAACCAAAATTGAAAGCAATTTCTTCAAGGCAGGCCACTTTTAAACCCTGCCGCTGCTCAATGGTTCGAACAAAACAACTCGCATCCAACAGCGATTCATGGGTACCCGTATCTAACCATGCGAAGCCGCGCCCCAATATTTCAACCGTTAAACTACCCTGTTCTAAATAAAAACTGTTGATATCGGTGATTTCGAGTTCACCGCGTGATGAAGGTTTGATTTTCTTGGCAATATCCACAACTTGGTTATCATAGAAATACAGACCCGCCACGACATAGTTAGACTTCGGTTTCTCTGGCTTTTCCTCAATGCTGACGACTCGTCCAGCGTTATCGAATTCAACCACACCAAAGCGTTCAGGGTCAGAAACGTGATACCCAAATACCGTGGCCCCAGAAGGTTTTGAGGTCGCTGCTTTCAGATTTTCTGAGAAGTAGTGCCCATAAAAAATATTGTCACCAAGAATCATGCAGACAGGATGATTGCCAATAAACGTTTCCCCAATGATGAAGGCTTGCGCCAACCCTCCTGGCGTAGGCTGTTGTTCATAACTCAACTCAATGCCGTATTGGCTGCCATCCCCCAGCAGTTTTCTGAAACAAAGCACGTCTTCAGGGGTTGTTATAATCAATATTTCACGGATACCCGCCAGCATGAGGACAGACAGCGGATAGAAAATCATGGGCTTGTCATAAATGGGCAACATTTGTTTGGACACCCCAAGTGTCAAGGGATGCAAACGTGTACCTGCACCGCCAGCGAGGATGATGCCTTTACGTTGGAGGTTGGTCATGTAGCGAGTACTTCCTTAATTTTTTCTGCGTACTCTTCCGGCCCCCTCAGGCACAGGAAAAGTCCTGCCTTCAAGCACGCTACCGCCCTAGGATTTATCGTTAATTTCCTGAGAACGGTTTTCCTTGGCCATGGCTAAGCTCCAGCCCTGATTTGCCTACCGAGTGGAAATACTCGTGACAGGCAAACTGATTTGCTGCTGACGGTTCATTAGGTTGATGAGCAGAATGACCCTCTCCTCGCCGTCCATAGACATGAATATGGACTCAATACCCGTGAAGCCTTGGTCAAGGATGGTGACTTTGTCGCCAGCATTAAATTTGGAGATGACGTGCGTGTCTGCACGTGACTGTAGTTGAAGGATCAACTCGTGGCTGACGGCCAAGGGTCGCCCGCCAAATGCAACAACCCGTGCGACTCCACGAGTTGAGCGTAGTGGTGCCCAGTTGGCGCCTTCCGGCATGTTGATAAATAGGTAGCCCGGGAACAAAGATTCTTTAACGCAGCTCAACTGACCACGTAGCAATTTTTCACGTCGGCAAACTGGGCGTGAGCACTCATAGCCTTGGCGCTGGAGATTTTCCTCTGCACGTTCGTCTTGTTTGGGCTTGCATTGCACCAGGTACCAGTCATCAGATTTCGGCTTGCTGGGATCAGGCGGTACTGGGGTGTTTGTTATTTGCATGGGGACTTCATTAATGGGTTCATCCGTGTTTACCATTTTGCTCTGCATCTGCGCATGGTAAGCCACTGGGTTCTTATCATGACTGCAATCAGCTTCGCACAAGCGGCTCAGCGCCTGTCGGGACAAGGACATCGACAACTCTGTTTTGAGCGCGATACAGGCTCAACAGTTCCCTTGCCAATGCTTTCCTTGCCCGCTCATCACCGTGTACCAAACGTATCTCTTCAGGCCACTCAGTCATGCCTGATACAAAGTTGAGCAAGTCTACCTGGTCGGCATGGGCGGAATATCCACCCAATGTGCTGACGCCAGCATGGATCATACAGCGCTCACCTTCCAATTCAACAAAACCGCCTGACGTAGCGTATTTTTGTATAGCAGCGCCAGGTGTTCCCTTCGCCTGATACCCCGTAAAAAGCACATTATGCCGTTGGTCAGCCAACATCCTTTTCAGGTAATTGACTATTCGACCGCTGGAGCACATCCCTCCTCCGGCGATGACGATTGCCGGCCGACCCGTGCTGGCCAGATAGTTAACGGTCTGCAAGTGCCGGGTATGGCTGTCGATAGTGATCAACTGCTCAAAATGCAAAGGGTTGCGTCCATGTCCCAGACGCACTTGCGCCTCTTCATTCCAATAGTCCTGCAGTTCACGATAGACCTTGGTTAGACGACTTGCTAACGGGGAATCAAGAATAACCGGCACTTGTGGCCAAGTAATGGGAAGAAATTGAGCGTCATCACATACTGCTTGCGCCGGCCCCAGCAACGCTTTGCGATGCAATATATCTTCGATTTCGTAGAGTAGCTCTTGAGTACGGCCCATGCTGAACGCTGGAATCAATAACGTTCCATGATCAGCCAAAGCCCTGTCGATAGCGACTTCTAAACGTTCTTGGCGGTCCAGACGATTTTCGTGTAAACGGTCGCCGTAAGTGCTCTCAAGAACAAGGACATCTGCCCTCTCGGGCGACACAGGCGCGGGCAGAAATGGCGAATGCGGAGCCCCTAAATCACCCGAAAAGACGATGCGTCGCGTCAACGCTGCCTGAGGATAATCAAGATCGCACTCCACATAGGCTGATCCCAGTATGTGGCCTGCTCTCTGCAGCCTGATTTGAGCGCGCAGGTTATCTGTTTGCTCGATGTTGAACCAATGGCCAAAAGGCAGCGCAATCACTTGTTGATGCACACGCTGTAAATATCGCTCGATGATCTTCGGCTCACGACTCACCTCAAGCTTGAGTGCATCCTCAAGTATCAATGGCAGAAATTTGGCTGATGGTTCACTGCACAGGATTGGCCCCTTGAATCCTGCAGCAAGCAAATGAGGAAGACGCCCCACATGGTCTGCATGGATATGGGTGATGACCAAGGCTTTTATGCCTTCAAGCGAAAAGTCGATTTGCGGGTACAGTGGGTTCCTGTCTAAAGCGATACGTTCGTCACTGCCTTGAAAAAGCCCGCAGTCGATCAGAATACTGCTCTGGCTTGTCATCTGTAATTGATGACACGAGCCTGTGACGCCGTTGATGGCACCGTGATGTTTTACAATCGGATATGCCATGTACTTGCTCTCGCCAATCAGAATTTAGGGCTATCCCCCACCCAGGCTCTCGACTCGTCGCGCAGCCATTGAATTTCGAATCAAAACAATCAAGGCACCTGCCGCAGTGCCAAAAAACACCCCTAGCAGTACAAGCAAATTCTTTTTGGGCTTGATTGGGCCCAGTGGCTCAAGCGCCTTGCGGTCAACTGATACTAGCTGAATGCTACTGAATTCAAGGCTACCCACCTTCCCCAAACGGGCTATCTCAGCTCGAATTGGCTGAACCCCACTCAGAAAAACCTCTTCATTTTCACGCCGCTCAAGCACTTCAACTTCACGATTATTTTGAAGCATCCACATTTCACGCTCGATTTGTGCAATACGGGCCTCCGTGAAGTCATCACTGTTGCGTTTGAGCAATGCAGAGCGTTCCGCTTCGAGGATCTCGACCCCCATAAAATAAAGTGGGATCTGCTGATTGTTGATCTCGGTGTACATGGTAGGCCCTTCACCCGCGCGAAAATTCTCAGACAAACCCGATGGCATTGTTGGCTTTTGAATCGCCAGCGATTGAGCAATATCAATGGCCTCCTTTAATTGAGCTATTCGATCCATTCGCCCAACCCTGAGCTGCTTTCGTAGCGCGACAAGTTCGTCCTGCAATTGCGAACGCTGAACGGCATCGTTCTCCAGCAGTATTGCAATGCGGGCTTGCTTGCTGACGTCATACTCGGTGCGAGCCGCATCGATGCTGTCTCCAAGCTCCGCAAGACGGTTCTCAATGATGATATTGAGATCAGCTTCTATCTTTTTACGCTCCACTTCAATTGCATACTCAACGAAGCTATTGAGAATTCGAGCACCGTCAACACCCTCGGGATAGCTCAACTCCAAATGAATTAGAGCACTTGAAAACCCAGCCTTGTCGGGCGCAGATGTGATGACCTTCAATGAGGATCTAATGAAGGACTCAAAGCCCTGTTCCATCGTAACGCCTGGACGCTGCACGTTACTGAACAGTGCCTGATTCGCTCTAATAAAACCTGACCGCACACCATACGACTCAAGAGCCGAGCCCACTCTTGTCAGAGCCTTATCGGGAGGAAGTGTGTAGACACCTGAACGGTTAAGCGCATCCAGCGCATTAAGCGCAACCGGACGAAGCACACTGGTAACCTGGTACTCAGATGCAATGAGCCTGGTATAGGCATAAGCAGACAAACCAAAGAGTGTGCCCAGTAGCAGAATCAGACGCCTGCCCTGCCAAATCAGTTTGGAAATGCCAAAAATATCGATGTCATGCCTTGAGACGGCACTGGAAACAGAGGAAGTATTGCTCACCAACAAAGCCTGCTTTCAATGAAACATGGCGGGCTCGGCTGCAGGGATATTCATTGCTGAACAGCAGGTGCTTAAATCAGAGCACCTGAATACGCAGGGAAATAGCTGGCAATCGAGGACTGGCCGTATTCTGCATGCATTACCAAGGCGTACATAGAATACGAAGCCTGACTTTCTGTAGGACTTTTCCTATGAAGGCGACTGCTGCGGGACCAAGGAGGCGCTCCTTGCCCCGATGCGCCAAGCTCTTTTTTTTAAGGCTGCAACACGCTGCGCTTCAATCGTGCAGCTTTACGCTTGTATGCAATAAAGCCCATTGCAGGCCCAATCAGCATGCCAAGCAGCAATGCACCGATAAAAAACAGTGAAGCTGGCAGCTCAGGTGTACTCCACCCAAGAAAAACCAAAGACGTGGGCTGCTGGTTTTCGAGAATAAAAATCATCGTCCCGAAAATAACTACCAGCGCAAAAGCCACCAGAACTGCACGCTTAACGCTACTCATCTGTAACTCCCATGTCCCTAAGGATTAAATATCGTCTTCCTCATCTTCATTCACTCGATCCCGTAGCTCTTTACCCGGCTTGAAATGAGGAACAAATTTACCGTCGAGACTTACAGACTGGCCGGTTTTTGGGTTACGGCCGACCCGTGGTGCGCGGTAATGCAGTGAAAAACTACCAAAGCCACGGATTTCAATTCGATCTCCGGTCGCCAGGCACTGTGACATTTGTTCAAGCATGGTCTTGATAGCCAGCTCAACATCTTTGGATGAGAGCAGCCCTTGATGGGTGACAATTCGTTCGATCAACTCCGACTTCGTCATATTTTTCCCTTCTTTTTCAAGCAGCTAGATCAGCGCTTCAAAGGTTTTAGCATGATCAATTGAATTTGAACAGCCCAGATCTTGACTTATCTTTGCAGACCTCTGCGTAATTGCTCAGGTATGCCTGACATACCTGTCAACCATCACTTCAGGTAAAGCACACCATCAACCTGCCCGACATGCGCGCAGAGAGTTCCTGACCGGCAATTGAGATAGATACCGTGTACTGGAGCCGAGGGCCACAAGGACCTCCAGAATCGCGTCGTACTGGCTCTGTATGCTTTATGTTTAAGAAAACAAGGCTCAAATCGCAGGCACAAAAAAGGGCGACCTAAGTCGCCCTTTTTCTATGGTCAATCAGAACTTAGTTCTGTTTTTCCATTTGTGCACGCAGCAGGTCGCCCAGAGTGGTCGGACCAGCAGCGATCTCAGAGGTAGCTGGCTTGTCGCGCAGGCTCTGGATTGCTTCCTTCTCGTCTTCAACGTCTTTCGACTTGATGGACAGTTGGATTACACGGCTCTTGCGATCAACGCTGATGATCTTGGCTTCTACTTCTTCGCCTTCTTTCA